>ERZ1026796.94-NODE-94-length-78119-cov-7.064122_pt1 | contig 78119 bp, 52 predicted proteins | sample MGYA00520874_ERZ1026796 | MGnify/ENA primary metagenome ERZ1026796 (study PRJEB33270, sample SAMEA104284474) | anaerobic digester metagenome | biome: Anaerobic digester microbiome; feature: mesophilic sludge digester; material: Anaerobic digester biomass | place...
TGAGGCAACTCGGGCCATTGACAAATGCCCCGGGGCGTTATAGTATGCTCCAAACGCCAGGAACGGCCGACACCATAAAAGGGGGGAAACCGCGTGAAGGACAGGGTCCAGGGCTCCGCAGCAGTGACCGGCAATGTCATCATTATCGTCCTCGTTCTTACGTGGGGGTCCCCTCCTGGGGCGGCCGTCGCGCTGTAGGCGCGTAACCGCAGACCGGGACCGGGGCCCCCTTTCAACGAGGGGGCCCCGGTTTTTTATTGGGTTTGCGGCAGTCCTGGAGGATCGACCGGAAGGGGAGGGAAGAAGTGATGGAAAAGGGAAGAGGTATCTTCATGGACCAGGTCTCGGCGAAGGGACAGTGCAAGGCGACGGCGGCGATGGAACCGGCGAACAGGTATAGCCGGGACCAGTATACCCAGGACCTTTACAGCCCCAGGTGGCGAGGGCCCTTCGAAGGGTACAGGTAGAGATAAGCCACACTGGGCGGCCTCCTGGCCGTGTGCGGGTGGCGTGAGAAGTAAGGGCGGCGAACCGCGACCCCCGGTCCCGGGGGTTCCAGCCCGCCGTCGAACGCCTGAGCCTACCATTTCCCGCCAGGCATCCATCCTGGTATCATTGGGCGGGAGGTAGGGCTGGCATGGTTATCACGGTCACCGGGTATCACCGGGCCAGGGATATCGAGGAGGAACTGGCCCGGCTGGGAAACGGGCACGACCCGTCCCCGGTCTTCCTAATCCCCTCCACGGGGGACAGGGAACTCCTCCGCGACATCATCCTCGAAGGGGTCTCCTTCGGGCCTTCCGAGCCGCTCATCCTCCGCTGGGAGGATCTTTACCGGGAGGCGGCGCGGGAGATGGACGTGCCCCGGAAGGCGAGACGGAGGCAGATAGACCCGCCCGACCATTGGCTCATCGTCCGGTATGTCCTGGAACGCCTCAAGTCAAGGGCCGATGAGGCGGCGATCCCCGCCGGAGCGAGGCACAGCGGCTTTATATGGACCCTCGGCGAGGACCTCCGGGAACTGCTCAGGGAAGAGGTCCGACCCGATGTACTGGCCCAGTCCATGGGGTGCGACCAGCGGTGCCTGGGGTCGGATTGCCCTAAGCTCCCCGACCCGGGGGCACTTCTTTGCCGGCTTTACCGGGACTACCTGGAATACCTGGACGCCCACTCCCTGGCCGACAGCGCCCAGACCGCCACAGTGATAGCCCGGACCCTGGAGGAAGACCCACCCAGGGCCGCAGCGTGGGTCGGCGGAAGGGACTTCGCCTTCGTGGGCTTCATGAGTTTCACCCGCTCCCAGTTGAGCCTCATCGAGGTGCTCTCGATACTGGGAGCGAGCGTCAGGGTCTTCATGCCCGAGAGCGGGCTGAAGATCCATGATGCCAGGGCCCAACTCCTCGGAGACAGCCCCGCCGCGCTTCCGACAAAGACCTCCGAACCCATACCTTTTCTAACCGTCGTCGCCGGGGACCCCCGACTGGAACTGGAGACCCTCGCCCGTAACCTCGCCCTTTGGAGGGCCGGCAAGGGTGAACTCCAGGCCAGGCTCGGCATCCCCTTCCCCGGGTGGGGCGAGATAGGGCTTTCACTGGACGCCCCCAGGCTGGGGCTCGCCGTGGAGGTCCTCTCCCGCTACCGGATCCCCCACACCCCGCGGGGAGGGCCCAGCGTGTCGGAGACGGCCCTTTGGAAGACCGCCTCTTCCGTCATGGAGGCCGCCGCCCTGGGCTACCCCCCGGAGGAAACGGCCCATATCCTGGCCCAGCCCTGGATAACCCCCGATAGTTTCGCCCTCTCGGACACCCTCAGCCAAGGGCCCCATGGAAAGAAGGGGTGGAGGAACCATCTTCGGAGCCGGGGAGACCGGGAAGCCCTTTCGTTTTTTGAAAGGATGGAGGCCTTCGTTTCGATCATCGAAAAGGGGGCCGGACCCTCGGAACTCCTCCGTTCACTGGGAGACCTCGCCGGCGATGCCGCCGGGGTCGGCCTCTCCCGCTTCATCATCGACCACCCCTCCCTCGATGAGTCCGCGAGGCACCTGAACGCGGCCCTCGAGGAACTGGAGCATAAACTGGAGCAGACGGCCGAGATGGAAAACGCCATAGGGCCGGCGGGGACCGTCATCCTGCAGGGGAGCGACGCCGCGGCGTTCCTTTCGGCCTGGAGCGAACATTCCACGGTCCGGCAGCCCCCAGGGATGAGGGACAGCCTCACCCTTTACGTCGGGGGCGTACCGGTGCTGGCCCACCACAAGGTCTTCATCCTGACCGGACTCACGGCGGACGCCTGGCCGGGCAGGCTCTGGGAGTCGCCGCTGCTGGACGACGGCCGCAAGGAGGCTATCCACGGAAACCCCGAAACGGGGCTTTCGCCCTCCCACCTCCCCCTGCTGAAGGAAAAGAGGAGCCAGCGGGAAGCTATGCTGCTTAGGATGATCGCCTCGGCCGACGAGGTCTGCCTAGGGTCCCGGCCGAACCAGGACGACCCGGGAAGACCCCTCCAGTCCTCGGTCTTCATCACGACGGCCCTGGCGGGGCCGCGGCCTTGGGCGATCGAGGTCGGCGGAGACCCTCCCCTCTCGAGGTCTATGAAGGACGTGATACCCGGCGAGGGTGAGCTCGCCATCGCGGGCATCGAGGCCCGGGCCTCGGACCCACCCTACAGGCCTTCCAGGCTCCAGGAGATCCCCCCGCCGACGCCCTGGCCCGAGGGGGCGGCGAAAAGGGTCCCGGTGAGCGGAATTGACACCTGGGGGGATTGCCCCTTCAAGTACTACGCCGAAAAGGTCCTGCGGATCGAAAAGCCCCGCCCCTGGGGCTTCGACCCCGCCAGGGCGGGGAACGTCGCCCATGCCCTCTGGGAGAAGGCCTGGGCGGAGAGGATGATCACCGGGGAAGGCCTGCTGGCCCTGGCGCGGAAGCACTGGGAGGCCGCCCTCTCGGAACAATACCCCGAACTGTCCCTCTTCCCGGCCCGCCTGGAACTCTTCAGGGAGCGAGCCTTCGCCATGGCCGCCCTCCAGCAGGAACTGGACGACGCCGGGCTCGCCGCGGCAAGGGTCTTCCAGGAGAGGGAACAACTGCTGGAGATGGAGATCGGCGGGGTGCTCTTCCGGGGGAAGTTCGACCGCGTCGACCTCCTCGACGATTGTTCGGCCCTGGTCTTCGACTACAAGACGGGGAGGTCCGACAACCTGGCCGCTTCGCTCCAGTTGCCGGCCTACGCGGTGATACTCCAAGGAACGAGGGAGGTCCCCGTCTCGGGCTACGCCTACCTGTCCCAGAGAGACCGCTCCTTCACGGGACGCCTCGAGGGCCGGGCCCGTGAACTCCTTCCCGGGTGGGGGGGGCGATCAGGGGGCAAACTGGAAGCCGTGATCGAGAAGGCCAGGGAGAGGCTCCAGGCCATGGCGGAGTCCGTCGCGGCCAGCGACTTCCCCCCGAACTACGACAACGACGCGGTCTGCCGGTACTGCGACTTCCAGGACCTCTGCCGGAGGAAGGAGTCCCCGCGGGTGGACCGGGGTGAGGAAAATGGCAACGACAGCTGAGATCTTCCAGAGGTACCTCGAGGAAAAAGCCCGCCTCGAGCCGGAACAGGTCAAGGCCGTCATGGGCGATGGGCCCCTGGTGGTCGTCAGCGCCGGGGCCGGGACGGGGAAGACGCTGACCCTCTCCTGGAGGTTCCTCCGCCTGGTCGTCGTCGACGGCGTACCCCTGGAGAGGATACTGACCATCACCTTCACCGAGAAGGCCTCCCTGGAGATGCGCGAGAGGATCCGCGGGCTCCTGGGGGAGGTCAGGGACGGGATCCCCGCTTTTTCCGAACGGGCTGGCGACGCCCTCTCCCGGCTGGATGAAGCCTACATCTCCACCATCCACGCCTTCTCGATGAGGATCCTGAGGGAGTCCGGCCTCTCCGTCGACGTGGATCCCGGCATTCGGCTCATCACCCCCCCGGAAGAGAACTCCTTCTGGCAGCGCCTGGAGAGGTCCATCGACCGGGAAGAAATGGGCCCCCTCGCCGGGACGCTCACCGGCAAGTGGCGGGAGAGGGCGGGGGAAGTCTTCTCGTCGAGGCGGACCTGCGACCTGGTGGACGCCTTCGGCGCCGGCGGCATCGTCGGCGCGGCTTCCTCCGCCATATCCCTCTTCGAGAGCAAGAACCTTGATCCGGAGGCCCTGTGGGAGTGGTCCGAGGACCTCACCGTAAGGGACGGGGAACTCTCCCGCCTGCTCCGGGAAGAGTTCACACCCCTGTGGCGGCGGGCCTGGGTTGACTGGATGGAAGATATCCTGCCCGGCGCTGGGGGGCTCGACAGGTTCCTAGCCGACAAGACGCAATTCTCCACCAAGGCGGCGGCCTTCATGAAGACCTGGGATGAGGAGCCCGGCGACGAAGACCTGCCCCGCTTCGTGATGGACCTCCTGGGAGAGAACCTGCTGGGGAAACTCTCGGGGGGAAAATGCAAGGAGGACGTCGAGGACCTCGCCCTGGCCGTCACCGGCCAGGGCTTGAGAGAATACCGGGATGACCGCAAGGCCTGGTCCACGGCAGCCCGATGGATCACCGGGGACAGGCCCCCCCAGGAGACGGAGATGAGGGCCCTGCTGCTCAAGATCATCGCCCTCTCCTGGGAACTGTTCCGCGCCGCCAAGTCAGCCGCGGGGACCCTGTCCTTCGACGACATGATCAGCCGGGCCCTGCAGGTCGTGACGGCGGAACCCTCCCTCCCGGGCAGGTTCCTTCATGTCATCGTCGACGAGTTCCAGGACACCAACGCCCTGCAGGACGACCTCCTCTCGGCCCTCGTACCCCCAGGCAAGGGCAGCCTCTTCCTGGTGGGCGACCTTCAGCAGTCCATCTACCGGTTCCGCCATGCCGAGCCGGCCATCTTCCTGAAAAGGTTGATGGAGGCCTTCCAAAGCAACCCCGACTCCCTGGTGAACCTCGACGTGACCTTCCGCTCGAGGCAGGCCGTCATGGACGCCGTCAACAGTCTCTTCGGCCGCGTGTGGAGGGAGGGCGTCACCAAGGCCCTGGAGAGCGGGTTCTCCCGGCTAGCACCCCCGGAATCGCGGGATTGGTGGCCGAAACGCCAGGAGACCACCGTGAAACCCTTCGAGATCGTCATCCCCGCGGGCGAGGCGCCGCCCGCGAAGCCGAGGGTCAGTGAAATACGCCTGTCGGCGATGCGCCTCCTCGCCGACCGGATCGTCGGGGCCGTGGACTCGGGGGCCACCGTGTGGGATACCGACGGCGAGGGGTCCTTCGCGCCCAGGCCGGCCCGTTTCCGGGATTTCGCCGTGCTGGTGCCGTCGAGGACCTTCTACGACCAGATAGAGCAGGTCTTCATCGATGAAAGGGGCATACCCACCTACTTCGAGGGCAACCGGAACTACTTCGGCCGGGGCGAGGTCAGGGACGCCGTTAGGCTCCTCGAGGCCCTGGCCGACCCCGGCGACCCGCTGGCCATGGCCTCCTTCCTGGCCTCGCCGCTGAGCGGCCTGGCGCCGGGAGTATCGGCCCGGCTCATCGCGAAGTCGCGGTCGGACGGCTCCGACCTCCTGTCCCTCCTGGCCCAAGAACACCCTCTTGAAGCTTCGCGTTTCGAAAGGCTCCGGAGGGAAGGGCTCGCGGCGGGTCCGTCCCGCCCACTGGCCACCCTGCTCGAGGACGATTCGGCCTTGCTCTCCTGCGAGGGCTGGAAGCGGCCCCGGGTGGCGGCCAACCTCAGAAGGGCCATAGACCTGGCCCGGGAGTACGAAGCCGGCCTGGGCATGAGCCTCGGGGGCTGCGCGGGCTACCTCCGCGACATGACCCGCAGGGGGATCGAGACCAGGGAGGCCGACACCCTCGGCGAGGACGACGACATGGTGAGGGTCATGACGGTCCACGCCGCGAAGGGGCTTGAGTTCCCCGTGGTGGCCGTGACGGGGCTCGAACTGGCGCCGAGGACCCGGAAACAGGGGGTGAGGCTCGTGGTCTCCCCCCACCTGGGCATCGCCGCCACGGCCTTGCCGGAGGGCTGGGTAGAGGTCGGGGAGGGGGAGGTCCTCGCGGGGGCCATCCACGACCTGTTCGAAAACCGGGAGACCTGGGAGGAAAACCAGAGGCTCCTCTACGTGGCCTGCACCAGGGCGAGGGACTCGCTCATCCTCTGCGGGGCCTCCCCCCGGACCGAGGAAGGAGAGCTCCGCTCGAAGAGGCATTCCTGGCTGGAGACCGTGCTGGACTGGGCCGAAAGCGACGGCTCCGGCCCGCCCGAGCCGGAGCCCCCCACCGAAGGGGCCGCCCGGCGGGGTAAGGCCGCCCCAGCGACGAAGGGTGAAAGGGTCGACCTTCCCCCGGAGGAAGGCGGGACCCTGGAGAGGATCAGCGCCACGGCCTACGCCCTACTCAGATTTTGTCCCTTCGCCTTCAGGATGAGGCACAGGCAGGGCCTGGACATCTCCTGGGAGATGCCCTCCGATGACGTGGGCGGGGCCGACCTGGGGAGCCTGGCCCACTGGCTGTTGCGCCGGTGGGACCTCCGTCCGGAAACGCTCTCCCTTTACGACCCCCTCCGGGACGGGGCCGGCCTGGGGGAACTTCTCCCCGCCGATCTTAGGCCGGTCTGGGCCGACCCGGCGAAAAGAGTCCCCCTCATGGGCTGGCTCGAGCGTTTCGCCTCCTCCCCGCTGGCTGAAAGGATAAGGAACGGGGAAGACACCCGGAAGGAAGTCCCCTTCAGGGTGCGCCTCGACAACGGCGCCCTCATGGTGGGGGTCATCGACGTCATCTGGAGGGAGGGCGAAAAAACCTGTATAAGGGATTACAAGATAGGCCGGATCGAAAACGCGCCGGGGGAACTCTACCGGTCCCAGCTGCTCTTTTACGCCCTCGCCGCCAGGAAGCACTTCGGCGGGTCACCGCTGGACCTGGCCCTCCTGTCGCTGAAGGAGAACCGGGAGATCCCCGTGGGGAAGGACCCCTTTTCCTGGGAGGACCTCGAAGAGGACATTACTTCGGCGGCCCGCCAAGGTGCGGCTGGACCCTTCGAGCCCTCCCGAAAGATGTGTCCCCTGTGCCCCTGGAAAGGCGAATGCGTACTGGGGCGGGAATGGACAAAAGGGGGCTTATGATATCATTGCCCCGTACCCAAACCGGACTCTGACGGGGGGATGACCATTCCATGGTTTTTGCCCGAGCCGTCCTGGCGTTAGCTGTCATGCTGCTGCCGGCGACCTGCGTCCCATCGGCGGCCGAGGAACTCCCCTGGGAGGAGCACCCGGTCCGACAAGGCGAGACCCTGGACACTATAGCGGAACAGTACCCCGTCGATAGTAACTGCATACGGCGGGCCAACGAACTCAGCGGAGATGTCCCCCCGGAGGGGCTGACCCTGCTGGTGCCCCATAACGACGGTCTGTTGCTCGAGACCCTGGCCGAGGTCCGCGCCAGGCGCAAGGGGGAGACCACCGCCGACCGTTACATCGAAGAGGATGACCGTCCCGGGCAGGCCCCGATGCCGGCATCACCGCGGGTAGATAGAATGCGATCGGAATACCCGGGTATCGAAGGCCTCATCGCCCTCGCGAGGGGATCGGCCGCCGAAGCTGCCGTCATCACCCGCCCCCAACTCTCATGGCCCGTCGAAGGGATCGTCTTTTCGCCCTTCGGCCTTAGACGTGGGAGGTTCCACTGCGGCATCGATATATCGGCCCCGAGGGGTACTCCCATCCGGACGGCGGCACCGGGGACCGTCGTCAGGGCAGCCACGAGGAGGGGCTTCGGCAAGTCCATCCTCATCGACCACGGCGGCGGGGTGATGACCCGTTATTCCCACTGCGACACCATGCTCTGCAAGGCCGGTGACAAGGTCTCCCCGGGCCAGGTCATCGGGAAGGTGGGCAGGACGGGCAGGACCACGGGCCCCCACCTCCACTTCGAAGTGGTCATCGACGGGAAGCACCAGGATCCTCAAAAGCATTTGCCCCAGCGGGGAGACTAGGAGGGAAATGCCATGGTGGAAGAAGGAACAAAGGCACGGCCCTTCTGCCTGAAGGACAGCACGGGCAGGGAGAGATGTCTCGAGGAGTTCACCGGCAAGTGGGTGGTCCTCTACTTTTACCCCAAGGACAATACCAGCGGTTGCACCCTGGAGGCCATCGAGTTCTCCGCCCTCGAGGAGGAGTTCAAAAACCTCGGGGCCGTGGTGATCGGCATCAGTCCCGACACCTGCGAAAGCCACGCCCGCTTCATCGGCAAGCACAACCTGACGGTCCTTCTCCTCAGCGACCCCGAAAAGAAGGTACTTGAACCCTACGGCGCCTGGCGGCTGAAGAAGATGTACGGCAGGGAGTCAATGGGGGTGGCCAGGAGCACCGTCCTGGTATCGCCCCGGGGCGAGGTGGCCAGGACCTGGAAGAGCGTCAAGGCGGCGGGCCATGCCGCGAAGGTGCTCGAAGTCCTCAAGGAGGCCGCTGTCTGAACCTCATGCCCCCTCTCCAAGGGGGCTTTTTTTTGGCCCCTAAGGTCAGTGTTGATCTATAATTCCCTACTCTTTATCCTTACTGAGGTTAGCCCCTTTCGGGCGCCGGTGGTATCATCGGTTTTTAGGGAGGTGATCGCTATGGACGAATGGACCAATCCCAACCCGACGAGGATGGCCCTGCTCACCATCGATATCCAGCGGGAGTTCCAGCCCGGTTTCCCCTCGAGGAGGCCGGAGAACGCGTCGGCCGTCCCCGCCGCCGCTGCGGTCGCCCGGGCTTTCAGGGAGGCGGGGAGGCCCATCATCCATATCGTCCGGCTCTACCTGCCCGACGGGAGCAACGCCGACCTGTGCAGGAGGTCCAGGATCCTCTCGGGGAAGCCGCTCCTCCTTCCGGGGTCGGAGTCGAGCCAGATCGCCCTCGAACTGCTGCCCCACCCTGCGATCGTCCTCGACCACGAACTGCTGCTGGCCGGCCGGGCGCAGGAGATCGGCGAGGCCGAGTGGATAATCTACAAACCCCGCTTCGGGGCTTTTTACAGAACCCCCCTGGAGGAGCACCTCCGGAGGCTGGGGGTCAACACTCTCGTTATCACGGACTCCAACTACCCCAATTGCCCCCGGGCCACGATCTACGAGGCCAGCGAGAGGGATTTTCGGATCGTGGCCGTGACCGACGCCCTTTCCCTGCTCGACGATCGGGGCATCGCCGAACTCGAGGCCATAGGGGTGCTTTGCATCCCCTCGGGAGAGGTCCCCGACCGGCTCCTCCCTAGCAGGTAGCAACCCCTTTTTGGTATATAATAGTAGGGTTATCACAATCTCCTTCCAGGAGGGACCCCCTTTGGTGTTTCTTCTCCTAGAGGAAAACATGATGGTGCACCTGGGCAGGGTTCTTGCCCTTGTCAGGTATGAGGGCGAGACCGCCGTGCTCCTCAGGGACGGCTCTGTGATGGCCACGGGTTTCACCCCGCCGACCCTTGCCAGGAGATCGTCCCGCTTCATGGAGGAAGGGATAGGATTGGCGCGTTCCTTGCGCCAGGGAGGAATTGATCCATGACGTCAGCTTCATCCTCAGCTTCGAAGCAGTACACGGCCAAGGACATACAGATCCTCGAAGGACTGGAAGCGGTCCGCCGAAGGCCAAGCATGTACATCGGCGACACCGGCCCCCGGGGTCTCCACCATATCGTCTACGAGGTGGTCGACAACGCTATCGATGAGGCCATGGCCGGGTGGTGCTCCACCATCGTCGTGGTTATACACGATGACGGCCACGTCTCCGTTGAGGACAACGGCCGGGGGATACCCACCGACCCCCACCCGCAGACGGGGAGGCCCGCCGCGGAGGTGGTGCTCACCACCCTCCACGCCGGGGGGAAGTTCGACAAGAAGTCCTACCAGGTCAGCGGCGGCCTCCACGGCGTAGGGGTGTCGGTGGTCAACGCCCTGTCGGAGTGGCTCAACCTCACCGTCTGGCGCGACGGCAAGGAGTGGAGACAGACCTACCGCAAGGGCAAGCCCGTCACGGACCTCTGCTGCGGCGAGCCCACGGACAAGAACGGCACCCTGATCGAATTCATGCCTGACCCAGCGATCTTCGAAGAGACCGAGTTCACCTGGGAGACCCTGGCTGGCCGCTTCAGGGAGATGGCCTTCCTAAACCCAGGGCTCTCCATCGAACTGCGGGACGAGGCCTCCGGGACGGAAAAGGTCTTCCACTACGAGGGGGGCATCTCCTCCTTCGTGGAATACCTGAACCGGGGCAAGAACCCCCTCTACGCGCCGCCGATAGTCATTTCGGGCGAGCGCGAGGGCGTCACCGTGGAGATAGGGATCCAGTACAACGACAGTTACCTGGAGAGGCTCTTCGCCTTCGCCAACCTCATAAACACCGTCGAGGGCGGCACCCACGTTTCGGGCTTCCGGACGGCCCTGACTCGGGCCATCAATGAATCGGCCCGGAGGAACAAGGTCATACGGGATAAGGACCCCAACCTGACCGGCGACGACCTGAAGGAGGGCCTTACGGCAGTCATATCGGTGAAACTCCCCGAGCCCCAGTTCGAGGGTCAGACCAAGACCAAGCTGGGCAACGGCGAGATCAAGGGCATCGTGGACTCCCTCTTCTACGACGGCCTCATGGCCGAGATCGACGAAAGGCCCGACATCCTGAAGCCCGTCGTCGAGAAGGCCGTCAAGGCCAGGCTCGCCAGGGAGGCCGCCAAGAAAGCCAGGGAACTGGTGCGCCGCAAGACGGCCCTGGCGGGGCTTGACCTGCCGGGTAAACTGGCTGACTGCTCGAGCCGCAACCCCGAGGAGTGCGAGATATTCATCGTCGAGGGGGATTCGGCAGGCGGCTCCGCCAAGCAGGGACGGGACCGCAACTTCCAGGCCATCCTCCCCCTGCGGGGTAAGATCCTCAACGTGGAAAAAGCCCGCATCGACAAGGCCCTGGACAACCAGGAGATACGCACCATAATCCAGGCCCTCGGGGCCGGCGTGGGGGACGACTTCAACGTCGACGCCGTCAGGTACAACAAGGTTTTCGTCATGAGCGTCGACGGGGAAGAACCCACCCTCGTGAAGGACCCCCATGGGATGATCCGGCAGGTCCGGATCGGTGAATTCGTCGACCGGGTCATCGACGGATCCCTGTCCCCCGATGGGTACCAGGTCCTGTGCTTTGACCTAACCACCCAGGCCACACGGTTCAGGCCGCTGGCCAAGGTCATCCGGCACCCCGTCAAGGAGCCCCTTCACGAGATCCGTACCGCCTACGGCAGGACCGTGAAGGTCACATCGTCCCACAGCGTTTTCGTCTGCGACGGGGGAGAGGTCGCCCTGAGGAGGGGCTGTGAGGTAGCCCCCGGCGACCTGCTCGTAGCGCCCCGCGCCATCGACCTGGGTGAAGGGGCCGCACCGGACTTCGACCTCCCGGGAATGGCCGTTCCGGCGCCGGGAGACCCCGCCAGGGAAGACCACCCGCGGCGCCTCCAGGTCGACCAGGACCTCATGACCGTCCTGGGCCTCTTCACCGCCGCGGGCATCCTGGACGAAGAGGGCATCGGCTTCGCTCTCGGAACCGGCAAGGGATCCCTTGAAGGAGAGCTCCGTAACCGGTTCCGCAAGGCCTTCGGCGTGGACCTCCAGCAGCGTCGCACCGGTGAACTGGCGGTCTCGGACCCGCTCCTTCCCGCCGTCTTCAGACTCCTTTTCGACTTCGACGGGGAGGCCCCGAAAGGAGTGCCCGGCATCGTCTTCGACGCCCCGGCGGACCTAAAGAAAGCCTTTCTCCGGGGTTATTTCCTCGTAGAGGGCGGCGTGAGCGGGAAGGGCGTGGACTTCAGGGCGCCTGCCAGGGACCTGGCGGCGGGCATCCTCTTCCTTCTCTCCTCCATGGGGATCATGGCATCGCTTCACTCGAGAGACCGAAGGGTAACGCTGTCCGCCGTCGAAGACCTCGGCCTCATCGAGAAGGTGTGGCGGGACCACCCTCTCGCCGGGGCGCTGCTCGAAAGAGTCCGCGGGGCCGCCGGCAATGAGAACAAGCGCCGCTTCACCCCCCTCCGGGGCGACCTGGTCGGGCTCAAGGTCACGGGAGTCAGTGAAGTGGAGCCCTCCTCCCGTTGGGTCTACGACTTTTCCGTGGAAGAGGACGAGAACTTCATCTGCGGCATGGGCGGGATATGCTGCCACAACACCGACGCCGACGTGGACGGAGCCCATATCAGGACGCTGCTCTTGACGCTCTTCTACCGCTTCATGCCCCAGCTGATCGAGAGGGGCCACCTTTTCATAGCCCAGCCGCCCCTCTACAGGGTCCAGGCCGGCAAGGAGGTCCACTACTGCTACAGCGACAAGGACCTTAAGGCGCTTCAGGACCGCCTGAAGGGCCGCAAACTGGCCATCCTGCGCTACAAGGGCCTGGGGGAAATGAACCCCGAGCAGCTTTGGGAGACCACCATGGACCCGGCGACCCGGATAAGCAAAAGGGTCGAGGTCGAGGACGCCGTCTCCGCCGAGGAGTACTTCAGCATCCTCATGGGCGACAAGGTCGAGCCCCGGCGGGAGTTCATCGAAGCCCACGCGAAGGAAGTAAGGAACCTGGACGTGTAGCACAAGGATGAGGGCGAAAAGAAAAAGGGTGAAGGTCTAAGGAAGAAACCTCTGAGAACGTTTGATCCAAAAAAATCCGTAAGTGAACCTGGACGAGCAGCCCCGGAAGGAGGAAAAACCCTTCCGGGGCTGTGTGTTGAACAATGTTCAAGAACTGAAGGGGACCTTGTCGGAAGCCCCTACATCGCCACGGGTTCGGCCATGACGACCATCCCGTCGGCATCCAGGTAGAGCATGACCGTCCGGCCCCTGTTCTGGTCAAGGAAGGCCCACGGGCCTATCGCCGTGCCGCCCCTCGACAGGAAGCGCGTCTTTTCAGGGTCCCAGGGATACTTCTCCATCTTCCCGGTGACGATGTCGTAGGGCAGCGTCGTGAGGTTTTCCAGGACAGCACCCACTTTGTTCTCGTAGATCACCTCTTCTTCCCCGGTTGGCGGGGGACCCGCATCCTGCGCCAGGACGGGAGCCGCGGCCCCCGACAGGAAGAGATAAAGGGCCAGGGCGATCATGACCAGCAGGACCCTTGCCCCGGGATAAGCGGGAGATCTCATCATTTTGTCCTCCACTCCCTCCAGAAAATGGGCCCCTCGTCGGCCCCGGCGCCGGCATCCCCGCTGGAAGGTATCTCCTCGGGAAGGTCGAAGGAGAGCAGGTTCCCCGTCAACCGGGCGCTGTCACCGAGGGCGCTCTTGAGGTCCCCCGATGAGGCCGAACCCACGACGCCCAGGTAGACCTTGTCGCCGAAGACGGTGATCCCCGCCACCTGGAGCCCCTCCAGCTGGACGAACTTGTTCCCGCCCCCCCAGGCACCGCCGCCGGTCAGAGCGTTCACCGCGTAGAACCTGGAACTTCCGATCGCGCAGGGATCGCTGAAGTTCCCCGAGAAGGTGGCGAAGAGGAGGTAGCCGTTGTAAAAGGTCACCGGCGTCGAGGGTATCTCCGCCGGGGTGGCCCTGAAATCCAGGTACCACCCGTTGGTGTTCGACGCCGTCCCCTGGGTTGGGGTCAACCCCTCCAGGTCATCGATGGTCAGGGGGCTCTGTTCCGACGCCCTGGAGGTGTTGAGGGCGTAGAGCCTGTAGCCGGAGGTGGAGAAGTTCAGGTTCTCGATATCCCCCGTCTGGTAGAACAGCCAGGGCTGTCCTCCCAGCATGCCCACGTCCATCCTGTAGGTGATGCCGGCGTCACCCGCCGGGGCCTGGAAGATCTTGAGGGCGGTGCCCCAGTTGTCACGGCCGGACTCCCAGGAGTAGACGTTCCCGCCTATGTCCCCGGCGTAAAGGTGGTCCAGGAGCCTGGTGGCCATGCTCCTCCCGAAGCCGGTCACCGGGGAGCAAACGGGCTTGAGCACGTTGGCGCCGCCGGAGTCCTGGGCGGTCAGTTTCTTCAGTATTTCCCCGCTTTGGACATCGATCATGTAGACGGCGCCCCGGCCGGGGTTACCGCCGAAATTCCCGGGATGGCCGTTGCCCATGACCGCGACCCAACGGTCCTCCCAAAGGCCTTGCCCCCCGTCCACCACGCCGACGGTGTTGGCCACGATCGGGGTGCTCAGGGTCCTGTAAAGGCCGCGGTAGTCAAGCTCCTCCCCGACCTCGGCGTGGGGGTGGATGGTGTAGTCCACCTGGAGGCTTCGGCTCTTCTTCCAGTAGTGGATCTTCCTCGAATCGGGGGCCAGGGCTTCTGAGCCGTCGGCCTTGACGATATTGTTCTCCACGGCCCATAAAAAGACGGGCTCTCCCGGCTCCGTCACGTCGAGGGCATACAGGCCCTGCCCACCGTATCCCAGGCAGCCTACCAGGATGGTCCTCCATTCGCCCTGCAGGAGGACGTCCTCGGCCACGAGGGGCCCGTCGAGGAGGTATCGAGGGATGGAGGGCGTCCTGTTGAACACTTCCACCTTGCCGTCGTTGGAGAATTGTCCCTTGAGGCCGAGGAGCCTGCCGTTGCCCAGTACGTTGGGAGGGATGAAGGCCCACATCTCTTCTCCGTCCTTTTCGGGATCGATCGCCTGCAGAAGCCCCGCGTTGCTCTGCAGGTAGAGGGTCTTGTCCCTCTCTTCGTGGGACGCGGCGAAATCGGCATAGGCCTGGGACGGGTAGTTGGCCCTGGGAGGCCCCACCTCCGTCACGCCCCCGTGGTAGACATCGGCGAACATGTACCGGTGCCCCCCGGCGGACGCCGGGTTCTCGTTCCATATATCGAAACCCCTGACCCAGCTGATGAAAAGGGCGAGGAAATCCGACGAAAGGGAGTACTCCCCGGAACCGGTCACCTCGTCCATCAACGAAGCTGAGCCGTCAAAGTTCACGAGGTTGGTCCCGCCGCCCAGGCCCTGAGCCTTGGGAGAAGGCATGCCGGCCCAGTCGACGGTGAATATCTTCCTTCCGCCAGGCTCAAGCTCCTGGAGGGTGCTCGAGGCATCCCAGTTGGCATCCTCGTCGAGGGCGCCATCCTCGCCCACGGTGTACTGGAAGAGGTGTCCCTTCCACTGGGCCGAATTCTGGGGGAGGAAGGAGGCCACGTAGATGGACGAGTCGCCGGCCTCGGTCCGGGCGGGGCTGACCATGGGGGCCCCGCTGGTCGTCCTGGAAGCCTGGATGATCTCGAAAATTCTCCGGAAGGTATAGATCAGGCTTTCGATATCGGTCGAGAAGAAGGCCCCGGGACTCGGGTCCGCCGGGTCGGCCTCGCCGACCTGGCCGTCCCAGCCAAGGTCGGCCATATTCTCCAGGGTGCCGGCCAGCTCCGTCATCTCCTCAGGATCGATGAGACCTATCACCAGGGTCCTCACTGGAAGGCCGCGCTGGGTATCCTCAGAGGCCGTGATGTTCTCGTTGTACAATTTCCTGACAGATTCCACGGGGTTACCTTTTTCCGTGTCGGCCCCGTCGGTGAGAACAATGAGCCAGTTGTACTGGCACCGCCACTGGACCACGTCATTGGCCTTGAAGAACTTCACCGCCGAATCCTGGGTAACCTGGGTACCGTAGATCGAGGCCGCGAGGGGAGTCCACCCCGCCGCTCGGAGTTCGGGGTTGCCGCTTTCCTCCACGCCGTCGAACCATTTCAGGATGTCCGAAAGATGGGAGGGATCGTCGGCGGAGCCGAAGGGCACTCTCAAAAGGGCCTTGGGGTCGCCCTCCTTGGCGTAGTGTAATTTTTGGGTCTCGTTGGAATAGTTATAGGGATATCGGCTACTTTGAAGCGTAAACTGGTACCAATCGGCGTCAGTGCCTCCGGTGGACTCCTTCTGGTGATAGGTGGCCAGGGCGATCCTCAGGCCCGAGGTCAGTTCCGGGTCGGACAATATCTTGTTGAGGACCAGCTTCATCTTGTAGAGGCGGCTGTCGTTGGGATACTTGTAACGGGAATAACCCGACGGGGGGTCGTCGTTGGGGTGCTCGCCCCCCAGCCACGTCTTCGCCTGGCTGCCCTGGTCGGAGTCGATCAGGTCCACCTCGGCCTGGGGGACGTACTTGAGGTTGGGGTGATAGTTCGAAGGGTTCCCGGGGTCGTTGTTGCTGCTGTCCGTGTCCTTGCCATAGTAGTACTGGCGGCTCGAAAAGCCAAAACTCACCGGCTTGGAGCCGTCGCCCCAGGTCGTATCTTCCGAATCGGATTCGTAGGTCATGGACCCGCTCGTGTCGAGGAGGAGGAGCACGTTGGGCTCGACCCTGTTCTCGTAAAGGGCGGGGGCGGGCTTGGCGTAGGGGGTGAATACCTGGGGAGCCACGGCGGGAATGGGGCTTCGGACGTGGACCGTCACCGACGAGGTTTTCGTGGCGATCCCTTGTTTAGATATCCTTGCCTCGTTGGGGATATCCTGGCCGGCCCGCCCCTCCGGTACCCGTGCCCTGATCTTGATCTCCCTCACAGTGTAATTCCTGGGATTAGAGGATCCCGTAAAGCCGGTGAAAATGCCCGTCCAGGGTAGAGGCCCCACCGGTACAGTGGATGGTTGCCCCGACCCGACACGGTTATAAGTGTAAGTGACCTCTTCAAAGGATGGCATGTTATCCGTAAGGGTGGCACCTGATAGTTCGCTCCGGGGAGTGTTTCCCAGGTTGATCGTGAAAACAATATAGTCCCCTGGGTTGGGGTCGGAGATGTCCACCGTCTTGGTTATGGTGAAAGCCGCCTGGGCCGACCCGGCGGAAAGCAGCGTGGCGATGAGGACGGCGGCGGCCAATCCGGCGCCTCCAAGGAGTCGCCGGACTCTTTCCTTACCTCTTCCCTTCATACCGGTCACCTGCCTTTCGGGCTCACTTGCCCCGGACGCGGATGAGGGCCTCGCTCAGGGACTTTTCCTTCTCCCCGAGGACGGCCCTGCTCCTGACGAGGTAGACGCCGTACCGGTCCACCCCGAAGCCGGCGCCGACGCTGCCCTCCCCGCGGTTGGAGGCGGCGTAGGAGGAACTCATGTGCCATGACCCCATGTACTCGATCATCGTCGCGTCAAGCCGGGGGGGGAAGATCTCCCCGGGGTCCAGGGCGATGGTCCCGACGTCGTAGTTCAGGTCGAAGACCTCCACCTCCACCATGACCCTGGGGTTCCCCGCCGCCGGGGCGGGGGGAATATGGTGCACCCTGAGGACCGAGGGGTCTCCCGTGACATTCACCCTTCCCGTCAGGTCCTCGGGGTCATCGGGGGAAAACCTCGGCAGCCTGTCGTGGGTCCAGATATAGCCGTCCAGCCATTGCTTTCCCTCCTCGAGCCCTCCTTCGGCCTCGCCGGTGACGTCGATCTCCCTGACCAGGTTCGTCGAAGTGGAAAAGTAATTCTCCACCATCACAAGCACTACAGCAGAAAAGGCTATCCCCACGAGGAGGACGACCAGGGTGAGGGGCAGTACGGCTCCCGTTCTCTTAGGACCTGTTCTCATAGGTTCTTCACCCTCCAACTGGCCTCGATATCCTCGAAGTCCTCCCAGTTCCCCTCCTTGCCGCGGCCGGTGATGGTGACACTTATCACCCTCGTTTCTTCGTCAAAGTTCACCGAAAGTCCCTCGACGCCTTCGACGGTAACGCCGCCGCCCCTCCCCGGCCTCGGGTCAAGGGCGTGGAAAAGGCCGTCCTCGCAATAAGCCCTGAAGAACTTGACCTTGTGCAGTTCGTCCAGCCGGGAGATGCCCGTCGGGCCTCCGCGGTTCTCGAGGGTCACGTCGTTGCCGGAGACGGACCTTACGACCAGAGGTGAGACGCCGGTGGGGAAGACGACCCAGTCACCAGGGACGATACCTTCAGGTGCTCCGTTCAACTGGACCTGGATCGTGGCGCCGGAGCCTGCCTGGATGTCCTCAGGGAGGAGGACGGAGAGCCCCGTGGGTTCCCCGAAGGCCAGGTGGAGTTCCCCCGACCCTGTGATGTGAAGAGCGGAGGGGTAGTCCTGGGGGGTGATCTCGGGTGTGTAGACCTGGTCGAAGGCCGCCTGGAAGTCACCCGAGGTCACGGGCATCCCGAGCCCCGCGTGTTGGGTGGGCTTCGCCAGGATGGAAAGGACCATTTCCGCCCTCTGGCGAGCCGAGACGCCGGAAGAGACGAACTGGAAGTTGGAGAAAAAAAGCGACAGCACGGTGATCACCGCGCCCATGATGACCGCCGTCACCAGGATGGTGATCAGTACTTCCGCTAGTGAAAAACCCCTTCGCCCCGTTCGGGAGAAGGAAACACGCCGGCAAGAAAGAACCCTGGATGCCAAATCTCTCACTCTCACTTCCCAGGAAGATAGATCCCTTTCGTTCGCGGCCGTCTTGCCCAGCGGGCCCGGGATCATCCTGCCGTTGCCGTTACTGTTCACCCTTCATCCTTTTGCCCCTGGTCTGTTCGCCGGTGGCACTGATGGTTCTTATGAATTCCAGTTCCTTTTCCCCCCTGACCCCACTCCAGGAGACTTTGAACCTCAAGGTCTTCCCGACGGTCTCGCCCTTGGCGGTCACTTCTCCGTCGATGAAAAGTTGAGGAGTGTATTTCAGGTTATTCCTGTATTTCTCCAGCGACATGCCTTCAGTGATTTCTTTAAGGGGGAGGTATTCCATCTTCTTCAACACCGAGGCCGCCTCGAGCGAGGCTTCCTCCTTTTCCTCAAGGTCGGCCTGGAGGGCCACGACGTGAGTGACCAGCGTCACCATCGAGAAGAGGGCGATGGAAAGGATCAGGATCGAGATCAGGACCTCCACTAGGGTGAAGCCAGCCTGTTTTCCCTTCGCTCCCGAAGCGAGGCGTCCTCCAGGTCCTTCAAATTGGCGCGTTAAAACCGGGCGATCTTTCTCCCTACCTCTCTCCATGGCTCTCTTCCTCTTGAAAGTTTTCCGCGCGCCTCGCCGGTGGCTTTGGTTGATTATATCACTTTACCCATGGGAAGGGATAGGCGGCGGAAGCACACCGGTCGTTCCGACTTGGAACCAGCCCGATACCATGAAACTACCCAGGCTCCCCTCTTCCCCTCTCGCCTGCGGAGGCGCCCTTTCGTCGGCTTCCTCAGTGAGGTTTTGACCTCCCCCGGCAAGGGGGGCTCGATCAGTACCCGGAAAGACCCCAGTGCCTTCCCCCGGTAATTCACGCCACTCCGAACCTTGAAAACAAATACCCCCCCTTGCAAAGCAGAAAAACAGGGCTATAATGTGAATGATCATTCACTTCGGAGGTTGATGGTAGATGGCGGTCAGGTTGGACACGGAAATACGAAGGGAGCAGATCATCAGCGCGGCCCTCGGCCTCATCGGGGAGAAGGGGCTCAGAAACTTGAGGATGCCCGACATCGCCCAAAAAGTGGGCCTCGTCCCTTCCGCGCTCTACCGGCATTTCTCCGGTAAGCAGGAACTGGTCCTCGCTATCGTCGACAGCATCCGGACGTCCCTCGAGAAGCACCTCACCCGGTCGGGCGAGGAAACCCCGGATCCCCTTGAGCGGCTGGCATTCATCATGGATGAACACCTCAAGATGATCGAGGGATCCCCGGGGATGCCTCTCCTGGTCCTTTCAGAGGACGCCGCCTTCGGCGACCCCAAGATGCGGCGCCGGGTCCTGGAGATCCACGAATTCTTCAGGGAAGCCGTGGCCGACATCATGAAGGAAGCTATAAAGACCGGGAGGGTCGGCCCCGATACTGACCCTGGGGAGGCCGCCCTTGTTTTCGTGAGCCTCATCCAGCATACAGCGGTCATGACGGCCATCAGCGGCGGCGATGTCGACCTCGGCCCCCTGGCCGGAAAGGCCTGGCGGAAATATGTCAAGGACCTTGTGGGCTGAAATTATTTTTCATTTTAGTGAATGATCATTCACTTTTGCGAGGTGAAATAATGAAACCGAGGACTGGATCTTATTACCTCCTTGGAGCGACGATGACCGCCGTTTTTTTGCTCGGGTCCGTCGCGGCCCTGGCCTCGGAGACAGAACCCTTGACGCTCGAGAAATGCCTTGACGCGGCTCTTTACGGAAACCGCGGCATCGTGGCTCTCAGGCATCGGGTGGATGTTTCCGCCGCGAAGGTCGACGAGACGCTGGCGAAAATGGGGCCGAAGCTTTTCGCCGTGGGGAAATACCTGGCCGCCGGGGAGCAGCAAAGGCTTTGGCCGGCGCGATATGACGGCGAGAAGGGCGTCTACGACGACGCCTTCACTGAGGCATCGGTCGTCCTGGAGATACCTCTCTGGGACGGGGGAAAGACGAGGCACAGGACCATGGCGGACCGGAAACTGCTGGAGGCCGCCAGAGGTTCTCTCGAAAGGCAGAAACAGAAACTGCGTTACGACGTGGAGCGCCTCTTTTTCATGGCCCTTTCCGTCAAGGAAAGTATCGGGGCGCTGGAAGCATCGCTGGGGTCACTGCTCCAGCATGGGGAGGACGTGCAGGCCATGGTCGACTCCGGCAAAGCGGCGCGGGTCGATACCCTCAGGATGGACGCGGAAGTGGCTTTGACGCGGGAACGGTTGCTGGGGGCAAGGCATGAACTGGAAAGTCTCAAGGAGGACCTCCTCTTTATAACCGGGATCGACGGCAAGGGCGATGATTTTGACCTGGAAGGCCCTTTCCCGGAAACACCGGACATCGATGACCTCAGCGTCGAGGATAGGGCCTCGAAAGCCCTTGAGAAAAGGCCGGATTACCAAGCCGCCCTCGACAAAGCGGCGGCCGGCAAGGAGGGCGTTCTCGCGACCCTGGCGTCGAAAAGCCCCGAGTTTTTCCTCAGGGGGCTGCATGGATACCGGAGCGCTTCCAACGGGGTCGGCGAATCCAGGACTGACGTGGAACTGGCCGTGGAGATACCCCTTCTCGACGGGGGACTATCTTCGGCAAGGAGGCGCCAGGCGGCCTCCGAAGCGGCGGCCGCGGAAGCGGAGGCCCGCGAGATGGCTTCCCGGGTTTACTTCGAGGTCTCCGAGGCTGTACGGGCCTACGAATTCGCCCGGGAGAGGATCATTGTAACGGAGACGGCGGTCAGGGCGGCTGAAGAGGCCCTCCGGATAGAAAAGTTGAGGTTCCGGTCGGGCAAGGGGACGACCACCGACGTGCTTTCGTCCCAGGCGGCATGGTTGTCAGCCCGCGCCGGACGGGATGCCGCACTGGCGGAGGGTGCCATCGCCGCGGCAAGACTGACCTTCGCGATGGGAGGCGGATCCGGTGAATACTAGGATCAGAAACCTGGTCAAAAAACCATGGCTCCTTGTCCTTGTCGTGCTTGTAGCCGGCGCGATGATCCTGCTCAGGTTACGGACAAGCCAGATCGAGAGCGCCGCGGAATTCCACCCCAGTCCTCTGAAGGTGACGACTGAGGTCGCCGCCAGGGGCAACCTGGCGGAAAAGAAGCGGTACCTAGCGACGATGGAGCCCCTTGCGACGGCGGAGGTCGCCTCACAGGTGACGGCCCGTATCGACGAGGTCTTCGTCGACATCGGCGATGAGGTCTCATCCGGGGAACTCCTTGCCGTCCTGGACGGTTCCGAAGCGGGGTACCAGTTCCAAGCCACCAAGTCCCGCATTTCCGAGGCCGAGGCCGAGATGGAGGGACTGAGGATGCGGAAGGTCTCCATCGAAAAGAACGCAGCCTACTGGCGGGAAGAGGCCGGGCGGGCGGCCTTCCTGTTTTCTGAAGGCGCCATAGCGAGATCGGAGTTGGAGATGGCTTCCCTGAAAGAAGCGGAGGCCCAGGCGGCATTCAAGGAGATCCAAAGCAGGATACGGGCGTTGAAGGAAAGGCAGGGTTCCCTGGCTTCCGAGGCGGCCGCCTTCCAGGAGAGGTTGGCGCTCTTCTCCATCAGGAGTCCCTTCGACGGCATCGTGACCGCCCGCCGGGCGGAGCCGGGGAACCTCGCCAGGCCGGGGGAGGCCCTTTTCACCGTGGAGGACAGGAGCGGGTGGAGGGTGATCTTCAGGATTCCCCAGGAAGACCTGGGACTCGTCAGGATCGGTCAGACCCTATCGGGCTCCTTCGGCCGGTCTTCCATCAAGGGCCGGGTCGACCGCGTCTCGCCCTCCGTCGACGCGGCCAGGATGGGGCGCGTTGAGGCGACGCTCGAGAAGGACCCGGGCGATGCCGCGCCGAAGGCGTACGGGCGGGGGGTCTCCCTGACCATCGATGTCACCCTCGGCACCCACGAGGATGTGATCACCATCCCGGCGGAAGTGGTCATACGGGCCGGGGAGAGATCTTTTGTCTACACGGTCTCCGGAGGCAGGCTGAACAAGCAGGAGGTGGTCGTGGTGGCCTCCGACGGGGAAAGGTCCGCCGTTAGGGGCCTCTCCGAGGGCGACCACGTGGTCCGGAACAGCCCCTTCGGGTGGGCGGCGTTATCCGAGGGCCGCGAGGTGAGCGAAGAATGAACCTTGCCAAGTGGTCCCTCGAGCACCCCTACCTTGTCCTTGCCCTGGCCTGCGCGGTGGGTGTCCTGGGCCTGGCCGGTGTGATGTCATCCCCCAGGGACCTTTTCCCCGACACCACACCTCCGCAGGTGCTGGTCGTTACCGTCAGGGAAGGGGCTTCGGCCCCGGAGATGGCCAGGACCGTAACGGAGCCCCTCGAGCGGGAGATCAGCGGCCTCAACGGTTTGGCCAACCAGACCAGCACGACCGCCGACGGCGTTTCTTCGCTCCGGGCGGAGTTCACCTATGGAAAAAAGGTGTCCGAAGCCGTGACGGAGGTCCGGAACGCCCTCGCGGCCGTAACGCCCAGGTTCCCGGCCGGAACGGCGGAACCCCTTGTCTACAGCATCACCAGCCGCACCGCCCCGGCGGTGACCCTTGCCCTGTCCCCCCTTGACGAAGGGGGGCCGACTCTCTCCGAGATCCGCTTGCTTGCGGAACACGTCATCAGGGACGAACTGCTACGGATCCCCGGGGTGGGCGAAGTCGAGGTCTTCGGAGGCCATCACCCTTCCGTCGAGGTATCGGTCGACAGGGACCTCCTCGCCGCTTCGGGCCTTTCTCTCGAAGGCCTGATCGGGGCGATCGCCAAGCAGAACATTTCCGCTCCCGCCGGACGCTTGACCGTGGAGGGCGCGGAGATCCATTTCACCCTGGACTCGCTTTTTCCCGGGGTTGATCAAGTAGGGGATACCGTGATCGCCTCACCGGAAGGCGGTGCGGTGAACCTCAGGGATGTAGCGCGTGTCGGGATAGGCGAGATGCCCCAAAGGAGCCTCTATCACGGGAACGGGCGGCCGGCCATCGCGGTGAATGTGCTGAGGGCCGAAGGAAGCGATACCATTCGGGTCGTGAAAGCTGTCACGGACCTCATCCCGGAGTTGGAGTCCCGCTTCAGAAGCATGCGGATCGAGGTGACCGACAGCCAGAAGCCCCTCATCGAACTCAATATCTCCGGCATGTACGGATCGCTCGTGCAGGCGATAATCCTGATAGTGGTGGTGAACTTCCTGTTCCTGGGCAACCTCGCGGCGGCCCTGGTATCCTCAGTCAGCATCGCCCTTTCATTCCTGTTCGGCCTCGCCGTTATCTGGGCCAGCCCCTACACCATCGACATGGTGACCCTCACGGGAATGATCGTCGCCGTCGGGATGGTGGTCGACGCTTCGGTGGTGGTCCTAGAGAATATTTTCAGGGTCCACGAGGCGACGGGCATGAAGGACCCACGCGGCGCGGCCGTGGCCGGGGCGAAGGAAGTGGCCCTTTCCGTGACGGCCGGCATGCTGACCACCGTTATCGTCCTTCTCCCCGTCATGGGTTCCAGCGGCTACACGAGCCGGGTGCTCAGGCCCCTAAACATGGTGCTCTTCGCCACGCTGGCCGCCTCCCTCGTGGCGGCGCTCACGATAATCCCCCTCCTGGCCGGGTTCGTGCTGGAGGGCAAAGGACACCGCCCGTCAGGCGTACTCCGGAAGATAACCTCCTGGTTCGACGGGGTACTGAAAAAGGTCGTCACTTTTTACATCGAACTGCTCAAAGTCAGCCTGAGGCACCGGGGCCTGACGGTCGCAGCCTTCGCCCTTTTCTTCCTGCTCACCCTTCGCCTGGTGATGCCCCTTTTGGGAGGGGAGATGATGCCCCCCATGGACACGGGCATTGCCTTCATCGAATTTGAAAGCCCCGCTGGAAGATCTCCGGAAGCCGTCGAAAAGACCCTGACCGCCATGGAAAAGAAGATCCTCGAGGAGAAGCACGTATTGTCCCTTTCATCGCAGGTGGGCTCGGAGCCCGGGTCGCCCAGCTTCGGGGGCGGTTCAACCCCCCAGGCCGGGCGGATCAAGGTCCTCATGGTGGATCGTTCGAAGCGGAAGGAAAACATTTGGGAGATCCTGGACCGCTGGAGGGCTGATTTCAAAAGTATCGAGGGGTTGCGATGGTCAAGGCTCACCGAGTACGGCGCCACGCCGAGGGCCACAACCAAGGCCCCGCTCGATGTGATCATCAGCGGCCCCGATGCGCCCCTGCTGGATAGCCTCGCCAGGGAAGCTGTGTCCGCCATGGAGGGCGTAAAGGGGTTGGGGGACGTACACCAGGGCTGGTTCATAGAGAAGGAGACCCGGAATATCGAGGTCGACCCCTACCTTGCCTCGCGGTACCGCACTTCGCCGACGGACATCGCCCGTGAAGTGGGCACGGCCCTGAATGGCCGCACCGCCACCTACCTGAAAGTCCCCTCTTTCTCCGATATCCCGGTGAGGGTTTTTTACGGGGACCAGTACCTGGAGAAAGAGGAGGATATCCTGGATGTGACCATCGTGACCGGGGACGGCCTTCTGCCCCTTTCGGCACTGGCGAGGGTGCGCACCGTTCCTGAAGCGCCCCTCATCACCAGGGAAAGGCTCAGGAACACCATAGACATAACCGGGGTCAACCGGGGCCGCACCATAAAGCATGTGACGAGCGAGGTGAAACTTCGGCTCCGGGGCATCCAGCCCCCGGACGGTTACTCCATCGAGGTCGCGGGGAGCTCGGCTGACCTTGGAGAGAGCATGGCCATGCTCGGCAAGGCCCTCCTTTTGGGGGTAGTGCTCCTCTACTTCCTGCTGGTCTCCCTTTTCAGGTCCTTCCTTTACCCTTTGACGATCCTTTCGATAGTCCCGCCGGCTGTCGCGGGGGGGTTGTGGGGGCTTCTTCTCTTCAACAAATCGATGTCGATGAACGCCGCCATGGGGTTCATCCTCCTCGCCGGGACCGTCGTGAACAACAGCATCCTCCTGGTGGATTTCATCATTGAATCCAGGAAGCGGGGGGCTTCGCGAACCCTGGCCGTCGTCAGGTCGGTCAAGACCCGCACGAGGCCGATCCTGATGACCGTCACCTCGACCATAATCGGTTTGACGCCGCTGGTCATGGAGTGGGCCGTCGGCCTGGAGAGGATGAGCCCCCTGGGGATCGTCGCCGCGAGCGGGCTGATATTCGGGACTTTTGTCACGATGATCTTCGTCCCGGTCATCTATTCCGTCATAGACGATATCAGTTCCAGGGCGGCGGCCCTGGTCGGTAGAACAGGGGAAGACCCCGGCGCGTGAGGGGCGCACCAACCATATCCGCCACGCCGGCGTCGAGGGACGCCCGGGTGAGTTCCCGCGACGCAAGGCCCCGGGGCTGCTTTCTGATATATTATACGGAACCGGGCCCCTCGGCAAAATGACCCGGCGAGGTGCGGGGCTGGACCTGGAACAGGCGAGATCGAGGGAGGGAGCAACCGATGGGTAAAGAGGGGATCACACCGGAAATACTGGAAAAGATCAAGGTCTTCCAGAGGACGGAGATCACCGAGTACCACGTTTACAAGAGGCTCTCCCAGTGGATGAAGGGCAAGAACCGGGAGGTCCTTGAAAAGATCGCCCAGGACGAGAAGCGGCACGCCGGGATATGGCGGCGCTACACCGGTGAGAGCCTTGCGCCCGACCGGCTGATGCTGTACTGGTACCTGCTGCTGGCCTTCGTGTTCGGCGTCACCTTCGCCATAAAGATCATGGAGCGGAACGAGGGCTCCGCCGGGGAGGCCTACGGCGCCGTGGCGGACGTCCTTCCCGTGGCGACGGAAATAATGCACGAGGAGGAGGAACACGAGAAGGCCCTCATCGACCTTCTCGACGAGGAGAGGCTCAAGTACATCGGGTCCATGGTGCTCGGGCTAAACGACGCCCTGGTGGAACTGACCGGCGCCCTGGCGGGTTTCACCTTCGCCCTCACCGACGGCAGGGTGGTGGGCGTCGCCGGCCTCATCACCGGCGTGGCCGCCACCCTCTCGATGGGCGCCTCGGAATTCCTCTCCCAGAGGACCGACAGCGGCGACCTCAACCCGCTGAAGGCCGCGGTCTACACGGGGATCGCCTACCTGGTCACCGTCGCCCTGCTGGTGGCGCCCTTTTTCATCGTCGGGAATGTTTACGCCGCCCTGGCCTGGTCCCTTTTCAACGCGCTAGTGGTCATACTGCTCTTCTCCTTTTTCGTTTCCGTTGTCAAGGAGACGCCCTTCAGGCCCGCTTTCCTGGAGATGGCGGCCATAAGCCTCGGCGTCGCGGCGATCTCCTTCCTGATCGGCCTGGTCGCGAGGCACTTCATCCCGGTGGACATCTAGAAGGGGCCCCCTGGAATGGCCGGGACAGCCATCGGGATCAGGGGCTCCCTGTGGACCGGCGACCCGCGGAGGCCCCGGGCCGAGGCGCTCGTCGTCAAGGGCGGCGACATCATAGCCGTGGGGAGTTACGAGGAGGTCAGGGACGGCCGCCAACCGGGGGGCGTTGAATGGATCGACGCCGGCCGTCGGACGATCCTCCCCGGGATCACGGACTCGCACCTGCACCTCGGGGCCCTCGTCAGGCAGGGATCGGCCCTGTCCCTTTACGAGGCGTCATCGAGGGAAGACCTCCTGGAGCGGGTCCGCCGTAAGAGCGCAGAGCTCGGCCCCAACCGCTGGGTCCACGGGGTCCGTTTTGACAACTCCCGCTGGCCCGACACGGCCCTGCCCACGCTGGAGGAGCTGGACGGGCTGGGTCTCCCCAACCCCGTCCTCCTCGTCCGGGTCTGCACCCACGTGCAAGTGGTCAACAGCAGGGCCCTCCATGAGGCCGGGCTCTCGGCGGCGGGCTTCACCGGCGCCGGCGTCGTCCGGGACGAGCGGGGTCGTTTCACCGGGACGCTCCTCGAGGGCTCGGCCGGACCGGTGATCCGGGCCATGGAGAGGGACACGGCCGGGGCGGCCCGGGCCTTGAAGGAGACCATGCTCTCCCTCGCGTCGGAGGGCATCACCGGCGTCCATACCTGCAGCGCTCCGTCCTACGGCCTGGGGGAGGACCTGGGGGCCTACCGGGTTCTACACGAGCGCGGGGAACTCCCCATCAGGGTTCGCCTCTACAGCGACGAGCCCCTCCCCGGGTGGGAGTCCAGCGGCCAGGGCGATGAGTGGCTCTGCTACGGGGGAAGGAAATTCTTCCTCGACGGCTCCCTGGGGGGCCGGACGGCGGCGATGACCTTCCCCTACGAGGACGCCCCCTCCACCCGGGGGGTGCTCAACAGGAGCGACGAGGAGTTCTTCCGTCAGGCCAGGGAGGAACACGCCGCCGGGAACCAGGTGCAGGTCCACGCCATCGGCGACGCGGCCGTCGACCTGTTCATCCGGGCGATGGAGTCCCTGGGGGACCTGCCCCCCCTCCCGTCGGGGCTGCATCACAGGGTCGTTCACCTGCAGGTATGCCGACCGGACCAGGTCCGGGACCTGGCCCGACTCGGCGTGGTCTGCGATGTCCAGCCCGCTTTCGTCCCCAGTGACATCGCCATTGCCGAGGGCAGGATAGGCCGCGCCAGGCTGGGGTGGGCCTACGCCTGGAAGAGCATGCTCCGGGCCGGTCTGCTACTCACCGGGTCGAGCGACGCGCCCGTGGAGCCCACCAACCCCTTCAGGGGCGTCTGGGCCGCCGTGAACAGGGTCGACGACGAAGGCCGACCTGCGGGAGGATGGCTCCCCGGCCAGAGGTTGACCCTGGACGAGGCTCTCGCCCTCTTCACGGTAAACGCCGCCGAGGCTGTCGGGCAGGGTGACAGGTTCGGCTCACTGCGGCCGGGTTCGAGGGCCGACCTGGTGATCCTCAACCGCGATATCGACCTCACCCCGCCGGGGGAACTAAAGGACGTCAAGCCACTCCTGACCATGGCCGGGGGGAAGATCACCTTCCAGGCCGCCAGTGGCGGTCTCTGAAACTCCTAGACGAGCTCCTTCAGCGAACGGGCCAGCGTTCCACGGGGAAGGTCGCCTACCTTCCCCACGGCCAGGAAGATGCCGTCGATGTAGATCTCGCTGGAAAAATCCTGGACTGTGACCCTTATGACCTCGTCCGGCCTGGCCAGGGTGATTTCGTGCTCCGAATAGGGACCGGGGTAAGGGAACCTCTGGGAGGTTACCGGGACCCCCGAGATCATGGCGCCCATCACACCGGGGAAGACCTCGCGGCTTTCGACCTCGCCCTTTGGGCCCTCGGCGGCGATGCCGGCCAGGGTAGCCGCCGTCCCGCTGGGGGCGTTGGCCATCCTCGCGGGATGCCTGTCGGTGACGGCGACATAGGGATAGTACTGCCTGGCGGTCCTCAGGAAATCCATCACCAGGTTTATCCCCAGGCCGTAGTTGGAGATCACCGACCAGCGCAGGCCCTTCTCCTTCACCATCTCCCCTACCTTGGCCATCTCCCCGTCGGTGAGGCCCGTCGTCCCGATGACGGCGTCCACGCCGGCGTCGGCATAGACCCGGAGGTTGTTCATGAGGACCGCCGTAGAGGTGAAATCGACCACCACGTCGGGCGAGGAGTCACGGAGGCCCGACGCCAGGTCGGCGCTCGAAATCACCCCCGCCGGCGCCATGCCGGCCAGGACGCCCAGGTCACGGCCCGCCTCGAGGCACCAACCCCCGGCCAGTTCATGGCCCTCCCTCTCGAGGACATTCCTGACCACCAGTTTTCCCACGTTGCCGGAAGCCCCGGAAACGAAAATCCTTTTCAAGGGGATCCCCCCTCCTGCTTTTGATAGGCCAGAATGCTCAAATACAGTTTACACTGATTCACCTCCCTGGAACCCGTGATGGTATGCTTATTTAGCGTTCTATGCCCTGTCATTCGAGAAACGGGAAGGGAGACCGAACGATGCCCTCCACCTGGCAGGAAAGGATAATCTCAAAGAGCAAACCCAAAGGGACTTACCGCCTGGTGCCCTGGCGGATCTGCAGGGATGCGGCGAGGGAGGCCGGCCTCCCCGCCAGGAAGGTCGAGCTCTGGGCCTGTGAGCAGGGCATCTGCCCCACCCGCTACGAGCGCAGCCTGGGGACCCTCGGCCTGGAAGGCCAGGCGAGGCTCCTGGCCTCCCGGGCCGCGGTGATAGGCTGCGGGGGCCTCGGGGGCTGGATAGTGGAGATCCTGGCCAGGGCCGGCGTCGGGGAGATCGTCGTCGTCGATGGCGACGTCTTCGGCGACAGCAACCTCAACAGGCAGTCCCTGAGCCGGGAGGACAACGAGGGCGCTTCAAAGGCCCTCGAGGCCGAAAAGAGGATAGAAGCCATCAACGGGGCGGTGGAGGTGACGGCCTGGAGCCTCTTCCTGACGGCCGACAATGCGCTTGATATCCTCGAGGGCTGTCAGGTCGCCGTCGACGCCCTCGACAGCAACGAGGCCCGGGCGACGCTCCTTTCGGCCTGCCGCCAGTTGGGTATACCCTTGGTCCACGGTGCCATCGGGGGTTTCTGGGGTCAGGCCTGCGTGATCCTTCCCGGCGACAGGGCTCCCTGGGAGCTGGCTACGGGAGAGGGTAAGGGCGTGGAAGATATCGCGGGCAACCCCCCCTTCACGCCGGCCTTTGTCGCCTCCCTGGAGGCGGCCGAGACCATAAGGCTCCTCTCGGGGGCGGGTGAACCCCTGGCGGGCATGCTCTGGTGCGACCTGAAGGAGCACGAGTATTGCAAGATAGATCTCAGGAAAAGGCCGGGCGGGTAACCGTAACACATCTGATCCATACCCGGGAGGTCTTCCGATGCTCATCGACAGGGTCAGGTACTACTATCTCCTCGAGGACATGAACTGCGCCGAGACCATCCTTTGCGCGGCCAATGACGAATACTCCCTGGGGCTCGACCCCGTGGGGCTCAGGATCATGGCCGGCTTCGGGGGCGGCATGGGCATCGGCTCCACCTGCTGCGGGGCTTTGTCCGGGTCCATCGCCGCGATCTCGGTCAAGTTCACCTCAACGAGATCCCATGAGAACCCCCTGGTCGAAGAGCTATGCAGGGCCTTCCTGGAAGGATTCGCCGCCAGGCACGGCGCCATCGACTGCGGTCCCCTGAAGGACCTTTACAGGGACAGCAGGTTCGGATGCCTCCCCGTGGTGGAGCTGGCAGCCGAGGAACTCGAGAGGTCGATGCTGGAAAACGAGTCGAGAGTACCGTCCCCGCCGGGAGCCGTGAAAAGGGCAAAGGACGGAGGATCCGGTCGATAACCCTGCCCCGAAGGTTCGATACCGATCCCTTCCCGACCAAATTCAAAATCATTCTTGACTTTGACCGACGGGTGAATTATTGTCCCTTTACCTTGTCCGAGAAGGGGTTGTGAGAATGTCACGGGAGTTCCGGACCATCCCGTTCCTGGCGGTGCTCCTTTTCTGCTTCGCCTCCAGCGCCTGGGCGCTCCCCGGCCCGGTTTATTCCGGTCCCGGGAGCGTGCCCGTCGTGGCCTTGACCTTCGACGACGGCCCCCACCAGTTCACTACTCCCAGGCTCATCGAAATTCTCGAAGAACTCTCCGTCAAGGGTACCTTCTTCATCGTCGGAACCCAGGCCGTCCAGTTCCCCGGGATAGTGGAAGACCTCGCCTCGAGGGGACACACCGTGGCAAATCACTCCTGGTCCCACAGGAACATCACCCAATTGGACCATGAGACCCTTTTCCAGGAACTTATCTACTGCAGCCAGGCCATCGAGGCCATCACGGGGATACGACCCCGGTTCTTCCGGCCGCCGGGAGGCAAATGGGATGGGCAAGCCCTGGCGGTCGTCCAGGAACTGGGCCTCACCACGGTGCTCTGGGACGTGACCGGCAGGGACATGGTCCAGAGGTCGCCTGGCCGGATAGCGGCCTCGGTCGTCAAGGCCACCCGGCCCGGGTCGATCATACTCCTCCACGGAGGGATGGAGTGGACCATGGAGGCGCTGCCGGTGATAGTGGAAGGGCTGAGGGCAAGAGGGTTCCTCCTGGTCTCCCTCGATCAGATGTTCCCCTTTGCCGGGGCCGCGAGGGTCCCCCTCAGGAACCCCCTCGCCGAGGCGACGTCGCCACCAGCCGTGCACCCCGTGAAGGTCGTACCCTGAACGCCCATGGGAAGCCATTTCCGTCGCCGGTGAAGGCTTGCCTCGACACTAGCCCTAAACCCCCCCCGCCATCCCCCTTTCGCAGGCATTACCATAAGGTCCGTCGTGGAGTCGCCCCTTCCAGCGAAGGGGGATATAATGGAAGCGGGGAGGTGGCTGCTTTGACCAGGATCGGGTTGGCCCTGGGAGGAGGAGGCGCCAGGGGAGCCGCCCACTTCGGGGTCCTCAAGGTGCTGGAAGAGGAAAGGATCCCCATAGACCTGATAGCCGGAACGTCCATGGGAGCCATCGTGGGCGCCATGTATGCCCAGAACCCCGATGCCTCGGCGGTGATCGAAAGGTACGAACGCTTCATCGAGGACATGGATTACGACTCCTTCGGCATGAAGTACATAGCCGCCGATGCCGACCAGGATTCCCACCTGCTGCAGAAGTTCGCCAGGACCATAGCCCAGAGGATCTACATGAGCTCCATGGGTAGACGGCCGGGGATAATGAAACCCGAATTCCTGGACAAGGCCCTGAAAGAACTACTGGATCGCGGCGACATCCAGGATACGAAGATCCCCTTTGGCGCCGTGGCGACGGACCTCAACTCCGGGAGCACGATCCTGATCCGGGAGGGAAGCATCAGGAAGGCTGTCCGGAGGAGCGCCCTGATCCCGGGCTATCTTCCCCCTGAGGAGGATGGCAAGAGACTCATCACCGACGGCGGAGTGAGCGAGCCCGTGCCCGTGGATTCCGCCCTGAAGATGGGCGCCGACGTGGTGATAGCCGTTTCGGTGGACCCCGCCACCATGTCCAGCCTCGAGGACCCCAGCATGATAAATATCATGCGCCGCTGCGATCTCATCCGGGGGATCTACATGTCGAGAGTGCAGATCGAAAAAGCCGACGTATGCCTCTGCCCCGACATGAGCGACAGCGACTGGAGCGAATTCCTCTCCTCCGGCGAGTTCATAAAGGCAGGGGAGGAAGAGGCCAGGAAAAAACTCCCCCAGGTACGAAAAGCCCTGCGCAAGAAAAGACCCTGGTTTCTCCGTTTCTTTTCGGGCTGATCCTTTGCCTTCATTCCGTCTTGACATACTCCCCCTTGGTATAATAACCTTGCGCCAGATCCCGAGGTTTCAGGCAGTTTCTTCTGCCAAGGAGTGAAAGAAATCTTGTCCCCTGGGAGGGATGGATCATGAAGAGCAAAAAGGTGCTCATCATCGGCGGTGTAGCCTGTGGAGGCAAGGCGGCGGCCAGGCTCATGAGGGTCGACCCCGAAGCCGACGTCACCGTGCTTGAAAAAGGCGAATACATCAGTTACGCGGGGTGCGGCCTCCCCTACTATGTCGGCGGGGTCGTCAAGGAATACCGGGACCTCATGACCACCCCCATAGGAGTGGTCAGGGACGAGAACTTCTTCCGGAAGGTCAAGCATGTCACCGTACACACCCAGCACCTGGCCACGAAGATCGACAGGCGGAACAAGACCGTCACGGCCCTGGACCTGCGTAACGGCGAAGAGAAGGAGTTCCCCTACGACAAACTCGTCCTGTCCACCGGCGCCAGCCCCCTGAGACCCCCTATTCCCGGTTCCGATCTGCCCAGGATCTTCACCCTCTGGAACATGCCCGACGCGCTCGCCATGCGCGCCGCCATCGACAGCGGCAAGGTCAGGAACGCGGTGGTCATAGGGGCGGGCCTCATCGGGATGGAGGTCGTGGAAGCCCTCCATGACCAGGGTATCCAGGTGTCCATCGTCGACCTCTGCGAGACGCCCCTGCCCCAGATGATGGACCGGGAATTCGGCAATCTTCTCAGGGCTGTTCTCGAGAAGAAGGGCATCAACTTCTTCGGCGGCGAAAAGGTCCTGGAGATCACCGGCTGCAACGGCGAGATAAAGGCCGTGAAGACCGACAAACGGGAGGTCCCCGCCGACATGGTCCTCATGGCCGTGGGCGTCAGGCCCAACGTGGGGATCGCCAGGGAGGCCGGCCTGGCCCTGGGCAGCTGTGGAGGGATCATCGTCGATGATCACATGCGCACCAGCGACCCCGACATCTACGCCGGCGGCGACTGCGTTGAGGTGAAAAACGTCCTCACCGGCAAACCCGTCTGGCAACCCATGGGTTCCGTGGCGAACCGCCAGGGTCGCGTAATAGCCGACAATATCGCCGGGCTGCCGACCACCTTCAAGGGCGTGGCGGGGACGGCCATCATGAAGGCCTTCGAGTACACCATAGGGAAGACAGGCCTGACAAGGGAACAAGCCCGGCTGGAGGGTTTCGATGCCGAGGCCGTGACCATCGTCGATCCCGACACCCCTCACTTCATGCCCGGTTCCGCCGCTATCCAGGTCCGTATCGTCGCCGACAGGAAGACCCGCAAGGTCCTGGGCGCGCAGGTTTTCGGCGCCGGCAGGGCCGACAAGAGGCTCGACATCCTCGTCTCGGCCGCGGCGGGGGGCCTCACCATCGACGAACTGGCCGACGCCGACATCGCCTACGCTCCCCCCTACTCGACGGCGCTGGACCCCGTCACCCATGCGGCCAACACCCTGAAGAACAAGATAGACGGCCTGATGGTCTCCTGGAGCCCCTCGGAACTGACCGAGAAGATCAAAAAGGGCGAGAACCCCGTGCTTCTCGACGTCCGCTCTCCCGACGAGGTGAAGACCCAGGGTACCCTTCCCTACGAGACCACCCTCATCCCGCTGGGGCAGTTGTGGGACCGGGGGGCGGAACTCCCCAGGGACAGGGAGATCATCGCCTTCTGCAAGATATCGGTGCGCGGGTGGGATGCCAATTCCATACTCAAGAGGCTGGGTTACAAGAAGGTATCCGTCCTGGAGGGCGGCATTGCGGGCTGGCCCTTCGAACTGAAAAAGGGATAAAAGAAGGGGGGCCTGCTGGTCAATCCTCCAGCCGGTACCCCTTCTTTCTGAAGAGGTCCAGGCATATCTTCACCACTTCGGGGTCGTAGAGGATACCGGCATTGTTCTCGATCTCCTCCAGGGCTTCCTCCATCCCGATGGCGGGCCGGTAGGGCCGGTAGGAGGCCATGGCCTCCACTACGTCGGCGACGGCCAGTATCCTGGCCTCGAGGCTTATCTCGTCGCCCTTCAGACCCTGGGGGTACCCGGAACCATCGAGGCGCTCGTGATGCTGGTATACGATCTTGGCCAGGTCCCAGTTGCTTTCCACGTCCTGGAGGATATCCCTCCCATGGCCGGGGTGCTCCCTGATAAGGTCCATCTCCAGTTCGGAAAGCCTGCCGGGTTTGCTCAGGATCTCCGCCGGGACGGATATCTTCCCCAGGTCATGGACAAAGCCTGACATCCTGATCTGATCCACCTCTTCCGGGTCCAGTCCCATTTCCTGGGCTATCCTTCCGGCCAGGATGCCTACTCGCCTCTGGTGGCCTGCGGTGTAGGGGTCCCTGCGCTCAACGGTCTGGGTGAGGACCCCTATGGTGGTTTCCAGGGCGTGCCGAAGCTTTTCTTCAGTGCGTTTCCTCTCGGTGATATCGGCCGATATAACGACAAATTCCCCGCGGGCCGTGCGAAAGACCTTCACTTCGAAGTATTTCCCCAGGGGCGCGACGTAGTCCTCGAAGGAGGTGGGCTCCCCTGTCAGCACCACCCGGCCGAACCTCTGGATCCAGCGATCCTCGATGCCTGGGAGGACCTCGAGGATGGTTTTTCCCTTGATCTCTTCGGGTTTGAGCCCGGTTATCCTCTCGAAGGCGGGGTTGACGGCGATAAAACGGAAGTCTATGGGCTTGCCGTCAGCATCGCAGATCAACTCATTGAGGGAAAAGCCATCGAGCATTTCGCGGAAGAGGGTAGCGTAGTCGCTCTCGAGTCTGCGGCGCTCCGTAATATCCTGGAAGGCACCTTGGGCCCCGATGATCTTCCCGGTATCATCCCTCACGGCCTCCCCTATTTCCCGCACCCAGATGCTCCGACCGGTGGCGGTGATCTTCCTGAACTCCTCGTCGTAGGGCGTCCCGTTTTCGATGCACTCTTCGTAAACCTTTTCTATTTGGGCCCGCGATTCGGGAGCGTAAAAACTCATGACCTCTTCCAAAGTAGCCGAAAAACCGGGAGGCTGCTCATGGATCCTGGCGGCCTCGTCGGTCCAGATGATGCGGCCACCGGGCAGGCTCACGCTCCAACCGCCCAGGGAAGCCAGTTCGCCGGCCATCCGGATGAGGTCGTTCTTCCTTCTCAACCCTTCCTCGGCCAGCTTCTGGGCGGTGATATCCTCCACGGTCCCCTCGTAGTAAAGCACGTCCCCGTTGTCGTCCCTGACCGCCCTGGCGCTTTCCCTGACATAGACCACGAAGCCGTCCCGCCTGGTCCAGGCCGACTCGAGGCCCCTTATCATCCCGTCCCGGTCAATCCTATCCTGGAAATGGCTCCTGGCGTACCCTGGTTCAAAACCTTCCTCGTTGAGGTTCCTCGAGGCCAGTTCCTCGAAAGAGGAATAGCCGAGCATGGCCACCAACGCAGGGTTCGCCATGAGGACCCTGCCGCCGGGGGTGGTCCTGTAGATGCCGATGGTCGCGTTCTCGAAGATGCTCCTGAAGCGTTCCTCGCTCTGCCTCAGGGCCCCCTCGGTCTTTTTCCGTCGGGTTATGTCGCGGATAAAGGCGAGGGAACCCGCTTCGCCGTTGTAGATAAAAGGCACGGCCGATATTTCGACGGGGACTTCCGAGCCGTCCTCGCATTGCAGCAGGGTCTCCAGCGGAGGGACGGATTTTTTCTCCTCGTTCAGCCTTTTCAGCCGCCGGCGGATCGTTTCGGTCTGGCCGGGGGAGAAAAACTCCACCACCTTCCGCCCCAGCAGTTCCTGGACCGAACCGGCCTTCAGCAGGCGGCCGGCCGTCTCATTGAAAAAAGCGATCCTTCCGTTCAACTGGACGAATATGCCGTCGGGCGCGCCCTCGACAAAGGCCCGAAATTGTGACGCGCCCTGCCTCAGGGCCTCCTCGGCCTTCTTTCGGCCGCTTATATCCTGGAAGGCGCCGTGGATGCGGGTAACCCTGCCCGCCTCGTCACGGATCGGCGTCCCCACGGTCCTTACCCAGACCCGGCGGCCGCTCCCGGTGACGATCAGCACCTCCTCGTCGAAGGGGTCGCCCTTCTTGAGGCAGTTCTTGAAAACCTTCCGGATCCTCCGCCGGTACTCGGGCGCGCAGAACTCAATGACTTCTTCAAGGGTGGGTTCAAAGTCGATCGGCACTTCATGGATCTCGGCCACCTTTTCCGAGTAGGAGAAACGGTCCTCCCCGACGTAGTACTGCCATCCCCCGAGGGCCACCAAGTCCCCGGCGATCCTCATAAGGGATTCGCTGGCGGCCAGGCTCTCCAGCAGGGTTTTGTTCATTTCCAGGGCCCGAGCCAGCTGGAGGTTCCTGGCCCCCAGTTCGGAGACGTGGTCGGCGATCTTGACGAAAAGGGCCATGGCCCATTCGGCCTTCTCCCGGGATATCCTCGGGACCTCCGCCAAGGCATCGAGATACTCCTTTTCATCGAACCCGTATTTTCTGGCCTGGTTCTTGAAGACTTCAATATCCGGTTCTTCATCTTCCAAGAAGCACTGGCCGATGAAGAGGTTTCCCACCCTGCGGCCTTCGACGAAAACGGGGGTAGCGATATCCCAGAGGTTGTTCCAGCACTTGTAAAGAATGGGCTTGCCCCGCTCCAGGCCCGACGAGAGGCGGGCGAAGCTTTCGATGCAGGCCTTATGCGCCTGGGGATGAACCTCGTGGAAGTCGGTGAAGATCCTTTGCCAGCCCGAGGCCGCCAGGATATTGCCTTCCAGATCCAACAGCCCCGCAGCCGTCCCCATTGTCTGGGATAGCACCTCGATGAGGCTCTGGATTTGGGCCAGGTCGACGATGTCGGTGAGTTTTATCTCTCCGGGTTCGATCCCGGGATCATGCCCCGGTTCGAGGCTCTTTTTCGCGTTCATGGCCTTTCCCTCTTGGGAATAATTTCAAACTTCTGTTTATATTACATCCTTAGACCCGGAAAAAACAACCTCACCAGGGACCGGCGGCTCCGTACTTCAGCCCCCCCCGCTTCAAAAAAACGGGGCCATGGGAGGAAGTTGTAAAATGAAGGCGAAGGAAGGGGATGGTCGTCATCAGGAAAATGCTCTCCTGGGTCGCTATTTTTTGCCTGTTTTGCCGGCCGGCGCTTCAGCCCTCCCCCGCGGGGGCGGTCGGGAATCGGCAGGAAGTGATCGGGGGATACGCCGGCGTCGTCCCCCTCGAGTGGGGACAGGAGGTCACCGGCGTCGTAACCCGCTTCAACCCCGGCGGGGGCAAAGGGCTGGCCCTTACCTTCGACGCCTGCGGCGGGGGGGTCAAGGGCTGCGGTTACGACGAGGAACTCATCGAACTCCTCCGGAAGGAGGGCATACCCGCCACCCTCTTCATAAACGCCCGCTGGATAAGGGCGAACCCCGAAACCTTCGCCTCCCTCGAGACGGACCCTCTTTTCGACATCGCCAACCACGGGCTGGACCACAAACCTCTTTCGGTGAGCGGGAGGGAGGTTTACGGCATAAGGGGGACGGGAAGCCCGGCGGAAGCCGCCCGGGAAGTCGAGGAAGGTGCCCGGGCGATCGAGACCGCGTCGGGCAAAAGGCCGCTCTTCTTCCGCTCCGGCACCAACCACTACGACGAGGTCGCCGTGAGGATCGCCGGAGAACTGGGCCACCGGGTCGTGGGCTGCAGCGTGAACGGCGACGCCGGTGCCACCTACTCCGCGGACCGGGTGGCGAAGGCACTGATGTCGGCCCTCCCCGGCGATATAGTCCTGATGCACATGAACCGACCCGAAGGGCAGACCGCCGAGGGCCTCGCCGCCGCTCTCGGCGCGCTGAAGAAGAAAGGGTTCACCTTCGTCCGCCTCTCTCAGGTCCTCTCCCCCCTGGCGGCGACGACGATCCCGGCGAGGATGAGCGCGCCGCCGGCGACCTTGGCCGCGGTCAGGGTCTCCCCGAAGAACAGCCGGGCCAGCAGGGTGGCGCCGATGGGTTCTCCCAGGAGCGCCACGGCCACGACGGTCGCGCTAAGGTACTTCAGCGTCCAGTTGTAGCTGCTGTGACCCATTATCTGCGACACCAGGGCCATGCCGAGGAAGGCGCCCCAGGTGCCGCCGCTGAAGCCCCGCAGAGGAAGGCCCAAAGGGGCGATGACGGCCAGGAGGATCAGGCAGGCCGCCCCGTAGCAGAGGAAGGAATAGACGGGGAGGCTGACCCTGGCCCTGACCACCCTTCCGGTGAGGAAGTAGCCCGTGGCGAACCATGCCCCCAGGAGCGCCAGAAGGTCGCCGAAAAGGGCCTCGCCCCCCAGGGCGAAGTCCCCGGCGCCTATCACGACGACGCCGATGAAGCTGAGCAGGATGCCCGCCCAGGTCGTACCGCTCACCCTGTCGCCGCTCACGAAGGGCGAGAGGATAGCCGTCCACACGGGGATCGTTTGGACGATGACCACGCTGCTGGCGATGGAGGTGTAAAAAAGCGACGTGATCCAGGTGGAAAAGTGCAACGACAGGAACGCGCCCGACAAAAGAATCCGCAGGAGGTCCTTTCCGCGAAGGCTGAAAAGCTCCTCGCGGCAGCGCAGGAGCACCAGCGGCGCCATGGCCGCCGTCGCGATACCCGTTCGGTAGAAGGAGATCACCAGGGGTGGCGCGTCGGCGAAGCGGGCGAATATGGAACCTGTGGATATCCCGATGACGCCAAGGGCAAGAACTACGGCGGGCGCCAGGCGTCCCGGTGAAGGGGGTGTCATTCGAAAGCTTCCACCTTTCATTGGGAGTGCTTACATCATCAGGAGGCTGAGGGCCATGACGGCCATCCCGGCCACCAGGCCGATCAGGCTGTCGTGCCCCTTGCCGTAGGCACGGCTCAGGGGGAGGAGTTCGTCAAGGCTGATGTAGACCATTATGCCGGCCACCGTGGTGAAAAGGGCTCCGGTGACGGCCGGTGAGAATTCTCCGCCGCCCAGGACGAGGCGGATCAGGCCGTAGGCCACGAGGGCCCCTACGGGCTCGGCCATGCCGCTGAGCAGGGAGTAAAAGAAAGCCTTGGTCCTGTCTCCCGTGGCATAAAAAATTGGCACGGAGACGGAGATCCCCTCGGGGATGTTGTGAAGCGCCACAGCCACGGCGATGACTATACCCAGGTTCGGGTTCTGCAATGCGGCAAGAAAGGTGACCAACCCTTCCGGGAAGTTGTGGATGGCTATGGCGAGGGCGGTGAAGACTCCCGTCCGCATCAGCTTCTTCTCCCCGGCCTCTCCCAGGGGAGGCGCGACCTCACCCCTGGGGCAGTCCCTGTGAAGGTGGGAGGTTTCCTCCTGGGTCCTCGCCTCGTGGGGGTTTTCCTCTTCCGGGATCAGGTAGTCAATAATACCTATCAAAGCCATTCCGGCGAAAAAGAAGGCCGTGTTCATCCATTCCCCCCTGGCCCCGAAAACCGTTCCCAGCGACCGGCCCCCTTCCATGAATATCTCCACGAAGGACACGTAGAGCATCACTCCCGCCGAGAAGCCGGTGGAAACTGATAGAAACCGGAAGTTTGTCCTGTCGGCGAAAAAGGCGATGGCGCTGCCGATGCCGGTCGCCATACCGGCGAGGAGGGTCAGCCCAAAGGCGAAGAAAAGGCCGTTCATACTCCCGGTCCCTTCCTGGTCACCGGTAAGGCCAGGTCGTCGACGAACTCGTAAAAGGACGCGGCTTTGTGACCACTGGCACCCAAGGCCTCCAGGCTTATGACCCAGGCATCGGTCGGTTCCGCCGGGGTCACCAGGTCCCTTCCCGGGATCGCCAATCGTAGAGCCAGTTCCCTGGCCTCCTCCTCCGTACGGGTGGCCCAGAACCACCAGGAGAAGCTGCTCTGCTGCTGGATGTCGATGTCGAAGCACCCCGGGAGGTAGACATGCCTGTTATCGAGGAGGAAGAGGGAGAAGGCGGCCATATCCAAGGCGGCCTCACCCAGCCCGAAGGACTGGGGGTCCCGGACGATGTTCAGGAAGAGGCGGTCCGTGTTCAGAAGCCCCCACCGGTCCGTCTCGGCCCGGCTTCGCCAGTAGTAGGCGTAGTCGCACTGATTGAGGCAGAGCACATGGGGTGACCAGGGGACCCTTTCAAGGCCCAGGCCGTTCACCCTTCCCTCCAGTTCGGGCAGGCTTTCCCCTCCTGCATCGCGACCCCGGGGGAAGGAAGATACCATTTTCACCACCCCGGGGTGTTCGAGGAGGCCCCAGGCGATGGCCCCCCCGGAGAGAGAAAAGGCCTCCCCTGTCGGGACACGAGGGAAGTATTCAAGCCCGGGGGACAGGGTCACTTTCTTGGTGCCCTGGAAGCCTTTGAAGCCTCTTTCAAAGAGTAGCGCCGTCTTCAGCTTCAGGCCCTCCATAACCGGATCACCGGGCTCTTCCCCCGGGAGGGATTCCAGGAAGGATTCCGCGGCCCAGCGGAGGAACGCCTCCCGCCCCCGTGCCGTCAGGCAGAAACCTCCCTCGAGGTCCTCCAGGTACCCCTCCTTTTCCAGGGAAACCGCCGCGGCGGGGTCTTCCCCGGCCAGCTCTATCAATTCTTCGGTCCAGAAAGGCCTGCTCTCGTCGAAGAGAAGCAGCACCCGTTCCATGCCCATGGTCTTCACTCCCTTCTAGAGGAGAGGGCTCATCAGTTTGGCCACGCCCTCGACGGCCTTGAAGAGGAAGGGGCGTTTCTCCCATTCCGGCCTGGACAATTCCGTCGAGGCCTCGAGGAACTTCTTCTGCTCCGCCAGTATGGGGGCCACGGAGTTTTCGCCGTATATCACGCAGTTGATCTCGAAATTGAGCGTAAAGGACCTTATGTCGAAGTTGCTGGACCCGAAGAAGCACAGGTTGCCGTCGACGCTCATGGTCTTGGCGTGGATGACGCCGTCACCGTAGAGGAAGATCCTGACGCCCTTGTCCATGAGGAGATCGTAGTAGGCCATGGCCGCCTTCCCCACCAGGAACTGGTCGGACCTCCTGGGTATGACCAGCTTGATGTCGGCGCCGTTGAGGACGGCCACCTCCAGCCCCTCCACGAGGCTCTCGTCGGGGATGAGGTAGGGGGTGGTGATGACGACCTCCTTCGAGGCCGAGTGCAGCGCCGAGACCACCAGCCGCTGGTAGTTCTCGGTACGGTAGGAGGGACCGCTGGGCACCGCCTGGAAGATGTGTTCGCCGTCGTGGCTGAAGAGCGGCTCGCCGGAGCGCTCGTCGATCAGCTCCAGGGTCTCCACGTACCAGTCCTCCAGGAAGACCCTCTGCAGCTGCAATGTTCCGGGTCCCTCGACGCGCATGGTCAGGTCCTTCCAGAGGAGCCCCTTGGCCTTGCCCCCGTAGGAGGGCTCGATCATGTTGTGGGATCCGGTGTACCCGATCCTGCCGTCGATGACGGCGATCTTGCGGTGGTTCCTGAGGTCGAACCTGGCGGAAAGGGGGTCGCGCCGGAACATGCTCAGGGGAAGGGCGCCCACCACCTTGACCCCCGCCTCCCTCAACACTGGGGCCTCCCTCTTCAGGAACTTCGCCGAACCGAGGGAGTCCACCAGCAGGCGGCAGGACACCCCCCTGGCCGCCGCCCTTTCCAGGGCCTCCAGGACCGGCCCGGTCACGCCATCCCTTGCAAAGATGTAGTAAAGGAGGTGGACGTGATGCGAGGCGGAATCGATATCATCGGCGAGGGACCGGGCCATCTCCTCCGTCGAGTCAATGATCTCCATCCTGTTCCCCCCGGTGGGGGGCATGTCCCCCAGTTTTTCGGCGAGGGAAGCCAGGCGGTAAAGGCGCAGGAGGCCGCCCGGCAGGTCCTTTTCTTCGGGTTTTTCCGCGTCCCAGGCGGCGCAGCAGGAGCGATCCAGGTTCTTCAGGATGGTCTCATGCCGTTCGGCCCTCCGGGCGGGGAGCCTGAAGGAGCCGAACACCAGGTAGAGGGCGAGCCCCGGGATGGGCCAGAAGAAGATCACCAGCAGCCACGTCATGGCCGCCGAGGGGGTGTGCAGCTGGGGTATGACGGCGATGCTCGCGAGCCTTATGACGACCGAGGAGAGGTCGTGGATCAGGATCAGGAGCAGTCCCAGGTCCATTCCGCTCTCACCCTCCCCCCAGGGTTACAGGGACAGGCAAAAATCACAGACCACCGGCAGGTGGTCCGAAAACCTCACTTTGGGCACCTTCACCCCGGATACGGTTATCTCCGGGGAGTGCAGTATGAGATCGAGGCCGAGCATCGGCCGGCCGCTGGGGTAGGTCCGTCTCCCCCGGGCGTCGGCCTTTACCAGGCCCGCCTCAAGGAGGGACCCTATCTCGTGGTCGCCCCCAAAGGTGTTGAAATCACCGGCGATCAGGAGGGGCCTCTCCCGCTCCCCGGCCAGGGCGGCCAGTTCGCGGATCTGCTCCCTCCTCGCGCCGGGCCCCAGCGACAGGTGGACCAGTTTCATATCGAAGCCGTCGAACCGCGCCTCTATGACGGTGTTCTTTATGCCCCTGCCGAGTCTCCGGACCGACGACCCCCGGATCGGGAGGGATGAGACCACCGCGTTGCCCTGGTATTGCAGCAACGGTATATGACCGGAGATCCCGGGGGCCCGGTACTTGGGTGAGAAGACCCACTCCTGCCCGAGGACCTCCGCCAGCGACCCGGGCTGGCTTTTCCCGTCGTTCCGGAAGGAGCCCCCGTCGGTCTCGACGAGCCCCACGATGTCGGGCTCCAGGGAGGCTATGAACTTTTCGATGCGGCCGGAGCGCGCCGTGGTGGTCCTTAAGGCCCCCGCGAAGGGGAAGGGTACATGGTAGCCCCACCCCGTGCCCGTGCCGTACCGGGTATTGTAAAGGACGAGCCTTATCGAACCGTCTTTCAGCGGCGCCACCCCCCTTCTTTGCGCTTTCTCTCCCCTATGACGGCCATTATCTCCCATTCACGCTTCTTGCCGGGCCGTCTCCCGGGAAGTGGATATTATAGCACAGAACGAAGGAGGCTTCAGGGGCGGTGCCCTTCGATGATCCTCCCCACGACGAAGCGCAGGATCTCCGGGTAGACCTCAAGCATGTAGGGCAGGTGGACGCGCTCGGTGCACTTGTGGGAGTCCTTGGCCACGGCCCCCAGGTTCAGGATCGGTATGTCCAGTTCGGCCAGGGCCTCGATGGGGAGCCGGTACAGCCTCCCCCAGCCGGGCATGTTGCCGGCGAAGACCCCCATCTCCCGGTCATCGCCCTGGAAACCGCAATAACTCAGGTCCGAGACGCCCTCGAAGAAGGGCCTTACCTCGAGGTCAAGGCCGAAACGCCCTTTCATCTCCCGGACCGCCTCGAGGGCCGCTCCCTCGACCACCCTCTCGCCGGCGCTCGCGCCCAGGTTGGCCCTGTGAGGGTACCAGGGGGGAAGAAAACCCACCACCACGACGGGGGCGGCCGGGCCGCAGCGGTCCACCATCGCGCCGACCAGCCGGGCGGCGAGGTCCCTCTCGTCGGCCCCCGGCGGGGCCGCCTCCAGCGCCGCCGCCACAAATCTTTCGTAACCCTCTCCCAGGGCCTCCCTCACCAAGCGGTTGAGTTCGGCGAAGGAGAGCACCGCGGGTTCCCATTCGCGGAGGCCCGACAGGGATCCGCCCCGGGCGATGAACTCCCCGGCGTTCTTCCGGTATTGCCCGATGGAACCCTCCAGAGCTTGTCGGGCGACGGCCTTCAGTTCGGAGAGTATCTCCCCCGGCTGCCTCGTGGACGTCAGGTAGCTGTAGAAGGCGAAGCCCCTGGTCATGATGGTGGCCGAGTAATCCCCCCGGAGGTCGGTCTGCCTCTGGCAGCCGAAGGGCGGGAAGATCCTCCCCTGGAAGGAGTCGGCGAAGGCAGGGTTGCCGTCGAGGGCCAGGTTTATCCGCGAGAGGACCGGCGCGGGGGAGAAGCCCTCGTAGTACTCGCCGGCGTGGGCCTCCTTGCCGACGCAGAAGAAAAAGCAGTTTATCTTCCCCAGGCTGCCCAGGTATATCGTCGGCCCCCCCTCCTCCCCGGGGGCGAAGGTGGGCTCCAGGTCGACGCAGGCCAGGTAGTTGAGGCCTTCTTCCTTTTGGAAGCGGGCCAGATACGAGGAGGCCGAGAGCATCCCGAGGGAGTTGTTCTCCTCGTCGGAGACGAAAAGGGCGGCCACGTTGGCGCCGTACTTCCCGGAATTGGCGGCGGCCTCCATGAAGAGGTCCATCCCGGCAGCCACGCCGCTTTTCATGTCGGCGACGCCCCTCCCGAAGAGCCACTGGCCGGACTCGAGGTCCTTCCTCGCGTCGGCGGGGATCGCCGCCGAAGCGAGGCGCCGGGTGTACTCCTCGGGCTGGAAGGCGTAAGGGGCGAGCGGGCCGCAGCCCTCGACGCCCACCACGTCCATGTGCCCCGTCAGGATGACCGTGTCGGCCGTCTCCCTTTCGGCCCGGACGATGGCGAAGACGAGGTGCCTGCCGTGGGGGTCGCCCTCCAGCGGCAGGAGGCGCAGGTCCCCGGGGCGCCTCTCGAAGTAGGGTAGTTCCCGGAGACGGTCATGGATGAAGCGGGCGATCCGGTTCTCGCTCTCGCCGCAAGGCGATACGCTGGGTATCCCCACCAGGTCGAGGAGAAGCCGGTAAATCCGGTCCCCCTCGCGGGGCTTCATGGGCTACTTCCCCCCGCCACGGCCGGCGCGGTACCGCCTCAGCGCCTTTGCCAGCCGGAGGGCCCCCTCCTCCGCCTGGTCGGGCTTGACCGCGGCGAAGGCGAAGCGGATCCTGTCGCCCCCCCTGCCCGGCTCGGGGTAGAAGTGGGCTCCCGGCACCACCGCCACCTTTTCGTTCTTTATGGCCTCCATCGCGAAGGCCTGCGCGTCCTTCAACCAGGGGATCCTCCCCCAGATGAAGAACCCGCCGCCGGGGACGTCGACCTCGAGCCCCTCCGGCCCAGCATGCTTCACCAGGGAGGCGGCCAGGGCATCGCGGTTCGCTTTGTAAAGGGGGCGCACCTTCGCGAGATGCTTCTGTAGGCCCCCGGCGCCGGCCAGGTCACAGACGGCGTACTGGATGACATCGGGGAGGCAGAGGGTCCCGGCGATGCGCAGCTTCTCCAGGGCCATGTCGACGGGGGAGGGGGCGATCATCCATCCCAGCCTCAGGCCTGGGGCGATGACCTTCGAGAAACTGCCCATGTAGATCACCCTGCGGTCGTCGCCCGACGCGCGGATGTAGGTGCCCCTGGGTTTCTCCTCAAAGGTGATGTTCCTGTAAGGGTCATCCTCGAAGATGACGAAGTCGTGGCGCCGGGCGAGTTCCAGCACCCGCTCCTTCTTCTCGTCGCTGGTGGAGAACCCCGTGGGGTTCTGATAGGTGGGGATGGTATAGAAGGCCTTGACCTTCTTTTCGGCGAGGAGCCTCTCCATCGCTTCGATATCGGGCCCGTCGGGGAGCAGGTCGACCCCCTCGAGGAGCACCCCGTCCCGGCGGAAGACGCCCAGGGCGTCGGGGTAGGAGGGCGATTCCACCATCACCCTGTCGCCGGGGTCGAGGAGGCACTCCGACAGGAGGGACATCCCCTCCTGGGAGCCGTTGGTGACCAGGAGGTCCCCCGGCGTGACCCACCCAGGGAGGAGCCCGTCGCGCCCCATCCACTCCACTATCCACCGGAGGAGGTCCGGCACACCGCGCCGGTGGGGGGTGTAGCCCCAGTTGACCCGGCCCTCGGCAAGCACCTTCTGGAAGGACTCCCTCAGCTCCTTTTCGGGGTACAGTTCGGCCATGGGTTCGCCGGCGGAGAGCATCAGGGCGCCCTGGCGGACCGCCTCCCTCATCACCACCGAGATGGCCGATTCCTCGAGCCTGTCGCGAACGGTCGCGCTGAAACGGTCCTTCCACTCCATGAAGAGAACCCTCCCTCGGGGATCCCCGCGGCCGTTCACGACTAAATCACCGGCCGGGGGATCGGGTCATGGTACAAAGAGGATTGTACCAGCCCGGGGCGCGCCCTCAAAACCCCGCCGCCCTTCACTTCCGGCCCGGGAACGTGCATACTCTTGGCGAGGCTGTTTTTTCAAAGCGGGGAGTGATGGTGGTGAAGATAGAACCCTTCGGCGTCGAACAGTGGATGGGGCGCTGGGAGACCCTGGCGGTCAACAACATCGCCGAGACCTGCGTCGATTCCCTGGTCCTCTATGACCTGCTCGAGATGTCTGGCAGGAAGGAAGATATCATCGTGGACCTGCTGGGCACCCGGATGACCTACGGCGACATCAGGGGGAGCGAAAGGCTCCGGGGCCTCATCGCCGACCTTTACGAGGGCGGCGACCCGGAGAGGGTCCTCGTCATGAACGGGGGGTCGGCGGCCAACTTCCTGGCCCTTTTCACCCTGGTGGAACCCGGCGACAGGGTCATCAGCGTGTGGCCCACCTACCAGCAGCTGACCAGCATCCCCGAGGCCTTCGGGGCGGAGGTGAAGATACTCCCCCTTAGGCCCGAGAACGGCTGGCTCCCCGACCCGGACGAGTTGAGAGGGATGGCCCGCGGGGGGGTCGACCTGGTCTGCCTCAACAACCCCAACAACCCCACGGGATCCCTCATGGACAGGGGCCTGCTGGAGGAGATCGCCCTCATCGCCCGTGAAAAGGGGGCCTGGGTCCTGTGCGACGAGGCCTACCGGGGGCTCAACCACGAAGAGGGCGCCCCGGCGACCTCCATTTCGGAGGTCTACGAAAGGGGCATAAGCACGGGGAGCTTTTCAAAGGTCTTCTCCCTGGCCGGCCTGAGGAGCGGCTGGATGACGGGCCCCGCGGAGTTCATCGAGGAGGCCTTCTCCCGGAGGGACTACACCACCATCAGCTGCGGCCCGCTGGTGGACGCCCTCTCGGTGGTCGCCCTCGAAAACCGAGGCAGGATCATGGAGAGGAACCTCGGCATCATCAGGGGGAGCCTCGCCGTACTGGAGGAGTGGATCGACGCCCACCCCCGTTTCCACTGGGTCAAACCCCGGGCGGGGACGACGGCCTTCCCCGGTTACGACTACGACATGCCCTCCGACGAGTTCTGCGTCGACCTGTTGGGCGGCACGGGGACCTTCCTCCTCCCCGGGAGCTGCTTCGGCATCGACAAGAGGCTCCGGGTGGGTTACGCCTACGGCACGGAAGTCCTCCGGCGGGGGCTGGCTTCCCTGTCGGAGTGGCTTGAAAGCCGCTTCCCTAATTGAAGAGGTCCGGCGATATTCTTAAGGTCACCCTGTGATTTCATCATTCGGACAGCTATACCCCTGAACCGTATAATGTGGTAGACTCAAAGCCGGACCCAGCGGCGGCCGTCGGCCGCCGGGAGGACGACGATGGAATTTCAAAGGGTGCGGCTGGTACGTTCCGACGTGACGAACCCCTGGGATAACTTGGCCAGGGAAGAACAGCTGGTGAACCTCTGCGAAGAGGACGAGGCGATCCTCTACCTCTGGCAGAACGCCCACACCGTGGTGGTGGGGCGCAACCAGAACCCCTGGGCCGAATGCCGCCTGGACCTCCTCGAGTCGGAGGGGGGCAAACTCGCGCGGCGTTCGACCGGCGGGGGGGCCGTCTACCACGATCTCGGCAACCTCAACTACTCCTTTATCCTTCCCAGGAAGCGCTACAGCATGGAACGGCAGCTGGCCGTCATCCTCGGCACCCTCCGGGGGCTCGGCCTCGACGCCGAGTTCTCCGGCAGGAACGACCTGGTCATCGGCGGCAGGAAGTTCTCGGGCAACGCCTACCAACTGACCAGGGACAAGGGGCTCCACCACGGCACCCTCCTCTTCTCCGCCGACATGGCCATGCTCTCCCGGTACCTGAACGTGGACCCCGAAAAACTAAGGACCAAGGGGGTGGCCTCGGTGGCCTCCCGGGTGATGAACCTCCGGGACGCTTCGCCGGGCCTGACCCTGGCGGACCTCCAGGACGCCCTCGAAGAGGAGTTCCTCGCCCGCTATCCCGCCGCCGAACGGCTCAGGGAACAGGGAGCGCCCGGGGGGGAGGAGTTCCAGCGCCTCGCCAGGCGCTACCGGAGCCGGGAGTGGCGTTACGGCCGCTCCCCAGGCTGCGAGGTCTCGCTCCGGCGGCGCTTCCCCTGGGGGGGTCTGGAGGTCCGCTTCGACGTGAGGGACGGCCGCGTCTCCTCCCCGGTGGTCTTTTCCGACGCCATGGACGGCGAGATGATCCTCGCCCTGGGCGGGATGCTGGAAGGCGTGCCCTTCCGGTGGAAGGAGATGGCCGAAGCGGTCAGGAGGGGTTTCCCCGGCCGGCGGGAGATGGCCGAAACGGCCGCCTGGCTCGAGGAAGCCCCCGTAGGTGAAAGGAAGGAGGCCTGTTCATGAAGCGCACCGATATGTACGAAAGGCACGTCGCGGCAGGCGGGCGGATGGTCGATTACAGCGGATGGGAACTGCCGGTCCAGTACGACGGCACCGGCATAAAGGCCGAGCATCTCAACGTCAGGGAAAAGGCGGGGCTCTTCGACGTCTCCCACATGGGGGAGATCATGGTGGAAGGCCCCGACGCGGAGAAATGGCTCTCCACCCTCGTGACGAACGACATCTTCATGATGAGGGACGGCCAGGTGCAGTACAACATCATGTGCAACGAGTCGGGGGGCGTGGTGGACGACCTGCTCGTCTACCGGTACGGCCCGGCGAAGTTCCTCCTCGTGGTGAACGCGGCCAACGTGGACAAGGACCGGGAATGGCTCACGAAGCACCTGCCCCCGAGGGGCGCTGCGATCGACGACATCTCCATGAAGACCTCCGAGACGGCGCTCCAGGGGCCGGCGGCGGAAGCCATCCTGGCCAGGGTGGCCGACTTCGACCCGTCGACCCTCAAGTTCTTCACCTTCACCCACGGGGCCAACCTGGGGGGCATCCCCGCCATCGTCAGCAGGACCGGCTACACCGGCGAGGACGGCTTCGAGATCTACGTCCCCTGGGAGAGGGGTGCCGAACTCTGGGACCTGCTCATCGAGGCGGGGAGAGACTTCGGCCTGATCCCCGTCGGGCTCGGTGCCCGGGACAGCCTCCGCTTCGAGGCGGGGCTCCCGCTCTACGGTCACGAGTATGCCGAGGACCTGGGCCCCCTCGAGGCCGGTTTCGGTTTCTTCGTCAAGGTGGACAAGCCCGGCGGTTTCATCGGACAGCCGGTGCTGAAGCGCCAGAAGGAGGAGGGCCTCCAGCGGAAGATCGTCGGCCTGCGCCTTGAGGACAAGGGGGTGCCCCGATCCGGGATGGACGTGGCCGACCCCTCGGGAAACATCGTGGGCAGGGTGACCTCCGGCGGTTACTGCCCCTCGCTGGACGCCAACATGGCCCTATGCCTCGTGAATATGCCTGCGCCGGAGGAGGGCGGCCGCCTGAGCGTCATCGTCAGGGACAAGCCGAAGAAGGGCGTCGTCGTGAAGAGGCCCTTCTACGCCAGGAAAAGAGGCAACCGGTAAGGACGCTTTCTCAAAAGACGAAGGGAGGATGAAAGGAATGGCCAAGATACCCCAGGATCTCCGTTACACCAAGGATCACGAGTGGATAAGGATGGAAGACGGCGTCGGCGTCGTGGGGATCACGGACTACGCCCAGCACGCCATGGGTGACGTCGTCTACGTGGAGTTCCCCGAAAAGGGCAGGAAGGTCCATGCCGGGGAGGACTTTGTCGTGGTCGAGTCGGTGAAGGGCGCCAACGACGTGTTCAGCCCCGTCTCCGGGACCGTCCTCGAGGTGAACGACGCCCTCGAGGAGTCGCCGGAACTACTGAACCAGGACGCCTACGCCAACTGGCTCGTCCGCCTCGAGGTCGCCGACCCCGGCGAGCTGAACTCCCTTCTGGATCACGCAGCCTACGCCGCGCTCCTCGAGGAACTCGAAGCGGAAAACGGATAGGAGGTGTCTTTCATGAGCCGGTACACACCAGCCACGGCGGAAGACCGGCGCCGGATGCTCGAATACATCGGCGTCGGGTCCATCGATGACCTCTACTCGGGCATCCCGGCCGGTGTAAGGCAGAAAGACCTCCCGGATATCCCGAAGGCCCTTTCGGAGCCCGAGGTCATCCGGGACCTCCGGGAACTGGCCGGCGCCAACAGGAACATCGACGACCTGCCCTGCTTCCTCGGCGCGGGGATCTATGACCACTTCATCCCCGCCGCGGTGGACAGCATCATCTCCCGGGGGGAGTTCACCACTTGCTACACGCCCTACCAGCCGGAGGTGTCCCAGGGCACCTTGCAGGCCATATTCCAGTACCAGACCATGGTCTGCGAACTGACCGGCATGGAGGTCTCCAACGCCTCCATGTACGACGGCGCTTCCGCGACGGCCGAGGCGGCCGTCCTGGCGGCGTCGGCGACCAAGAGAAAGAAGATCCTCTGGGGGAGGAACGTAAACCCCCAGACCAGGGAGGTCCTCCGCACCTACTGCTGGAGCAGGGGCCTCGAGCACGGTGAAGTGCCCGCCGTTGGCGGCACGATCGACCGGGAAGCCCTGGACGGGGCCCTTTCGGCGGGCGACGCGGCGGCCCTGGTGGTCCAGTCGCCCAGCTTCTTCGGCACCGTTGAGGACATCAAGGCCCTCGCCGAAAAGGTCCATGGTGCGGGGGCGCTCCTCATCGTCGTCACGGACCTGCTGGCCCTCGGGACCCTCGAGGCACCGGGCGCGCTCGGCGCCGACATTGTCGCGGGCGACGGGCAGACCGTCGGCAACCCCGCCAGTTTCGGCGGGCCCGCCTTCGGGTTCATCGCCGTGAACAAGCCCCTCATGCGCAAAATGCCCGGCCGCATCTGCGGCCAGACCGTCGACAGCCGGGGGAGGCGGGCCTTCGTCCTGACCCTCCAGGCCAGGGAGCAGCACATCCGGAGGGAGAAGGCCACGTCGAACATCTGCTCCAACCAGAACCTCTGCATCGTGGCGGCCTCGGTCTACCTGAGCCTCCTGGGGCCCCAGGGGCTCGCCGAGGTGGGCGGGCAGATCATGGCGAAGACGGAGTACGCCCTGGGGCGGCTCGAAAAGAGCGGCAAGTTCAGGAGGGCCTTCCCCGGGGTGCCCTACTTCAGGGAGGCGGTGCTCCTCAGCGAAAGGCCCGTCAAGGAACTCAACAGGCGCCTGCTCGACGCCGGCATCATCGGCGGGTACCCACTAGAGCCGCTCTACCCCGAACTGGAGAACGGCTGGCTCCTGGCGGTGACGGAGAACAGGACGAAACAGGAGATCGACCGCCTTGTGGCGGTCGCGGGAGGTGACGCCTGATGACCCGCAGGATGGAAACCGTCTTTGAAGCGAGCCGGCCGGGGAGGAAGGGCTACGCCCTGCCCGAACTGGACGTCCCGGCCGTCGACTGCCGCGCGGCCCTCGGAAAGGCCTGCCGCGGGAAGCCGCCCAGGCTGCCCGAGATGGCGGAAGTGGACGTGGTGCGCCATTTCACCAGGCTGTCAAAACTGAACTACTCCGTGGACGAGGGTTTCTACCCCCTCGGTTCCTGCACCATGAAGTACAACCCCAAGGTCAACGAGGTGGCGGCGAGGATGCCGGGTTTCGCGCGCCTCCACCCCCTCCAGCCAGAGGAGACGGCCCAGGGGGCGATGAAACTGCTCTTCGACCTCGGCGCCATGCTGGCCGAGATCACCGGCATGGACGCCGTCACCCTTCAGCCCGCCGCGGGAGCCCACGGCGAACAGACCGGGCTGATGCTCATAAAGGCGTGGCACGAGAGCCGGGGCGACGCAAAGAGGACCAAGGTTATCGTCCCCGATTCGGCCCACGGGACCAACCCGGCATCGGCCGCCATCACGGGTTTCGAGACCGTGGAGGTGGCCTCCGATGATGAGGGCATGGTGGACCTCGGCGCCCTCGAGGCCATCCTGGACGATACCGTGGCGGCCCTCATGCTGACGAACCCCAACACGCTGGGCATCTTCGAGAAGCATATCCTCGAGCTCACCGAGGCCGTCCACCGGGCCGGGGGCCTGGTCTACTACGACGGGGCGAACCTGAACGCCATCATGGGCAAGGCCCGCCCCGGCGATATGGGTTTCGACGTCCTCCACCTGAACCTCCACAAGACCTTCGGCACCCCCCACGGAGGCGGCGGGCCGGGGGCGGGGCCGGTAGGGGTCAAGGCCGAACTGGAGCCCTTCCTCCCCTCGCCGGTCGTCGTTCATAAGGGCGGCCGCTACACCTTCACCGGAAAAGACGAACGGCCCCGCTCCATCGGCAGGGTCAGGAGTTTTTACGGCAACTTCGGCGTCCTCGTGAAGGCCTACGCCTACATCCGCGCCCTCGGGCCGGAGGGGCTGAAGGAAGCCTCCGAGATGTCGGTGCTCAACGCCAACTACCTGGCCAAGAAGCTGGGCGGCCTCTATCCCCTGGCCCACAAGGGCCACTGCATGCACGAGTTCGTACTGAACGGCGGCTCGCTGAAGCACGAGACGGGCGTAAGCACCCTCGACGTGGCCAAGGCCGTCATCGAGGCCGGGTTCCACCCGCCCACGATCTACTTCCCCCTCATCGTACCCGAGGCCATCATGGTGGAACCCACGGAGACGGAATCGGTGGAGACCCTCGACCGGTTCGCCGAGGCCATGGAGGACATCGTGGCCAAGGCCCGCTCCGAGGGGCCCGAGGCCTTCCACGGCCTGCCGACGACGACGCCCATCTCCAGGCCCGACGAGACCACGGCGGCCCGGAACCCGATCCTTCGCTGGCAGTTCGAGGAATAACCGGGGCCGCGAGGCTGGGGCGCCTTTTAAAAAGGGCGCCCCTTTGGCCTTCAGCAGGCCCGAAAAAAGGAGAGAAGGACATGTACGACCTGGTGATCCTCGGCGGCGGGCCTGGCGGCCTCCGGGCCGCCGAACTGGCCGCGGCAGCCGGCATGAATACCGTCCTCGTGGAAAAGGACCGCCTCGGCGGCGTCTGCGTCAACAGCGGCTGCATCCCCACCAAGGCCCTCTACGCCTCCATCATCGGCGGCAAAGGGCCCAGGGAGGGGCTCTGGTCCAGGGTGGAGTCCGTAGTGGACAAACTCCGCCAGGGCTCGGCCACATCGCTCCGCATGGCGGGCGTGAAGTACCTCCGGGGGACCGGCAAGGTGACCCGCTGGGAGGGAGGAAAGAGGATCTCCGTCACCAAGGCCGACGGCAGCGTGGAAGAGATCGCCGGCGCCAGGCTGCTGCTGGCCACGGGCGCCCGCTCCGTGCGCCCCCCCTTCCGGGGCGGCGACCTCCCGGGGATCCTCACCGGCGACAGGGCCATCACGGAACCCTCCCTCTGGGACCCCGAGCGCAACTCGCCCGTGAAGACCGTGGCCATCCTCGGCGCGGGGGTCATCGCCGTCGAGATGGCCTCCCTACTCCAGGGCATGGGGAAGGAAGTCGTCCTGCTCAAGCGCTCCGACCAGGTCCTCCGACGGATGGACGGCGATATAAAGAAGAAGACCGTCCAGATCTTGAAAAAACGGGGGACCGTGATAAAAGACCACGTCCGCCTTCGGGAAGCCTCGCTGAAAGAGGGGCGGCTGTCATTGGAGGGTACCACCGGGGAAGAGCCCTTCGTTGTGGCGTGCGATCGGCTGATCATCGCCTCGAGCATGGAACCGGTCCTCGACGGCTTCGGCCTCGAGGAAAGCCCTGTTAGAGTCGAGAGGGGCGCCATAGCGGTGGACCCATCCCAGGGGACGACCGTGGAGGGGGTCTACGCCGTGGGGGACTGCACAGGGGGAGCCATGCTCGCCCACCTGGCCGAGTACCAAGCCCTCGCCGCCGTCTCCTCGATGACGGGCGGGGACTACCAGGTGGACTACGACGCCGTCCCCGCCTGCGTCTTCATGAACCCGGAGGTGGGCGCCGTGGGGCTGACCGAGGAAGAGGCCCGCGCCAGGAGCGAGGAGGTCGTCACCGCGAAGGCCTACTTCGGCGCCAACGGGATGGCCCTGGCCCTGGGCGAAAGCGACGGCTTCGTTAAGGTCGTCGCCCGGGCCTCGGACAGGACCCTGCTGGGCGTCCACATCATGGGCCCCGAGGCTTCATCGGTCCTGGGCGAGGCGACCCTCGCCGTCGCCCATAAACTGACCGCCGTCGACGTGGTCCGCACCGTCCACGCCCACCCGACGCTGTGCGAGTGCTTCCGCGACGCGTGCTCCCGCCTGGGGGGCGGGGCCTGAACAAAGTCATTCATAACTAAAGTATAAAGGGCCGCGGCCCCATCACTGGTCCCAGGCGACGCCCTCGGCGACCAGCACGGCCGCTCCCTTCAGGAAGAGGCGCACCACCCCGGGACCCTCCTCTTCTATCAGGACCGTGTTGACCCCCCCGGGGTTATGGACCTCCACCGGCGGCGAGACCTCGCCCTCGAGCCAGGCGGCCACGGCGCCCGCCGCCGATCCGGTCCCGCAGGACAGGGTGATGCCTTCGACGCCCCGCTCGTAGGTCGTCAGTTCGAGGTCACGGCCACCCCTGACCTTCATGAAGTTCACGTTCGTACCCCTGGGGAAGCGCTCGCCGTCGGACTGGAAGACCCTGGCGACCCTCGCCAGTTCCTCCTCCTCCCTCCCGTCGTCGGGCGACTGGAAGATCACCGTATGGGGGACGCCCACGGTCAGCTGGCTGTAAAGGAACTTCTCTCCGGAGAGGGTCAGTTCCTGCCCCCTAAGGACCGAGGCAGTCTCCAGGGTGCCCATGTCGAGGGTGGCGAAAGGCCCCTCCACCCGGGCTCCCACCAGGCCGGCCAGGGTTTCGATGGTCATCTCGCCGGGGGCGATCCCCTTCTCGAAGGCGTAACGGGCCAGGCACCTCGCCCCGTTGCCGCACATCTCGCCCTCGGAGCCGTCGCGGTTGAAGAGGCGCATACGGAGATCGCCCTTGTCGCTTCCCTCCACGACCAGGAGGCCGTCGGCCCCGATGGAGGTCCTCCTCCGGCAGAGTCGGAGGGCAAGGCCGGGGAGGTCCCCGCCGGGGATGTCGCCGGAGCGGTTGTCGATGACCACGAAGTCGTTGCCGTTGCCGTGCATTTTCGCGAAGGGAAGCCCTTTTCCAGGCAGGTCCATTTCTTCACCCCCCCTGTCCGAACATTTCTCGTCCCGCTATTTTACATGAAGGGGGAAGAGGGGCGGTAAGCCGTAAATCGTGAATCGCAAGTCGTGAATCGTAAGTCGAAAAAGCAAAAGCGTGAACAAAAAACCGTAAATCGTGAGATGCCGGGTAAAAACGGGGCCGGGACTCCCTGTCCCGGCCTCGTAATCTCAAGGGACCCGCTATTCAAGGTTCACCAAGTACAATAAGCGGAGCGATCGCCCCAGGTCTTACGATTCACGATCCCCGGGCCTTGCCCTTCCGATTCACATTCCCTAAAATCTCACGCTGTAACTGATTACGAAGACATGGGCGTCCACGTTGCTCGTTCGGGTGTTGGGAATACCGTCCCCCAAGCGGGCCGCGATCGTCCTGTCGTCGGCCAGCAGGTAAGTGTAAGCGAAGTCCCAGGTACGGTCGTTCTTCGTGTAGCCGAAACCGATGGAGAACAACTGGCGGTCGCTCATGGGGGCCTGGAAGTCTACGGTGGCGTCGGGGGACGGCTCCTGGTCGTAGGTGTAGCCGAACCTCCAGGTCCACTCCGGGCTGTACTTGTACTCGAACCCCAACTGGTACCTCCAGACGTTCTTCCAGTTTTTCACTGAGGTTGATGGGTTGGGGAGCATCCCAAAATCGTTCGCGAAATGTATCGCCAACCTGTCGTAGGAACTCCAGCCGGTATAGACGGCGCCCACCTCGACGTTCAACTTGGGGGTCACCTGCCGGCTTATGCCGAACATGAACATCTCCGGCAGCGTGAGGTCACCCCAGGCAGCGGTAGAACCAATTCCCTGGACGTCGGCTGTGCCCGAGATGGTCAATTTGACCTGGCTCCTGTAGTGAAGCCCGATCCGGGTTGCCTCGTCCAGCCTGTAGTGGAGCCCCACGTTCCAGCCATAGCCGATGTCGTCACCAAGGAGCCTGAAGTCCATATCCGTTTCTGGAGTGGGTGGTGTTGCAGTGGGGATTTTCCTTCTCGCCCCGTACTCGAACCACAGCGCCTCGACCCCCACCGAAAGGGACAACCGGTCGTTCACCTTCCAGGCCAGGTTGGGGTTGAGCGACAGGGACTGGATGTTGGCGTAGTAGCTGTTGTACCGGCCATACCAGTCGGGAGGGAAGTCGGTGCCCAGGCCGAAGCGCGTCAGCAGGCCCACGCCGAACCAGAGGCGGTCGTTCAGCTGCCGGGTGTAGTAAAAGTGGGGAGGGATGAAGGTGTGGTCGATCATGTTCACACTGTCACCGGTACCCATATTGGTAAGGGTCCCCCCCGGCATGATGAAGGTCAGCCCCGCCATCATGGACGAACCCGGTATCTGGGTAATTCCCGCCGGGTTGAAGGCTATGGCCGAAGGGTCGTCGGCCCGGCCGGTCATGGCGCCCCCCAGTGCGTTACCCCTGGCGCTCCAGTCGTAGAGGGCGAACCCCGCACCCAGGGCCGTCCCGCAAGCCAGTACCGTCACTACCGCAGCGATAACAAGAATAAGAACAGGTCTTCTCAAGTACCTCTCCTCCTTTTTTTTCAAGGGCCTTTCACGGGATCCACCCCCGCCGCCGCGGGTGCGCCACCCTCATCCCCCAGTCTCGATCCGCCGTCACCCAGGACTCCCCTCACGAGCTCCTCCATGGCCCTTTCGATCCTCTCCCACCCCTCTTTGGACGAGATGTCTATCCCCAGGTAGGCCTCCGACGTGCGGGCCCTGAGCATCAGGAAGGTCAGCCCCGCCGAAAGCAGCGCCGCCATGGCCGTCACGTCCACACCCCGTGCGTCGGGAGCGGCTCTCACCAGGGCTTCGACCAGGTCAGAACCCTGCCTTTCCCTCTTCCGGGCCGAGGCCTCCGACAGCTCGTTACGGGATACCAGTTCCCCCAGGAGCAGTTCCTGGGCCGTCGGAGAATCCCGAAGCCCCCGCAGGTAGCCCTTCAGGAGGGCCACGGCCAGGTCGGCGGCCCGGGGCGGGCGGTGTCCCCTTCCGGCCTCCTCCACGAGGTCCCTCATCGCAGGCCAGTAGTCGCCGCTGGAGGCGAACTCCCGCAGGAGGCCCGGCAGGTCGCCGAAGTAGCGGTATATCAGGACCTTATCGACGCCGGCCCTCCGGGAGACGCTATTGACCCCGATGCCGCCGAACCCCTCCTCGGCGAGGATCTTCCCCACCGCTTCCAGGATCCTTTTCCTAGTGACCTCTTTGCTTCCCATGGTCCCTCCTGTCACCGGCAGGTGACACAAGCCGATGATATTCCCCCCCTTCCGCCCCTGTCAAGGAAAAAGCAATTGTGAATTCGCGAAAGGGTCGTTCATAGTAAGATAGACAGCGCCGGGGTCGCCCGGCACTAATTCGAAAAAAGAGGCGGTCATGGCTGAAGTATCGGAAACCTTTTACCCCTGGCAGATAAAGGCCTGGGAGAGGATCAGGGACAAAGACGCCGTCCTGGCGGCGCCCACCGGGTCGGGCAAGACCTGGGTGGCCTACCTGTGGTCGGGGCTGATGGACCTGCAGGGCCGCGTCTGGCCCCCGGGGACGAGGAGGGTCATCTTCACCGCCCCCATAAAGGCCCTGAGCAACGAGCGCTACCTGGAACTCAGGAGGATGGGGCTCGACGTGGGCATCGAGACGGGCGACTTCAAAAAGAACGAGGACGCCCCCGTCATCTGCTGCACCCAGGAGATCTACACCCTCAAGTACGCCGGCTCGCCGGGGCTGCGGGTCGTGATCGACGAGTTCCACTACATCTTCGACGACCCCGACCGGGCGAGGACCTACATCGAGGGTATCGTCGCCACGAGCCCCGATTCCCCGGTACTGGTCATGTCGGCCACCTTCGGGGGGGCCCGCTCCGTGACGGACTACCTCCGGGGCATCACCGGGAGGCCCTTCGCCCTCTACGAGGGGCGCGAGCGCGTTACGAGGCTGGTCTTCACCCCCCGCAAACCGGCGGTGCTGGAAAAACTGCACGACGCGCTGGTCTTCTGCTTCTCCCAGAAGGGGTCGATGGACCTAGCCTACAAGATCGCCCGCCGCCGGCCGCGAAGGGGGAAGGCCCACCGGCAGCGGATCTACGAACTGGCGGAGATACTCGACGTGGGCGACGTCTCCATGCCCCTCCTTAGGGGCGTCGGCGTCTACCACGGGGGGATGCTCCCCAAGGAAAAACTGCTGGTGGAGTCGGCCTTCCGGGAAAGGATCCTCGACGTGGTCTGCGGCACCAACGCCCTGGCGCTGGGCGTCAACCTGCCGGCCGAGTACGTGGTCTTCGCCCAGCTGGTCCGCTTCCACGACAGGGAACCCATCTCCAGGAACGAATTTTTGCAGATGGCGGGGAGGGCCGGCAGGAAGGGGCTTTTCGAGACGGGCTACGTGACATGGCTCAAGGGCTCGCCCCAGGAATCCCGGGGCTCCGACACGGGGAAGATCTTCCGCCGGCTCGTGTCGGCCCAACCCGAGAGCGCCTCGGTGACCTTGAGGCCCGACTACGGGAAGCTGCTCAAGGGGCAAAGGCTCATCCCCGACGAGGCGGAGTACATAGCCTCCTTCTCCCTCCCCCCAAGGGACGTGCCGACCGTGGAGGCCGAACTGAGGGCTGGGCTGAAGTTCATCGACCGGTCCATCCGGGAGATGGTGGACCTCGACTGGAGGGAGCGCTTCCGGGAGGTCCTGGCCGATATATGGTACGGCGAGATGGAGATCAGCGAGAACCTCGAGATGGCCGGCCTCTTCCTGGAGACCGGCAAGGCCGACGCCCTGACGGCTGCCCAGGTGATAAACCTCTTCGAGAAGAGCTACCTAAAGTCACTCCTCAAGGTCAAGCGCTTCTCAAACCACCTCCCGTCCCAGTACGAGGTCACAGGGATGCATTACCTGGACCGCACGGTGGACGAGATCGACGGTACGATCTACGGCTTCGAGGAGAAGATCCAGGAGATCGAGGAAAGTTCGTCCTGACCTTCTGGCCACTTAGCCCGAAAAATAAAGAGACCGGGTGAAGTACCACCCGGTCTCCGCTTTTTTCAAGGCACCAATGGTCAGCGGGCGTGGAGCCGCTGGGCGGCGATGAAGGAGAGGCCGGCCTTCGTGAGTTCCTCGGCGGTTTTGTTCGTGGCCTCGTGCTTCTTGAGGTAGTTGGTCTTGAGGTTGTCCATGTCGCCCGAGGCGAGGACCTCCGCCTTGTCGCGGAAGTAGTCCAGGATGTCCGAGGGGTGGGCCAGGGTCTGTTCGACCTCGGGGTCGCCTCCCTCGTGCTTCGCCGAGATGTTCGGGTAGACCCGGGCCACCTCCAGCAGGTCGGCCCGCCTGTTGTAGGGCTGGCGGACGATGCTCTTGTAGGTCTCGGTGATGTGGTGCTCTATCCTGACCTTGTCCTCCAGGCCTAGCCTCCTGCGGATATCGGCGCAGGCCATCAGCGTGGAGACGTCCACCGAGTTCGAGAGGTTGAAGCCCACGAGCGGCGTCGACCCGTCCTCCCTGGCGAACAGCCTGGCCATCATCAGCGTCCAGAGGACAGCGTAGGGGTTGTCGTTGCCCATGAAGACGGAGATCTTGAAGCCGATGTCGATGCCCAGCCTGTGGAGCAGGTAGCCCAGCAGCACCGTCCCGGGGTTGATGTTGAGCACCTCGTTGATCCCGTAGTTGGTGTAGTAGTACAGCAGCTCGTCCGCCCACGCCAGGGGGTGTTCGTTGGGCTGCCCTATGCCCCCGAAGTAGCCCGTGATGGTCTCCGGCCCCCCGAGGTGGACGTTGGAACCGTCGGTCCCCTTCGTGTCGAGGGTCTCGGCGTAACTGGCGCCGACGATCTGCATGGCCGCCGCGACGGCCAGGGTGTCGCCCTGGTCGCGCTCCTGCTCCTTCATCTTCCGGACCCTTATGTACCGTCCGGGCATGATCTCCTTCCTTTCGATGGCCTGTTCCGCCTCGGCCACCAGGAAGGGAAAGTACTGGAGGGCGCTGATCTCGAGCGTCACTGAAGTGGACTCGCTGAAGGTCCTGCCGGCGGGATCGCCGCCCAATACCTTTTTCCTGTACTCCGATATGGGGATGAAGGCCCCCTTGTCCCTCTCCGACTCGAGCCAGTTGAGGTCCTCCAGGTAGGGGGAGCCCATCCGCTCCAGGCGCCCCATGAGGCTTGAAAGACACCTGGCCTCCCTCGCCTTGGCGTTGATCTCCTCCGGGGTACCGTACTTCGCGACGACCCTCAGGAGGGCCTGCACATCGGGGTTGCCCGGGTCAAGCATGAAGCGGTTGATCTCCTCCAGCGTCTCCTGGCTGATGCGAAACATCTCGCTCAACATTCTCATCCCCCCGGTCCTGTATTTCACTTGAAAAACCCATTACTTCATTATCATATCGTAACCCGGCCCGATGAGACAACAGCCTCACCGGAACAGGGAAACCGCCCCCTTTTCTGTCAGGCCCCTCTCCCGGCCCGCAGGGTGTTCCCGGTCGGCCACGACCTGACCGGCGCCAACGAGGGCGGGGCACCTCACGCTACACGGTGAAATCGCCATCGTGGTGGCCGGGGCCTTCTTCCCTGCCGTTATGACCGTCGTCGTAAGGTGCAGGTTCGGGCAGGTCCTCGGAGACGGGTTCGACGTGGACCGAGACAAAGGCGCCGCCGCCGTAGAGTTCCCTGACCGCGGCCTCGACGGCCGTCGAGATATCGTGGGCGGAGGCTATATCCAGCGTCCGGTCGACCAGGATATGGACCTCGAGGGCTATCCCGGAGCCGATGCGCCTGGTCCTGAGATGATGGGCCCCCCTCACCCCGGGGACACCAAGGATGGCCTTGATGATCTCACCTTCCTCCTCTTCGGGGAGGGAGCCCTCAAGCAGTTCGCTCACGCCCCGGTGCGTGACGGGCAGGGCGACCCGAACGATGACGGCCGCCACCACGAGGGCGGCAAGGGGGTCCAGGATGCGAGCCTTCGGCCCGAGGAAGAGGGCGCCGCTGATGCCGGCCAGGGTCCCTATCGAGGAGAGGGCGTCCGACCGGTGGTCCCAGGCCTTGGCCATCAGGGCGTCGCTTGAAAGGGAGCGGGCGGCCCTCCTGGTGAAGACGAAGAGGGCCTCCTTCACGACGATGGAAAGGGCCGCGGCGACGAGGGCTATCATCCCCGGCCGGAGGATGGCCCTTCCCCTCACGACCGCCAGGACCCTTTCGCCGCCGCCGATGAAGATGCCGACGGCGACGGCCATGAGGGAGACCCCTACGATCACCGTGACGAGGGTCTCGAACTTGCCGTGGCCGTAATCATGGGAGGCGTCGACAGGCCGGCCGGTGACCCTGAAACCTACAACCGCGACGGCATCGGTGGCCAGGTCCGACAGGGAGTGCAGGGCGTCGGCGGTCATGGCTGCGCTGTTGCCGGCGAAGCCGGCGAAGAACTTGAAAGCCGTCAGCGCCGCGTTGACCCACAAACCTATCCAGGAGACCCTTTCAGCTCTTTTCGCCCTGCCCTTTCCCATGGGAAGCCGCGATCCCCCGCTTTCGCCCGGTAATTTCAGGGTTATTCTACCCCACTCGGGGGGAACGCGGCTCCCTTCGCTGCAAGCGCTCCTAAAGGGCCAGGAGCGGCAGGATCGTGTCGAGGTCCTTGTCGCCTCTCCCGGAAAGGTTCACCAGGACCGTCTCGTCCTTCGAGAGGCGGGGGAGCATCTTCAGCGCGTGGGCCAGCGCGTGGGAACTCTCCAGGGCCGGTATGATGCCCTCCAGCCGGCAGAGGACGCTGAAGGCATCCAGGGCCTCCTTGTCGGTGACGGAGACGTAGGAAGCCCTGCCGCTTTCCAGCAGGTAGGCGTGCTCGGGCCCCACGCCGGGGTAGTCCAGCCCGGCGGCGATGGAATAGACCGGCGCGGGCTCGCCGTCGTCATCAGTCAGGACGTAACTGCGGAAACCATGGATGACGCCCGGCTTCCCCACTGAGAGGGTGGCGGCGTGGTCCTTCGTGTCGAGCCCCCTGCCGGCAGGCTCCACGCCGATGAGCTTCACATCGCCGTCCTCGAGGAAACCGGAGAAGATGCCCATGGCGTTGCTCCCCCCGCCGACGCAGGCCAGTACGTGGTCGGGGAGCCTGCCCTCCCTCTCCAGGAACTGCCCCCTGGCCTCCTTGCCGATGACGCTCTGGAAATACCTGACGATCGAGGGGAAGGGGTGGGGTCCCACGACGGAGCCCAACATGTAGAACGTCCCGGGGTCCGCCACGTAGGCATCGAGGGCCGCGTCGACGGCCTCCTTCAAGGTCCTCTGGCCGTGGGTCACGGGGACCACCTCGGCACCCATTACCTTCATCCGCGACACGTTGGGGGCCTGCCTGCGGACATCCTCCTCGCCCATGTAGACGGTGCACTTCATACCCATCAGGGCCGCCACCGTGGCCGTGGCCGTCCCGTGCATGCCGGCCCCGGTCTCGGCGATGATCCTCTCCTTGCCCATCCGCTTGGCCAGCAGCGCCTGGCCGATGGTGTTGTTGATCTTGTGCGCCCCGGTGTGGTTCAGGTCCTCCCGCTTCAGGAAAAGCCTCCCACCGCCGTATTCACGGGAGACGTTGGCGCAGTGGGTCAGCGCGGAGGGCCTGCCCACGTAATCCTTCAAAAGCCTGGCGAATTCCTTGCCGAATAATTCATCACCCTTGGCCGTCTCAAAGGCGGCTTCCAGTTCGTCCAGTCTGGGCTGCAGCTGTTCGGGCACGTAACTGCCTCCGAAAGTACCGAAGTAACCCTTTCTTGCCTCGACTTCCTTGCTGACGCTCTTCATTTCCTCTTCCTCCTCGGCTAAAAAATTTGGGGGTCGTCCGCAAACAAAAAGGGGCGTTCATCCTTTTATGGATACGCCCCTCGTTTCAGAATAAAAAACGCGGGGTACACGGTCGAGACCGCGCACCCCGCGTGATATCACGCGTCGGGTCGCGGCGCCTTAGCGCCACCACCAGTTGCGATTAATAGACTTCATGGAACCTCTGCTGAACTCGGCTGGTCTCATCTGCGGACACTCCCTCTAGGTAGGGAATGTATCAGATTTCTTTGGGCAATGCAAGGGGGCTGGGGATCGGAGATCGGAAAGGGAAGGCCGAAAGGCAAAAGCATCTCACCACAGAGATACCGTGTTGCAAGTCAAGTATTGTTTTGAACCTTGACAATCTGGTTGTAATCTTTTCAGGACTATTTCATCGAACATTCGGCATACAGAGAGCAGGGTCGAAGTATGCCTTGTTCTTCATGATTCCGTACATAATATGGAGCATTTTCCTCATGCAGGCCGTTATTGCAACCATCTTTTTCTTGCCCTTCTCCAGGAGCCTTTCATAGAAGCTTTTTATTACAGGGTTGCACCTTATTGCTGCGAGTGTCGGCATGTAGAGGATCTGTCTTAGTTTCTTCGACCCTTTTTTGCATATTTGAGCTTTGCCCCTTATGGATGTACCTGACTGTTTTTCCATGGGCGAAAGTCCAGCATAGGCGACTATCTGCTTTATTCCATCAAACCTTTCTATTTCTCCTATCTCTGAAACAAAGCACGTCGCAGTCAGATCCGATATGCCTGGTATGGACTTAAGCCTTTCTATGTCCTTTTCGATATCCGGGAAATTACCATGCTTGATATTGTCTTTCAGTATCGCTTCCAGTTCCTTTATCTGCCGGGACAGATAGGCCACATGATCTTCAAGGATCTTCATTGCATGGGGTGAATTGTCCGGGTTTTGTTCCAGACCTTCTATCCTGTTTTTCTCCATGTTCTTCATGGTCAGGAGGCTTTCTCTCAGTCGCACAAGCTGTTTCAGCTCCTCGTGCTCTTTACGGGAAGGGAACCAGGGCCTGAATAGGCCATTTTCAACTCCGTCCCTGATGCACATGGCAATGATCCTTGAATCCTGCAGGTCTGTCTTGGTTCTGCTTCCCCTGTACTCCATGTATTTCTTGACCTTGTTGGGGTTGATGACGTAGGGGGTTACCCCGTCTACCTTCTCGTAAAGAAACTTCACAAGCTTCAGGTAATATGTCCCGGTGGCCTCCATGCCTGCATAGATCTGGTATTCTTTTGCGAGATTCAACGTTACCCCGGTTACTGCTTTCATCATTTCCCTGAAACCTGAAAGCTGATTCTTGAAGGACCCCCGGAACAGTTCCTTTTCTTCATCATCCATAAGGGTCGCAACTATTTCCGACTTGCCCACGTCAAGACCAAGAAAAAACCGGACCATTTTCATGATAAGCACCACCCTGGTTGTATTACAGGTCGGGGAAAAGCTCCACCAAAACCGACTCATTCATTCAAGCTCAAAGGCCTAAGGATACCGTTCGTTTTTGAGGTGGAACGGGAGATCTATCTCTGCGACAGGTTTAAAAACCTTGGACACAAACCGATCTTTCCCCTTCCTGTGATGTATGTTTCCTAAAAGTTTACAACCAGATGGCTACTCACCAATATATGAGGACACAGAGAGAACACAGACGAAGTGCCCTAGCTGGCGCGCCGCCAACGTAGGGAAGGGAGATCTTTTGTTAGGAAGAAAAGGAAATGAACATGAGGGTGGCGGGGGCTGTCCATAATGTTACGAAGGATCATGGAAATACAAGAATTGATCTCCCTGGAGAAAAGTGAAACCTCTCAATTTTGATCCTCATATCTACTTGACATGGTTCCTCTTTAACCTCTATCATTCCATGGCGGCAGGGTGATTTACCCTGCTGAACATTTTCTTTCCGAAAGGGCAAAGCCGCCTAAAGACGGCGACGCAAAGCTACGGGTCTAAAGTCCCTCGTGACTATGACGGCCGGGCTGCCGAAGGGGAGCGTTCCCGGAAGGCCTTGTCGTCGTCTTCTTTTTTTAACCTCTTGCCTCTCCTTTTTTCATTCCCGGGCCGGGAAAGTCTCCTCTTATGGTCCTTTTTGAACAGGACATGGGTCTACACGCCGGTTTTTTTGTAAGACCGCGCGAGGTTTATGTTGATGTTGTTTGCTGGTCCGACTGCAGGGACGTGACCAGAGGGACTTAAAGGGAGGAGGCAGGAAATATGAGCAGGCGGTCAGGGACGAAAGGTTTCATTTTATGTTCTCTGGTGATCCTTCTGACGTTTTTCAGCGGAGCGGCGTTCGGGGCGTCAGCGGTGGTCGAAAACAATTCGACAAACACGACAAAATATAACAACAATCCACCTATAGAAACCACTAACACCGACCGCTACGGAATGTGGTCACGTAACGGAGCGTCCGTAGAGAATGCAAAAAAAACAGGAAGCTATTACGACCCCAACCCCACAACCATTTCTACCGAGGGTAATAATTCACATGGGATGGTGGCACAAGGCTATGGAAAGCCTTTTTTAATCACCTATTATTCAAAAGCATTCAATTATGGCTCGATCATAACGACCGGTGATGAAGCCTATGGCATGTGGGCCACCGGAGGTGCGGAAATCCACAACGAAAAAGAAGATTTATCAACGGGATTTTGGAAGACTGAATTATTTACCGGTTCCATCACCACCACTGGTCCCGGCTCCCACGGCATGATGGCCGAAGGGACAGGCTCCAAAGCCTGGAACTCAGGAACTATAAATACGGAAGGTCCAAATTCTTACGGAATGCTGGCTACCGGGGGAGCGGAAGTTCATAACTTTGATTGGCACGGTATATCGGCATCGCCAGGGACGATCACAACTGAAGGTGAAGGCTCCCACGGTATGGCAGCCGAAGGAACAGGATCCAAAGCCTGGAACTCGGGGACTATCTTTACTAAGGGTAATGGCTCTTATGGAATGCTGGCTACCGGGGGAGCGGAAGTTCATAACTTTGATTGGTACCTTCTGCCATCGCCAGGGACGATAACAACCGAAGGAGAAGGCTCCCACGGTATGGCAGCCGAAGGAACTGGCTCCAAAGCCTGGAACTCAGGTACGATCAATACAGAAGGTCCAAATTCTTACGGAATGCTGGCTACCGGGGGAGCGGAAGTTCATAACTTTGATTGGTACCTTCTGCCATCGCCAGGGACGATAACAACCGAAGGAGAAGGCTCTCACGGCATGGTCGCCGAGGGAAGCGGATCCCAGGCCTGGAATGGGGGCAACATTGCAACGGAAAAGGATCATTCCTACGGAATGTGGGCTACAAATGGGGCGAGAGTCAATAGTTTTTACGGTATTTTGTTGGGCGATATTGAGACAAAAGGATTCGGCTCTCACGGCATGGTCGCCGAGGGAAGCGGTTCCCAGGCCTGGAACGGCGGCCACATTGATACGATAGGAGAAAGCGCCTATGGTATGTGGGCAACAGGCGGAGCCCAGGCCTTCAATGTTGGAATTCACTTCGACGCATGGGGTTTGTTTACACTGGATCTTGGAGGAAACATTGAAACCGGGGGAGCCGATTCCCACGGTATGGTGGCCGAGGGCTCCGGCTCCATTGTCGGTAACATCGGCTCTTCAATAACCACCAAGGGCGACGGTGCCTTCGGCATGGTCGCTTCAGGTGACTCAATCGCGGCCAACCTGGGGAAAGTCGAAACCCAAGGCAGTAGTTCCCATGGGATGGCGGCCCACAACTTTGCCCTCGCGCTGAATGCTGGCTTTGGAGAAGGTAGCATTATTCCCGGCACGATCGAAACAACCAGCGGCGATGCATACGGCATGTGGGGCCATGACTTGGGACTTGTAGTCAATGCCGGAGAGATTGATACCGAAGGTGACAGGTCCCACGGCATGGTGGCCCAGAACACCTCGGTGGCGGTCAATTTCGGACTATCCAATTTGGGTTCCGATCTCTTAGGGGGCCTTCTGAAAACGATAGGGTTGGGCGATCTTTCTTCGATCGTTGAGGGCCTTGGTGGCGGCCTTCCAGGGGAAATTACAACTACTGGTGACAGCGCCCATGGGATGGTGGCCAGGAACTGGTCTGCCGCCATCAACCTGAGCAAGATCGCAACCCACGGAGAGAACTCTTTCGGCATGCAGGCCGAGGACTTCGGCTTGGCCCTCAACATGGGTGATATCGCTACCGAAAAGGACGGATCCCACGGCATGGTGGCCGAGGATCGTTCCATCGCCGTCAATGCCGGGTCTCCGCTTTCTGCTGTCGGGAACCTCCTCTCAGGCTTGATCCCCGATAACCTTATCGAAGGGATCGATCTGAAAACCATTGTGAGCTCCCTCTTCGGGGGCGGCTCATCGAAGATCGAGACCTGGGGTGACGACGCCCACGGCATGGTGGCCAGAAACTGGTCTGCGGCCATAAACCTTGATGAAATTGTGACCCACGGTGGAAACTCCTACGGCATGCACGCCGAGGACTTCGGCCTGGCCCTCAACATGGGACAAATCACTACCGGAGATCCGGACGACTCCTCCATTGGAACCGGCTCCCACGGCATGGTGGCCGAGGATCGTTCCATCGCCGTCAATGCCGGGTCCCCGCTTTCTGCTGTCGGGAACCTCCTTTCAGGCTTGATCCCCGATAACCTTATCGAAGGGATCGATCTGAAAACCATTGTGAGCTCCCTCTTCGGGAGTGGCTCATCGAAGATCGAAACCTGGGGTGACGACGCCCACGGCATGGTGGCCAGAAACTGGTCGGTGGCCATAAACCTCGACGAGATCACGACCCACGGCTCAGGAGCCCATGGCATGGAGGCCTTCGATCATTCCATGATCACCAACGTCGATACCGATTCGATCGAAACCTTTGGCGACGAAGCCTTCGGCATGTATGCATTTCATCATTCTCTTGGGCTAAACACGGGAGCCATAACAACCCACGGTCTAAAAAGCCACGGTATGGTCGCCAAGGATGATTCGCTCATAATTAACACCGGCCCTATCGTAACCCTGAACCATGGTGCCGTGGGTATGAAGGCCCAGATGGACTCAACGGCCCTGAACCTGGAAGGATCCATAGTCACCTCAGGCCACGGGGCGCACGGCATGTTCGCCGAAGATGACTCCACGGCCGTTAGCATTGGTTCCATCGTAACTTCGGGGCATGGTGCCGTCGGCATGAAGGCCAAGAATGACTCCACAGCCGTCAGCGTCGGCAATATCGAAACCTCGGGGAACAGGGCACATGGCATGTACACCGAGGATGACTCCACGGCCGTTAGCATTGGTTCCATCATAACTTCGGGGCATGGCGCAGTGGGCATGAAGGCCAAGAATGATTCCACAGCCGTCAGCGTCGGGTCCATCGTAACCTCTGGGCATGGCGCCCATGGAATGGTGGCTGACGACCCATCGACGGTCATAAATATTGGCACCATTATCACCTCGGGCAACGGGGCAATAGGAATGTTTGCCAATCACGACTCCCTTGCCCTGAGCATAGGATCAATCAAAACTTCCGGTCATGGTGCCCATGGAATGTACGCCGAGGATGACTCAGAGGCCATAAACATCGGCTCCATCATCACCTCGGGCCATGGCGCCGTCGGCGTCAAGGCCGCAGATGACTCCTTCGGCCTGAGCGTCGGCAGCATAATCACCTCCGGTCATGGTGCCCATGGAATGTACGCCGAAGATGACTCCACGGCCGTCAGCATTGGCTCCATCGTAACCTCGGGGCATGGCGCCATGGGCATGAAGGCCAAAGATGACTCCACAGCTGTCAGCGTCGGGTCCATCGTTACCTCCGGTCATGGTGCCCATGGGATGTTCGCTAACGACAATTCGCAGGCCTTCAACATCGGCTCCATCATCACCTCGGGTCACGGTGCGGTCGGGATGAAGGCCAAAGACGACTCCACAGCCGTCAGCGTCGGCAATATCGAGACTTCGGGGAACAGGGCACACGGCATGTTCGCCGAAGATGACTCCACGGCCGTTAGCATTGGTTCCATCGTAACTTCGGGGCATGGTGCCGTCGGCATGAAGGCCAAGAATGACTCCACAGCCGTCAGCGTCGGGTCCATCGTTACCTCCGGTCATGGTGCCCATGGAATGTATGCCGAGGATGATTCGGAGGCCATAAACATCGGTTCCATCGTAACCTCGGGGCATGGTGCCGTCGGCATGAAAGCCAAGAATGACTCCTTCGGTCTGAGCGTCGGCAGCATCATCACCTCCGGCCACGGTGCCCACGGCATGTTCGCCGAGGATGACTCAGAGGCCATAAACATCGGCTCCATCATCACCTCGGGGCATGGCGCCGTCGGCGTGAAGGCCAAGAATGACTCCTTCGGTCTGAGCGTCGGCAGCATCATCACCTCCGGTCATGGTGCCCATGGAATGTACGCCGAAGATGATTCGGAGGCCATAAACATCGGCTCCATCATCACCTCGGGCCACGGTGCCGTTGGTATGAAGGCCGCAGATGACTCCTTCGGCCTGAGCGTCGGCAGCATAATCACCTCCGGCCACGGTGCCCACGGCATGTACGCCGAAGATGATTCAGAGGTTGTTAGTGTCGGTTCCATCATCACAACGGGCCATGGTGCCGTCGGCGTCAAGGCCGCAGATGACTCCTTCGGCCTGAGCGTCGGCAGCATAATCACCTCGGGACATGGTGCCCACGGCATGTTCGCCGAGGATGACTCAGAGGCCATAAACATCGGCTCCATCATCACCTCGGGGCATGGCGCCGTCGGCGTGAAGGCCAAGAATGACTCCACAGCCGTCAGCGTCGGGTCCATCGTTACCTCCGGTCATGGTGCCCATGGAATGTATGCCGAGGATGATTCGGAGGCCATAAACATCGGTTCCATCGTAACCTCGGGGCATGGTGCCGTCGGCATGAAAGCCAAGAATGACTCCTTCGGTCTGAGCGTCGGCAGCATCATCACCTCCGGCCACGGTGCCCACGGCATGTTCGCCGAGGATGACTCAGAGGCCATAAACATCGGCTCCATCATCACCTCGGGGCATGGCGCCGTCGGCGTGAAGGCCAAGAATGACTCCTTCGGTCTGAGCGTCGGCAGCATCATCACCTCCGGCCACGGTGCCCATGGAATGTATGCCGAGGATGAATCGGTGGTTGTCAATACAGGTCTTGGCCTTGTTACCACAACAGGCAACCATTCAGCAGGAATGAGGGCCCAAAGCGATTCAGAGGCCCTCAATGAAGGCCTGATCATTACCTTCGGCCGTGCTTCACACGGTATGCTCCTTGGAGATGGCTCCTTCGGCAAGAACTCGGGGGCGATCCTCACCTTCGGACCCGACTCCGATGCTGTAAGGCTGTACGACAGCAAATTCGTCAACAGGGGGATCCTGGGCAGCTTTGGGGACGGCGGCTATGCCCTGTCGGCCTTTGACGACAGTTTCGCCATCCTCCTGGACGGCACGGTACTGGCGGGCTCCCACACACTTTGGGGCGATGACACCTCCAGGCTCCTGGTGAGGATGGACGATCCCACCCAGACGGACCCATTCTCCGCCCAGGTGCAGGGCTTCGACCTCTTCACCAAGCGGGGTACGGGCTGGATGACCCTGGAGGAGGGCTCCTTCGTGGACGGCCACACGGCCCACAAGGGCGGTACCCTTGAGATCGAATCCCAGACCCAGTTCACGACCAACACCTACTCCCAGTCGCTGGGTTCAACGCTTTATGTCTACATGAACCCCGGCTCCTACACGGACAATGACGAGATCCCCCTCTGGGTCGAGGGCGACGCTGACATCCGCGGGATGCTTACCATCGACGCCTCCACGGGGTCAATGCCCGGGTTCTACACCTATATCCGGGCCAATGACTATGGTACTTCGAATTTCGAGACCGAATTCGTCAACAAGGACCCGCTTTTCACATACTACATGCCCCAGTGGATCGAAGTCAGCAGCTGGCACTACACGAGCATGGTGGGCTACAGCTTCTCCCACGCTGCCCTTGGGATGGTGGCCGCCATCGACGACTGGTCGCTGCTGCGCTACGCCATGGCCAACCACCTCAACGACGTGGCCGACTGCATGAAGCAGCTGGAAGTCGGCGAGAAGAAGATCCACGCCCAGGTGCTGGCGGGCCAGACCAAGCGCGACCCCTCCAGCGCGACCTCGGCCGGGTTCGACTCGACCCAGAAGGGCATAAGCCTGGGCTTTGACAAGAAGCAGGACGACAGCACCCTCTGGGGCCTCTACGTCGGCTACACCGAAAAGGACATCGACTTCACGGGCCTTCCGATGGTCTATGCCGACTGGGAGAGCCAGGACACCTGGCACTTTGGAGCCTACATAAGCAAGCGCTGGGACAAGTGGATCCTTTCGGACACGCTGACCTACCGGCGGGCCAGCCACGACACCTTCCGCAAGCAGGTAGGCGGCGACGCCAGGGCCAGCTTCGACAGCTGGGCTGTGACCAACGACCTGAGGCTCGGCTACGTGGCGAAGGAGATAGGAGAAGGCTCCCACTGGCAGGTCATCCCCGAGGTGGGGTTGAACGTGGGCTACATCAACCGCGGCGGCTACACCGAGGATAACGGCTTCACCTACGGCGACTTCAGCCACACCGTGGTGGAGAGCGTGGTGGGTATACGCTTCAAGGGTGAGTACCTGCGGGGCGACGGCTCCACCTTCATCCCGCAGCTTCGTCTCGGCTGGGCCCACATCCTCTCTGGCGAGGACATCACCATCGAGCAGAGCTGGGGCGGCACGACCTACTCCTTCACCGAGAGCCTTGACAGGGATTACCTGGTGGCCGACCTTGGCCTGTCGCTTTGCAAGTACGGCAACATGGACCTGTCCTTGAACTACGGGGGCCGTTTTGGGAGCAACAGCACGACCCACGGCGGCTGGCTGAGGCTGGAGTGGAAGTTCTAGAGAGGCCGTGAATCGTAAATCGTAAGGCCAAGGCAAAAGCGTTACACCACAGAGGGGACCCTTTGTGAGAAGGGCAAGAGCGTAAGGCAAAGGCATTGCACCACAAGAGGGGACCTTTTGTGAGAAGGGCAAGAGCGTAAGGCAAAAGCATCGCACCACAGAGGGCACAGGGGGCACAGAGAAAGGCCTTTTGTGAGAAGAATAAGAGCGTAAGGCAAGAGCGTTGCACCACAGAGGAGACCCTTAGTGAGAAGAGCAGGAGCAGGAGCGAGTAAGAAGTGGGGCGGCGGGAGCCGCCCCCCTTTTTTCACCTGTCACCTATCACGGGCGGGGCGAAGGGTATCTCCACGTTCTTCCGAAGCTGCATGGCGGGCATGCCGATGACCACCACGCCGGATTCCTCGTCGACGTGGTACCTCTTTTTATCCTCCTCCAGGTCGTAGCCTATGACGCTATCGGGGGGGATCCTGTTGTGGGCATCGACGATGACCTTCTTCAGCCTGGCGTTTTTTCCGACCTCCACGTCCTGCCCGAGGATGCTCTCCTCGATGATGGCCCCGGGGTGTATGAGGGTGTTCCGGGAGAGCACCGAACTGTGGACGATGGCGCCCAGCACCCTGCTCCCCTCGGCACGGAGGGAGCCTATGATAGAGCAGGTCCGCCCCCCAACCGGATAGGAGTAGGTCGGGGGGTCCGAGAAGGACACTGTCCGGATCGGCCACTTGGGGTTGTAGAGGGTCATGGCCGAGTCGTGCTTGCAGAGGTCCATGTGGGCGTCCCAGTAGGCCTTGATGGTGCCCACGTCCTTCCAGTAGGGGCGGTCCTTGCCGGGCAGTACATTGGTGGAGAAGTCGTAGGCGAAGACGCTGCACTTCTTGTGGAGCCCCGGCAGGATGTCCCTGCCGAAGTCGTGGCTGCTGCTCCCGTCCTGGGCGTCGTCGATGACGGCCTCTTCCAGGGCCTCCCGGCTGAATATATAGTTGCCCATCGAGACGTAGGTGAAACCCGGTTTCCCCGGGACCTCGGGGGGGTCCTGGGGCTTCTCGACGAAATCGACGATCCTGCCCGATTCGTCGGTATGGATGCAGCCGAACTGCCTCGCCTCGGCGCGGGGGACCACGTTGGCTGCGACGGTCACGTCGGCGCCCTTGGCCATGTGGTAGTCCAGCATCTGCTCCACGTCCATCTTGTAGATATGGTCGGCGGCGAAGATCAGGACGTGGTCGGCATCGTAGAGCGTCACCAGGTGAAGGTTCTGGAAGACGGCGTCGCAGGTCCCCCGGTACCAGTGCTCACCGCTCCACATCTGGGCCGGGGCCACGGTGACGAAGAGGTCCCTGTCCCGCAGGGCCCCGCCGAACTGCCAGCCCCTCTCGATGTGCTCGTTCAGGGACTGGCTCTTGAACTGGACCAGGACGTAGATGGAGAAGATGGAGCTGTTGACCAGGTTGGACAGGGCGAAATCGACGATGCGGTACTTGGCCGCGAAGGGCACGGCCGGCTTGGCCCTGTACTTTGTCAGGGGCATGAGCCGCTCGCCCCTACCTCCCGCGAGGACTATGGCAAGAACCCTGCCGTGTTTGCCGTAGATCATGCCGAAACCCCTCCAATCTCAAGAAAGGTCATGACGGATCGGTCAGTGAAGCGTAAAGCGCCCTGTAGGCCCGCGCCGAGGGGGCCCAGGAAAAATCCTTCTCCATGCATCTGCTCCGGAGCCGGGCCCAGGCCCGGGGTTCCCGGAAGTGGGCGAGGGCCCTTTTGGCTGCTTCTACCAAGGCTTCTGGGGTGGGGTCCTCGAAAAGGAACCCCGTCCCCGCCGGGAAAGCGTCGGCGTCGGATATGGTGTCGGCGAGGCCGCCGACGGCCCTGGCGACGGGCACGGTGCCGTACCTCATGGCGATCATCTGGGAGAGCCCGCAGGGCTCGAAGAGGGACGGCATGACGAAAAGGTCGCCCCCGGCGTAGGCCAGCCGGGCGAAGGCGTCGTCAAAGGCCCCGCGGAAATGGAGGACTCCCGGCTTCCGACGGGCCTCAGCGGAAAATCTTTCTTCCAGGGCCCTCTCGCCGGTGCCCACTACCACCAGCCTGGCGCCCAGGGCGGCCAGTTCGTCCAAGGCGCCCAGGACCAGTTCCATGCCCTTCTGCCGGACGAGCCTGCCCACCGAGACGATCACCGGTCCACCGGAGTCCTCCCAGCCGCACGTCTTCAACAGGACCTTCCGGCAGATCTTCTTGCCCCTCATCTCGCCGGGCCGGTAATGCGCCGGCAGGGCCGGGTCCCTCCAGGGGTCCCAGGACTCCGTATCCAGGCCGTTGAGTATCCCCGTGACCTTGTCGCTGCGGTACCGGAGCACCTGTTCCAGCCCCTCGCCAAATTCGCCAGTGAGGATCTCTCGGGAGTAACCGGGGCTGACGGTCGCGATGGCGTCGGAAGATGTTATGCCTCCCTTGAGCAGGTTGGCCCTGCCGTAGAACTCGACGCCCTCGAGGGAGAAGGCGCCGGGGCCGAAACCCCAGTCGTCCAGCACGGAGAGGGGTAGGACGCCCTGGTGGGCGAGGTTGTGGATCGTCAGCACCGTCCTGGGCTTCCCCGGGGAGGCGCCGTAAAGGCGGTGGTACTTGAGCGCCGCTGCGGCCAGGGAGGTGGTCCAGTCGTGAAGGTGGAGCACCATCGGCTTCCACTCCCCCGAAAGGGCCAGCTCCACGGCGGCCAGGGAGAGGAAGGCGAAGGGCAGGGCGGTGACCGCGTCGAGATTTTCCGGGTAGACGGCGGGGTTTGAAAAGAGGTCCGGCTCCTCGAGCAGGTACACTGGCACGCCTCCCACTTCGACGGCCCGGAGGCGGGAACAGACCCGGCGGCCGCCGAGGGAGACGCATACCTCTTCGGGCCCGAGGAGGGGGCGGGCTCCCAGGTCCCCGGCCTTTTCAGCCACGCCGGGCCACGCCGGTGTGATCACCCGGGCATCGACGCCGAGCCGCCGCAGGGCGCCCGGCAGGGAACCGGTCACGTCGGCCAGCCCGCCGACCTTGGATAGGGGCGCCATTTCGGGTGTCCCATGGAGAACGGTCACGCCGGAAGGATCATCAGTCCCCATCGGTGTCTCTCACGCCCAATCGTGTTTACCCTGCGATGCTATTGTACTATGGTGAATGAAGGCTCGCCACCGATGGCATGGTGTATGATCCTTTGGTGGTAAGAACTCTTGTCCCCCCATGGAGGTTACCGATGTGAATCCCGGAGGTTGGGTCTCCCTGCTGCCGATCACGGTCCTTCTGACCGCCGTCCTCGTGACCAGGCGGTCCCTGGAATCGATGTTGGCGGCCATCATCGCCGGGTTCGTCCTCACCGACGGCCTGGCCTTCTTTCCCTCGATGCTGGAGTCTATAAGCCGGGTGATGCAGGACCCGACGATAGGCTTCGTGATACTCCTCTGCTCCTCGATGGGCGCCCTCGTCGCCGTCCTCGACCGGTCGGGGGGCACCAGGGGCTTCGGCGACCGGGTGTCCTCGTGGGTCTCCACCCGGCGGGGGGTCCTGCTGGCCACCTGGGTCATGAGCCTCTTCATCTTCATCGACGACTTCCTGATCAGCCTCACCCTGGGGACCTGCATGACGCCGTCGGCGGACCGCCTCAAGATCCCCAAGGAGATGACGGCCTACGTGATAAACTCCTCCGCCGCCCCAGTGGCCTCGCTGGTCCCGCTATCCGCCTGGGCCGTCTTCATAGCCGCCCTGCTGGAGAAACAACTGGGCCTGCCGGCTGGCGAGGGCCTGGCGCTTTTTATCAAGACCATACCCTTCAACTTCTACGCCTGGTTCGCCTTTTTCATGGTGCCCCTGGTGGTGGCTGGCGTCGTCCCTGTCTTCGGCCCCATGAAGCGCGCCGAGGAGCGGGCTAGGACCACCGGCGTGCTAGCGCCGCCTGGATCGGACCTGATCGCCATGAGGAAGCCTTCAAGCGGCGGGGTCGAGGTGCCCGAGGGTAAGGCCCGTAACCTGGTCCTGCCCCTCCTGGTGCTGATAGCGGCCACCATGGCCTTCGGCGTTAACCTTTACAAGGGGGCCTTCACCACCCTTTTCTTTTGCGCCGTCTACTACCGCCTCCAGGGCGTCATGACCGTGCCGCGTTTCACCGGGGCCTGCCTGGAGGGGATAGGGAACATGGTGTTCCCCATCGTGTTCACCTGCCTGGCCTTCACCTTCAACCAGGTCAACTCGGAACTGGGGCTCATACCCTACATCATCGGCAAGGCCGCCCCCCTGCTCTCGCCGGCCCTGTTCCCCCTGGTCATCTTCGTGATCCTGGGCCTCGTGGCGTTCCTGGTGGGCATAAGCTGGAGCCTGTACCTCATTGCGTTCCCCCTGGTGATACCCCTGGCGCAGGCCCTGGGGGCCGACCTGGTCCTGGCGGTGGCGGCCACCGTCGCGGCGGGGACCTTGGGCCAGCACTGCTGCTTTTATTCCGACGGCACCATCCTGGTGTCGGCCGCGACGGGGTGCGATAACATCAGCCACGCCCTGAGCCAGCTGCCCTTCGCGATGATAGCGGCGGGGCTGGCCTGCGTGGCCTTCCTGGCCGCGGGGGTCCTGTCGGTCTGACAGGACGGGGGCAGCGATTCGGGCCGGACCCCCCCGGGGAAGCGGCGTTCTTGCCGCCTTTGGGGCGCCAATCTATAATGATGACAAGGCATCAAGATAAAAATAAAAATGGACCGCCGAGGGAGGGGTAACGATGCACGCCATTAGCAGGATCCGGGCCTTCAGGCTTTTGTTCGGTCTTCTCCTTTTGACCCTGGCGCCGGCGCTGTGCCTCGGCGCCGACGTCGAAGGCAGCAAGGATTCGCCGCTGCTGAAGCGCTACGAGGGGTCCTTCATCGTCAAGTACTCCATGAGCGAGTTCGACAGCACCGTCATCCCCCTGGGCCCGATCGCGCGGGAGGACGGCAGCTACAAATTCACCGCTTCCAGGAAGGAAGAAGGCAGGACGACGAGGCTCCTCTACCTCATCCCCGAGGGACGCAGTTCGCTGGAGATACTGCGCAATTACGAGGGCGAACTGAAAGGGTTGGGCTACGAGATCCTCTTCTCCGGCTCCGGGGAGGAACTGGGCCCCCACGACAGCTTCGCCGAGACCCTTTACGAGCAGGACAGGCACTACCCCCTCCACGGCGGTCAGAAGACCAAGAAGCAGCAGTTTCTTTCGGCCCGGCTCGCAAGACCCGCCGAGGGCGACGTCTACGTGACCGTCTTCACCCTGGAGAACCACTTCTGGGGGTCTGAGACGAAGCTGGAAAAGGGCCGCACCTATGCCCGGGTGGACATCGTCGAGACCAGGCCGCTCGAGGCCAGGATGGTGGTCGTGACCTCCGAGGAGATGGCCAAGGGGATCGAGGAGACCGGGAAGATAGCCCTCTACGGCATCTTCTTCGACACCGACAAGACCGATATCAAGCCCGAATCGGTGCCGGCCCTGGAGGAGATAGCCAAGTTGATGAAGGCCTCGCCTGACCTGAGGGTGCTCGTGGTGGGGCACACCGACAGCACCGGTGACAGGGAGTACAACATGGGACTTTCCCGGAGGCGGGCCGAATCGGTGGTGAAGTACCTCCAGGAGAAATTCCAGATCCCCTCGGCGCGGATGATCCCCGCCGGTGTGGGCATGCTGGCCCCGGTGGCCACCAACAGGACCGAGGAAGGCAGGGCTAAGAACCGCCGCGTCGAACTCGTAGAATTCTAAGGCGGGGTCAGGTCTACACTTTTGACTAAATGCAAAAAACCCGGCTGCAAGAGCGGGGTCAGACCTACACGGGCTGTTGCTCAATTAAGCCCCCTGAGTTCTGTAAAAAGCGGATCAGGCGGGACAGGTGATCGGTCGTCCCTTGCGAGCAAAGTTGAATCGCTCGAAGAACTTTGAAAAAAGAACAAGGG
>ERZ1026796.96-NODE-96-length-77889-cov-6.734523_pt1 | contig 77889 bp, 72 predicted proteins | sample MGYA00520874_ERZ1026796 | MGnify/ENA primary metagenome ERZ1026796 (study PRJEB33270, sample SAMEA104284474) | anaerobic digester metagenome | biome: Anaerobic digester microbiome; feature: mesophilic sludge digester; material: Anaerobic digester biomass | place...
ATCCGGCTGGGCCGGCCCATGGCCAGCGACACCCGCAGCGAAGAACAGATCGAGATGTTCAAGGGCGCGCCCACGGAACTGCGCACCCGCAAGCGTGGCGTCGAACCCAGGACCGAGGCGCAAAAGGCCTATGTCGCCAACCTCTTTTCCAACGAGATGGGCTTTGGCATCGGCCCGGCGGGCACCGGCAAGACCTATCTGGCGATGGCCAAGGCCGTCCAGGCACTGCAGGCGGGCGAGGTGAACCGCATCATCTTGACGCGTCCCGCGATCGAGGCCGGTGAGCGGCTCGGGTTCCTGCCCGGCACGTTGCACGACAAGATCGACCCCTACCTGCGGCCCCTGTACGACGCGCTGTACGACATGGTGGAACCCGAGGGCGCCCAAAAGCTGCTCGAGCGTCAGGCCGTGGAGGTGGCGCCGTTGGCTTTCATGCGTGGCCGCACGCTCAACTCCAGCTTCATCATCCTGGACGAGGCCCAGAACACCACGCCCGAGCAGATGAAGATGTTCCTCACCCGCATCGGCTTTGGCTCGAAGGCGGTCATCACCGGCGACCGCACCCAGAAGGACGTGGCCACCGGCCGGTCGGGCCTCGATGGCCTGGCCGAGGTGCTCGTCGATATCGATGGCGTGGCGTTCGTCGAGCTGACCCGACGGGACGTGGTGCGTCACCGCATCGTCGCCGAGATCGTCGATGCCTACGAACGCGCCGATGAGCGGGCGCAGTCGGCTCGGCCGCCTGACACCTCGGCCCAGGGGTCGCGTGAGCGCCGCAGCTGACGGGAGGTTCGGTGCCGGGTCGTCGACGCCGATCCGCGTCGACGTGCAGGATCAACGGGCGGATCCGGTCGCGCTTCCCGTGGCCCCGCAGCGCCTCGCCGAGTTGCTGGTCGACACGCTGATCGACGCCGGGGTGCCCGGACCCGCCCAGGCCGATCTCACGATGGTCGACCCGGACACGATCGCCTCGCTCAACGTCGAGCACCTCGGCGGCGACGGACCAACCGATGTGCTGAGTTTTCCGCTGGACCCCTTTCCGGACGATGCGTGGCCGGTGGCCCCGCCCGACCCGGCCGGCGCCGTGCCGCCGCGCATGGTCGGCGACGTCGTCATCTGCCCGGCGGTGGCCGTGGCCCAGGCGTCCGGTCATGCCGGGTCCCCGGCCGACGAACTGGCGTTGCTGGTCGTGCACGCCGGTCTGCACCTGGTGGGCCACGATCACGCCGAACCGGACGAGGCGGCGGTGATGGTCGCCGCCGAGCGAGCCGTGTTGGCCGAGCGGTGGGGGCCCCTGACGGGCGACCCATGGGCCGACACCTCGGCGAGCGACACGGCGTGATGGTGGCGATGTCGTTGGGCACCACCGAGTGGATTCTCGCGCCGGTCGTCGTGGCACTGGTGGCGTGCATCTCGGTGTTGGCGTGGGCCGAGACCGCCATCGGCCGCACGAGCCGGGCCCGCGCCGCCGCCATGGTCGATCAACTCGGGCCACGTGCCGAGCGCGTGCTCCGGCTGGCGTCGGCGCCGGAACGCTACGTCAACGTGATGTTGTTGCTGCTGCTGATGTTGCAGCTCACCGAGGCCACGCTGGTCGGTGTGTTGGGCGCCCGGCTCTTTGGCCCGGTTGGGCTGGTGGTCGCCACCATCTTGAACGTCGTGGTCGTGTTCGTGGTGGCCGAGGCCGCACCCAAGACCTGGGCCTTGGAACACCCCGAGTCGGCGCTGCTCGCCGCACCACTGGTGGAGATGCTGGCCGGGTTCCCCCCGTTGCGGTGGCTGTCGAGATCGTTGATCGGTATGAGCAACGTCGTGTTGCCGGGAAAGGGACGCCGCGAGGGGCCCTACCTCTCCGATGAGGAGATCGTTCACTTCGCCACCGAGGCGCTCGAGGCCGAGGTCATCGAGGAGCACGAACGCGACATGATCGAATCGGTGCTCGACTTCGGCGACACGCTGGTGCGCGAGGTGATGGTGCCCCGACCCGAGATGGTGACCGTGGCCGGAGACACCCCCCTGGACGACGCGATCGACCTGGCCCTGCGCCGGGGTCTGACCCGCATGCCCGTCCATGATGGCGATGCGGACGACATCGCCACGGTGGTCAACATCAAGGATGCGCTGCGGCGGGTGCGCGAGGGGCGCGGCGGCGACACCGTCTCGTCGGTGGCGGCTCCGGCGTTGCTGGTTCCGGAACTGATCGCCGTCAACCGCGTGCTCCCCCAAATGCGCCACGCCCGCACCCACATGGCCATCGTTTTCGACGAACACGGCGGCACCGCCGGTCTGGTCACGATGGAGGACCTGCTCGAGGAGTTGGTGGGGGAGATCGAGGACGAGACCGACCGCCACGAGCCGCTGGCCCGCCGTCGCGACGACGGCTCGGTGATGCTGCGCGGCTCGTTGAGCATCGACGATGCCAACGAGCATCTGGAAACCAACCTGACCGATCACCCCGAGGAGGCCCTTCCCGAGGGCGACTGGGAGTCGGTGGGTGGGCTGATCGTCGAGCAGTTGGGCCGTCCGGCGGCCCTCGGCGACGAGGTGCTCGCCGACGGCCTTCGGCTGGCGGTGCAGGAGATGCGGGGACGACGGATCATGTGGGTGCTGGTTGAGGCCCAGGCCGGCGATGGCGCGCCCGACGAGAACGACCACCTACGCGACGAACGGAACCACCACGATGTCTGAACACGACGCCGAGCCCAGCGGGGACCAACCAACCGACACCGCGGTGGATCCACCGGCGGAATCACCGGCGGATGCGGCCGACGAGATGCGCTCGGGGTTCGTCGCGCTGGCGGGACGTCCCAATGTCGGCAAGTCGTCGTTGACCAACGCCATCGTGGGGCAGAAGGTCACCATCGTGTCGCCCCGGCCCCAGACCACCCGTCACGAGATTCGAGGGATGCTCACCACGGCCACCTCGCAGCTGATCCTGGTGGACACCCCTGGCGTCCACAAGCCCAAGACCGCCATGGGCAAGCGCCTGAACCGCACCGCAAAGGAGGCGCGGGAGGACACCGACGCCACCGTGCTGGTCGTGGACGCATCCAAGGGAGTGGGCGGTCCCGGCGATGCCCGGCTGATGGCGGCCATGCCCGACGACGTCATCGTGGCGATCAACAAGATCGACCGTCTGCCCCAGGAACAGGTGTTGGCGGCGATCAAGGATGCGTCCTCGTTGGCGAGGCGCTTCGAGAAGGGGTCAGTCGAGTTCTTTCCCATCTCGGCACGAACCAGCCAGGGTGTCCCGGAGCTGACCGAACACCTCATCGGACGGCTCCCCCCTGGCCCGCTGTGGTACCCCGAGGACCAGGTGCGCGACACCGGCGAGGGGTTTTGGGTGGCCGAGCTGGTACGCGAGCAGCTGTTGGCCACCGCCCGGGAGGAACTGCCGCACTCGATCGCCACCCGTTGTGTCGAGATGAACTGGCCCTACGTGGAGGTGGAGATCCTGGTGGAGAGGATCTCCCAGAAGGGCATGGTGATCGGCCACCAGGGCGAAAACCTCAAGCGTGCTGGCATCGGCGCCCGCAAGCTGCTGCCCGAGGGCACCCACCTCGAGCTGAAGGTGAAGGTCAACCGTGACTGGCAGCGCAAGGACGCCGAGCTCGACAAGCTGGGCTACTGAGCAGTCCCGTCGCCCCTCTCATTCGGCCCAATCGCGAGGTTTGTCCCTCTCGCGTTGTCCTGCGACGCGATAGCGACAAACCTCGCGCCCATTCCGAGTAACGGACAACCAAGGCGTCGCACCGCCCGAGGCCGGCGCACCGCCAACGCACCAGTCCAACCATCACCATCGACAACGAAGGGGCACAGGCCATGATCACCAGGGCACAACTCGAGGAGGGCAACCTCGTCCTCCGCCGCACCTATGCCGCCGGCATCGATGACGTCTGGGTGGCGATCACGCAGTCCGATCGTCTCGCCCGGTGGTACGGAACCTGGACCGGTGACCCGGAGTCGGGGTCGGTGATGGTCACCATGAATGCCGAAGCCGAGGAGGTCGCCCCGGCCCGCTATGACATCACCGAGTGCGACGCTCCCAGGAGGCTGTCGCTCACCTTCGGTGAGGCCGACGTCCGCTGGCGCTTGGACATCGAGTTGAGCGAGTCGGACGGGGCGACCACCCTGACATTCGTCCAGCAGGACATCGATCCGGACATGGCGACGGACATGGGCGCTGGTTGGGGCTGGTATCTCGACCGCCTGGGCGCCGGCATCGACGGCACGACCCCGCCGACCCTCGACGATTTCGAATCGACCTACCTCGGCGCGTGATGAGGCCGGAGCGGGTGCCACTGTCACCTTCGCGCCTGTGGGCCAACCGATCGAATTGGGGTGCTGAGCGTCTGGTCGAAAGCCGGGCAAGCCTGTATGACGAGCAAATCCATCTGGTGGTGTTGGGGGCGATTGCATGAGTTCAACTTCGCTCATGAAGGTCACCGGGAACGGGCAGGTCTCGATCCCGGCGGCGACCCGGGCCCGATGGAACGCGGATCGCGTGGTTGCTGTCGATTTGGGTGACCGTGTCGTCATGCGGCCCCTTCCGGACGATCCGGTGGGAGACCTACGCGGCAAGTACAAGGATCGTCTGCCCACCTCCGACGATTCAATCAGGCAGGAGGATCGCCGGCTGGATGCTGCGGCCGAGGCAGGAGGGTGATGCTCGATGCGTACGCGGTGTTGCCGCTGTTGCGCGGTGAAGCCGCAGCCGCTGATGTCGAGGCGCTCCTCGGCGGGGATCAATCCGCCGCACTGACGTCGTTGGGCCTGGCCGAGGTGGTCGGCCGCCTTGTTCGCCTGAGTGGCGTCACGGTCGAGGAGGCGGTGCTCGACCTGTGCCAGTTGGGCCCGGCGAAGCCATCCCCGCTGAATTCGGATAGTGTACTGGCTGTACTTGACTCCCCAACGAAGTTATATCTAGTGTTCGCATTCGGCGGAGAATGCGATGGCTCTTTCACATGTCAATGGAACCCCCTGGCTCGTCAACGCCACAGCCAGCATACGGTCAGGCTTCACATGTGTCTCCCGGGTATCCTGTAGCTACGTCTCATGGGGCCCCGTTGAGCCAGTATGCAGACTTTGGTTCAAGAGTGGTTGGTGAAATAATAGATGGGGCCGTTGTTTATGGGGCGCTTCTCGTTCTGACCCGGATATTTCAGCCGGGTAGCGGATTGTTGGTGGTTTGACGCGACAGGTGCCCCTGCTGGCTGGAAGAATGGAGAGTACGAACAGCTCTATTCGACCAGCTAGAGGAGCACCTGTCAGGTGAATGCTACAGGCACGTTGTTTGATGCCGGGGAACTGATTAGTCAGCCCCGCCGACGGTCAGCTTCGGTGAAGGTCAAGGTGAGCGATGACAAGGTGACCGGGGTCGGTGGGGTGGTGTTGTGGGGTCCGATGTTGGACAACCTGAACCTGGTCGGAGTCGCCGATCAGCGTCTGCTGCGACCGATCGGGCCTGGTGGCTACACCGGCGGTGAGTGCTATCGGGCGTTGGTTGAGATCTTGTTGGCCGGAGGCGATTTCTTGTCGGACCGGTCCCTGTTAGATGGTCCGACCCAACAGTTGCGTGGCGCTCACGTGTTGCCGTCACACCCGACGATGTTCCGGTTCTGTGGCGGAGCCGATTTTGGTCGGGTCCAGAAAGCCGCTGCGGTGAACCGGACGATGTTGGCCCGGGCGTGGGCGTCGGGTGCCGGGCCTACGGGTGGGATCGTCACGGTCGACCCGGACGCCACGCTGGTCGACACCTACGGGCCACAGAAGGAAGGCTCAAAGTTCTCCTACCGGGGCGAGGTTGGCCTGTCACCGCTGATCGGGGTGTGTGGCGAGACCGGTGACGTGCTCGCGATCCGTGCCCGTGGCGGGAACGCCCACCCAGGACGCGACAACGCCGGGTTCATCCGAGAGTGTGTGTCGGCGATCCCCAAACCGGTCCGGGAAACAACGAACTTGTGGGTCCGTGTCGATTCCGCCGGCTACCAACACGCCGTGTTTAACACCGCCGAAGAGTTGGGGGCCGTGTTCACCGTGACCGCCCCCCAACGCTCCAACGTGAAAGCGAAAGTCCGCGAGTTGGCTACCAACCCTGACACGCAATGGGTGCCCGCGTTGGCCGGTGAGGCCAAGCACGGTTCCGAGGTCGCAGAAACACCTTTCGTGATGGGGCAAGGCAAATCACGGCGCATGTTGCGGATGATCGTGCGCCGTCAACGCACCAGCGCAGGTGACCAACTGTCCTTTGACGATCTTGACGGATGGCGGTTCCACGCGATCGTCACGAACCTGCCCGCCCTGTTCGCACCCGCCGACATGGTTGAGGCCCACCATCGGCTTCGTGGCGGGATCCCCGAGGACACCATCCGGCAACTCAAAGAAGACTTCGGGCTGATCCACGCGCCGGTGAAGAACTTCTTCGGGAACTGGTTGTGGTGGCACGCCTCAGCGCTTGCACACAACACCGCCCGCTGGGTCCGCCACCTCGGCCTGCCCCCGACGTTCAAACGGTGCCGCGGGAAACGGCTCCGCCTCGCGTTCTTCAACGTCGCCGCCCGGATCGTGAACCACGCCGGCGGACTCGAGTTGCGGCTCCCTCGATCCCACGCCTGGGCCGACGCGTTCATCGAGGCCCTCACACGGATACGGGCCCTGCCCGCGTTCGCCTGACCCGGCCAGGCACCCACACACCCAGACTCAGCCCGGACAACCCGCCCGACACCACGACCCTCTACCTCACCGCACCCCAAAACCAGTCGAACAACATTCAACCTCGCACTCTGGGCCGCACCCACCCAAAACAGTGACCTACACGCCGTTCAAGGACCGGGCTGAAATATCCGGGTCTGAGTTTGGTTGGGCAGGCCGCAACCGCCGGAAGCACGACCTGCACCTACGACGAGTTTGGCTTCGAAACCTGTGAACTTAACGGAACTGCCTCCGCGTTTCTGGCCGTTGCAGCCTTGATGTGGTTCGTCGGGGCCTGGCTCTACTTTGCTTGGCCATGGTCAACGTCGGGGCAAACGCTCGGAATGAAGGTGACCAAGATCAAGATGGTCGATCAAAACAACTTTGCGGAGACGGTCTCGTTCGGGCGTGCTTCATGGCGATTTCTGTTTAGGTGGGGCACCAATTGCTGTTGTGTCGGTGGGCTTGGATCACTTTGGATGCTCTGGGACCCCGATTCGCGAACTTGGCAAGATATGGCTGGGGGCACTCACGTGGTGAAGCTTTTCCCGGCCCTCCCTTCGGGGTTGCCGATACAGGGCTTTGTTGTTCAGCCAGCTCAGGCACCGCCCGACTGGCAACCCGATACGCAGCCGCAGCCCGGCCCGAACCCAACTGAATGGTGGAAATGAAACGGAGGTCAGGTGGCACCGTCGCGGATCTCGCGTAGGTAGTTGATGACCTCGTTGCGGTCCTTGGTGCGTCGCATCGGGGGCAGGGCCGTGATCAGGTCCCAGCGGTAGCTCCTGGCGGTGGCCAGGCGCCTGTCGAACACGACGACGACGCCACGGTCGTTGATCGAGCGAATTAGGCGGCCGGTTCCCTGGGCGAGCAGCGTGGCGGCGCGGGGCACGTCGATCGTCTTGAACGCCGATGACCCGGCCCGCTCCCGGCGGGCGTCCAGCAGCGGGTCGTCGGGACGTGCGAACGGCAGGCGGTCGATCGTCACCAGCGACAGCGTGGGGCCGGGCACGTCGATGCCCTGCCAGTAGCCCATCGTGGCGAACAGGCAGGTGGGCTCGTCCTCGGTGAAGCGACGCACGAGCACCGCCTTGGAATGCTGACCCTGGCGGAGCACCGGGAATGGCAGCCCGGTTGCGAGTTCATCGTGGGCGGCGATCATCGCCCGGTGGCTGGTGAACAGCGCCAGCGTGCGCCCCCCGGCGGCCCGGATCAGCCGGTCCAACTCCATGCGCATGGCCTCGGGGTAGCCGTCGTCTCGCACGTCGGGCAGCGAAGTGGCGCAATACAACAGCGCCTGGTGTTCGTAGTCGAACGGGCTGCCTACGTCGAGCACGTCGGTGGACCCCTGGGGCATGCCCAAAACCCTTGGCAGCGTGGCCGGGATGGTGGCGGAGGTGAGGATCACGGTCGACGGGGTGGGTGGCCACTCGTCGTCCTCACCGCCTGGCCCATCGCCGAAGCCCCCGCCGAAGGCGCCATCGAAGTCCGGGTCGCTCGTGTCCTCGTCGCGGTCGGCCGGGTCGGGGTTCCAGAGCAGCCGGTCCAGGGTGTCGGCGACGGCCAACGGGGCCAGGCGCATGCGGGGCGGGCCCGGATCGTCGTTCACGAAGCGAACCAGATCGGCGGAGGGGTCGATCATCTGGGTGAGGTCCTCGGCCAGCGCCGAGGCCGCCGTCATGGCGCGGGCCTTTCGGGTGGCGACATCGGCGCTGGAGTCGCCCGGCACCTTGCGCACGGCGGCCATGGCCGAGGCCAAGTGCGCCTGGGCGAGGCTCAGCGTGAGCATGACCGCATCGTCGAGCGTGTCGAGCCGCTCGCCGCGGTGATCCTCCAGGTCGTCGCCGAGCCCCCGGCCGACCGAATCCAGCTGGGCCACCAGGGCGGGGTCGGACACGATGGCGGCGATGTTGCGGGCAACGGCTGCGAACCGTCCGGCCGTGATCTCGATGCCGCAGACCGATGAGATCACCTCCTCGGTGGTGTGAGCCTCGTCCAGGATGGCCACCTCGTGAGGGGGGAGCACCATGCCGTCGGCGGCCAGGTTGAGTCCCCACAGGTGGGTGTTGACCACCACCACGTCGGCCGAGGCGGCGCGGGATCTGGCCGCCTCGGCGAAGCAGTCCTCGCCGCGGGCGCAGTTGGCGGCGCCGGGGCACTCGCGTGGTCCCACCGAGACGGCGCTCCAGGCCGCAACGGAGGGATCGCGCTCCAGTTCGGCCTTGTCGCCCACGCTGGAGGTCTCCGCCCATTCGACCAACTGGGCCAGCTCGGCCTGGGGATCGTCCGCGCCGTCGTCGAGTTCAAGGGAGCCCTGCGCCAACTGCTCGGTCACCTCGTCCACCCGCTGCAGGCAGGCATAGTTGGATCTGCCCTTCAGCACGGCGAAGCGCACCTTGCGGTTGAGGGCGGTGGCCAGAAACGGCAGGTCCACCTCGGCCAGTTGGTCTTGGAGCGCCTTGGTGGCGGTCGCCACCACCGTCCGCTTGCCCGACAGCACCGCCGGCACCAGGTACGCCAGCGACTTGCCGGTGCCGGTGCCCGCCTGCACCACCAGGTGGCGTTCGTCGGCGATGGCCTTGGCCACCGCCTGTGCCATCGTCACCTGGCCAGGCCGTTCCTCGCCGCCACCGACCAGCGACCCGGTGACCGCCGCCAGCGCGCTCGCCACGGGATCGGGCGGCGCCGTGGCGCCGTCGGTGGTGGGGTCAGGCGCAGTCACGGGTCACCAAGCTACCCGGCTTGGATCGAAGGACTCCGAGCCATCCCGGCGTTGCGTCAGGAGTCCTCCACGAGAACGATCTGGGCCCGAAGACTCTGTGCATCGAGAAGCGTCGCCAGGTCATCAGGGTCGCTGGTCAGCACCTGATCGGACTGGCGCACCTGCAGCGACAAGAGTGCATCCACGACATCGGTGGTGCGGCTGGAGGCGAGCAGCTTGCCGGCGTCCTTGGCCGCTTCCAGGTCGGTGACCTCCACGTGCATCATCGCGAGCGACCTGGCGAGTCGGGCTTGGCGAGCCCCGTCGCGCCAAGCCTGCGCTACGACGGGCGCTGTCGTCACCAGTTCGGCGCCCGAGCGTCGGCCCAGCTCGATGAGCCCGGCCACCCGACGGTCGGCCCGGTCGATCCCGATGAGCGCACCGGCGTCCAGCACCAGCCTCATGCGACGCTGGTCCTGCGAGGCGCCACGTAGGGGACACCTGCTTCATTGGCCAGCTTGACCAACTCGTCCTCGTCGAAGGCTCCAAACTCTTCCTGGTAGTCATCAAGCCAGGCGTCCACCAGCCGGGTCCGGAGCCATGCGCTCATCGCCTCGTTCACCACCGCCGAAAATGATCGTCCCGATGCTTGAGCAATCTGGGCCGCAGCCTCCCGAACATCCGACGGAAGTGACACGGTGACGCGTTCGCTACTCGGGCGCATACGCGCGATCATAATCATGTAAGCACCTCGAACGAAAGGGTTCTTCGGGTGGCAGCGTCAAGGTGTGACTTCGTAACCTGGTGACTGTGCCCACCTGGTGACTGTGCCTACCTGGTGACTGTGAGTTCGGCGTCGAAGCTGAGGTCGCCGCCCCGTCGGGTGTCGTTGTGCACTTCGACGGCGATCGAGTTGGTGCCCTCGCCCAGCAGCGCCGGGTCGATCGGAACCATGGTGGGGTCGCGCTCATCGGCGCCCCACAGGCTGACTGCCGCATAGGTGTCAGCGGTCAGCGGTCCTGGGGGCAGGTTCGATCGCCACACTTCCACGCCGTTGAGGTACACCGCAGCGCCGTCATCGCGGATCACCGACAGCTCGGCCGACGTCACTCGCCGCAGTCCCGGTCGAAGGCCGCCAGGAACGGCTGGTCGTGCCTGGTGGAGCCGGGCCGCGTCGCACCTGGGTGAAACGCCCGCCGACGAACACCCGATCGCCCACCTCGGCGAAGGCCCACACCGGCGCCGGCCACACGACGTCGGAGCGGTCGCTGAGGCCGGTGTGTACTCCTGCCAACGAGATGTGCTGAAACTTGAGGGTATCGAGCCACTTGCCTGAAAAATGGGGCGTGCTCCCCGGGGAGCACGCCCCGGGACCCATCCACTGGCCATGCCGACCCGCGGGTAGGTTGCCACGATGCCCCTGATCCGCGATTCGGCCGTGGTGGTGCGCACCCACAAGTTGGGCGAGGCCGACCGAATCATTGTTTTGCTCACCGAAGGTCGGGGCCGAATTCGTGCTGTTGCCAAGGGCGTGCGGCGCACGGGTTCCAAATTCGGGTCGCGGCTGGACCCGGGGAGCCATGTGGCCGTGCAGTTGCACGAGGGCCGCAGTGAGCTGTTGATCGTGACCCAGGCGGAACGGATCGACACGTTCTCTGCCACCCGGTCCGACCTGGATCGTCTGGCGGCCGTCGCGGCCACGCTGGAGGTGGCCGAGCAACTGGCCACCGACGGTGGGCGGGACCAGCCGCTGTACCGCAAGACGGTGGGGGTGCTCCGCACCATCGAGCAGCGCCCCGGCCCGTTGGTGGTTCCGGCGTTCTTCCTGCGACTGCTGCAGGCCGACGGGGTGGGTTTTGAGCTGACGAGGTGTGTGAGCTGCGGTGAGGCGGCCGAACTGGTGGCCATCGACCCCTCGGTCGGCGGTGCGCAATGCCGCAGCTGTGCGACCGGCATGGCGCTGTCGGCCGATGCGCTGGCGGTGCTGCGGGCCGTCTCGGAAGGGCGGGTCAACGACGTGCTCGCTGCGGCTCCGGTGGCGGTCGGTGAGGTCGGGCGGGTGGCACAGGTGGCCATGGAGACCCACCTGGAACGCCGACTGCGGGTGCCCGGCGCCACCGGTTGGTAGCTCGGACACCCGCAGTCGGGGAGTTGATTCTGTTGTCAGCCCAAGCTGGGCGACCGATCAGGGGGCGATGGGCTCGCCGCGCAGCTGCTTGTAGATGTGCACGTTGGTCATCCAGCCGATCGGCCAGGTGAAGAAGATGCCGACACAGCAGGCAACGATGCCGATCTGGCCGATGAATCCGGCCAGAATCAAACCGCCAAGTGCGGGCCCAGGATTTGCCTGGACCATCTCAACGCTCTTCTTGATGGCATCGATCGGTTCCAGCTTCTGGTCCAGCTGGACCGTGTATGAAAAGCCGGTGATCACGGCGATGATAATGCCGGGGATGTAGCACAGGAAGGTGCCGATACCGACCGCCAGGCCGAGGATGGCCGACAGGACCAGGTATGGCCCGATGTCGGTCATGTCGGTGAGGTGCTCCATGGTGGGCTTTTCGCCGCGGGTCGCAGCCAGTGCCGCCCTGATCAGGCCGCGAGCGGCAAGACCAAACAAGGCGAACCCGACGATGGTGGTGATCGCATTCAAAGCCAGCGCCAGGATGAAGCTGCTGGTGTTGGATGACACCAGCCCGAGCGCGAAGTTGATGCCGCCCGAAACCAAGATCAGCACGATCATGGGAATCACGGCCAGGATCAGCCAGATGCCGAGGTCTTCCTGGAACTTCTTGAACGCCCACGAGGGTGCAGCCATGACATCGACGGCACCCCCGCCACCCTGCATGCCGCCTGGTGGGGGAGCGAAACCGCCTCCACCGGGTGGAGGCCCGTATCCGCCGCCTGGCGGCTGGCCGGGAGGCGGGCCCTGCGGTGGCATTCCCGGGGGAGGACCCTGTGGCGGCATTCCGGGGGGTGGGCCCTGGGGCACGCCAGGAGGTGGTCCGCCGGGACCCCCTTGGCCGGGTGGTGGTGGTGCGCCGGGCGGCGGTGGAATGTTGCTCATGTGGGCTCCTCCTCGAAGAGCCCACGATACTAACCGTGAGATACCTCATCGCGCCGGATATCTCCTCCCACGTGAAGTCGAACTGCGCTACGCGATGGGTCGGCCGACGGCAGACTCGCCGTCGGGTGCCAACAGCAGTACCGATCCGTCGGCCTCCACGGCCCCGAGCACCAGAAATTCGCTGCGAAATCCCGCGATACGGCGGGTGCCCAGATTGATCACCCCGACAACCCGGCGGCCAAGCAGGGCATCGGCTGCGTAGTTGGTGATTTGCGCAGAGGTCTGGAGCACCCCGATGCCGGGGCCGAAGTCCACCCGCAGCTTCCAAGCGGGCTTTCGGGCCTCGGGAAAGGCCTCCACATCCTGCACCACACCCACCCGCATGTCGATCGAAGCGAAGACCTCGGCACTCACCGGGTGCTTGCGCTGAGGCTGGCGTGGCACTGCTGTCGGCGGACTCATCGCCACAGTCTGCCCGGCTCGACGGCCGGGACGGGGTTGGAATGCCCATCGAGTCCGACTTGGCCGATCGGTCCTTGTAGCCTCGCCGGCCATGGCAAGCACCCCCGAAACTCCCGATGCCGAGTCCTCCAGCCCAGATGCATCTGCGGCGGACTCTGCGCGCTTCGATCAGATCGTCAACCTGGCCAAGCGGCGTGGCTTCGTGTACCCGTCTGCGGAGATCTACGGCGGCTTTCGTTCCACCTGGGACTATGGGCCCGTCGGTGTGCTGCTGCTTCGCAACGTGAAGGACGCATGGTGGAAGTCCATGGTGCAACAGCGCGACGACGTGGTGGGCCTGGACGCCTCCATCCTCACGCCGCCTGCGGTGTGGGAGGCCTCGGGGCACCTGTCCAACTTCACGGACCCGTTGGTGGACTGCAAGGAGTGCGGCCAGCGTTGGCGCCTCGACAAGCTTGACGACCCGAATCAGTGCCCCAACTGCAAGAAGACGGGCAGTTTCACCGAGGCCCGCAACTTCAACCTGATGTTCTCCACCCATGCCGGTCCCGTCGCCGACGAGGGCGCCTTGGCGTATCTGCGGCCGGAGACGGCCCAGGGCATGTTCATGAACTTCAAGAACATCATCAACACCACCCGGGTGCGACCGCCGTTTGGTGTCGCCCAGGTGGGCAAGAGCTTCCGCAACGAGATCACGCCCGGCAACTTCGTGTTCCGCACACGCGAGTTCGAACAAATGGAAATGGAGTACTTCGTGCATCCCGACGATGCGCCGAAGTACTACGAGTACTGGAAGGCGGAGCGCGAGCGTTGGTACCTCGACCTGGGTATGCCCCGGGAGGCGTTGCGCCTGCGTGAACACGAGGAGGACGAACTGTCCCATTACAGCTCGGCCACCGCCGACGTGGAGTACCTGTTCCCTTGGGGCTGGGACGAGTTGGAGGGCATCGCCAACCGGGGTGACTTTGACCTGTTGGCGCACACCAAGCGCTCCGGCGAGCGCCTCGACTGGTTCGATCAGGCAGAAAACGTCCGGTATGTGCCCCACGTGATCGAGCCGGCCGCCGGTGCCACCCGCACCGCGTTCGCCTTCCTGTTGGCCGCCTACGACGTCGAGGAGGTGCGGGGTGAGGAGCGTGTGGTGCTGCGCCTGCACCCACGGCTGGCGCCCTACAAGGTGGCGGTTCTGCCACTGTCCAAGAAGTCGCCGCTGCGGGAGACCGCCCAAACGCTGGCGGCCGAGCTGCGCGACGAGTGGAGCTGCGAGTACGACGAAACCCAGGCCATCGGCCGTCGGTACCGCCGCCAGGACGAACTGGGCACTCCCTATTGCGTCACCGTTGACTTCGACACCGCCGAGGACCAGGCCGTCACCATTCGGGAGCGTGACTCAATGGAGCAGGTTCGGATTCCGCTGGCGGGCGTGGCCGACTGGCTGCGGCCGCGGCTGAAGTGATGTTGTGACCGAAGTGATGTTGTGACCGAAGTGATGTTGTGACCGTGACAGGCTGAGCCGATGGGCATTGTCGACGAGGACATCGTTCGGGTCCGTCAGGCCACCGACATCGTCGCGCTCATCACCGAACACACCCAGCTGCGCAAGGTGGGCAGCCGCTGGACCGGGCTGTGCCCGTTTCATTCCGAGAAGTCGCCGTCGTTCTCGGTGAACCAGGCCGAAGGCCTGTACTACTGCTTTGGCTGTCGGGTTTCGGGCGACGCCATCACGTTCCTGCGGGAGCTGGAGGGCTTGGACTTCGTCGAGGCGGTCGAACGTCTGGCCGCAAAGTCCGGCATCGCCCTCACCTACACCGACCGGGCCGAGTCGGCCACCCGCCAGAAGCGCCAACGCCTGCTGGCCCGGGTGGAGGAGGCGGTGGAGTTCTACCACCAGCGGCTGAAGACCTCGCCCGACGCGTCGGCTGCACGCTCGTACCTGCGCGGTCGGGGCTTCGATACCGACGAGGTGGAGCGGTATCGCATCGGCTGGGCACCCGATGGCTGGGACGTGCTGTGCAAGGCCCTTCGCCTCGACGCCGAGACCGCAACCGCCACAGGCCTGGGTTTCACCAACAAGGCCGGACGCCTGCAGGACTTCTTTCGGGCGCGGGTGTTGTTTCCGATCTTCGACCCTGAGGGCCATGCGGTGGGTTTCGGCGGCCGCATCATGCCGGGGGAGGAGGGAGCCAAGTACAAGAACTCCCGCGAGAGCGACCTTTACCACAAGAGTCGCCTGCTGTACGGGCTGAACTGGGCCCGTCAGGATGCGGTGCGCAGCGGCCGGGTGGTGATCTGCGAGGGCTACACCGACGTGATCGGGTTTCGCCGGGCAGGGGTGACCGAGGCGGTGGCCACCTGCGGCACCAGCCTCACCGAGGAGCACCTCAAGCTGCTGTCGCGCTACGTCGACAAGGTGGTGCTGGCCTTCGATGCCGACTCGGCGGGTCAGGCGGCGGCCGAGCGCATCTATGCCTGGGAGAAGGACTTTGACCTGGCCGTCGAGGTGGTGCGGCTGCCCGAGGGGTCCGATCCCGACGAGCTGAGCCGCACCGACCCCGACGCGTTGGCGGCGGCGGTCGTCGCCGCCGAACCGATGCTGAGGTTCCGGCTTGAGCGTGTCCTCGGCGCCGAGGTGGCCGACACCCCGGAGGCCCGGGCCCGTCGGGCCACCACGGCGCTCGGCGTGGTGGCCGAGCACCCCGACCCGATGGTGCGCGACCCCTACCTGTTGGAGGTCGCCGACCGGTCGCGCCTGGACCCGGACCTGCTCCGCAACCAGCTGGAAGAGCTACGAAGCACCGGCGCCGCCCGTGCCTCGGAAGCGCCACGCCGTGACGCGGGCGCCGCGACGGGTCCGGTGTCGCGCCGCCGGTGGGACGGCGACCCGGGCCCGCGTCCGCCGGGCGGTGATGGGGGAGACGCCGGCTACGAAGATGCAGCGCCGCAACCCGACCTGCCTCCTGGCCCCGGCCCGTCGCCTGCAGGCAAGGTGCACCCGGCGGAGATGTCGGTGTTGGTGCATCTGGCGGCCCAGCCCGACGGCGAGTTGGCGGCGCTGCCCGAGGAACTGTTCGCCCATCCCTTGGCCCGCTCGGCGCGCGTGGCGCTGGTCTCGGCCGGATCGGTGGCTCAAGCGGTCTCCGACGCCGAGGCTGACACGTGGGAGGAGCGGCTGTTGTCGCGCCTGGCGGTCAGCGAACCAGACGGTACGCCGGCGGAGGCGGTTCATCGGTTGGTGCACAAGACCGGTTCTCAGGCGATGGAGAACCTCGAGGCCGAGCTGCGCCAGGCGGCACGGGACGGCGTCGATGCCGACGTTCGAAACGATCTCCTGACCGAGCACGCGTGGCTGGCTCGGCGGGTGGATCAGCTGAACGAGCCTGAGACAGCCGAGGTTTCGGCCCGGGCCTTGGTAGCGTATCTGCGCGGGGACGACGAAGAGGAGGTCCGGCCGGGTGTCGATTCTGGATCAGGTGAATGAGACGGAATGGGGCACGCTGATCGAGGTCGGCAAGGCGCGGGGCTCCCTCACACTTGATGAGGTGCTCTCGGTTTTGGGTGTGGAGCTCACGGTGGATGTGCTCACCGATGTCGAGTCGGCGTTCCGGCCCGAGGGCATCACACTCGTGGTTGAGGTCGACCCGCACACTGCTGATGACGACGACCTGCCGGCCGCCGTCCCGGCGGCTGTGGCCGCGGTCGATCACGCCTCGACCGTCGCCCCTGGCCTGACCCGGGACGACCATGATGCCGGTGTCATCCAGCGGACCGAGCGGCCGGCCCGGCACAAGCGCCGGGCCAGATCCGGCGCTGCGTCGGGCGACTCGGGTGGTTCCGGCGATTCGGTTCGGCTGTACCTCCGGGAGATCGGCCAGGTGTCGTTGATCGACGCTGCCCAGGAGGTGGCGTTGGCCAAGCGCATCGAGGCGGGCCTACACGCAGACAACCGTTTGGCCGAGTTGGCCACCGAGGGGCGACTCGGCGAGCTTGACCGGGAACAACGGGTGGCACTCGAGCGCACTCGCCGAGACGGCGAACACGCCAAGTCCGACCTGACCCAGGCCAACCTTCGGCTGGTGGTCTCGATTGCGAAGCGCTATTCGGGTCGGGGCATGGCCCTGCTCGACCTGGTGCAGGAGGGCAACCTTGGCCTGATGCGTGCGGTCGAGAAGTTTGACTACACCAAGGGATTCAAGTTCTCCACCTACGCCACCTGGTGGATCCGTCAGGCGATCACCCGGGCCATCGCCGATCAGGCCAGAACCATCCGCATCCCGGTGCACATGGTGGAATCGATTAACAAGATCCACCGTTACCAGCGCCAGCTGATCCAGGAGTTGGAGCGGGAACCCACCATGGAGGAGTTGGCCGAGAAGGTCGACCTCACCCCCGCCCGGGTGCGGGAGATCCTGCGCATGAGCCAGGACCCACTTTCGCTTGACTCGCCGGTGGGTGACGAGGCCGACACCTCACTCGCCGACTTCATCCCAGACTCCACAGCGGACGCGCCCGCGGACCAGGCCGCCAAGCAGATGCTGGGGGAGGCGTTGGTGGAGGCGCTGGGTGAACTCAACGACCGGGAGCAGGCGGTGGTGCGGCTGCGGTTTGGGCTTGAGGACGGCACCATTCACACATTGGAGGACGTGGGCAAGACGTTTGGGGTCACCCGGGAGCGCATCCGTCAGATCGAATCCAAGACGCTGGCCAAGCTGCGCAACCCCAACCGCTCCGACCGCCTTCGCGACTACCTGGAGACGTAGCGGGTCCGGGAGGAAACCGGTTGGCCGATGCGGGCAACCCCGCTGCTAGAGTAAGTGGTCCATTCCGGGGTAGCTCAGCTGGCAGAGCGTCTGACTGTTAATCAGAATGTCGTGAGTTCGAGCCTCACCCCCGGAGCAGTATCGAAGGCCCCCACCCGCCGGTGGGGGCCTTCGTCGTGGTGGCCTCGAGCCGGCGTCGGTTGGGCGGCGAGAAGGTAGGGCCAACCGCTCGGGTGATTGCTGCCCGCAGTGGGTCAGCGGTGAACAAAGTGAGCGCGTTTGGCGGCGCGGCGCAGGGCGAGCAACACCGGAGGGCCAATTGCGATGGTCATGATCACGGTGCCGACTGAGCGGGTGAGATCCCACCCAAGTGAGGTGGCCAGATAGAACGCCCAGTAGCGGCGCAACGTCTCGGACAGACCTCCGCCGGGCTGGTAGCTGATGCGCTCTGCTCCGGCGGCGGCAAATGGCCACGACCACAGGTTGAGCAGCGCTCCGTAGAGCAGTCCGGTGAGCGCCCCGTAGGCGGCCGCCACCCACAGCTCGGCGCGGGTTCCCCGGCCGGGCAACCATCCTGCACCGGCGCCGATCCAGGCCATTCCAAACATTTGGAAGGGCAACCACGGGCCGATGCCTCCGGTGATGATCGCCGAGGCGAACATCGTGGTGGCTCCCAGAATGAAGCCGAACCCCGAGCCGAGGACCGAGCCCGCCAGGACGATGAGAAAGAACATGGGGTTGAAGCCGGTCACGCCGCCCCCGGCCATGCGCAATGCGGTTCCGGCGGCGGTCAGTACCCCGAGCAGTCCGATGGCCCGGGCGTCGAACCCTCCTTCGCCCAGCTCGATGGCGGTCACCAACACCAACAGTGGCAGCAGGAGGGCCATCACCACGACGGAGTCCTGAGCGTGGGCCATGCTCGCTGCGCCCTGCTGCGGGGACCCGACGAGAAACGGCCACAGATAGGCCACGATGCCGACCAGCGACGTCAGGGCGAGTACCGCCACGGACCGAGGCCGCAGGTTGATCGCCCGCTGTGGGCCAACCGACAGCACCGGTCGCCGTTGAACAGTGGTCTCGGCGGAGGTCATCGCTGCGCCTCCCGCGCTGCGGTCACGTCGTCGACGGTGAGGTAGGGCAACGGGTGCAGAATGCGGGCGACCTGGGGAGCCAGCGTGGGGGAGTGGGTGACCACCTCGGTGGCGGGTCCGTCGGCAACGATCTCGCCGTCGGCCAGCACGACCGCCCGGTGGGCCACCTCGGCCACCAACTCCACGTCGTGGGTGGCCAACAGCACGGCGGTGCCGCGGCTGCTCAGTTTGGCCAGCCATGATGCCAGTGCCTCCTTTGCCCGGTAGTCCAGTCCGGTGGTGGGCTCGTCGAGCAGCACGACCCTGGGCTCGTGGGCCAGCACCAGGGCCAGTGCCAACCCCAGGCGCTGGCCCGCAGACAGGTCGCTGGGGTGGGCGCCCGGGTCGATCCCGGGCAGCAGCGCTTCGAGTGCGGCCGCGGTGACCCCGGGCGCAGTGCCGGTTTCCCGGTCGGCCTCGGCGACCTCCGCAGCCACGGTGGTGGCGGACAGCAACAGGGTGGGATCCGACGGCACCACGCCGACCAGTCGCAAAAAGTGGCGTCCACGCAACGTGAGCGGGTTTTCGCAGTCGATACGCACCCGGCCCTTGTCCGGGGCGCGCCCACCGCCGAGCGTGGAGATCAGGGTCGACTTTCCGGCGCCGTTTCTGCCCATCAGCGCCGTCACCTCGCCCGGGTGAAGTGCCAGGTTGAGGCCGCTGAGCGCCACCCGGTCGCCATAACGGACCCATACGTCCTCGGCTGTGGCGATGGGTTCGCTGCCGGCGGGGACCGACCGCCTTGTGTGGCCGGGTGGCTCGGCCGGCAACTCGTTCCGGAGGGTCGCGGCGGCCCGGCGGGCGTCACGCACCGAACGAGGCAGCGGATCCCAACCGAGACGTCGGCCCAAATGGATCACCGGTGGGGCCACTGGAGCGTTGACCAACTGGGCATCGGGTGGTCCGTGGCTGACGGCGCCCGAGCCGTCGACGATGATGATCGAGTCGGCGTACTGCACCACCCGCTCCAGACGATGCTCGGAGCACACGATGGTGAGTCCCAGGTCGCCGACCAGCCTGGTGAGGGCGGCAAGTACATCCTCGGCTGCTTGCGGGTCGAGCGCCGAGGTTGGCTCGTCCAACACCAGGACGCGTGGCTGAGCGGTCAGCACGGCGCCCAGCGCAACGCGCTGGCGCTGCCCGGAGCTCAGGGTGGCGATCGGCCGGTTGCGAAGATCGGCCAGACCCAGAAGGTCGAGTGTGTCCTCGACCCGGCGGCGCATGACGTCTGGCGCCAGGCCAAGTTGCTCCATGGTCCAGGCCAGTTCGTCCTCGACCACGTCGGTGACAAAGCTGGCGTCCACCCGCTGAGGTAGGTAGCCGACGGTTGCGGCCAGGTCGCGTGGCGGCGCCGACGAGGTGGCGATGCCGTCGACGGTGACCGAGCCCGCCAGGACGCCCCCGGAGAATCGGGGTACGAGCCCGCAGATGGCGCCGAGCAGCGTGCTTTTGCCCGAACCGGTCGGGCCGATCACCAATGCCAGGTCGCCCTCCGGAACGGTGAGGTTGACATGATCGAGCACCACCGGAGTGTCCGTCGCATAGGCGAAGGAGACGTCGTCAAAGCAGATCATCGGTCCGCCCCGGCGTTGGGGAGGGGTACCGGCGGGGATGTGGGCGTCGGGCCACCGCCGGAGAAGGCGGCACAGCAGTAGGCGACCGCCAGTCCGGCGATGGCGATTATCGCCAGAGGTGGTGCCTCGGGCGGGTTGGTGCCGGGAGCCAGGACCACTGCGTTGAGTCGTGCCTGGACGATGCTTCCACCCAGCGCCGCAAGGCCACCGGCGACCAGTACCCAGTCGGAACCGGTCCAGGCCAGCGGCCGATATCGCGTGCGAACGCTGCGCTTGGATGCTCCCCGGAGTGCGAAGGTGATCAGGATCGCACCGGCGGCCATTGCTGCGGCACCGACCACCCGCGAACCGCCGGCATTCAACATCATGAAGGCGCCAAGTGATGCCACGACCACGGCGGCTGTGAGCAGCCATGTTGCGGTACGTCGAGCGCCCGGATCCTCCCCGGGACGACGCCCGCCGTAGCCACGGGCCTCCATCGAGGCGGCCAGGGTGAGGGAATGGTCGAACGAGCCCTCGAGCACGGCCGTGATCGAGCCGCGCATCCCCCGGATGCCGCGGTGCGGCCGTCCCCGCAGCCGTCGCGTCTCGGCGAGTCGCCGCACATGTTCGGCTGCCGCGGGGGTCACCGTGAGGGCCACCGTGGTGATGACCCCCAGCTCGGCCACCCCATCGGGCAGGGCGCGGACGGTGCGATGGGGGCTCACCAGCGACGCCGGCACCGTGAAGGCGGCCAGCAGCGCGATCAGCCGCAGCGATTCCACGACACCGGTGAACATTGCGCCGGTGGTCACCGGCCCGCCCACAGAAACCCCCGCCATCCAGGTGGGCAGGTCGAGCGTCGGGAGGGTCAGAAGCACGGTGCCGGGGGTACGCGGGGCGAAGGCGGCCACCAGGCCCAGACGCAACACCCCCATGATGACGGCAAAACTCAGCACGTACCGCTGGATCCGAGACCATGGCGAGTCGGGGTCGGCCCGCGCGATGACCACCTGGGTCGCCACTGCGATGACCAGTGCCAAGACGATCACGTTGGTGGTTCGAAGTGACGCGCCCGCGAGCAGCAGGCTCCAAATCCACCAGGCCCCCGGATGGCCGGCATCACCGGGATCGAGAACCTGAGCAGGATCCTTCACGCCCAACGCAGAGTGCTTCACGTGTGTCGACCCGGCTTCACGACAAGCGGCGTCGCCGGAGCCACCTGGCCGAGACGAACGAGCCGCCGATGGCGCCGATCCCGATACCGGCGCCCCACCACCCGGTCGATGAGGACTGCTTGGAGCCGGGCACCGTCAAGTCGCCCGCCTGGGCCACGTTGGTGACCCGGCCAATGTCTTCGCCGTCACCTCGGGCCAGGGTGGTGGGGCCCCCTTGCGGTTTATTGACTGCGGAGGTCGTGGTGAGACTCGAAGACGCGGATGTTGGCGATGCGGATGTCGGGTTTGCCTTGGCCCCGTCGACGGTATCGCCCGCTTGGGGCAGCGTGGCGGTGCGGCCGGTAGGTTCGACTGCAAGCAATTGAGGCGTTTGGTTGACGCTGCCTTGCCGTGGCCCGGTCGGCGAACCGGGTGGTTTGGCGGCGGTCGGCGAGCCTGCCGCCGGCGAACCGGGTGGTGAGGTGGCGGTCGGCGAACCGGGTGGTCTGGCGGCGGTCGGTGAGGTGGCTGTCGGCGGGGTGGGTGGTCTGGCGGTGGTCGGTGAGGTGGCTGTCGGCGGGGTGGCGGACGGCGCCCGAGTTGTTGGCGATGCCACCGGCCCTTGCGGGGGAGCCGTCAGGCGGGTGGGAGCGGAGGTGGCAGGTTCCTTGGTCGCCTGGGTGGTCTGGGTTGCCTGGGTGGTCTGGGTCGCCTGGGTGGTTCGGGTCGCCTGGGTGGTTTGGGTCGCCTGGGTGGTCTGGGTGGTTTGGGTGGTTTGGGTGGTCTGGGTGGTCTGGGTCGTCTGGGTGGTCTGGGTGGTCTGGGTGGTCTGGGTGGTTTGGGTGGTCGGAGGAGGAGGTGGCGGGCAGATCCGCTCACGGTCGGCCGGAAAGCGGGGTGACGGCCCGCTGGCCGCCAGGGTTCCTTCGGTCTGGAACCGCCAGCCCTCGACCGAACTGTTGGTCATGCGCCTGCTCGCTGGGCCCGTGTTGCTGAACACCCAGCTTCCGGATCGGCCATCCCAATAAGACCAATAGGCATAACTGTTGCCCGTCTGCTCGCCACAGCCGGTTGCCGGATAGCCATCGATGGAACACAGCAGACCGGACCGGTCGTAGGTCGGCGGCGGCGTATTCAAGATTTGAGCTCGTGCGGCCAGGAACTCCGCACCGTTCCTCACGCTGGCGTTCACTTCGAAGCAGCGGGCATCGGGCACGGCCGACGTGCCGGTGTCAATGACCACCGCCACGCGGGTTCCACCGCCGGCGCTGGGCGAGCAGGGGGCACCGGGTGCCGCCCCTGCGGGGGCTGCGACCCACGCCGGCGCCACCAAGGCCGCCAGAGCGAAGACGGCTGCCCAGCGTCTCACCTGATACCCATCCGACGCCGTGCAATCAGTAGCTCAGCGCCAAGTGCAGGCCACGGGGATCGCTTGTGCGCCTCGGCGACTGCCTGCATGGTTCTCTCCCGGGCACGGCGACGGGAGGAAAGTCCCGCTCCGAACCGCGCTTCCTCGACGGTTGACTTGGGAGCGCACGGGCCCGGCATTCCGGCTTGTGAGGACTGGCCTCACCTACGGCTGCGGGTCAGCGCCGGAATCTGACCGGCTTCCCCGAGACCTCGTGTGATCGAGGCCAGTCAACCCGATGGGAGCTCCTGGCGCAAACCCAATGGGCGCCACTGGGCAGGTCGCTACCATGGCCGGGCGTTCGGGCCTGTAGCTCAGTGGTGAGAGCAGAGGACTCATAATCCTTCGGTCGTGGGTTCGATCCCCACCAGGCCCACCCGAATCGACCACACAGCCCTTACCTTGTTGGTAGGTCCTGAGCAAGACTTGGGGCTGACCGCTCGACATGGCGGCCAGGGCTCGACCCAGGTCGGATCAGTGCGTTTCGGTGGGCGTTTGTGGTGTTCGTGCCGCTCTTGCCCCTGCTGGTGGTGCTCGACCACTTGCGGATGCACGGTCGACCGGGACTTCTGGGCGCGATCAGCACACCGCTGGTCTGGGTCTTCGGCGTGTTTCGGGTTGGTTTGCTGAGCCTCGTCGCCCCTGCCCTCCCGCGGCCGGCCTCCCGACGCAACGTGTGGTGGGTGATGGCCACGGTGGTGACCGCCGCAGGGGTCACCACCGTGTTCGCACGTGTCGAGTTGGCCGGGCGCCGGCGCTGAACACCCGCTCGGCGAACGGAACGCTTTACGGGGTGGGTTCGGGCGAGGCGATGGTCGGCACGATGACGTCCTCGGGGTCGCCGACGAAGTAGCGGTGGATGAGGGCGCCGATGGCGGCCCCAAGAATTGGCGCAACCCAGAACAGCCAGAGCTGCCCCAGCTGGTCGGAACCGGCGAAGATCGCCTGCGAGGTGGAACGGGCCGGGTTGACCGAGGTGTTGGTCACTGGAATGGAGATGAGGTGGATGAGCGTCAGACACAGCCCAATCGCCAATCCGCCCATGCCGGGTGCGGCCCGCTTGGCGGTGGCCCCGAGGATCACGATGAGGAAGACGGCGGTGAGAACCACCTCGACGGTGAACGCGGCGCCCAGGGAGTACCCGCCCGGCGAGAACTCGCCGTAGCCGTTTGAGGCGAATGCGCCGGCACCCTTGCCGATCTTCCAACCCGCCTGACCCGATGCGATCAGGTAGATCACCGCTGCACCGATGGTGGCCCCGATCACCTGGGCGATGATGTAGCCGATGGCCTTGATCGGCTCGAAGCGACCGCCGACGACGAGCCCAATGGTGACCGCCGGGTTGAAGTGACCACCGGATACGTGCCCGACGGCGTACGCCCCGGTCAGTACGGTCAGCCCGAATGCAAAGGCGACTCCTGCGAAGCCGATGCCGAGGCTGGTGCCGTTGGCTCCCGTGCCAAAGTCGGCGGCCAGCACTGCGGCGCCACAACCGCCCAGCACCAACCAGAACGTTCCGATCATTTCGGCGGCGAGCGCCTTTGGGTGAAACATGGTCATCCCTCCCGTCGAGGAGGCCGGCGTCCGTCGCCGACGCTCCGACGAAGTTAACCGAGGCCTGGGTCCACAGCGGGGATGATGGGAAGTGCCTACCGCCCGAAGAACGAACTGATCGCGTCGCTGAGCGGATCGACACCCGCAGTCGATCGGGTCACGGTCGACTGGCCCGGACCGGTGATGGGATCGCGACTGCGTATGCCGTTGCGGGCGACGTGCTCGGTCCACTGCGCACCGTCCCAATAGCGATGGGTGAAGCGGTGGGTGGGATCGGGGAACCACCCCGCCGGTCCGGTTGCCGCCCTCGACGTGGCAGGGCCAGAGGACGCGGCGGGGGCTGAAGCCGGTGTTCGGCCCGTGGGACGGGTTGAGGACCAGCCGGTGGTTTCGGTGCCGGGGTGATGGGAGGGCTCGGGAATCAGGCTCTCGGCCGTTTGGAACTTCGGAGCCGCCACCCGGGAGCCAACCGTGTACCGCTCGCCGATCGTCGAGACCTCGCTGACCGGAATGGGCGCGGCGTTCAGGCTGAGCCGGTTGGCGGCCGTGTTCAGCCGGGAGGCGAAGGTGCGTGCGTCGGAGCCTTTCCTGACCGGCACGGGCACCGCCATGGTGAAGCCGTCCCCGGTGACGACGAGGAACAGGCCACTTTCACCCCGACGGGAGCGAAGCACTTCCTGAGTGGCTTCGTCCAGCGTGATGCGGCCCGCAGCGGCGTCACGGCGCAACGCAGCCGGTGTCTTGACCGACGCCCGGGCATCGGTCAGTGGATGGTCATCGGTGCCGTGCACGATCCGGTCACCGGTGACGCGTACTCCCCGAAACGTACGTTCCACCGGAGTCAGTCCTCGAGCCAGGCCGGCGCACGGTCCAGCAGAAACTCGCTGACCACACCGCACTTCTCCAGCTCGTCGGCCAGGTTTTCGGTACCCATGAACACCTGGCCGAGCGATACCTCAACCCGCGCGACGATGGTGAGGCTGCGCTCGGCGGGGTCGGTCACCGAGGCGTAGGTGTCGATGGCTGAGACCTCGATGGGCAGGTCGGTGCCGCCCACCCCTGCCAGGTCGGTGGCCAGAACCAGCAGGTCGGGGCCGGAGGGCAACGGCGGGAGCGACCATGTGAAGATCAGCGGGATCGTGAATCGATCCTCCGGCTCTTCGGCCTCCCGTAACTCCATGATGTGGTCCTCGAAGGCCAGCAGCACCCGAGGATCGAGTTCGACGGCCACGTGAAGGTCCAGCGGCCCGCCGCAAGCCGCCTCGGGGTGGAGGTCCACCTCCCAGGCCTGACGCATGGAGTAGGTCTCCACGAAGTGACGCTCATCGTGGACGTGGAAACCATGCTCCACCGCCTGGTCTTTCAAACCGGCGATGTAACCGGCAAGGTCGATGACGGCCACCAAGGGTCCTTTCAGGCTTGGGTTGGGCACAGGCAACGGAATGATCGGGTGATGCACCCGTACCTGGATGACCACAGGCTGTCACGGACGCGCCCTGCGGCGCCATGGGAGTGCGACCCGGGGAGGAGGCGCCACGCCACCGAGCACTGTTGAACCCCGGGTCGCACGTCGGTCGGCGAGCGGTCAGGATGGACCGATGCAACCCGCCGAGGCTCTCAAACTGCTCGATCGGGTGGCCGCCGACATTCTGGCCGCAGTGAACGAGGTGACCGACCGGCGCGCCCGCAGCGACCGTCCGGGTCAGTACCAACTGGATCTGGTGGCCGACGGGGGAGCGGTGGCAACGCTGACTGCTGCGGGGCTCGGCGTGCTGTCCGAAGAGTCCGGTCGGCACCACCCGGAGCGATCGCTCCAAGTGGTGCTCGACCCGGTTGACGGGTCAACCAACGCATCACGCGGGCTGCCATGGTGGGCCACCTCCGCCTGCATTCTCGATGATGAGGGCCCATGGGTATCGCTGGTTCGGAACCAGGTTCTCGGCACCACGTACACGGCGGTGCGGGGCGGGGGCGCCCAGCGTGACGGTCAACCGATGACGCCGGTCGCAGCGCCGTTGGTGGACGACTCGATGGCGGCGATCAACGGGACACCCGTATCGCACCTGGGGTGGAAGCAGTTCCGCAGCTTCGGGGCCGCCGCACTGGACGTGTGTGCGGTCGCCGAGGGCACCCTCGACCTGTACCTGGACGCCACCACCACCGGCAACGCCCAATGGGACTTCCTGGGCGGCCTGCTGGTGCTGACCGAGATGGGCGGGGTGATGCTCGACGCACAGGACCGGCCGGTGGTCGCCGTGTCGCCCCCCGAGCGCCGTCAGCCCATCGTGGCCCGCAGCCACGAGGCCGCCGCCGAGGCGCTGCGGAGGGCGCGTGCATCAGGGTGGTGGCGAACCCCGGTGCGTTGGGACACCTCCAAGTAGCCTGAAACGATGCTGAGTGCGCTGCATCGCCTGGGTTTGGGCGCTTACCGTCTGTTGCCCACCCGGGCCCGTCGCATGGTGGTCAGGTTGCTGTCGCCCACGTTTACCGCCGGGGCCATCGCCGTGATCCTCGACGACCGCGACCGCATGCTGGTGGTGCGTCAGGCCTACCGAGGCCGGTGGGGCCTGCCAGGTGGGTTGATGAAGCGTGGAGAGCTTCCGCTGGACGCGCTCCGCCGTGAGGTACGCGAGGAGGTGGGCATCGCCATCGTGACCGATGGTGGTTCCGAGGTGGTGCTCGACCCTGAGCCACGCCGCATCGATGTCGTGTTTCTCGCACGTCCGGCTGCCGGCGCAGGCGAGCCTCGACCGTGCTCGGTGGAGATCGAAGCGGTCCAGTGGGTGACCCCCGACGGCCTTCCGCCGATCCAGATGGAGACCGCGATGGCACTTGAGCGACTGCACGTCACCGGGCATCTCCCCACGGCGTGGCACGGCGTCGCCGAAACGGCGGTCGACAACTGGCGTCAGTCGATGGGCCCCGCCTGATCAGCCGCTACGCTCGGCCGCTTCGGGCGCTTAGCTCAGCTGGTTAGAGCACCTCCCTTACAAGGAGGGGGTCGGGGGTTCGAGTCCCTCAGCGCCCACTCTCACTCCCGTTCGCCACGTAGGTGTGGGCCTTGAGGGAGTGCAGGGTGTGAGAGTCGTACCACAAGGCCCACCGAAGCCAACCTCCTCGGCCGCCCCGAGCGTGTTGGCGTTCAGGCCGGGATGGCAACCCCCTCGTACAGCGCGGTGGAGAAGCGTGGGCCCGGCATGGAGTGGTGTTCGCTCTCGACCAGATCGAAACCAGCGGCCCGCACCAGTTCGTCGGCGTCGCGGGTGAGGTGACACCCACCCGCCAGCACCTTCCACACCGGCTCGATGCGTCGCTGCCAGACGGCCACCTTGGGGTCGGGGTGCAGGCCGTGCTCGAGGTAGCGGAATTGTCCACTTGGCTTGAGAACCCGCCGGGCCTCGGCCAGCGCCGCCTCCACATCCGGGATGGTGCACAGCGTGAACGCCGCGACCACCGTGTCCACCGACGCGTCCTCCAATGGGAGGCGCTCTCCGTCGAGGGCCACCCAGCGCACGGGCCGTGCAAAGTCGCTGATGCGGGCCGCCGCGCGGTTGCGTGCGCCCGTTGCCGGGTCGACCGCCAACACCTCGGTCACCGCTTCCGGATCGTAGAATTCCAGGTTGGTGCCGGTTCCGAAGCCCAACTCGACCACGGTGCCGGACGCGCCGGGCACGACGTGGGACCGGTGCTTCTTGATGTGGCCCGTGCTGAGCACACGGTCGATGATCGGTGGAAGCACGCGGTTTGCGTAGAAGCCCATGGGGCCATCCTTGCCGGTCGGTACGCGATGTGCGAGCGGCCCCGAGAAACCGCTCCGGGTGAGGGCTCGGGAGGCCCCGCCGCCCGTAAGATGGCCTGGTGCGAGCCACGCTGCGAATCGGTCGACTCTTCGGTGTGCCCCTGTACATCCAGTGGTCGGTGCTGATCGTTGGCGGACTGATCGCATGGCTGACCTCCAACTCGCTCGTCAGCCGCGCCGGCGTCGACACCTCCACCGGCATCTCGCTGGGCCTCAGTTTCGTGGCCGGCTATCTGGTGTCGGTGCTTGTGCACGAGGTGGGGCACACGGTGGCGGCCCGTCACTTCGGCATTGGTGTGAGGCGCATCTCGCTGTTGTTCTACGGTGGCGCGGCCGAGCTGGAATCGTCGCCGCCCGACCCGGTGTCGGAGTTTTGGGTGGCGCTGGCGGGGCCGATCGCCTCGGCCGCATGCGCGGTGGTCGCAGTGGTGGGACATCGCTACGCAATTGGGGCCGAAGCCTGGCTGAGCGCCGGCATCCTGGGGGCCCTCGCCTGGGCCAATGTGGCCATGGTGGTCATCAACCTGCTGCCCGGGTTTCCGTTGGACGGTGGACGGGTGGTGATGGCACTTGTCTGGTGGGGTACCGGTGACCGCCGCCTGGCGCATCGGGTGGTCAGCTTCTCGGGGCTTGCCATGGGCGTCTCGCTGCTGGCAACCGGTGCGCTGTTCCTCTGGTGGGGTCGGCCGCTGTTGGGGTTGTCCGCCTGGTGGGCGCTGATGATTGGCTGGTTCCTGGTGATGGCCTCGAATCTGCGGTCGACACGCGTCCCGGTTGGATGCGTGAGCGACCGAATGGGCCCTATCGCCCCGGCGCAGGCGGCATGGGCCCCTTCGGGCTGGTTTCTGGCCAACGTGGTCGAACCAAATCCGGCCTACGAGTACTTCCCCTTGGCCGATGAGAACGGTCAGTTGGTGGGAATGGTGTCGGAATCGCAGGTGCGCGGCGCCGTCGCCACAGCGCCGGCCGCCACGCCCGTCGCCCGGGTCGGGTGGGCGCTTGGCGACCTGGCCTACTCCACGCCGGACGAGTCGCTGGGGGATACCGAACCTCGTCGCAGCGCAGCGGCGTCCCAGGTCACCATGGTGTTACTCGGGGGTCGCCCCGTCGGGGTGGTGTGCGACCGGACGGCACCTGAACCGGCAGGTGCATGAGCCGGTCCGGTCATGAGCTGGTCCCGTCATGATCGGGTTTAACCGGCGCCGCTGATGTCGACGGGCTGATCCGGCGCCGTCGGTGCGTCGGCGCTGAAGATCACGGTCACGTCGGAATAGCCGAGCGAGCCCATCATGGCCACCAGCATGTCCTCGGTGTTCTGCTTCGCCAGACCGGTCAGGTCGCTGGCTTGAGCGGCCGTCGACATCTCGTTTTCGGCCTGCACATAGAGCGGCTGGTCATCCACCGGCTGGTCGGCCAAAAAGTCCTCGACACGGTTCAAGAGTCCCCGTTCCCGGCTGTACACCCGTGTCTTGGAGTTGTCGATACGGGTCTTGGTCAGGGTTGGTGGTGGAACTGTGATGACGACCGACTTGTTGACCTCGTCGACGACGATGGCGTCGGCTTTGAGCCCACTGAAGTCGACCTCGGCGTCCACCTCACCGGCGGCCACCATCAAGGTGCGTTCGCCGGCCAGGATCGAGGGGAGGCCCTGGGTGTCCTTCTCGACGTCGACGATCACCTGAAATGTGCCCGACGCAGCCTTGAACTGGTTGAGTTTGGTTAGGCGCTGGAGCACCGGGGTCTGAGTGCGGTCGACAGTTTCAGAACGGCCGAATACCGGGATGATGCCGCTGAGCATGAGCACGAGCGCACAGGCGAGCACCACCATCACCGCCATAAAGCCGCCGCCTACGGCCATGCCGCCCCGTCGGGCTGCAGATGCTTGCTGACGGCGGATTCCCATAAAGCGCATGGTACCCATGCATCGCCTGTCCCAAGCACCAAGCGGGGACGAAGCAAAGAAGGCGCTGAGCGCCTCCTTTGCTGAGGCTCGTTGGAGGGAGCCATCAGTCGCTCAGTCGGGCTGTCGCACTGTTGGAGGTGGGATGACGGTCAGGCCAAGCGACCCGGGGTCGACTCTAGGCAAACCTGCCCAGCACTACAATCATTTTCAGGAGCTCTCGTGAGAGAATCGGCGCAGCGCCCTCACGAAGGCAGCGCCCTCACGAAGGCAGCGGCTCGACGTGGAGCAATAAAGGTGATCCGTCAATATCGACCGTGTTCCCCGGCGCGTCGGCGCCGTCGGCAGTGACCAGATCGAGGTGTTCGGCGAGTGTTGCTGAAGCGATGTGGTCGCTGTGGGCCTCGATGGCTGCGACGAGTTCCGGCGACGCAGCGGCGAGCGTCACCCGGATTCGATCGGTGATCATGAAGTCCGCGTCCTTGCGGGCCTGTTGGATGGCTCGCACCACGTCGCGTGCCCGGCCCTCGGCGACCAACTCGTCGGTGAGCACCACGTCCAGGCTCACCACCAGGCCCAGGTTGACCGCGTGGCCCTCGGGGTCGATCATGCGCACGGACGCTGTGGCTCGTGGCTCGGCAGCGTTGTCGTCATCTTCGCCGGCCGACTCGATGGGCGTGATGGCCAGTTCGAACTCGTTGGCCTGGAGGATCTGTCCTGCGGCCGTGACGGTTCCGTCGGTATTGGATTTCCATTCGCCCGAACGTGCTGCGGCAATCACCTGTTGGACGTCCTTGCCAAGGCGGGGGCCCAGCAGCTTCGCGTTGGGCCGGAGTACCGCGGTGGCGTAGGCATCCGGGTCCGCCTCCAGGCGCACCGCCTTTACGTTGAGTTCGTCGGTGATGAGGCCGACGAAGGGCCGAAGCGACTCGGCATCGGCGCCGGCGACCACCAGGTCTGCGAGGGGCAGCCGGGTGCGCAGGCGGCGCTCCTCCCGCAGCGACAGCACCGTGGACGCCACCGCCCGCACCCGGTCCATGGCGTCGACCAGGGCCTCATCCGCCGGCAACTCGTCCTCCGTGGGCCAGTCGGCCAGGTGCACCGACGTCTCGCCGGTGAGGCCCGTGTAGACCTCCTCGGCCACCATCGGCAGTAGCGGGGCCACCAGCCGACAGAGGGTGGTGAGTGCGGTGTACAGCGTGTCGTACGCATCGGTCTTGTCGGGCGAAAGTTCGCCGCCGGCGGTGCGGCGGGCCGGTGCCCAGAAACGATCCCTCGATCGCCGTACGTACCAGTTGGTGAGCGCATCGAGGTAGCTGGCCACCTGATTGCAGGCGCCGGGGATGTCGTAAGCGTCCATCGCCGCGGTCATCGAGGCTCGCAGTTGAGCGGTCTTGGCCAGCAGGTAGCGGTCGAGTGCTCCTTCGGCGTCGCAGCGGAACCTGGCCCGGTGACCGTCGATGTTGGCGTAGGTCGTCAGGAAGCTGAAGGTGTTCCAAATCGGGTTGAGCACCAGGCGGACGACCTCGGCAAACTCCTTGCCGTCCTCGGACACCCGGAGGTCGCCGCCACGGATGATCGGAGAACTCATCAGGTGCCAACGGAGCGCATCGGAGCCGATCGACTCCATGACCTCCTCCGGGTCGGCGTAGTTGCGGTGCCGCTTGGACAGCTTGCGGCCCTCGTGGTCCAGGACGACGCCGTGGCAGATCACGTTGGAGAACGCCGGCCGGTCGAACAGTGCACCGGCCAGGACGTGCAGTGTGTAGAACCAGCCGCGGGTCTGTGCGATGTACTCCACGATGAAGTCGGCCGGGCTGTGTTCCTCAAACCACTCGGCGTTCTCAAACGGGTAGTGCACCTGGGCGTAGGGCATCGAGCCCGACTCGAACCAGCAGTCGAACACTTCGGGGACGCGACGCATCATCGACGCTCCGGTGGGGTCGTCCGGGTTGGGACGAACCAGTTCGTCGATCCCGGGTCGATGCAGGTCTTCGGGGCGCACCCCGAAGTCGGCCTCGATGTCGTCGAGCGATCCGTACACGTCGAGGCGGGGGTACGCAGGGTCGTCGCTGCGCCAAACCGGGATCGGTGTGCCCCAGAACCGGTTGCGGGAGATCGACCAATCGCGTGCGCCCTCCAACCACTGGCCGAACTGGCCGTCCCGCACATGGCCCGGAATCCAGTTGATCTCCTGGTTGAGTTCCACCAGGCGGTCGCGGAACGCGGTGACCTCCACGAACCAGGAGGACACGGCCCGGTAGATGATGGGCGTGTCGGTGCGCCAGCAGTGCGGATAATTGTGGTCGTAGGTCTCCTGGCGCAGCACCACGCCGCGCTCCTTGAGTGCGGTGGTGATCAGCGGGTTGGCCTCCAGCACGTTGATGCCGGCCCAGTCGGTGACCTCGCTGGTGTAGCGGCCCTTCTCGTCCACCGGGGAGATCATCTCGAGGCCGGCCTCGGTGCCGAGGCGTTGGTCGTCCTCGCCGTGGCCCGGTGCGATGTGGACGATTCCGGTGCCATCGGTGGTGTCGACGAAGTCGCCGGCGAGCACCCGGAAGGCACCGTGGGCCTCGGCCTCCTCCTCGAAGTAGCTGAACAACGGGGTGTAGCTGAGGCCGACGAGTGCCTCGCCGGTGACGCTGCCCACCACGGAGCCCTCGCCCAGCTCGCGCGCGTAGTTGTCCCGCACGGCGGAACCGATGGCGTAGACGACGCCGTCTTGCTCCACCAGGTCATAGGAGATGTCGGGGCCGACCGCCAGCGCCTGGTTGGCCGGAAGCGTCCACGGGGTGGTCGTCCATGCCAACAGGACGACCGGGGTGTCGAACCCGGCCAGTCCGGCCGCCTGGCTCAGGGTCGCCGCATCGGTGGCGGTCAGGCTGAAGGCCACCGTGAGTGCCGGGTCCTGACGGGGTCGCATGGCGTCGTCGAGGCGGATCTCAAAGTTGCTCAGGGGTGTCTCTGCGCCCCACGAGTAGGGCATCACCCGCTTGGCCTCGTACACCAGCCCCTTGCGGTACAGCTCGGAGAAGGCCCAGATGACCGACTCCATGTAGGGGGCGTCCATGGTCTTGTAGTCGTCGTGGAAGTCCACCCAGCGGGCCTGGCGGGTGACGTAGCGCTCCCACTCGGAGGTGTAGCGCAGCACCGAGGTGCGGCAGGCGTCGTTGAACCGACCCACGCCGTACTCGTTGATGGCCGCGTGCCCTGCGACGCCCAACTGGCGTTCGGTCTCCATCTCGGCTGGGAGGCCGTGACAGTCCCAGCCGAAGCGCCGCTCCACCCGCCTGCCCCGCATGGTCTGGTAGCGGGGCACGACATCTTTGACGTAGCCGGTCAACAGGTGGCCGTAGTGAGGCAGGCCGTTGGCGAACGGCGGACCGTCGTAAAACACGAATTCGTCGTCGGGACTTCGTGCCTCGACCGATGCCTCGAACGTCGCTTCGTCGTCCCACCGGTCAAGGATCGCCCGCTCGATCGCCGGGTAGTCGGCGCGGGTTGGCACCGAGGGGTACGGCTTGGGTGCGTGTGCCGCGTTCGCTTGCGGGCTGAGGTGGGCCATGGGCCCCAGTCTGGCGGAGATGCCGGGTCGGGTCTCAACTCGATTCCGGCGACCGCTCAAGGGAGTCGCGAATTCCTCGGCCATACCGTTGACAGGCTCGTAGTTTCATGACTGTAATTACATGCCTGCCACCCAAGATGTAGGGCTTCGAGCTCACTCCGGCGGCATTTCACCACAAGATGTAGGGGTAGGGGAAGCACATGGCCATCCAGGAAGATCTCCGTTCGATCGCCCCGGACGATCCGTCCGGGCTCAGCGAATTCGGTGAGGCGACCCCTCGAATGCGGGTTCGCAAGCGCGACGGCAGCCTGGACGCCATCGATCTGAACAAGATCGTCACCCGGGTGGAGCGTTTCGCCGACGGGCTCGATGCCGTGGACCCCATGCGGGTGGCGCTCCGCACCATCTCAGGCCTGGTCGACGGCTCCACCACCGAGGAACTGGATCACCTGGCGGTGCGCACGGCGGCCGCCCTCATCTCCGAGGAGCCCAACTACAGCCGTCTGGCCGCCAGGCTGCTCGGCGTCATCATCGACGAGGAGGTGGCCCGTCTCGGAATCGGGTCGTTCTCCGAGTCGGTCGGCCTCGGAGCCAACGTTGGACTCATCGGCGAGGAAACCGCCGCCTTCGTGACCGCCAACGCAGCCGAGCTTGACGCCGCCATCGCACCCGAGCGCAACTGGAACTACGAGTTCTTCGGGCTTCGCACGGTCTATGACCGCTACCTGCTGCGCCACCCCACCGAGCGCAAGGTCACCGAGAACCCGCAGTACTTCCTCATGCGCGTTGCCTGCGGTTTGGCGACCACGCCCGCCGAGGCCATCGAGTTCTACAACCTGATCTCGGCGCTGGAGTACCTGCCGTCCAGCCCGACGCTGTTCAACTCGGGCACCACCCACCCCCAGATGTCCAGCTGCTACCTGCTCGACAGCCCCGAAGACTCCCTCGACGCCATCTACGACCGCTACAAGGACGTTGCCCGACTGTCCAAGCATGCGGGTGGTATCGGCCTCAGCTTCAGCCGCATCCGCTCCCGTGGCTCGCTGATCACCGGCACCAATGGTCTGTCCAACGGCATCGTGCCGTTCCTCAAGACGCTCGACAGCTCAGTCGCCGCGGTCAACCAGGGCGGTCGTCGCAAGGGTGCCGCCTGCGTGTACCTCGAGAGCTGGCACGCGGACATCGAGGAGTTTCTCGACCTCAAGGACAACACCGGCGATGCCGCGCGGCGGGCCCACAACCTCAACGTGGCCAACTGGGTGCCCGACCTGTTCATGGAGCGTGTTGAACAGGATTGGCAGTGGTCGCTGTTCGACCCCAAGGTGGTGCCCGAACTGGTCGACCTGTACGGCGAAGACTTCCGCACCGCCTACACCGAGGCCGAGTCCGCCGGGCTGTATGTGCGTCAGGTTTCGGCGCGTGAGCTGTACGCCAAGATGATGCGGACGTTGGCGCAGACCGGCAACGGTTGGATGACCTTCAAGGACAGCTCCAACACCAAGTGCAACCAGACGGGTAACCCGGGAAACGTCGTGCACCTGTCCAACCTGTGCACCGAGATCCTCGAGGTCACCAACCAGGCCGAGACGGCGGTGTGCAACCTGGGTTCGGTCAACCTCTCGGCCATGGTTCGGCCCGACCCTGGCTCCGGTGAGCCGGCGTTCGACTTCGAGCGGCTGGGCGAGGTGGTGGCCTTGGCGCTGCCGTTCCTGGACCGGGTGGTCGACATCAACTTCTATCCCACCGACGCGGCCGGCAACTCCAACGACAAGTGGCGGCCGGTGGGGTTGGGCATCATGGGCCTCCAGGACGTGTTCTTCAAGCTGAAGCTGGCTTTCGACTCGCCCGAGGCGAGGGCTCTGTCGGCCAAGATCTCCGAAGAGATCTACTTTCACGCGTTGACCGCCTCAGCGACGTTGTCCGAGGCGTCGGGCCCACACGGGGGCTTCGATCAGACCCGAGCCGCCAGGGGCGACCTGCAGTTTGATCTGTGGGGCGTGACGCCCACCGACACCGGCCGCTGGGATGCGCTCAAGGCACGCATCGCACACGTGGGCCTTCGCAATTCGCTGATGATCGCCATCGCGCCAACCGCCACGATCGCCTCGATCGCCGGTTGCTACGAGTGCATCGAGCCTCAGGTTTCCAACCTGTTCAAGCGTGAAACCCTCTCCGGCGAGTTCCTGCAGGTCAACACCTACCTGGTACGGGAACTGCAGAGCCGGGGCTTGTGGAACGAGGACATCATCGGCGCCATCAAGCGGTCGGAGGGTTCGATCGCCCAGATCGACGAGATCCCAGCAGAGATCCGCGAACGGTTCCGTACCGCCTGGGAGCTGCCGATGCGCAGCCTGATCGACATGGCCGCCGACCGTGGCGCCTTCATCGACCAGAGCCAGTCGCTCAACCTGTTCATGGAGTCCCCGAACATCGGCAAGTTGTCCTCGATGTACCTGTATGCGTGGAAGCGGGGCTTGAAGACCACCTACTACCTGCGGTCCCGCCCGGCGACCCGCATCAACCAGACCAACACCACGAGGTCGGCACCCGCGGCGAAGGCCACCGACGGCGACGCCGTCAGCTGCTCGCTGGAGAACCCCGAGAGCTGCGATTCCTGTCAGTAGCCCGGGTTCGGGTGCCGCGGCACCTGTAACGAACGAACACCACCACCCAATTTCGAACGAGAGGCACTACCCATGTCCTTGGCAGAGGCCATTACATCAAACGATTTCTCCCCGAACGAGCGCCGGGCCCCGTACCTGAACGGCGCCGCGGCACCGTTGCTGGAGCCGGCCGCCCCGGCCCCCACCGAGGAGCGCTCGACCGACGGCGCCCCACTGTTGAACCCCGGGTTCAACCTGACGCTGCGGCCGATGCGGTACCCCGAATTCTACGACATGTACCAGAACGCCATCCGTAACACCTGGACGGTGGACGAGGTCGACTTCTCCGATGACGTCACCGACCTGAACACCCGCCTCACCCCCGCCGAGCAGCACCTGATCAGCCGATTGGTGGCGTTCTTTGCCACCGGCGACTCGATCGTGTCCAACAACCTGGTGCTCAACCTGTACAGCCACATCAATTCGCCTGAAGCTCGCATGTACCTGTCGAGGCAGCTCTACGAGGAGGCGCTGCACGTTCAGTTCTATCTGACGCTGCTCGACACCTACCTGCCCAATCCCGAGGAGCGCAATCAGGCGTTCGCTGCGATCGACAACATCCCCTCGATCAAGGCCAAAGGCGACTTCTGCTTCAAGTGGATCGGTTCGATCTCCGAGTTGGACGAACTGCGCACCAGGGACGACCGCCGGGCGTTCCTGCTGAACCTGATCTGTTTCGGCTCCTGCATTGAGGGGCTGTTCTTCTTCGCCGCCTTCGCCTACGTGTACTTCCTGCGCTCCAAGGGCCTGCTCAACGGCCTGGCCGGTGGCACCAACTGGGTGTTCCGCGACGAGTCGATGCACATGAACTTCGCCCTCGCGGTCATCGAACAGGTGCGTGAGGAGGAGCCCGATCTCTTCGACGACGAACTCGAGGCGCAGGTGCGTCAGATGATGACCGAGGCCGTCGAGTGCGAGTACGCCTTCGCCGAGGACCTGCTCAGCCAGGGCGTCACCGGGTTGAGTCTGGCCGACACCCGCGAATACCTGCAGTTCGTGGCCGACCAGCGCCTTGGCGCCCTGGGCTACGCCCCCAAGTGGGGCTCGCACAACCCGTTTGGGTTTCTTGAACTCCAGGACGTGCAGGAACTGGCCAACTTCTTCGAGCGCACCGTGGCGTCCTACCAGGTGGGGGTCGAAGGCACGGTCGGATTCGACGACGACTTCTGATGCGGCCCTCACAGGTTGCTGTCAGCAACCTGTGAGGCCTTCAGGCCTCGCGCGCCCTTCATCTCGCAGCGGAAGTAACATCGCAGGTCTGTGTGGCGTGGCATTCTCCCAAAGACCGGCATCCTTCTTCGCATCCTGGTGACCCTTGCGGTTGGTGTGGCGGGCACGGTGGTGTCCACCCGGATGTTGGCTCAGCAGGTGGCCAAGACCGCTCACCTGGCGCAGGTCCCCAAGCAGCCCGACATCGTGTTGGAGCAGTTGAACAGCCGGTCGGTCGTCTACGACGCCAACGGCAACGAGTTGGCCATTCTGCGCCGGGCCGAGGACCGCGAACTGGTGCCGTTGAAGAAGATCCCCAAGCAGCTTCAAGAGGGTGTGATCGGCATTGAGGACCGCAACTTCTACCAGCACAACGGCGTCAACGTGCGGGGCACGTTGCGGGCGTTGGTGGCCAACACCCAGGAAGGCGACATCACCCAGGGTGGCTCCACCATCACCCAGCAGTTGGTGAAGCAGTCGTTGCTGGGCACGCAGCAGACGGTGGAGCGCAAAGTGAAGGAGGCGGCCTTGGCCATCCGCCTCGAGAAGCAGATGCCCAAGGACCAGATCCTGGAGCGCTACCTGAACATCGTCTATCTGGGCAACCGGGCCTACGGCGTGCAGGCTGCGTCGCAGACGTACTTCAACAAGAGCGTGGATCAACTGCAGTGGCCCGAGATCGCCCTGCTGGTGTCGATCATTCCCAATCCCTCTCGGTACGATCCGATCGATCACCCCGATACCTCGAAGACGCGCAGGGCGCTCGTCGCAAAACGCCTTCGCAAATTGGAGGTCATCACCCCGGAGATCGAAAAGACGATCAACGCCACGCCGCTGCCCACCGAACTGACGCCAGTCCCGGTTGGAGTGACCAAAAACCAGACGGTCGGCACGAACTACTTCGTCGAAGAGGTGAAGCGAAGCCTCATCGCCAACCCTCAGATCGGTAAGGACCTGCTGTACAAGGGGGGGCTCAAGGTGTACACCACCTTCGATCCGAAGGCTCAGGCGGACGCCGAGCAGGCCGTTGAGCTGAAGACCCCCGATACCGACGGCCGCTACGTCTCGGCGTTGGCTGCGGTTGAGCCGGGCAACGGCAAGGTGAGGGCGCTGGTCGGCGGCCCGCTGGGCGGGGAGAACCAGTTCAATGCTGCGACGCGGGAACCGGGCCGCCAACCGGGTTCGTCATTCAAGCCATTCGTGCTGGCCACGGCGTTCAGCCAGGGTCGGGTGCCAAACGACACGATCTCGGGCCAGGGCCCATGTTCGTTCAACAATCCGGGTGGCTACCCCAACCCGTACGTCGTGAGCAACTACGACGGGTCGGGCGGCTCCACCACCAGCCTGAAGGAACAGACCATTCAGTCCAACAACTGCGCCTTCGTGCGTCTTGGCCAGCGCGTTGGGCAGCAGAAGGTGGTGGACTTCGCGAAGAAGCTGGGTGTTGACGGGTTGGACGCCAACATCTCGCTGCCGCTTGGCACCGAGGAGATCACACCTCTCAAGATGGCTGCCGCCTATGCGGCGTTCGCTGCCGACGGTCAGTACAACGCCCCGTACCTGGTGGAGCGGGTGGAGAATGCCCAGGGCCAGGAGATCGTCGTTCACCAAGCGGCCCCGTCCACGGCCATGACCCCGGAGGTGGCTCGCTGGGTGACCGACGTGCTGCAGAGCAACGTCGAGCGGGGCACCGGCACGAAGGCCCGCATCTGGGGTCAGCAGGTCGCCGGCAAGACCGGCACCACCCAGGATTACGGCGACGCCTGGTTTGTTGGTTATTCGCCGTACATGGCCACGGCCGTGTGGATGGGCAATCCCAAGACGAACGGCGACAAGATGCGCAGCGTCGGGGGCATCAAGGTGACCGGCGGGTCGTACCCGTCCGAAATCTGGCAGGCGTTTATGAGCCGAGTGCACGCTGATCTGCCGCAGCTCAGCTTTCCGCCGGCGCCCTCCGCGCGTTTTGGCGGCAGCCTCGGCTGATTGTCCGAACCCGTCGTGTTGTGGCCGGGCGGGCGGATGGGATTGGATGGGGTTGTGCAGGAACTCCTCGCCTTGCAGGCGCTCGACACCGAAGCCGACCAGTTGCGACACCGGTTGGCCACCCTTCCCGAGCGAACCGAGGTGGATGCAGCCAACCTGGCGGAGGCCAACGCAGCCGCCTCGCTGGCGGTGCTTGACGAACAGCGTCACGTCTTGGGACGCGACCTGAAGCGGTTCGAAGACGAGACCGCATCGATCACCTCGCACATCGAAGAGGTGGAGGCCACCCTCTACGGCGGTGCGGTGAGGGCGCCGAAGGAACTCACCGACCTCCAGAGCGAGTTGAACTCGCTGAAGCGGCATCGTCGTGACGTTGAGGATCAGGAACTCGACGTGATGGAGCAGGTGGAACCCATCGATGCAGAGCGAACCAAGGTGATGGCCGCCCAGGCACTTGCCTCCGAACAGCGGGAGGCGGCCATGGGGCGTCTTGCGGCGGCGTCGGAGGTGCTGGACGCCGAGCTGGAGGGCATCTCCCAACGTCGGGCCGAGGCGACGGCCGGGCTGGACGGCGCGCTGCTGGTCACCTACGAGCAACTGCGCACCCAGTTTGGCGGGGTGGCCATCGCCCAGCTGACCGGCGGGCGGTGCTCGGGTTGCCACCTCAGCCTGCCTGCGGTTGATCGCGATCGGATCAAGCGGGCCCCGGCTGACGCCCAGGTGACCTGCCCGGAGTGCGGGCGGTTGCTGGCCCGCTGAGGCCGGCGAACCGGAGGCCACCGTGTTCTTCTGGTACTTGGGCCTGTCGTGGGTGGCTGTTTGGTCGGTGTTTCGAAGCCCGGCGCTGGACTACCGGCTGGTGATGGCGGGGGCGGTGCTGCCGGTGGGGGAATTGCCCGTTGGCACGGGCCCACTTCACACCTTGCTGGCGCCGGTGGTCGCCCTCTTGGTCGTGATGCTGGCCACCCAGGGCAAGCGGCTGGTTCGGCGGCGCTGGTTGGGCCTTCCCATCGGCATGTTTGTGCATCTGGTGTTGGACGGCGCCGTCGCTCGGCCCGAGTTGTTTTGGTGGCCCCTTGGCGGTGGGGGCGCGTTTGGGAAGCCGCTGCCCGAACTTGGCGCAGGCATCTGGCTGCTGGTGGGCGAGCTGATCGGGCTGGGGGCGCTGCTGTGGGCGGTGGGCCGGTTTGGCCTCGATGACGCCCAACGCCGTCGGGTGTTTCTACGAACCGGACAGCTTGATCGGACGCTCACCGGCGCCGAACCCGAATCCGGTTGTTAGGGCTCGAAGCTCCAGGGCTCTAGAAATTGATGGCGGACAGCTCGGGGTGCCAGCCACCGACTCGACGCACCGCCTCGGCCCAACGATCTGCGCTGAAGGCGCCGTTGGGTTCGATCACCTCCGCCGGTTGCCAGAGGTCGGCGAGTGCCGGTACCGACTCGAACCAGCCCAGTGCCACCCCGGCGGCCAGGCCGCCACCCCGTGCGGTGGCCTCCAGCACGGGTGACACCTCAACCGGTCGTTGGATTGCGTTGGCGAGGGCTTGGATGAAGGTGCGGTTCTGGGACATGCCGCCGTCCACCCTCAATGCGTCGATGGACGCGCCCGAGTCGGCTTCGGCGGCGGCCAACAGCTCGGCGCCGCGCTGGGCGACGCCTTCCAGGACCGCCCTGGCGACGTGTGCCTTGGTGCTGCCGCGCGTGAGGCCGAAGAGGCCGCTGCGGGCGCCGTAGTCCCAGTGGGGCGTGCCCAGACCCAGCGGTGCCGGCACGAACACCACACCGTCGGCATCATCCACCGATGCCGCCAACTCGTCGGACTGGGCTGTGTCGTCGATGATGCCCAGGTCGTCGCGCAGCCACTCCACGTTGGTGCCCGCCGACAACATGATCGCCTCCAGCGCCCAGGTGCGTTGCCCACCGGCGGACCACCCGGCGATGGGAAAGCACCCGGCGGTGGTGCGAGGCACTGCCGGCCGGTCGCCGGGCGTGCAGACGTCGAGCATCCCACCCGTGCCGAAGGTGATCTTGGCCGCATCGGGCACGACGGCTCCCTGCCCGATCATCGAGGCCTGCTGGTCACCCAGCACGGCCAGTAGGGGAGGGGCGCCCGGGAGGAGGTCCAGCGTGCCGAGAGCTCCCAACGAGTCGCCGATGGTGGCCAGCGACTCGGGCGGGATGTTCAGCGCGTCGAGTACTGCCGCATTCCAGGCGTCGGCGGCGTTGGTTGCCAGCCCGGTCAGGGACGCGTTGGATGCATCGGTGACGAAGGTGGAGCCACCCGACAACGACCATGCCAGCCAGGTGTCGATCGTGCCGCTCAGCAGCCCCGTTGAACGGTCGGGGTCGACCTGGCCCAGGATGTTGGCCACTTTGGTGGCACTGTGGTTGGGAGCCAGCCGCAACCCGTCCGCGGCCAGTACGAGACAGTCACCGACCGTGCGCAGGTCCTGCCAGCCCTGACCGGGTGCGACGGCCCGGCCGGTGGCCGGATTCCAGACGACCGTCGAAGCCCGCTGGTTGGTGATGGCCACTCCGTCAGCGGGGCCGTCGGCCTCGATGGATTGGGTGGCCAGCGCCAGTGCCGACGTCGCCAGTGCATCGGCGTCAAACTCCACCAAGCCGGGCGCCGGGGTTTGGGGCAATGCCGGCGCCCGCCGCTCTCCGCTGAGCGAACCGTCGGGATTGGCTCGGGCCACCCGGATCGAGCTGGTGCCGACGTCGATGATCAGAACGCTCATCGTGGTTCTCCTGGCGTGTGGTTGGTTGGATCCGGCGACCCGGAGATGCGGCGGTGGGCCAGCGCCGCACCGATCATGCCGCAGGTGGCCATCAACACGGCGAGATAGGCCACGCCCACCACCGTGCCCAGGTCGATGCTGCCCGACACTCCTGCGATCACCAGGCCCAAGCCCTGGACCACCAGGTAGCCGGCGGCGGCTGCCGCAGCGCCGTTGGGGAGGGGGTGCTCGGGCGCTTTGGCCTGAGCCTTCCAACCGCCGACGCCTGCTGACACGAGGATCAGCAACGAGAACAAGGCGGCCACGCCGGCCGAGGGTTGGGTGCGGCCGGACTGGGCGGCCCAATTGGCAAGGGCCAACGGGCCGCAGAGCGCCGCCGTGACGACGGCCCCGTGCAGCACCGCTTCCCGGGCGAGTGTCGGTTCGGGGTTGCCGGGGCCGGGCCCGTGGGGCAGGCTCATCCGCGCGCGTCGCCGGTTGGGGCCACGTCGGTTTCTCGGGGCACCGGCCCCAGGCCGAGCCCACCAGGGTTCAGGAGGCCGGTTGGGTCGAGGGCCGATTTGATTGCCTGCAAGACTGCGAATCCTCCGCCGAGCGCCTGATCCATAAAGGGGGCTCGGCCGATACCCACGCCGTGGTGATGCGAGAGCGAACCGCCGCCCTCAAGCACCGTTCTGGTGGCCACCTCCCACGCACGTGCGTGGTAGGCGGTGCGCTCGGCCGGTTCCACCCCACCGGCAAAGGTGAAGTACAGGCAACCGCCGTCGAGATAGCTGTGCGATTGGTGGGTCGATGCCACCAGGGTGCCATCGACGCCCTGCAGCGCCTCCACCACGTTGCGAGCCAGGTCGCCCAGCACGCTCCAAGGGGCGGAGATCTCCATCGTGTCCACCACAAAGCCCTTGCCGACCAGGTCCTCCAACTCGGCGACGTTGTTGCGGCGCTGCATCCATCGCTCCACCAGCGCAACGTCGGCGGCTGTGGCGCCCTGTTCGATGGCCTCCTCGTCCAGCACCCCCAGCGTGGCCGCCACAATGGCAGGGTCGCCCTCGTCGAGTGCCAACAACAGGGCCACGTCGCCCGTGCCAAACCCCCGGTCGGCCTCGGTGGCATCGTAAAGACGGAGGACCGCCGGGGTGGCGCCACGTTGCACCGTTCGGCGCATGGCGGCGAGCGCAGCATCAAAGGTGGTGAAGCTGTAGGCGGCACGGCCCTCCGCGGGGGGGAGCGGACGGGCACGCAGGTGGACTCCCACGATGATGCCCAGGGTGCCCTCGGAGCCGACGAACAGTTGGGTGAGGTCCGGGCCATGCGCGGCGCGTGGCGCACCTCCGGTGTGGATCAGCGTGCCGTCGGCCAGCACGACGTCCAGACCCACGACGAGGTCTTCGATCTTGCCGTAGCGAGTGGAATATTGGCCTGCGCCGCGGCATGCCACCCAGCCGCCCACGGTGGACAGCGCCATCGACTGGGGCCAGTGGCCCACGGTGAGGTGGTGTGAGCGGCGAAGGTCATCTTCGAACACATCGCCGAAGGTGCCCGGTAGGACCGAGACGATGCCGGAGGTGGCGTCGACGGCGCTGATGCCGGCCAGGCCACACATGTCGAGTGCCACGCCGCCGAGCAACGGAACCGAGGCGCCAAGCACCCCGGATCGTCCGCCGGTGACCGTCAGCGCTACCCCGTGGGTGGCACAGGCGCGAACCACCGCCACCACACCGTCGACGTCGGTTGGGCGGGCGACCGCCCCCGCCAGCGCTGGCACCTGCCCTTCGGTGGCCCAGACCAGACCGATGGGCCACCAGTCTCGGGAGTGCTCGGCCAGCACTGCGGGCGTGACGTCCACCTCCACGCCGGTGGCGCCCAGAATCTCGACAAAGCCGTCGGGCAGCGGCGACTCCAGGCCAAAGCGCGACGCCGCCTCGGCAGGGTCGCCTGCAAGCGCGATGCCCGGGGTGGGTGCCCCCGTGCCGAGTGGGAGGGGCGCGGCGGGGGGTGTGAGTTGCAAGCGCTGGGTCATGTGACTGGTGGCGTCCTTTCGAGAGTGAGGCTTCGGTTCGTGAGCGGGAGCAGGTTGCGGGGGCGGGTTGCGGTCAGGCCCGGGTTCCGGTCGGCACACCGGCAGGTACATCGTGTCCGGATTCAGCGGTCAGTTCGGCGTCGACCACCGATTCGAAGTTGGCTACCTGGCGTGCCTGTTCTGCGTCGTCCCAGCCCAGCACGGTGGCCAGATCGGCAGCGACCATCGGTGCTGCCGCCCGTGCGGCGGCCCGGTCCAACAGCAGCGCGCGGGTGCGGCGGCTGAGTACATCGGTGAGCGTCGTGGCCATCTCGTGGCGCGCGGCGTGGCGAGCCTCGATGCGCAGGTAGGGGAGCCCGGCCACGAGCGGCTCGGCCAGCTCGGGCTCGGCGGCGAGGGCGATCAGCAGGGCGTTGGCCTCGCCGCCATAGCGCCGGGCAAGGTGTTCTCCGGTGCTTCGGTCGAGGCCGGCACCGACCGCGGCATCACCGACGGCCTCCCACCCTTCGGCGCCGCGTAGACGCAGCCGTGCGGTGGGGGAGCGGGATGGCGCCTTTGCTCCGGCGGATCCCAGCAGCGACTTCACCACCTTGTCGACGGCGTCGGCCGCCATCTGACGGTAGGTGGTGAGCTTGCCGCCCGTGACCGTCACCATGCCGCTCGGCGACCTGAGCACGCGGTGGTGACGAGACAGGTCTGCGGTGCGCCCTGCGGCCTGATCGGCCTCGACCACCAGGGGTCGAAGCCCGGCCCACGTGCCGGTGACGTCGGCGGGGGTCAGGCCCGCCCCGGTCCAGCCGTTCACCGCGTCGAGCAGGTATGCCACGTCATCGGCGGTGCAACGTGGGTTGTCGGTCGGGCCGTCGTAGGTGGTGTCGGTGGTGCCGATGTAGGTGTGGTCGCCCCAGGGCATGACGAAGATGGACCTGCGGTCGCCCTTGACCGGCAGGATCACGCCGATGTCGTTGCGGATCCGGTCCCACGGCACGGTGACGTGGATGCCCTTGGCCGGACGGATCGAGTTGGGGTGAACCGCCTCGTCCAGCGCACGGACATCGTCGGCAAACACGCCGGCTGCGTTGACGACTGCGGTGGTTGCGATGGTGAAGTGCTCGCCATCGGCCTCAACCTCCACCCCGTCGATGATGTGGCCGGGGGTTTTGTGTATGCCCAGCGCTCGAACCCGGTTGGCGGCCGTCGCGCCGTGATCGAGCACGGCGGTGCGGATCACCGTCAACACCAGGCGTGCGTCGTCGGCGGCCGCGTCGTAATAGATATAGGCGCCACCCAGCTTGTCGGCGGGAAGTGTGGGCATGTGGGCCACAGCCTCGGCGGTGTCGATGCGCTGGTGGAACCTGCCAATGCGCCATCCGCCGGTTGCGTCGTAGGCCCACATGGCGGCGCCCATCGACCGGGCGAGCTTCTTGGGGATCAACCCGCCCTTGGCGAACAACGGCAGCAGGAAGGGCTGAATGTCCACCAGGTGCGGCGCGTTGGCCAAGAGCCGTCGACGCTCGTGGAGCGCCTCGTACACCAGCGAAATGTCGCCCTGCTGGAGGTAGCGCAGCCCGCCGTGCACCAACTTGGAACTCTTCGATGAGGTACCCGAGGCGAAGTCGTCCCCTTCGATCAGCGCGGTTCGCAGGCCGCGGGCGGCCGCGTCGAGCGCCACGCCCGCTCCGGTGATGCCGCCGCCGATCACCACCAGGTCGAACTGTTCGGATCGCAGCGCCTTCAGCGCTTCAGGTCGGGAGAACTGGGGGGTGGGGCTCGTTGTGGGCACGCTGGCTCCGTCGTGTGGCGCTGGTGGCGCTCAGCGTACGGCCTCGATGATCCCAACGATGACTCGTGCGGCCACAGCGGTTCGGTGAAAGCAGATCAAGATGTGGGTGAGGGGTGGGGGCATGGTCCGCGTTTGGCGGGTGTGGCGCCGCTATGGTCGGCGGCGCAGCGGGGAGGGCGGCATGGACTCACGCGACCCCACCCACAGCAGCGGCACGTTGGCGGCCTACGAGACGATGGCCGATCAACCGCGCCGCGGCGGCCCGCACGACCCTCCTGCGGCATCCGGACGCAGGTGGTCACCTGTCGTTGTCGGTGGCCCGGTGGGTCCGCACCGTTGGGACGATTTCACCGAGGACGACCTGGAGGACCCGCTGAGTGGCGTCACCCCCCAGGTGTACAGCGACGATTTCATCATCGATTCGTCGGACCATGGCCGGCCTCAACCCGCGCCGTACACCGCCGGCCCCTATTTTGCCGGTCCCTACGGCGCTGATCAGCACGGCGCTGATCCCTACAGCGACGGCGCCTATGTCGACGGCTTTTACGCTGCCGAGGCCTATGGCGATGAGGCGCCCGAGCAGCCGGCCTGGTGGGACCTCCCGATTTGGGCGCCGCCCCGCCTGGTCCTGGTGATCGGGGCGCTCGTGCTCACGATCGTTGTTTGGCCGCTGTCCCACGGGTCCGAGAGCGACCAGGCGGGGGCGGCGGAATCCGACGTTGCCGGGCTCGTCCCGGTTGCCGAAGGGGGCGACGTGGTGGGTGCCTCGGCATTCGGAAGGGCGTGGTCGGCCACCGTTCCGGGTGTATTGACCCTGCTGGGCAACCCGTCCCGGTCGTTCAACGGAACGGGGCCGTTGCCGACGCGCCCGCGAGTGGTGGACCGCCGCACCCAGCCGGGTATGGGCGCCGGCCCCGCCAGCCAGGCGTTGGTGGCCGAGCGCTCGGACGGGCACACGTGGGCCATCTCCGCCGGTGCCGATGGCAAGGTGGGCTTCACCGATGCCGATTCCGGCGAGCAGTTGCTTGCGCCGCTGGAGACGTCCCGGGCCATTCGGGGCACGCCAACGCTGGATCCCGATGGCTATCCGCTGTTATACGTGGGCGGTGACGACGGCGAACTGCGTGTGGTGGCGTTGGATCGGGGATCCCAGCCCGAGGTGTTGTGGAGCCTGCGGTCATCAACGGTCAGCCCGTCGCAGTGGGGTACCGACTGGAAGGGTTCTCCGCTGGTTCGTGACGACACGCTGATCATGGGCGGCGGCAACTCCAACCTGCACGTCATCAAGTTGAACCGCTCGATCGACGAGATGGGCAAGGTGAGGGTGGCGCCGGAGTTGGTGGCGGCGCTGCCAACCTGGGATGACGAGCTCGACAGGAACCTGGGCGATCGCGAGACCGGTATCGACGCCTCGGTCGCCTTGGATGGGCAGACGGCCTGGGTCGTGAACGGAGGGGGTCTGCTGACAGGCTGGGACCTTTCGCCGCTCGACCGGGGTGGTCAGGCCCGGAAGGTGCTCAGGTTCTGGGCGGGTGATGCGGTGGACACGGCGGTCACCCTGGACGAGACCGGGGCGATCTACCTGGCCACCAGCGGCCGCCGCAACAACGCGCGCACCGCCGAACTGGGCCGGGTGATGAAGCTCGATCCGGGCAATCCCGAAAACCCGCTGGTGTGGTCGACTGCGGGATCGCCGCTGGGGGATTCCGGGGTCGCCGGCGCGCCGGTGGTGACGGCGGGTCTGGTGGTGGTGGTCGGGAACGAAGGCAAGCTGGTCGCATTCGACCGGGACTCGGGTCGGGTTCAGTGGGCACGTCAGGTGCAGGCCCCGGCACGCGCCACGCCGGTCATGGTGGATGGCGCCATGGTCGTGGGCAGTTGCGACGGGCTGTTGCGGGCCTGGGACCTCGGCCTTGATGGTCCCGAAGAGCGCTGGTCGCTCAACGTCGGGGGCTGCATCGAGTCGCCGGTGACCGCCTGGGCCGGGCGCCTGTTCGTGCCTCAGCGCAACGGAGGGCTGGTGGTGGTCGGCTCTGCCGACGCCGCCGCCGGTTAGCGCAGCGGGGTTACCTTGCCCGCCATGGTCGACGTCTTTCACCTCGGGTTGTCTCGGCCACAGCTGATGGGCGCCACGGTGGCGATCCTGCCTGGAGATCCCGGCCGGGTCGAGCGCATCGGCTCGATGATGGAACGCCCCCGGGCGCTGGCCGGCCAGCGTGAGTTCGTCTCGTGGCTCGGCTACCTCGACGGCCGCCCGGTCGTCGTGTGTTCGACGGGCATCGGTGGTCCGTCCACGTCGATCGCGGTCGAGGAGTTGGCCCAGCTGGGCATCCGCACCTTCCTCCGGGCGGGCACCACCGGCGCCATCCAGGACAACCTCAGCATCGGCGACCTGGTCGTCAGCACGGCGTCGGTGCGCCTCGACGGCGCCAGCGAACACTTTGCGCCGATTGAGTTCCCGGCGGTGGCCAACTTCGCCTGCACCACCGCGCTCGTCGAGTCGGCCCGGGCCCTGGGCGTGGAGCCGCACGTTGGGGTCACCGTCTCGTCGGACACCTTCTACCCGGGCCAGGAGCGCTACGACACCTTCTCCGGTCGGGTGGTCGAGCGCTTCGAGGGCAGCCTGGAGGCGTGGCGGTCGATGGGGGCGCTCAACTACGAGATGGAGTCGGCCACGCTGTTCACCATGTGCGCCACCCAGGGCCTGCGGGCCGGGTGCGTCGCCGGCGTGATCGCCAACCGCCTGTCCTCCGAGGTGCCGGACGAGCACGCCGCCGAACAGGTCGAGGTCACCACCAGGCGGGTGGTCATCGAGGCGGCCCGCCGCCTGCTCGCCGCCTGAGCTCTCCGCCCGAGCGGTCACGGTGGGTAGCGAAGCCGCCACCCACAGCGAGTTGTCAACTTTCGCATGACGTTTTGCCTCCTTGCACCGTAGGCTTTCGGCCAGAAGTCGGATCGGCGAGCCGCAACGCGGCGCCGCTGTCGGACGTGGGGAGAAGCACGCATGGAGCCAGCAACTGGGGTGTCCGGCAGTGACGGCGGTGGCGCAGGCGGCCTGAGCCGATGGACTGTGTTGGGCATTGGAGTGGCCGCACTCGTCGTGCTGATCGGAGTGACCATCGTGACCGCGGGCGACGACAACACCAGCGATCGGGGCGAGGTGGTCACCCGTGCCGAAGCGGCCCTCGACAAGGCGGGCATCGCCGACGCGCAGGTGCAGGCGGGCGAGAACGGCATCCTCACGGTGTCGGGGGTTGATGCGGACGACTCCGGGCGCATCCCCGACGTGCTGGCCGGCGTCGAGGGCGTCGACGACATCGAGGTCAAAGCGGTCACGGGCAAGTCGGCATCCAACACGCCCGACTCCAAGCCCGCCGATGGCGCTCAGGACGCAGCGTCGTCCACCGACAAGTTCGTGGCCACGCCGAAGCCGCCGAAGAGCACGCCAAAGGTGCCCCTTCCCGATGGGGTCGAGCGGATGGGCGTGTACCAGGGCGGCAAGCTCTTCCTGGTCGGCAAGGTGCCCAACTACGCCGACGGCAACCGCCGCATCAACGCGGCCAAGGAGATCTTGGGCGAGGACAACGTCTTCAACCTGTACGAGGTCGACAAGTCCAGCTCGCCGAGCGACGACGGTGTCATCATCGTCGCCGAGCCGTTCGTGTTCCCGGCGGAGTCGGCCGACCTGCCCGAGTCGTTCTTCAGCCTGGCCGACCTGGGCGTGGCCATCATGAGCCGCTTCGACCAGACCCAGATGACCATCACCGGCCACACCGACAGTTCGGGCGACGCTGCCGCCAACCAGAAGCTGTCCGAGGAACGGGCGGAGGCGTTCAAGACCTATCTGGTCGACAAGGGCGTGGACGCCTCACGGGTCACCGTCGTCGGGAAGGGCTCCTCCGATCCGGCGTTCCCCAACGACACCGCCGCCAACCGGGCCAAGAACCGCCGCATCGAGGTGTCGCTGAAAGGACTGCTCCTCGGGGAGTAGACCCCGCCCACTACCCCGTTCGCTTGTGCATCGCTCCGTTGCGAGTTCATTCCTTCTGGGTGCTTACCGACGTCGTGGTGGCAGCGGGGCTGCCTGCGTTCCGTCGTTCGTCTCACTCGATGATCGTGGGGGGGCGCAGCGTTGCCACGATCGCCACGGCTGCCCCGGCGATTGCGAGGTACAGGCCCCAGCCAACGGAGGCCCTGGCGTACCCGGCGCCGCCGGTTCCGCTCGTGGAGAGCGTGCCAAAGGCGGTCGTGATGGCAAACCACGGCATGATCGATCCGACGATCACAGCGACTGCTTCACCTGCTGCGACCTTGCGATTCTGGGACCATGATGGAGGTGGGGCGACAGCAGAAATTGGCGCCGGCTTCGGCGCCCGATTGTCGGTCCACGTGGCTCCTTCCCAGTAGTGCAGGCTGGTGGGGTCGTCGTGCCAGCCTGGCCTGGTGGCAATGGAGTGTCACTCATTGCGCACCGTTGGGACCGTGGAGGAAGAACGTTACGCGAGCGTAGTTCGACAAGTGGTGACCTGGGGTGGGTGTTCGACTTGCGTTCATTCTAGTTGGCTGCCGTCTGGGCGGGTGGTGTGCCAGGTGCCGTCGGGTAGCCGTCGGATGGTGAAACCCTTTTGCTTCCAGCGGTTGTGGCGACCACACAGGGGGGCGCCGTTTTGGGGGTTGGTTGCTCCGCCTTTGCCGTGTTCGTGGAGGTGGTCGATGTCGCAGGCGGTGGCCGGGACGGTGCAGCCGGGCCAGATGCAGCAGGTGTGGCCGGCGAGGGCGGCGGTGCGTGCTGAGCCGGTGAAGCGACGGGCTCGGCCGAGGTCGATCACGACGCCGTTGGTGTCGATGATCATGCGTCGGATGTGGGCGAAGAGGCTGTTGGTGGCGGCTTCGCATGCGTCGATGTTGTGGCCATTGGGGGTCTGGCACATGAAGTCGTCGGGGTCGAACTTCGGTGGCCGATCGGTGTCGATGGCGTCGAGCATTTCCTGGTAGGCGGAAGCTGACCAGTGGATGTTGTGCACCCACCCGGGAGGCACAGCACCGCCGGGTGCGGTGGCTGCGTTGTGGAAGATGCGGTGGAGGGCGTCGGCGCGGCGTTGGGGGGTGGTGCGTTGCAGGTCGGCGCTGGTGACGGCGTCACCGAGACGGGCTTTGGCTTCGGCCCAGTCGGCTTGGAATTCGGCGTCGATGAAGTGATCGAAGACCTCGCGCATCTCAGCGCCCTGCAACGACGCGAAGAACCCGGTGAGTTCCCACGAGCCGTCCCAGGGGTTCTGACCCAGGTGGGCGTTGCGGTTGTTGTGGGTGCGTTCGTTGACCGGCTCTGGGCCGTCCTCATCGATCAGGCGTTCCCACTGGCGGGTGGCGGCCTCGAACTGGCGTGCCGACAGGTTGTTGGCGTTGCTGAGGAATTCGTCTTGGCGGGCCTCCATGGCCGGTGCCACCCGCTGGTTGGCATGCACCCGGCCCAACAGGTGCATCTGATCCGTGCCGATCTCACCGTGCTGCCAGGCCGATTCGAGGTCGGGAAGGTTGCGGCAGGCGCGTGACGTCTTCTCGCGAGCCTTGGCTTCGCTGCCCGACAGCTTGGCGTGGTGCTGGGCCATCACTCTGGCCGAGGAGTGCCCATCATCGGTGTGCAGTTGGGCTACCTCGATCGCGCCGACCAGCGCCGTAGCGGACGCGTCGACACGCCGGCGGAGAACCTCGATCTCGCGGAGCCACACGATCGCATCGGGTCCGTCGACCGGCGCAATCCCACCGGCGAACAGACCGTCCAGACCGGAATTGACCACATCGATTGCGGAGGCCGCCTCCGCCAGTAGCACCATCGAACTCATGTACCCCATCATAAGAACCGGGTAGGACAAACAAGGCCCGATCCGCCGGCGAACCAAAAGAAATCCGAGAAACTTTCGCCGGGATGAGACGAGCGGATCGGAGACCTGCCGGCCGGAACCACGTGGTCCCGCCGGCCCGATCAGCCGGCAACACAGCACGGCTGCCTTGGTTGGCTCGGTGAGACCGCTGGCCGCTGCGCCAGCCGCCGGATTCACGCCACGGGGGTAGAACGTTGCGATGGGTGCTACGACGAACACCGTGTCGATCCAACCGCTCAGCGGCGGAATCTTGCGTGCGCCGCGCTCGATGTTTGTGGCGGGTGCTGGCGACGAGCCAGATGGTTGGACCGTCATCAGCATGAAGTCGGACTGGAGCCAGGTGTTCGCCCCTCCGACCGACGCCACATCGAGACAGTCCTACTGCCGGCGACGGGATGCCGGGGCGTTCACCCAGAGTGGGCGATGACGGCCTACGGCTCACTCCGTAACGTCGGCGCCTAACACCCACGGCGATGCCTTTGGTTCGCAAACGTTCGGACCGGCGAGCGTCGATGAGCTGACTTGCAGGTGATGAGCGTGGCCCGACCGACAGCAGCGAACGCACTCGACCACGTCGTGGTCCTGATGTTCGAGAACCGTTCCTTCGACAACCTGCTCGGCCGGCTCTACCAGCCCGGTGAGGTCGAGTCGTTCGAGGGAGTCCTCGGCAAGGACCTGTCGAACCCGATTCCAGGGTGGGCCGAGGATGCCGGCAAGGGCTTCGTTCCCTACGGACTCGCCTCGGCCATGGACACTCCGAACCCGGACCCGGGTGAAGAGCTGCCCCATGTGAACACGCAGTTGTTCAATGTGCTCGACGATGGCAATCGCGGCCTGGTGACCCCGGAAAAGACCTTCAACGTGCCGTCTGCTGGAGCCCAGCCGACCATGGACGGGTTCGTTGCGGACTACATCAGCATGCTCGAAGCCGAGCTCGGCCGAGCGCCCAAGTTCACGGAGTATTCCCAGATCATGGTGGGCTACAGCCCCGAGCAGATGCCGGTCCTGTCCGGTCTGGCGCGCGGGTTCGCCACGTTCGACCATTGGTTCTGCGAGGTGCCGTCGTGCACGTTCACCAATCGGTCGTTCTTCCATGCAGGCACCGCGTCGGGCTACGTCGTAAACACGACGCCGGCCGACTCGTTCCCCGTGCACAACACCGCTGAGACGCTGTTCGACCGACTCGACGCTGCAGGACTCACATGGCGGATCTACTGCGACCCACCATCGCACTACTCCCTCACGGGCGTCATCCACGCGGCGAGGCTCCACCCTCGGTTCGCCACCAACTTCTTCTCCACGGAGCAGTTCTACGCCGACGCCGAGCGCGGTGAGCTGCCCACCTACTCGTTCATCGAGCCCCAGATCATCGGGTTCAACCACAACGACATGCACCCACCGTTCAGCGGTCTGCTCTCGGCGGTGGCGAAGGCGGGCGGCATCACCGAACCCGATCAGCTGAACTTCGACAACCCGTCCTCGTTGATCGCCGGCGAGGACCTGCTGGACCGCATCTACCGGGCCGTTCGGGATTCATCCAGCACGACGGGTTCCAACTTCTTGAACACCACCCTCCTCGTGACCTTCGACGAGCACGGCGGCACTTACGACCACGTCCCCCCGCCCGCAGCCGTACCGCCCGACGGATCCGGGCCCGGCCAGTTCGGCTTCAACTTCGACCGTTCCGGTGTACGTATACCGACCGTCGCGATCTCGGCCTGGATCCCCGAGCGGACGGTCGTGACCGATGAGTACCGCTCGACGTCGCTGCTCTCCACGATGCGCGAGCGATGGGACCTCGGCGCACCGCTCACCGCACGCGATGCCGACGCCCGGAGCTTCGCTGGGGTCTCGTCGCTGACCGTGCCGCGACCGCAGGAGAACTGGCCCGACGTCGTCGCTCGCCCCGTCCCCGTGTTGCCTCCATCAGCCCAATCGCTTGACGCCCAACTCGGACTCCTCGGCATGTCCTTGGTCCAAGCTGTGCTCGGCCTCGGGGCAGGGCTCGGAGCGTCGGTTCCATCCCTCGACCCACGCGCTCCGCTGACAGGTACCGACGCCCTCGCGCTCGCCCACGACGTCCTCGGCGACGTCTTCCCGGCGATGCGTTCCTGATGGCGATCGGCGGACTCTGCAACAGCGGAACCGCCCAGACCCGGCTGCACCGCTGGGACCTGAGCTGAGCGCATCGGCGGACTCTCCTGGAGAAGGGTTGATGACTGGCCCCCACACCGATCGCTCAAAGATCGCCCAACGGTTCGAGACCGACGTCGTCGAACCGATGGACGACTTCGACGACCCGAGCCAAGAGTGGCGCCGACTCTTCTCCGAAGCGCTCGGCACCTTCTTCTTGGTGCTCGTCGCCGCCGGCGGCGGGATGATGGACGGGCCTTCCCGACACCATCGGCCGCAGCGTCGCTGTCGTCGCACCAGGGATTATGGTGATGGCGATCATCTTGTTCATGGGCAAGGTCTCTGGCTCGCACCTGAACCCCGTGGTGAGCATCGCATTCGCGCTGCGCAGCGATTTCCCCTGGTGGCGCGTCCCCGGCTACATCATCGTGCAGCTCCTCGGGGCGACGCTCGCATGCCTGTTCCTCCAACACGTCGTGGACGTGTCAGCGACGTTCGGCTCGAACTACCCGGCTGCGGGCTACTCGAACATGTCCGCGTTCTGGATGGAGTTCATCCTCACCCTCGGTCTGGTCAGTGTCATCCTCGGCACGGCGTCCGGAGCGCAGAACATCGGTATCGTCGGAGCGTTCGGTGTCGGTGGCTACATCGCTCTCGCCGGGTTGTGGGGGAGCCCGATCTCGGGCACCTCCATGAACCCGGCACGCACCTTTGGCCCCGATCTCGTGGGCGCCGACTTCTCCTCGTACTGGGTCTATGTCGCCGGACCACTCGCCGGCGCAGCAGTCGCAGCGAATCGACAAGGCGGTCGACTCCGGCGACTACGCCAAAAGCTCGACTCCCAGGTCGCTCAGCCTCGGAGCTACCGGTCTGACTGCCGTTCGCTTGTGCAAGAGTCGGCGACCGGCGCCATTTCGGCGACTCCCCCTCCTCGCTCCGCTGCTCGATCGACAGTCTCACGCTGCTAGGAGAATCCCTCCGCCGCTGTTTGTGGGGTCACGGTACGAGTCCCCCCACCGACGCGAGCCCCTGCGTCCGCTGCGGGGTAGACATCGATGGAGCTGACGGAGTAGAAGGTCGCCAGTACCGATGTGCTGTTCGACCTGAGATCGCCAGCACCCGCCTGGTGCCCGACCACCACGCCGACGTGATGGTGGCGCTACCCAGGCTGCTGGAGTAACGCCGTTCCGGTTGGGTGCTGGTGAGTCGGTCTATAGGCGGAGTTCTGTCCGGGAGGTCGTCGCCGACGTCTCCCTGGGTGATCATCCATCTGAGCGGCCGACCCGTAGGTGCCGAAACCGAAGTTTCGGGGGACGGGCAGCCCCATCACCTACTGCTTGGCCTTGCACCGGATGGGGGTTGCCAGCTGCGACGGTCGCCCGCCGCACTGGTGCGCTCTTACCGCACCGTTTCACCCTTGCCTGTGCCCGGCGAGCCGGGCCATCGGCGGTCTGTTCTCTGCTGCCCTGTCCGCGAGGTCACCCCCGCCTGAGTCGCCTCAGCATCCTGCCCTGTGGAGCCCCGACCTTCCTCGACCGGGTCCCGGCCCGAAGGCCATGCCCGGCCGCGGTCACCCGACCGACTCACCAGCGACATCAGTGTGGTACCGGGTGGGGCGGCGCACAAGCCGAGGGCCTATATCCGCCTGGCTGCAACCGTCGCGTGTGGCCTCCGTCTGGCAGGCTCCTCGGGTGAACGAGCCACGAACGATGACTGCAGCAGTGACGACGTGCCACGGCGGTCCGGAGTGCATCGAGGTGCGCCACGACTGGCCGATCCCCAACGTGGGTGCCGGACAGGTGCTGGTGCGAGTGGCGGCGGCGGCCGTCAACAACACCGACATCTGGTCGCGGGAGGGCGCCTACGGCACCGCAGCCGACCCGCAGGCGGTCGTCGGATGGAAGGGCGTGCCACTGGCGTTCCCGCGGATCCAGGGAATCGACATCGCCGGCGAGGTGGTGCGGGTGGGCGGCGGCGTCGACGACGGGTGGGTCGGCCGCCGGGTGATCATCGATCCAGCGTTTCGCTCCGAGGGCGAGTACCCGGCCGACATCGTGGGCAGCGAGGTGGACGGCGGGTTCAGCCAGTTCCACCTCTGCGCCGAGCGACAGCTTCACGATGTGAGCGACTCGCCTCTGTCGGCGGTGCAGCTGGCGTGCCTTCCCACCGCCTACGGCACGGCGCTGGGCATGATCAACCGGGCCGAGTGCGTCGCTGGCGAGCGGGTGCTGGTGACCGGATCGTCCGGGGGAGTGGGCATGGCGGCGGTGCAGCTGCTGGTCGATCGCGGCTGCGAGGTGGTCGCCCACACGAGCGCCTCCAAGCGCGAGGTTGTCGCTGGCCTTGGCGTGGCGGAGGTGTCGGTTCGGGGCCAGGACATCTCGAAGGTCTCGCCCGTCGATGCCGTGATGGACGTGGTCGGCGGCGACGAGTTTGGGGCGATGATCGACCGGTTGCGCGACGGCGGGCGCCTGGTGACCGCCGGAGCGATCGCAGGGCCAGTCGTGCCATTCGACCTCCGCCGGCTCTACCTGAACCACCGGCGGATCATCGGTTCGACGATGCACACGCTGGGCGACTTCGCCGACTTGGCTGCAATCGCCGTCGCTGGAGGCGTCGAGCCGGTTGTGGCCGAGACCTACCCGTTGACCGACATCGCCAAGGCGCAACGGCGCTTCGCAGCGAAGGACTTTGTCGGCAAGCTGCTCCTCGAGCCCTGACCCGGCGCTGTGGCGCTGCGTACACGCAGTTCACCCGGCCATTCCACGCCGTATTCAAGACGCCCTGGCAGGGCGACCCGCGACTGATTATCCAGAAAGCCAAGGGCGGCAGGGGCAAAGCCGTACCAAGTCCGCCAGGCACTCAAGGCCATCGACAAGCTGCAGGAGGTGCAGAAATGACCGACATCAAGCACTATGCCTATCGAGTCCTGTGGTCTGCTGAGGATGGCGAGTTCGTTGCCACCGTTGCTGAGTTCCCGTCGCTGTCGTGGCTTCACGCGGACCAAGCCCAGGCGCTACAGGGTCTGGTCGATCTCGTCGCCGACATCGTCGCCGACCTGGAGGCGCACGGTGACCCGATCCCGGAGCCAATCACCGAGCGGCGCTTCTCGGGCAAGTTCAACGTTCGCGTTCCCGAGTCCCTACACCGTGAACTGGCGATCTCTGCCGCACAAGAGGGCGTCAGCCTGAACCGACTCGTCAGCGACAGGCTCGCTCGCAGCTGACCGGCTCTCTTGGGACGCGGCTCAGTTGCGGCGACGGCTTCGCGGTGCCGTGGATGTCAGTGCGTCATCTTCGTAACAGCGGTTAGACGCCGTAGCCACCGTCGACCGCCAGGTGTTGGCCGGAGATGTACCCGGCGCGAGACGACGCCAAGAAGCACACCGCCTCGGCGATGTCGGCGGCATCTCCAAATCGGCGAAGCGGGATGTTGGCGGTAGCCGCCGCGAAGTCGGCCTCGGCAAGATCACCGGATGCGGTCAGGTCCTGGGCCATGCCGGCGGTGGTCATCCCCGGGCCCACGCAGTTGACTCGGATTCCGAAGCGGCCCTCCTCGGCGGCGAGCCCCCAGCACAGCTGCTCGACCGCGCCCTTGCCGGCGGCGGACAGCCCATCGCGGACTGGGAAGCGGCGCGTGGCGGCGGTGGTGACCGCCACGATCGAGCCCCGAGACCGTCGGAGGTGGGGGAGAGTGGGCTGGGCCACGTTGAAGAACCCCGCGATCTCCTCGGTCATCTGCGGGGTGAGTTGATCGGGGCTGATCCGGCTGAGGTGGCGCTGGGGGATGAGCGGTCCTGCGGCGTGGACCAACGTGTGTAGACCGCCACCCGCTGCGCCCTCCGCAGCGACGGTCTCGACGAGGGCGGCTGCCCCATCGGCATCGGTGGCGTCCAGCCGATGGGCCGAGCCCCGCCGGCCGGTCGCCTCGATGGCGGCGACCACCTCGGCGGCCCGGTCGGCGTTGTTGTGGTAGGTGATCGCCACGTCGGCGCCGCGCCTGGCCAGGAGCAGCGCGACCGCCGAGCCGAGCCCGCCCGAGCCGCCGGTCACCAACGCAACGCCGGGGAGGTGGGCGAAGTCCTGCGGTTCGATCGCTTCGGTCTGGCTCATCTGTCCCTCGCCGTGGTTCGTTGGGCCGGTCAGCCGACGGGCCGGGCAAACGCAGTTGTGTCGAGGTACTCCTCGAACCCGGCGACGCCCATCTCCCGACCGATGCCGGACTGCTTTACCCCGCCGAAGGGTACGTCCGCGCCGTACCAGACGCCGCCGTTGATCGACATGGTGCCGGTGCGAATGCGTCGGGCGATGGCCAGCGCCCGGTGCTCGTCGGCGCCGAACACGGCGCCGGACAGGCCGTAGATCGAGTCGTTGGCGATGCGCACCGCATCGTCGTCATCCTCGTAGGCGATCGCCACCAGCACCGGGCCGAAGACCTCCTCGGATGCCACCGCCATGTCGGCCGTGACGTCGGCGAGCAGCGTCATGTCGAAGAAGTGGCCGTCGGGGATCGCCGACGGCCGCCCGCCGCCGCACACCACCCGGGCGCCGTCGGCCTCGGCGCTGCGCACGTAGTCGTTGACCCGTTGCCACTGCCGGTCGCTGATCAGCGGTCCCATCATGGTGCCCGGGTCGGTTGGGTCGCCCGGGGTCATCGCCGCCATCATCTCGGCGATGGCGTCTACGCCCTCCTCGTAACGGGAGCGGGGGAGCAGCACCCGGGTGGTGAGCGCGCAGCCCTGGCCCGCCACCGTGGCGGTGCCGAACGCCGCGGTGGCGGCGGCCAGGCCGAAGTCGACGACATCGTCGAGCACGATCGAGGCCGACTTGCCGCCCAGCTCGAGAAACACCTTGGTGACGTTGGCCGACGCTGCCGCCATCACCCGGCGGCCGGTGGCGGTCGAGCCGGTGAAGCTGACCATGTCCACCCGGGGGTCGCCGGTGAGCAGCTCGCCGATGGCGGGATCGCTCGACGTGACGACGTTGAACACACCGGCCGGGATGTCGGTGTGCTCGGCGACCAACCGGCCGAGGGCCAGGCCGCACCACGGCGTCTCCGGCGCCGGCTTCAGCACCACGGTGCAGCCGGCGGCCAGCGCCGGAGCCACTTTGGCCAGGTTGATCTGGTGGGGCACGTTCCACGGGGTGATGGCGGCGACCACCCCGATGGGGTTGCGCTCGGTCCAACGCTCGGCCGGGCCGCCCAGGGTGTCGGCGACGCCGAGCGGCGTGGTCCACTCGTAGCCCTCGGCCAGATCGGCGTAGTAGGGGAGAAACTCGGTGGGGGCGGTGAGCTGCACGGTGGCGCAGGCCGAGCGGGGCGCACCCACCTCGGCGATCGTCAGCTCGGTGAGCTGGTCGGCGTGCTCGACGAGCGCCTGATGGAGCTGGCGAAGGCACCGCACCCGGAGCTCGACGTCGCCGGCCCAGCCGCTCTCGTCGAATGCACGCCGGGCGGCGGCCAGCGCCGCCTCCACGTCGGCGGGGGTGGCGTCGGCGGCCACGCCCAGTTGCCCGCCGGTCGCCGGGTTCTCCACCGGATAGGTGGCGTCGTGCTCGGCGCTGCGCAGCGCGCCGTCGATCAGCAGCCGCTCCTCGTGCCAGAGCTCGGTGGTGGGTTCGGGGCTCACAGCCGGGTCACCTGTCCGCCGTCGACCGCCACGATCTGGCCGGTCATCCAGGACGCTTCGTCTGACAGCAGAAACAGCACCGGGCCGACGTGGTCGGCCGGTGTGCCCAGGCGCTTGATCGCCAGGCTGCTGACCAACGGATCCTGAAACTCCACCGGCACCTGCTTGTTCATCGCCGCCGTGTCCGTGGGGCCGGGCGCAACGGCGTTGATGCGGATGTTGCGGTGGCCCAACTCGTGGGCCAGCGACGCCGTCAGGAAGTTGAGGCCCGCCTTGGCCAGGCCGTAGAAGCCGCTGATGCCCATCCACGCCGCGGTCGACGACTGGTTGACGATCGACCCGCCCCGGACCTCGTCCGGACCCTTCGGTTTGCCCATCGGGCGCATGACCGACCGGGTGCAGTGCAGCGCACCCATCAGGTTCACCGACATGAACGTGTTGAGGTACTCGTAGTCCACGTTGGTCAGCCCGGCCAGCTCCATGTCGCCGAAGATGGCGGCGTTGTTGACCAGGTGATCGATGCGCCCGAACGCGTCGAGGGTGGCCTCGGCCATGGCGTCGGTGCTGGCCGGGTGGCCCACGTCGGTCTTCACGAACAGCGCCCGCTCGCCGAGCGAGTCGGCCACCGCCTGACCGGCGGCCTCGTTGAGCTCGGCGATGACCACGTTGGCGCCCTCTGCGTGCAGGGCCCGGGCGTAGGCCTCGCCAATGCCACCTCCGGCGCCGGTGACGATGGCGGTGCGGTCGGTGAATCGCTGTTGAACTGCCATAGGGCTCCCTTTTCTCCCGGACACTTGACGGGTGACCGCCGACACTACATGATTGGACACGTGTCCACCACGGGTGTCCAAGATGTGAAGGTTCCGGCTGCCGACCTGCCGACGTTGCCTCGGCGGCGCCTGAGCAAGCAGCGGTCGCTCACCGTCGACCGGCTCACCGCCGCCGCCGTCGACGAACTCCATGCGGTCGGATACGCGGCCCTGACCGTTCGTACCGTCGCCGCCCGGTCCGGGGTGGCCCCCGCCACGGCCTACAACTACTTCTCCTGCAAAGAGCACCTGATCGCAGAGGTGTTCTGGCGCCGCATCAGCGCGCAGAAGGAGGCGGCGGAGGTCCGGCGCGGTGCGGCGGCTCAGCGGGCGACCGAGGTGCTGGCCGACTTTGCGCTGGTCGTGTCCAATGAGACCGAGCTGGCGGCGGCCTGCACCGTGGCGCTGCTGGTGGACAACCCGGAGGTGCACGAGCTGCGCCTGAAGATCGGCCGGTTGTTGCATGCCCGGCTGGTCGCCGCACTCGCAGGACGGGACGACGGCGCCGCGGCGCCGCCCGCTGCCGTGCGGACGCTGGAGTTCGTCGTGTCCGGTGCGCTGATCGAGGTGGGTACCGGCCACCTGCCCTACGACCGGCTCCGGCACCAACTCGCCGAGGCGACGAAGGTGATTCTGGGAGATGCCCCGTGACCTTGGAGGACGCCACATGACCACGGCGGCAGCAGCGGTTGAGTACGACCCGTACGCCTACGAGATTCACGAGGATCCGTATCCGACGTATGCCCGCATGCGCGACGAGGCGCCGGTGTACCGCAACGACGAACGTAACTTCTGGGCGTTGTCCCGCTACGACGACGTGATGGCCGGTTTCCGGGACTCGGAGCGTTTCTCCAATGCCCAGGGCGTGTCGATCGACCCGGCGGCCTCGGGCCCCAACGCCCACCGGACGATGTCATTTCTGGCGATGGACCCGCCCGAGCACGGACGCATGCGGGGCCTGGTGTCCCGGGGGTTCACCCCTCGGCGGGTGGCGGCGATGGAGGACAACATTCGGGCGCTCACCGTTGGCCATCTGGAGTCCTGCCTGGATGCAGGTTCGTTCGACTTCGTCACCGACCTGGCCGCCAAGGTGCCGATGGATGTGATCTCCGAGATGCTCGGTGTTCCTCAGGCCGACCGGGCACGGCTGCGTCGGGCGTCGGATCTGCTGGTGCATCGTGAGGAGGGCGTGACCGACGTACCGCCGGCCGGCGTCGAGGCGGCATTTGAGCTGGCCGTGTACTACTCGGAGATGATCGCCGACCGACGGATCAACCCCGGCGACGACCTGGTGAGCGCCCTGTGCCAGGTGAAGACCGATGGCGACGCCGTGACCGACGGCGACCGGCTGACCGACGACGAGATCACCTCGTTTCTGTTTCTCATGGTCGTCGCCGGTAACGAGACCACCACCAAGCTGCTCGCCCACGCCTGGTACTGGGCGTGGGCGAACCCCGACGAGCGGGCCAAGGTGTTCGCCGACCCCGGCCGGATCCCGGACTGGGTGGAGGAGACGCTGCGCTACGACACCTCCAGCCAGATGCTGGCCCGGGTGACCACCACCGACGTCACCCTGCACGGCACGACGATCCCGGCCGGGGACCGGGTGTTGCTGCTGGCCGGATCGGCCAACCGTGATCACCGCCAGTTTCCCGATCCCGACCGCTTTGATCTCGACCGTGACACCACCGGCATTGCCAGCTTCGGTGTGGGGCGCCACTTCTGCATGGGTGCCTCCCTGGCACGGTTGGAAACCCGGGTGGTGCTCGAGGAGCTGGTCAAGCGGGTCGGGTCCTACGAGATCGATGCCGAGGGTGCCAAGCGGGTGCACTCGGTGAACGTCCGCGGGTTCGCCACCCTGCCCACCACTTTTGAGGTCACGCGATGATGCACGTGTTGGGTTCCACCGTTCGTTTCGATGTGACTGGAGTGTGAACAGGTGCCGAGATTCGTCCCCCATCCCGAGCGGCGGGTTGCCGTCGTCACCGGCGCCTCGTCCGGCATCGGCGCAGCCGCCGCCAAGTCGTTGGCCGCCGCCGGCCACCCGGTGGTGTTGGGCGCCCGCCGCACCGATCGCCTCGACGAGTTGGCCGCCGCCATCAGGTCCGTCGGGGGCGAGGCTGCCACGGCGGCGCTCGACCTGACCGACGATGCATCGATCGATGCGTTCGCCAAGACGGCCCAGGAGGCGTTCGGGCCGGTGGACGTGGTCGTTTCCAACGCCGGCGACGTGCATCCGGAGAGCGCGCTGGGCGTCGACCCGGATGACTTTGTGCGGGCGATTCAGATCAACCTCACCGGTGCCCACCGGCTGATCAGTCGGCTTGGTCGCCCCATGGTGGAGGCCGGGCATGGCGACCTGGTGTTCGTCACCTCCGATGTGGTCGTCCGTCAACGCACCCACATGGCCGGCTACGTCGCCGCCAAGTCCGGCCTGGAGGGCCTCGCCCGGGCCATGCAGATGGAGCTGGAGGGCACCGGTGTGCGGGCCACGATGGTGCGACCCGGGCCATCGAGCACCGAGCAGGGCACCACCTGGAGCGAGGACACGGTGAACGCGGTGATGCCGCACTGGTCCAACTGGGGCCACCTCCGTCACAGCGGGTCGCTACGGCCCCAGGAGATTGCCGACGTGATCGTCTTCGTGGTGGCGGTGCCCAAGGGCACGCACCTGACCTTGGTGGAGATCCAACCCGAGGCACCCGTGAACGGCGATCGGAGCTACAGATGATTGGCCACCCATGACCGTGACACCGACGACCACCTTGAACGAGCCGCCCCGGGTATCGGGCGGCGACGAACCCAACGGCCACCTCGAGGAGCTGCGGCGCGACCCGATTGCGCTTATGCAGCGGGTGCGCGACGAGTGCGGCGACGTGGGCGAGTTCACGCTGGCCGACAAGCAGGTCGTGCTGCTGTCGGGGGCCGAAGCCAACGAGATCTTCTTCCGAGCCAAGGATGAGGAGTTGGATCAGGCTGCCGCCTACCCGTTCATGACGCCGATCTTCGGGGAGGGCGTGGTGTTTGACGCACCGCCAGAGCGGCGCCGGGAGATGTTGCACAACCAGGCGCTGCGCGACTCGTTCATGCGCGGCCACGCCGAGACCATCCAGCGTGAGGTGGACGAAATGGTCGAGCGCTGGGGCGACTCCGGCGAGATCGACCTGCTCGACTGGTTTGCCGAGCTGACGATCTACACCTCGTCGTCATGCCTCATCGGTCGCCGGTTCCGCGAAGACCTCGACGGTCGGTTTGCCGAGCTGTACCACGACCTTGAGCAGGGCACCGATGCGTTGGCCTACGTCGATGCCTACGCCGATATTCCCAGCTTCCGGGCCCGGGACGCGGCGCGCATCGCTCTGGTGGAACTGGTGCAGGGCATCATGGATGGGCGGACCACCGGGTCCGCCGCAGGCGGCGATGACTCAGATCTGCTCGACGTGCTGATGTCGATCTCGAACGACGAGGGCGATCCCCGGTTCACCGCCGACACGATCACCGGGATGTTCATCTCGATGATGTTCGCCGGTCACCACACCACCTCCGGCACGGCGGCCTGGACCCTGATCGAGCTGCTGCGCCATCCCGATGAGATGGCCAAGGTGATCGTCGAGCTTGACGAGCTGTACGCCGACGGCACGGAGGTGAGCTTTCAGGCGCTGCGCGAGATGCCGCACCTGGAGGCCGCCATCAAGGAGGCACTGCGACTGCATCCCCCGCTGATCCTGCTGCTGCGGGTGGCGAACGTTGAGGTGGAGGTGGACGGTTGTCGTATCGCGCCCGGCAAGATGGTGGCGGCCAGCCCGGCGATCTCCAACCGGATCCCCGAGGCGTTCGAGGACGCCGACAAGTTTCGTCCCGGCCGGTACCTCACCGACCCCGGGGCCGATCTGGCCAACCCGTGGAACTGGATTCCCTTTGGCGCCGGTCGGCACCGCTGCGTGGGCGCGAACTTCGCCATGATGCAGCTGAAGGCGATCTTCAGCGTGCTGTTGAAGGACTGGAGCCTCGAGGCCGCCCAGCCGTTGGACAGCTACCGCAATGATCACTCCAAGATGGTGGTGCAGTTGGCCCAACCCTGCCTGGCCACCTTCACCCGACGTGAGCCCGGTGACGGTGGGACCCGCGCTGGGTCTGAGGCAGCCTCCAAAGCTCAAGCCGAGACAGCGACCGTGCCGGGGGCCCCGAAGTCGACCCGCACCGACGGCTGGCGCATCGTGGTGGATCGGGACCTGTGTCAGGGCCACGCCGCCTGCCAGGGGGAGGCACCGCAGCTGTTCGAGGTGTCCAAGCGGGGGGAGCTGACCATCCTTGACGAGCGCCCGCCCGACGAGGCCCGCGCCGCCGCCGATGCGGCCGTGAAGTACTGCCCGACCCATGCACTGTCCATTCACGAAGACCCGACCCCCGAAGACCCGAACCCGGAGGATCCCCAATGACCAGCTATCCCCGTGCCGAGCTCGAAGCCATGGTCGAGCGTTGGCTCCAGGCCAACCGCGACGCCGAGGCGTCGGGCGACTGGCGCAGCCTGGCCGACTGCTTCACCGAGGACGCCACCTACGGTTGGAACTTCGGGCCCAAGGAGCACTTCATGGCCGTCGGCCGCGACGAGATCCGCGACATTGCCCTGGGCCAGGAGATGGGTGGCCTCTCTGGGTGGCAGTACCCGTACGAGGAGATGATCATCGACGAGACCAAGGGCCACGTCGTCGGGTTCTGGCGCCAGGTGGCCGACGCCACCCGCGAGGACGGCTCGTCCTACGAGGTGCCCGGCATCGGCGGCAGCTGGTTCGTCTACGGCGGCGACCGGCAGTGGGCCTTTCAGCGCGACTGGTTCGACTACGGCAACGCCGCCTCGCTGTTCCTGGAGATGATGGGTGACGGAACACTGTCCGACGGCATGCAGGCCCGCATGGATCGCTCCCTCAAGCCGGGCCAGCTGCCCGGCCATTACCCGATCCGCGACGTGCCGGTCGGCCTGTGGGACCGACCCTCGTGAGCGATCCGCACCTGGGGTTCATCGGGCTCGGTCAGATCGGTGCCCCGATGGCGAAGCGCTGGTGCGACCACCCGGGCGGCCTCACCGTGTTTGACGTCGTCGAGGCCGCCACAGCGCCGTTCGCCGAGAGGGGCGCGCACGTCGCAGCGTCGCCGGCCGGGGTGGCCGAGCGGGCCACCGTGATCTCGCTGATGGTGCGCGACGACGCCCAGGTGCGCGAGGTGATGTCCGGACCCGACGGCATCCTGGCGACGGCCTCGAACGGCACGGTGGTGATCATCCACTCCACGGTGGAGGCCGACACGCCGGCCGAGATCGCCGCGCTGTGCAAGCCCCACGGCGTGGCGGTGCTGGATGCGCCGGTCAGCGGGGGAGCGATGGGCGCCCACGAGGGCACGCTGGCACTCATGGTTGGCGGCGACGCCGAGGCGGTGGCGCTGGCCACCCCGGCGCTGGAACGCCTGGGCACGCTGGTGGCACACCTGGGGCCGATCGGCGCCGGAACCCGGGCCAAACTGGCCCGCAACCTGATCACCTTCGCCTCGTTCGCTGCGGTCGGCGAGGCGTCCCGACTGGCCGAGGCCGCCGGGGTGGACCTGGCCAAGCTGGGCGAGGTGGTGCGCCACTCCGATCGGGTGACCGGTGGCCCGGGGGCGATCATGCTGCGCGGCACCGCCGGGCCGCTGCCGGCGGACGACGGGCTGCGCCCGATCTTCGAACACACCCGGGGCCTGGGCGAGAAGGACCTCACCCTGGCGATCGGGCTTGGCGCCGAGCTCGGCGTCGAGACGCCCGTGGCGCGGCAGGCGTTCGACCAGCTGGGCGCCGCCCTCGGCGTGCCCCACCGCCACAGCCTCGACACCGATAACCCAGACGAAGGAGACGACCGATGAGCAGCGAACACCTCGATGATGCAGCTCGTCGTCAGCGCGGCCTGGCGATGATGAAGGACGTCTACGGGTGGGACATCCCCCACGTGGAGGGCGCCTTTGTGGAGTCCACGGTCGACCATCTCTTCGGCGAGGTGTGGGCCGAGGGCACCCTCAGCATCAAGGAGCGCCGCATGATGCTGATCGGCATGGCGGTCGCCGGCGGCATGGAGGACGTCGCATCGCTCCAGCTGGACGCAGCGGTCCGCCTGGGCGAGCTCGACGCTGAGGACCTGCGCAGCATCGTGGTGTTCGTCGCCCATTACGCCGGCTGGCCCCGCGGTGCGAAGCTGAACACCGAGGTGGAGAAGATCATCGCCCGCATGGACGCCTGAACCGCAGCAGGTTCGAAGCCGCCGTCCGCGCCAAAAGAGTGGAGCATCACATGAGCGTCATCCCCCGCATCATCAGCGTCGACGACCACGTCATCGAACCGGCAGACGTGTGGACCAGCCGGCTTCCCGCCGCCTACGTCGAGCGGGCGCCGCGCATCCACATCGCCCCCAAGGGGGAGATGACCCTGGTCGAGGGTGCCTGGGTGGAGGCCCCGGGCGACGGTGACGAGATGGCCGCCTGGTGGCATTTCGAGGGTCGTCGCTACCAGATCAAGCGCATGGTTGCCTGCCCCGGGATGCCGCCCGAGGAGGTGACGATGGAGGGCGTCACCTACGACGACATCGCACCCGGCTGCTACGACCCGGTCGCACGTGTGGCCGACATGGAGGCCAACCATGTGGAGGCCAGCCTGTGCTTTCCCAACTATCCCCGCTTCTGCGGACAACTGTTCTCCGAGGTCGAGGACCGCACGCTGGGTCGCCTCTGCATCGAGGCCTACAACGACTTCATGATCGACGAGTGGTGCGGTGACAGCGCCGGTCGCCTCATCCCGTTGTGCGTGGTGCCACTGTGGGACCCGCAGTTGGCAGCGGCCGAGGTTCGACGCAATGCCGCCAGGGGCTGTCGAGCCGTGGCGTTCTCCGAGCTGCCGTCGTGGCTTGGCCTGCCCAGCATCCACACCCGGCACTGGGACCCGTTTTTCCAGGCCTGCGAGGAGACCAGCACCGTTCTGGCCATGCACATCGGGTCGGGCACCAAGACGGTCACCACATCCCCGGACGCGCCCACGGTGGTCGCCGCCAACCTGATCGCCTGCAACAGCGTCGCCTCCATGGTCGACTGGCTGTTCTCCGGAGTGTTCGACCGGTTCCCCGGCATTCAGCTGCTGTATGCGGAGAGCCAGATCGGCTGGATCCCCTACTTCGTCGAGCGGGCGGACGACACCTGGCAAACACACCAGTGGGCCCAGGGGGAGGAGCGCTCCCAACGGCCGCCGTCGGACTACTACCGCGAGCACATCTCGGCCTGTTTTTTCAAAGACACCGTCGGCATCGACCTGTTGGACCGCATCGGCGAGGACAACGTGCTCTTCGAGACCGACTATCCGCACCAGGACGGCACGTTTCCGCGGTCCAAACAGGTGGCCGAGGAGTTGTTCGGGCACCTGCCCCAACCGACGATCAACAAGATCGCCCGGGGTAACGCCATCAAGCTGCTCGGTCTGGACTTCGAGCCCTGAATGGCAGCGATATGACTGCGCCGGTCCCCGGGACCCCGTGGAGCGGCAGGTCTCACGGCGACCTGGCGGAACTGGTGCGGGAGTTGCTGCTGGCCGGTCACCTCATCGATCGCGCAGGCATGCCCCATGTGATTGGCCACCTGGGTCGGGAGCCGATGGCCGAGGTGGCGATCGGGGAGTGGATGGCGGCCAGCCCGATCTACACCAAACGCATGCAGGCGCTGCTGGGTTTCGAGGGTGACACGGTCGAGACGATCTTCAAGGGCATCCAACTCGACGTCGGTGCGCCGCCCGAGTTCATGGACTTCCGGTTTGTCGTCGACGACGACCGCCACGGCAGCTTTCAGCTGGGCCACTGCGGCGCGCTGATGGACGTCGAGACGATGGGGGACGAGTACGTCACGACGATGTGCCACGACATCGAGGACCCCACCTTTGATGCAACGGCCATCGCCACCAACCCCAGGGCCCGCATGCGTCCGGTGCACCGGCCGCCTCGCGTGCCGACCGATCGCGTCCCCCACTGCGAGTGGACCGTCGTCATCGACGAGGCCAACGACGAGTTGCCCGTGCCGCCCGGTGCGCTTGCGCTTGCCGCAAGTGGCGCGGCCAAGGTGCCGTTGGCAGTGCCCGACCCGTCGCTGCCCGACGACGACGGCTGGGCCGACTATGCGGGCCCTCTCGACGTCGACCTGGTGATGGAGCGGTTCTCCTCCGCCACACTGTCGGCCATCGCCGACGAGGTGGCCCTCCAGGGCCAGCTGCTCTCCCGGGCCTTCCTCGTCGAGGTGGCCGAGCGGGTAGGACCTGCCGACGTCACCGCCATCGGCATCGCCCAGGCCTCCGGTATCGCCGGGCTCAGCACCAAGCGGCTGGCCACCGCGCTCGACGCACCGGCCACCCTTGCGGGGCTGGCCGAGGTGCTTGCGGTGCACCCGTTGTTCCTGCCCCGCAGCTACGTCGACCTCGATCTTCGCTGCTCCGGAGCGGGCGACCAGTTGCTGGTCAGGTTGCGCCCGTGTTCTGCGGTCGGCGAGGTCGATGGCCTGACCTGGGCGGCGCTGATGGCAGGCCCCGGAGGCGACGCCATCCTGAGGGCCGCCGCCGTCTGCCTGGTTCGCACTGTTCGGATCGCTCGCCTCGTCAGCGAAGTGGCCACCTGGACGATCACCGATCACCCCGACACCGAGCCGGCGCCACAGCCCGACTCGGTCACGCTGACCGAATTCTCCACGGGTTCGAAGTTCGAGTTTCGCCGCCGTCAGGTCGGTGAGCCGTCGGCATCGACGCCGGTGAGTGCACCACAGCGTCGATCTGCATCGGTCTCGTCCCGTCAGAACGACCGCGGCTGACCAGAAGATCGCTCCGGTCAATCCCGCTTGTCAATGGCGGGGAACAGCACGTTGTTTTCTTTGTGGACGTGAAGGTGGGTGTCGGATTCAAGTGCCCCCAGCGCCCGGTACGTCTCCGCGTAGGAGGCACACCCGTCGTCCGGGACCGTGTAGTCGTTTGTGATGCTCCGGAGCTCCTCAAGGAGATCACCCACGACTTCATGTTCGTCCATCAGGGAACGGATCTCACCGGGGAGCTCAGGGGCGACAGAACCTGGCTGGTTTCCTGGAGAACCCATCAGTTCGCGCATCGCCGGGAACACGTTCTGCTCCTCGTTGGTGAGGTGCGGCTCGAAGTCGTTGCGAAGTTGGACATAGAGGCGCTGAACCTCCGCGAGCTCAGGATGCCGGCCACCGTGGACCGCGACGATCTTGTCGATGAGTGCGCCCAGACGTGGGAGTTCGTCCCACAGGTAGCGGTGATGGGTGGACTCGATGTGATCGATCAGTTCGACGGGACCGAGAAACGCCCAGGCTGCGGGAGGTTCATCCTGACGGATGGCCGACAGTTCCTCGGCCACAGTCTGTGCATCAAGATCGAGGTCTGCGGCTGCGTCCGCCAGCGGTCGGTCACCGTGGCAGCAGAAGTCGAACCCCCTCCTTTGGAGCTCTGCAGCCAGAGAAGGCCTGAGGGTCACGATCTCACCCAACGTCATCGTCGGGTCGACCCCAACCGCGTCCTCCGAACCTGTCGACGAGCCAGACGAGGCCGACGAGCCAGACGAGGCCTGAGGGGTGGCGTGGCTGTGCACGCACGATCTCGCAAGGGGCGAGAGATCCACCGACACCATTTCGATCTCGTTGGAGAACTTCTGGACCCCATGCAGATGGCCGTGAATCAATTCGACCAGTGCATCGACGGTCACCTCGTCATCGTGATCGATCACGATGCACGATCCCCCCATCGATCCATGGACGTTGCTGACACCTTCGATGCGTGTGAGGCCGGCAAGCGTGTCCTGGAAGCAGTACGGGCAATTTGCCCCGGTGAGATCCAACGATGTCTGCATGATGCCTTCCTCTCCCACCCAATCGATGAGCATGACCTTTCGGTTTCGCCTCGCCTCGGCGGGCGAACGCCTCTCGCAAGTTACCGACCCAACCACCGTGGCCCAATGCGGTTGAAACTCCGCGATGGACGGTTCAGGTGCCTGCTCCGTGTCACCTGGCAACCGGTGACGAAGGGTCGCTCCGCCGGTAGGTTGCGCCGATGACCGTGGATGACCCTCAGGAAGCGAACGATTCGCGAGTGGTTGAGCGTACGAGACCGGTCGAGCTCCCGGGTGGCGCTGCACCGCTTGCGGCGTGGCTCTTTGTGTTCCTGGTCGTGCGACTCTTTGCCATCTCCGGATACAACTGGGACACGGCGTTCCTCGTGAGCACCACCTTGGGCCTCGATGACGGATTGAGGATCCTGTTCGGGTCGTTTATGACCGGCCGGTTGGTGGTGGCGCCGCTGCTGGTGGTGATGCTGCCGCTGTTGGTCGCCGCCTTCTTATGGTCGCCAAGCGGACGCCGCCCGACGGTGGTGTTGCTCGCGGGGCTTGCGATCAGTGCATTGTTGTCGCTCACCATGAGCTTCCGCGCCTGGTGGCTGCTGCCGATCACCGCAGCTGTTTTCGGCGCGTTGGTGCTCGTCCGGCAACTTCGGCTCGACAGCTTTCCGCGCCGGGCCCTGACCGCGGCCATCGAGCGGCTGGGCTGGATCCTCGCGGCGGGAATGCTGCTCGTCGCATTGCTCACGCAGACGCCATGGGTACCTCGGGAGCGGATCGAGACCACAAACGGCACGGTCACCGGGTACGTGCTGAGCATCGACCCCGGGTATCTGAACGTGCTCACCGAGGATCATGAGTTCGTGATCATTCTCAGCGGCGACGTGCTCAGCCGCAGCTGAGGGCACCATTTTCGGATGCCGACGCGAGCTTCGTCGGCTCAGCGCCTGCGCCCGCCCTTGGCTTCCGACCTGTCACGGCGCCTGGCCTTGCGGCTCTTGCGTTGCACAAGCAGCGTCATGATCGATCCCACCGCAGCGGTGGCAACCAACACGATGATCAGTGGTATGTCGACGGAAAAGAACAGAAAGCTCACCGTGGTGGAGTCGGTGTTGCCCAACACAAATGCCAGCAGCAGCAGTCCCAGCACACCTGACGGGCCAAATCGTTTCAGCCGGTCCATGTTCTTACTGCCGGCGTTGGAACTGATGCCGTCTTCGCCAACCATGTTGTGACGGGGTCGCTCGCTCTGAACCATGGCTGCCTCCGGGGTGGCCGCCCACCGTCGGGCGGACGGGCGGGAACCGTGACCGTACCTGACGCGCCGGGCACTCTCGGTCTCCTTCAAGCCGGGACACGATCGAAGCGCGGGCCACCTGCGGCGGGCAGGGTTGAAGCTTGAGCGCTTACCAACAATCATTGTTGACAAGCAGGCTTGGCTGTTCAGCAGCGCGGTGTTATCTTGCCGTTCATGAGGACACCGGAGGAGCTCACGACGCTGTTTCGTGGCACGGGGCGCAAGGTCACCCCACAGCGCCAGCGCATCTTCCGGGCCCTCGACAACAACCTGCGCCATCCCACGGCGGAGGGCGTGTACGGCGACATCGTCGTCGACATGCCCACCGTGTCGTTGCGCACGGTGTACCAAACGCTGGCGGAGCTGACCGAGTTGGGGGAGATCAACAAGATCGACCTCGGCACTGGTTCGGCCCGTTTCGATCCCAACGTCGAGCCACACCATCACCTGGTGTGTGACGACTGCGGCGCCATTCGAGACGTCACCGCCAACACAACCGAGGTTCGAGTGCCGTCACATCAACGTGGCGGTTTTCGGGTCGAGGAAACCGAGGTGGTCTTCCGTGGCCGGTGCCGGGACTGCCTCTCCAAATCATCCACCGGGGAGTGAGGGACACACCATGGCAGAACTCAAGGGATCGCAGACCGAATCCAACCTGAAGGAGGCGTTCGCCGGCGAGTCGCAGGCCAACCGCCGCTACCTGTACTTCGCCCAGAAGGCCGACGTTGAGGGGCTGCCCGACGTGGCGGCGCTGTTCAAGTCGGTCGCCGACGGTGAGACGGGCCACGCGTTTGGTCACTTCGACTTCCTCGCCCCCACGGGCGATCCGGCAACGGGCGAGCCGGTTGGCTCGTCGGCCGACAACCTGCGTTCGGCAATCGCCGGTGAGACCTACGAGTACACCGAGATGTACCCGGGCTTCGCCAAGACCGCTCGCGACGAGGGCTTCGAAGATGTCGCCGAGTGGCTCGAGACGCTGGCGCGTGCCGAGAAGAGCCACGCTGGTCGCTTCGGCCAGGCGCTCGAGTCGATTTCCTAACGAGCCGGTCCGAGGTCGTCCACGACGGCCGCAGTCCAGAATCCTCGCGGACCGCGATCGACTCAGTCGGTCGCGGTCCGTCGTTGCAGCACTCATCGAAAGCTGACAGGAGAACCGTCATGACCAGATCGCTGACCTTGGACGACATCGTCGACAACGCCGCCTATGAGGACGAGCGCGACGAGTTCCGCACCCGCATCATTGCGTTGAAGAAGCGTCGGCGCATCGGCGTAGGCGAATTTGTCACGCTGGTGTTTGAGAATCGCGAGACGATGCGCTTTCAGATTCAGGAGATGGCGCGAGTGGAGCGGATGGACTCCGATGCGGCCATCGAGGGGGAGCTGGCGGTGTACAACAAGCTGATTCCCGAACCGGGCAGCCTCTCGGCGACGTTGTTCATCGAGTTGACCTCCGACGAGGATCTGCGGTCGTGGCTGCCCAAGCTGGTGGGGATCGAAAAGTCGATCGAGCTGCGGCTGTCCGATGGCACGGTCATTGTCGATATCCCCGAGGCCGACCACGAGGCGCAGTTGACCCGTGAGGAGATCACGGCGTCGGTGCATTACATCGGCTTTGTGCTCACCGAGTCCGAGGTGGAGGCATTCGCCGCCGGGCCGGTGGAACTGGCGGTCAACCACTCCGAATACCAGGCGTCGGTGACCCTGGGTGGCGAGACCACGGCCGAGCTGTTGGCCGACCTGAGGGCTGACGGGTAGTTCGGGTGAGGGCCGTGGAATATGCGGTCGGGGTCCCGTTTGGTTGCAGAATCGTCATGCATGAGAATTCTCACAGCCGTTGCGGCGTATGGTGTTTTGAGTTGTTCGTCACGACACCGTAATATTTGATCTATGCAGACATGGCAGCGAAACGCCTCGTGCGTCGGACTCGATTCGAGCATCTTCTACCCGCCCACCGATCGAGAGGCCGGTCGGGCCAAGGCGGTCTGTGCCGAGTGTCCGGTGCGTCAGGACTGCCTGGAATTCGCCCTCACGGTGCGAGAGAAGGAAGGCGTGTGGGGTGGCCTCACGGCCGTGGAGCGGCAGCGGCTGGTGCGCCGGCGCCGTCGTCAGCGTCGTGCGGCACTCGCCTCAACCGGGTAGGTCATTGATCCGTTCACTGGCCGGGAGTTCCGCTCCACCTTGTGGTCCAGAACTCGATGGCGTCGAGTGCGGTATCGAGATCCTGGCCCGATCGGGTCAATCGGTAGTTGCCGCGAGGGGCGCGCTGCTCAACCAGGCCGGCTGCGAGCAGGTCGGCGAGGCGCGAGTGAAGCACGCTGGTGGAGATCCCTTCGCACCGGTCACGCAGCGCCGCGGCCCCCAACTCCTCGCGTCGGTGGAGCTCCCACAGGATTCGAAGGACCCAACGTCGTCCAAGGAGGTCGAGCGTCTGGTTCATCGGGTGCGAATTGGGGTCCACGTCTGGCCTCCTGGACGGCTACCACGGCAGGAGTGGGTCCGAGGCCGTGGTGGGTGTCGTAAATCGGAATCGATTCTGAATCCGAAGTATAGGTTCGATTTCCGAACAGGTTCGCGAAATCGAGCGGGTACCTTCGGAGGCATCGCACCCTTGAGGGTGGTGAGAGGTCGGACCTCGTCGGCCGGCTGGGCGGCGAGCGCCCGACGCAATTCGATGAGCCGTTGAGTTTCACCCGGTTGCCGTCGCCGTCGAAGACGTGCCCCCGGGAGGGGAGCGAGGTGGCCTCCAACGAGTCCGCAGCCAGCCAGAGATGCTCGTAGCCCCCCAACACTTGCCAGGTGCCAACTGCCGATGTTGCCGGTCCACTAGCCAAGTGCGCCAAGGGCGGAGGCCAACGTTCGTGCGCAGGTCTCGAATCGAGCATCTTCTACCCTCCCACCGAGGAGGAGTCCGGACGGGCGAAGGCGGTGTGTGCCGAGTGTCCCGTGCGCCAGGATTGCCCGGAGTTCGCCATCTCCGTGCGCGAGAAGGAGGGCGTCTGGGGCGGCCCTCGCCTCAGCGGGCTGAGTCGCTCTCGACCGGCGCTTCGGCCCGGTCCCGTGCCTGCAGCTCCCGGCACAGCTGGACCGCGATACGCCCGGTGATCGGCGGCAGGACAAACAACAGGACCCTCAGGGTCCAGATCACGGCGTTCACCGACAGCCCGAACGTGATCGAGATGACGTCGGAGCTGCCGGCGACCAGCAGCACCCCGAGGAACGTCAGCCCTCCCACGCCGATGCCGGTGCGCAGCGGGTTGTCGCGGGGCCGCTCGAGCACGTTGTGCGTCTCGTCGTCGCCGAACTTGCGCGCCTCGATCCACGGCCACAGGTAGATCAGCGTGAACACTGCGCCGATGAGCAGCACCCCGGGGAAGAACACGTTGGCCACCGTGTAGCCGCCGAGGCGGATCTCCCAGTTGGGGAACAGCCTCAGCGCCCCGTCCGGCCAGCCCATGTACCAGTCGGGCTGGGAGGCCGACGACACGTTGGCCACCCGGAAGGGCCCGTAGTTCCAGATGGCGTTGATCTGTGCGACGCCGCCCAGCAGTGCGAGGAGGGCGGCGGTGAGGAAGAACAGCCCGATCGCCTTGGCAGCGTAGGTGGGCCATAGGCGCTGGCCGACCACGTTGTCCTCGCGCTCCCGTTTGCCCGGGAAGTGGGTGTGTTTGGATCGGATCAGCAGCGCCAGGTGCACGCCGATCAGCCCGGTGAGCAGAGCCGGCACCAACAGCACGTGGGCGACGAACAGGCGCTGCAGGGTGTCGGGTCCCGGGTAGGGGCCCCCGAACGCCAGCGACGACAGCCAGGTGCCGCCGACCGGGATGGACAGGATCATCGAGTTGGCGATGCGCAGCCCGACCGCCGACAGCTGGTCGTCGAGCAGCGAATAGCCGGCGAATCCGTTCACCATGCCCAGCAGCAGCATGGTGACGCCGACCACCCAGTTGATCTCACGGGGCTTGCGGAAGGCGCCGGTGAAGAAGATGCGGGCCATGTGCACGACGATCGCCGCCACGAAGATCAGCGCCGCCCAGTGGTGGATCTGGCGCATCACCAGGCCGGCTCGCACGTCGAAGCTGAGCGAGATCGCCGACCTGTACGCCGCCGACATCTCGACGCCCTGCAGCTTCTCGAAGCTGCCGTTGTACACGACGCTCTGAAACGACGGCTCGTAGAAGAACGACAGCCACGTTCCGGTGAGCAACAGCACGACGAAGCTGTAGAGCGCCACTTCGCCGAAGAGGAACGACCAGTGGTCGGGGAACACCTTGTCGAGCAGCTTCCTGGTGTACTTCGCCCCGCCGAGCCGCTCGTCGAACCAGGTGAGCAGCCGCACGGTGAGCACCGGCTTGGGGGCGCTCACGAGTCGCGGTCCTGGGTCCAGAAGCCGGGCCCGACCGGCCGTTCGAAATCGCCTTCGGCCACGAGATATCCGTCGTCGTCCATGCCGATCGGCAACTGGGGCAGGTCCCGGGGGGCCGGACCGAAGATCACTTTGCATCCCTTGGTGACGTCGAACGTGCTCTGGTGGCAGGGGCAGAACAGCAGGCCCTGGTTGGACTCGTACAGTCCGACCGGGCAACCGGCGTGGGTGCAGATCTTGGAGAACGCCACCAGGGTGCCCAACCCGTAGCCCTCGCGGCTGGTCTGGGGGCCGAACTGCTGGGCGGTCAGGCGGATCAGCAGGGTGGGGGAGTTGGCATCGTCGAGGTGGCCCTCGGGCATGACGGTCAGCACGCCCGACGTGGCGATGTCGCCGGGCTTCACCGGCGAACCTTCGGGCGTTACCAGGCGCACGCCCTTGCCCATCGGCGTGGTGGTCAGCCCTTGACCCGGACGCGGGCCCAGTGACCGGAGGGGAAACAGCACGGCGACGCCGAATGCGGCAGCGACGCCGCCGAGCATGCGCACCAGGATCTTGCGGCGGCCCACCTCCTCGTCGGCGAGGTCCAGGTCGTCCTCCAGGGCCTCGAGCTCCGCCGCCGGCGAGGCGAGCGGCGCCCGGTGCTCCTCGACCTCCTCGGCGGGAAGGAAGCGGTGCGCCCACGACACCAGGCCGATGCCGATGCCGGCCAACGCCAGCGCCAGGAAGATGCCCTCCGCCTGTGGTTGGCCCCCGATGGCGTACACCCAGGCCAGCGCAATCGAGGCGAGGATCGCCACCGCGAAGGCCAGGACCGGCACGGTGACCCGGCCGCCGATGATCAGGTGGGCGTCCTCGGCCCGGGGAACGAGCGCCGGATCGATCGGCCCGTCGCTGTCGGTCCCCCGGTCGTCGCCGGTCTTCGTCTCGCTGTCGTCGGAGTGGCCGCTCACCACTTGCCCCGATCGTCGTCGGAGTTGGCGGGCTTGGGCCGGCGGGTGATCCAGCGCATGACGCCGAAGAGCACCGTGGTCAGCGCCACCCAGGCGACGAACCCCTCGGGCACCGGCCCGATCGCCCCCAGGTCGAAGCCGCCCCGGCCCTCGCGGTTGCTCAGCGTGAGGGCATAGGCGGCGATGTTGTCCGCCTCCGAGCGGGAGAGCGTGTCGGGGCCGAACACCGGCATCTGTCCGGGCCCGGTGCGCATCGCCTCGACCAGTTGGGTCGCCGTTGCGTTCCACAGCGTCGGTGCAGCCCGGCCCTGGCAGCGCGCCACCCGAACCGGAGGCGTTGTGGCATGCCGCACAGTTGGCCCGGTACAACTCGCCGCCCAGCGCCAGGTCCGGGTCGGCGACGTCGACCTCGGGGATCGCCGGCCCGGGACCGCCGGGCCCGACCAGGCTGCCAACGTAGGCGACGAGCGCGTCGATCTCGGCGTCCGAGTGGTCGGCGGCGGGGGCGAGCCCGGGGGGAGCGGGGCGGTGGAAGCGTCGCTGAGGCCGTTGGTCCTCGGCGTCGGGATCATGTTGGTCGCCAACGGGTTTGTGCTCGGTCTGTGGCTGCTGGTGCCCGGCTTGGCGCTGGTTCTCCGCGGCCTGGTCGGCATGGTTACCGAGCGTCCCTCGCCGTCGCGCTGATGCCGACAGTCCGGGCTGAGCTAAGGCTTAGTTAAGCTCTGCCCATGTCGGCCCTTGTCGTGAACACGCACGAGGCGAAGAGTCGCTTATCCGAGCTGACTCGCTAG
>ERZ1026796.99-NODE-99-length-76974-cov-5.556508_pt1 | contig 76974 bp, 64 predicted proteins | sample MGYA00520874_ERZ1026796 | MGnify/ENA primary metagenome ERZ1026796 (study PRJEB33270, sample SAMEA104284474) | anaerobic digester metagenome | biome: Anaerobic digester microbiome; feature: mesophilic sludge digester; material: Anaerobic digester biomass | place...
CCCTTGGCCCGCTCGAGGGCGGCCATGTTGAGCAGCACGAACTCGCTGTCGCCGAGCCCCAAGTCGGCGCGCGCCTTGCCGCGCAGGGCGGCGTCGGGGTGGTAGAAAGCTGAATCCGTGCCCACCGGGACGACCTCGACCGACCGCCCGAAGAAGCGGCCGGCGCTTTCGGCGACGAACCGCGAATCGGCCAGAAAGAGCGACGTGATCTCTTCGAGCCCGCATTGGCGATACGACTGGAAGCGGTGCGGCGCCTGTTCGGCGCTGTAGCACCAGTAGGCGGCGATTCTGGCGCGCAGGCGGCTGTGGATGCGCGTGAGGATTTGCTCGCCGAAATCGGCGAAGAAGACGATGACGGCGTCGTAGTCGCTTGCGAGCAGGTCGCGCGCATAGAACGGCTGGATGGTGCGGTGTTCGTAGAAGCGGAACACGGGGAACTGCTTGAGGCGCACGCGCGGCGAGACGGGGACGCTGGTGCGGGCGCCGCGGGTGCGCGCGGTGAGGATGGAGACGTCGTGCCCGCGGGCGCTCAGCTCGTTTGCGAGCGAGATGACCAGCGTCTCGATGCCGCGCGGAAGGCGCAGGGTGTAGAAATGGATAAAGGCGAGTTTCACGGTGCCGACTTGCTGCGGTTCTGGACGGCCTGTTCGTAGACGCTCAGGTAGCGCGCTGTGATGACGCCCCAATCATACCGCTCGCGCACCACTTTCTTCAAGTGCTCCGGCGGCGCGGGCGGGCCTTCGGCGGCGGCTTTGCGCTTCGTCTTGTCGTCGACGGGGTACCGAAGCCGTGATTCGGTCTTGGGGACGACTTTCTCCGGAACGGTCAGGTCGCGGAGGGATTCCGGCTTGCTTTGGCTGACCGCCGTCGTTCCCCCCGCGGCTTTGTTTCCGCCGCCGGGGAGCCGTCCGTCGCCGCCTCCTCCTCGTCCGCCCCCGCCCCCTCCCACCATCCCCATCGAAATGTAATGGATGACGCCCTTGGGCGAGGGCTTCTTGGGAAGGGAGGGATTGAGAATGATGAAGGAAAACAGGATGACGTGGCCGGCGGCCGAAATGATAAGGGCCCGCTTGAAGGCCCGGTCGCTGCCGGCGGCGCTCCAGGTCATTTTCGGCCGGCCTTCTTCTCCTCCGGCCGGGTCATGAGGCCGACCACCTCGACTCCTGTTTTCTTGACGATGTCCAGGACGTCCATGACGAAGCCGAAGGGGAGGCTCTTGTCCGCCCGGAGGTAGACGACTTTCTTGCTTTTCCCGTAGAAAGCGGCCTGAAGCTGGCGTTCAAGGAGGTTGATGTTGATGATCGAGTCCCCGATATAGACGGACTGGTCGGGACGGAGGGTGATGGACAGGCCCTCCTCGGCCGGGGCCGTGTCGGTTTCCGCCGTCGGAAGATCGACCCCGATGCCGCTTTGCATCATCGGGGCCGTGACCATGAAGATGACCAACAGGACGAGCATCACGTCGACGAACGGCGTGACGTTGATCTCGGAAAGGGCCGTGCCGACGTCGCGCTTGGCCCGGACGGTGGGAAGCTTAGGGAGAACCATAGAGCCGTTCCGCGATGCTGAGAAGCTCGAGGGAAAAATCCTCCATGTCGGTGATCTGGTCCTTGAGCTGGTGGAGGAACATGTTGTAGGCCATGACCGCCGGAATGGCCGCGAACAAACCGACGGCCGTGGCGATGAGGGCCTCGGCGATGCCGGGGGCCACCGAGACCAGGCTGGTCGATCCGGTGACGCCGATCCCGATGAAGGTGTCCATGATGCCCCAGACCGTGCCGAACAGGCCGATGAAGGGCGAGACGCTTCCGGTCGTGGCTAAAAATCCCATCATTTTTTCCATCCGGGCGACTTCGGCGTTGGAGGCCTTCGTCAAGGCCCGGCTGAGGTTTTCCAGGCGGGAGCCGTTTGCGGGCTCGGACGCCGCCTGCTGCTGCTTGGCCAGGTAGGCGATCTCCTTGTAGCCGGCCAGAAACAGGGCGGCCGCGGGGCTGCCCGGATAGGATTTAGCGGCCTCGTTGACCTCGGTCAGGCTCCGGCTTTTTTTAAAGATCTCCAGGAATTTCTTGGACCGGGCCGTGGCCGTCCGGAAGGTCTTGCGCTTGAATATGATGATCGTCCAGGAGAACACGGAAAAAAAGAGGAGAATGAGGAGGATCGCCTGAACGACGATCGAGGCATCGGTGATGAGCTTGAAGATGTTCATGGGCGTTCCGGTTCAGGATAACACAGGGCCGGAACCGATTCAATTTAGGCCGCCAGGGATCCGGTCTTTCTGGCGACGGCGGTCAGGCCAGCATCTTTGTAAGAATCGCCAGGGCCGTCTCCTTGGCCGATTCCCCGCTTTCATAGACCGGACCGACGCAGGACGGGCACCCGGACTTGCAGGGGCAGGCGGCGATCGTCTTCAGGCAGTAGTCGAGGAGCTTCTCGTCGAGATCGAACAGCGTCGGGCTCAGGCCGATGCCGCCGGGATAATTATCGTAGAGGAAAATATTGGGCTCGAAGTCCGGCTCGAGGGACAGGACGCCCGCCCCCTGCTGAACTTTGGCCCGGACGTCCCTGGTCGGGATCGATTCGCCCGTCGCGTTGTCGCCGATCGAGACGCCCAAGTCGTGGATGTCGCACATGAGAAAGAGCGGAGCGACGTTGTGGAGGATGTAGGACAAGCCGTAGAGCCCGTTGATTTTTTCCTCGGGTTCGTAGGCCAGGCCGGCCAGGAGATCCCCCGGGATCGTCGCCCACCAAGCTGTCGTGCCCATCTCGTTCTGGGGGAGGCTCAAATCGCCCGCGCCGACGTTTTCCTGGGTGTGAAACTTGATTTTCTTGAAACCGACGACTTGGGTGGCGACGTGGACTTCGCCGTGGCGGACGTCGAAGCGTTTCAGGCGTTTTTTGTCGAACTCGTCCAGGATCTTGATCTTGGTGTAGTCGATGGCGTCGGTATAGTAGTCGATGTCGGTCTTCTTGACGTACGCCTTGCGCTCGGTGAAGTCGAGCTTCTCGACGAAGTACTGCTCGCCCTCGCAGAGATAGATCGCTTTCTCGTGGAGAGTCGTCAGGGCCGCCGTGAAATCCACCTCGGCGATCACCCGCGTCTTTTCCGTGGTGTCGACGACCACGAAGTTGTCGGAGGAGATCGACCGGAGGCTGACTCCGTCGGCCGGGTACGCGTCCGACGTCCAGTACCACTTGTCCTTGGAATGATGGAGGAACTTTTCCTCCTCGAGGTATTTGAGGATTTCGCCGATTTCGGCCCGGCCGAACTTCTCCCCGTCCTGGAACGGGAGCTCGAAGGCGGCGCATTCGAGGTGGTTGATGAGGATAGTCAGGTTGTCGGGATTGATGAGGGCCCGCTCGACCGACTTTCCGAAGAAATAGTCGGGGTTATGGATGATGAACTGGTCGAGCGGGGCGGAGGAGGCGACCAGCACGGCCGCTGAGGCTCCGGATTTCCGGCCGGCCCGGCCGATCCGCTGCCAGGTCGAGGCGATCGTTCCCGGGTAGGAGGCCAGCACGGCCACGTCGAGGGTGCCGATGTCGATCCCGAGCTCGAGGGCGTTGGTCGAGACGACGCCGAGGATCTTTCCCTCCCGGAGGCCCTTCTCGATCTCCCGGCGCTTGACCGGCAGGTAGCCGCCGCGGTAACCGCGGATCAGGCCTTCCTGCTTGATGGTTTTTTCCAGATCCTCCTTGAGATAGGTCAGAAGGACCTCGGTGACGAGACGGCTCTGGGCGAAGACGATCGTCTGGAGGTTCTGATGGAGGAAAATCGAGGCGATGCGGCGGCTTTCGTTGACGTAGGACCGGCGGATGCCCAAGGCCGCATTGACCACCGGCGGAACGTGGAAGAGAACGTATTTTTCCCCGCGGGGGGCGCCGTTGTCGTCGATGAGCGTCGGCGGGGCCTCGATCATTTTCTCGGCCATCTCCAGCGGGTTGGCGATCGTGGCCGTGCAGAGGATGAACTGGGGATTTGCCCCGTAGAAGGCGGCGACCCGCTTGAGCCGGCGGAGGACGTTGGCCAGGTGGCTGCCGAAGATGCCCCGGTAGTTATGGAGCTCGTCGATGACCACGTATTTCAGGTTTTCGAAGAGCTTGATCCACTTGGTGTGATGGGGCAGGATCCCGGCGTGGAGCATGTCCGGATTGGTCAGGACGATGTGACCCCGGGCCCGGATGGCCCGCCGGGCGTCTTGGGGAGTGTCGCCGTCGTAAGTGAAGATCCGGATTTCCCCGGGCAGGCGGGCGATCGTCTCGTCGAGCTCGGCCCGCTGGTCGTTGGCCAGGGCTTTGGTCGGGAAGAGGTAGAGGGCCCGGGCCGAGGGATCCTTGAGGATCGCATCGAGGACGGGCAGGTTGTAGCAGAGGGTTTTCCCCGAGGCGGTCGGGGTGACGACCACGGGATTCCCCCCGTTCCTCACCGCTTCCCAGCTGGCCCGCTGGTGGACGTACAGCCGCTCGAAGCCCTTGTCCCGGAGAGCCTTTACCAGGGCGGGGTGGACCTCGGCCGGGTAATCGGCGTACCGGCCTTCCTGCGCCGGCAGATGCTTCAGGGCGGTCAGCGAATTCGTTTTCAGGGATTCGTCCCGGAGAATCTCGAGCGCCTTGTGAAGATTCTCTTGGCGGCCCATAGCGGCATGCTAGCGCATCGGCCGGCCGGCCGTCAAATTTTCTTGCTCCGGCCGCTGAAAAGTCTTAAAATGACAAGGTTATGCTCAACGAAATCGTCGTGAAGAAGGCGGCCCAGCACAATTTAAAGAGGATCGACGTCCGTCTTCCCCGCAACCGGTTCATCGTCGTCACCGGGCCGTCCGGATCGGGCAAATCCTCGTTGGCCTTCGACACGCTGTTCGCCGAGGGCCAGCGCCGCTACATCGAGTGCATGTCGGCTTACGCCCGCCAATACATGGAGATGATGGAAAAACCGGACGTCGAATCCATCGAGGGCCTGTCCCCGGCCATTTCGATCGAGCAGAAGACAATCTCCTCCAACCCCCGCTCGACCGTCGGGACCGTGACCGAGATGTACGACCTCCTCCGGCTGCTGTTCGCTCGGGCCGGCATCCCCCACTGCCCGTCCTGCGGACGGGCGGTGAGCTCCCAGTCGACCGACCAAATCATCGACCGCATCCTCGATTCGGCCCGCGGCCGGATCAAGGTCATGGCCCCCGTCATCAAGGGCCGCAAGGGCGAATACCACCGGCTCTTTGACCGCCTCCGGAAAAAGGGTTATCTCCGGCTCCGGCTGGACGGCGTTTTCCGCGATCTCGAGGATGAAATCATCCTGGTAAAAACGCGGTCCCACACCGGGGAAGTCCAGATCGACGACCTGCGCTCGTCCGCCTCTTCCCGCGGCCGTCTCCAGGAGGCGGTTGAGCGGGCGTTGGAATTGACGGACGGCGAGGTCCTGATCATCGCCGAGGACGGAGCCGAAAGCTATTATTCCCGGAAGCTCCGCTGCCCGGTCTGCGACGTCAGCCTGCCGGATCTCGAACCGCGCAACTTCTCGTTCAACAGCCCCTACGGCGCCTGCCCGCGGTGCCACGGCCTTGGATTTGACACGACCCTGAACGAGGACGGCGAGACCGAGCTGACCGGGGACCGCTGCCCCTCCTGCGAAGGAGCCCGCCTCAATCCCCGGAGCCTGGCCGTCCGGATCGACGGGCGGAACATCCACGACATGAGCGGGCTTTCGATCGACCGGCTGATCGCCGACCTCGGCCGACTCGAGGTCCTCGTTTCCCGCGAGGCGGTGGCCGAGCGGATCCGGCGCGAGCTCCTCGGCCGCCTGCGCGTCTGTCACGAGCTCGGCTTGTCCTACCTGACGCTCGACCGGACGGCGGCCTCGCTTTCCGGCGGAGAGGCCCAGCGCGTCCGCCTGGCGGCCCAGGTCGGAGCCCGGCTCCGGGGAATCCTCTACGTTCTCGACGAGCCGACGATCGGCCTCCACCAGAGGGACAACGGCCGGTTGATCGGCATGATCCGCCGGCTCCGGGACGACGGCAACACCGTCCTCGTCGTCGAGCACGACGAACAGACCATCCGGGCGGCCGACTACATCCTCGACCTCGGCCCGGGCGCCGGCGAGCAAGGGGGCGCGGTCGTGGCCGAAGGAACGCTCCCGGAAATTCTGAAATCCCCGGCCTCCTTGACGGCCAAGTACCTGCGGGGGGAGGCGGCGGTTTCCTTCCCCGACGGGCGCCGGCCGGCTAAAAGCTTCCTGACGATCCGCAACGCCCGGGAGCACAACCTCAAGAACATCGATGTCTCCATCCCCCTGGGATGCATGACCGCCGTGACCGGCGTTTCGGGTTCGGGCAAAAGCACCCTGGTCTTCGACATCCTCCACCGCGCCCTGCAGAACGCCCTGTTCCGGGCGAAGCTCAGAACCGGGGCGTTCGACAAGCTCGAGGGCGTCCAGCACCTGGACAAGGTCATCTCCGTGGACCAGAAACCGATCGGCCGGACGCCGCGGTCCAACCCGGCCACGTACGCCGGCCTGTTCACCGACCTCCGGCTCCTCTTCTCCTTGTCCCAGGAGGCCCGGACCCGCGGCTTCGGGCCGGGGCGGTTCAGCTTCAACATTCCGGGCGGCCGCTGCGAGGACTGCCAGGGGGCCGGGGTGAAACGGGTCGAGATGCATTTCCTTCCCGACGTTTTCGTCACCTGCGACCGCTGCGGCGGACTTCGCTACAACAAGGAAACGCTGGCCGTCCGGTACAAGGGGCGGTCGATCGCCGATTTCCTGGCCATGACGGTGGATGAGGCGTATGAGTACCTCAAGGCCCAGCCGCGCCTCAAGCGCCGGCTGGCGACCTTGCGGCAGGTCGGGCTCGGCTACATCCGGCTCGGCCAGCCGGCCCCGACGCTGTCCGGCGGCGAAGCCCAGCGCATCAAGCTGACCAAGGAGCTGGGCCGGCGGGCGACCGGCCGAACGCTGTACCTTTTGGACGAGCCGACGACCGGACTCCATTTCGACGACGTCCGCAAGCTTTTGGAGATCCTCTCCGAGCTTGTCCGGATGGGCAACACCGTGGTCGTCATCGAGCACAACCTTGAAGTGATCCGGTTCTGCGATTATATTATCGACCTGGGTCCCGAGGGCGGGGAGGACGGAGGGCGCGTCGTCGCGGCCGGATCCCCCGAGGACGTCGCCGCGGCCGACACGCCCACGGCCGCGTTTCTCCGGTCCGCCCTTTCGGCCCCCGGACGAACCGGGACAAATTAGGCGGATCATGGCTTTCGACGATATCCCCGGCAACGCCCCGCTCAAGGCGATTCTCCGCTCCGCCCTGCGGCGGAAAAGCGCCCTCCCGAGCCTGTTGTTCTGCGGGGCCGCCGGCGCCGGCCAGCGGGAAACCGCCTTGGAGCTGGCCAAGGCGTTCAATTGCCTCCATCTCGACGATGACGCCTGCGGCGAGTGTCCCTCCTGCCGGTCGATCGCCGCCGGAAACCATCCCGACATCATCGAGGTGATCAACCTTCCGCGGAAACAGAAAAAAACGGCGGCCGACGGAGGCCGTGAAAACGGAGCGGCCGCGGGGGATGAGGACGCCGCGGAAGACGCCGTCGCGGAACCGGCGGGATCCGGCTCGAAGCCCCGGAACATCGTCATCGATCAAATGCGCCGGGCGATCGAGCTGGCCCTCATGAAGCCGATGATCGGCCGCAAGCGGGTGTTTCTCGTCGACGACGCTTCGGAAATGGAAGCCGCGGCGGCCAACGCCTCGCTGAAGATTCTCGAGGAGCCGCCGGCGTTCTCCCAGTTCATCCTGGTGGCGGGCAATCCGGACGTTCTTCTCCCGACGATTCGGTCCCGTTGCCAGACGCTTGTCTTCGGACCGGTCGGAACCAAGGAGATCATCGCCGTCCTCCGGGCGCGCGGCTTGGATGAAACGCGGGCCGTCTCCGTCGCGGCCGTCGTCCGGGGCGATTATCAGCGGGCCCTGAACACCGACTGGGACGAGTTCTTCGAGGAGCGCGGCCGGGCGTGGGACATGTTCCGGGCGATTTTGACCGGAAGCGACGGCGGGGATTTCATCCGCCGGCATGCCGGCGGACGAAAAGCCGCCTCCCGGGACGACATCGAGGCCTTGCTCGGTTTCTTCCGCGGATTCGGACGGGATCTTCTCGTCCTGGGCGAAACGGCGGGAGGAGGCCCCTTGTTCAATTCCGACCTTGAAGAGCGCCTCCAGGAGCTTGCCTCGACCGTCCCGCCGGAACGGGCCTTGCGATTGATCCGGGCCGTCGACGCGGCTCAAGCTTCTCTGGAAAAATACGCGAACGTCCGCTTGCTTGCGAGCGTTCTTTTCGCGAGAATGACAGGATAACGACATGAGCGATTTGATTTGCGCGGTTTCCTTGACGACGGGAAAGACGATCCGGGCCCGCAAGGGCGAGACCGAGTTGGTCCGGGGCGATCTCTGCCTCGTGGAATCCGAGTTCGGGGGCGACCTGGCCCGGGTCGTCGAGACGGACGGGCCGGTATGCCGCCATCCGAACCGGGCTTCGGAAGCGCCGAACGTCCTCCGCAAAGCCGACGCCGAGGATGAGCGGAGGCTGGCCTGGCTCCGGGAACGCGAGCAACGGGCCTTCGCTTTCTGCCTCGACCGGATCAAGTTCCGGAATCTGGCCATGAAGCTGACCGCGGTCCGGTTCTATTTCAGCGAGAAAAAAGGCGTGTTCTTCTACACGGCCGACGGCCGGATCGATTTCCGCCAGCTGGTCAAGGACCTGGCCAAGGAGCTCCGGATGCGGATCGAGATGCGCCAGGTCGGCGTCCGAGACGAGGCCAAGATGATCGGCGGCCTCGGCGTCTGCGGCCGTCCGCTCTGCTGCGCCTCGTTCATGAAAACGTTCGAGCCGGTGACGATCCAGAAAGCCCGCAAACAGCAGATCGCCATCAATCCGACGAAGATCTCGGGATTGTGCGGCCGGCTGATGTGCTGCCTGGCCTTCGAGGAGGAGAGCCGGGGCCGGATGTATTACGACGAGGATATTCCGAATGAGGATTGAGCCGCCGGCCCGCGGTCAGCGGCCGATCGAGAAAGCCGCCGCCGGCGAGACGGCCAGAAGCGTCCCCTCGGCCGTGTAAGCCTTCACCGTCCAGGAGTAGGTTTTTCCCGGGAGGAAGCGGGGGGCGATTTCCGCCGGGATCACGACCGACGGTTTGTCCGTTTCCGCCGTCCAGACAGGCTCGAGCCCCTCGACCGTAATCCTGTATTCCGCCGCCCCGTCGACGCCGCGCCAGGAGAAAGATTTCGGATTTTCCTCGAGAATCCCCGCGGGGGCGATGAGAACGACGGGAGCGCCGCGGACGATCCGCGTCCCGCTGTCCGGAAAATCCGGCGGGCGGGGCGTTCGGGGAACCAGGAGGAAAACGGCCGCGGCCAAGAGGACGGCCGTCCCGGCCGCCGCCCAGGCGAGACCGAACCTGAGGCGAGCCCGTTTTTTCGCCGACCGGACGGCCGCCGCGGAAGCCGGCCCGGCCAGCCGGACGGCCTCGAGAAGAGCGGCCCGCTCGGCCGTCCGCTGAAAACAGGCCGGGCAGTCGAAATAGTGCTTCTCGAAACACTCGGCTTCCTCCGCGCTCAGCCGGCCCAGAAGATAGTCGTCGATCTGTCGTTCGAATTCGAGGTGTTCGGGGCGGCGCATCGGATCGAATCCTTGTCCTTTCATTAGTCGGGCGACGGGGGAAAAAATGACTTTGCCGCCCGCCGCATCTGGTTCCGAAGGAGCTTGAGGGCGTAGTGGACGCGTTCGCTGACCCGGGCCGGGGCGAGCCCGAGGCGGAGGGCGGTTTCCTCCCGGCTCAGCTCTTGATAGTAGTAGAGATCCAGGACCTCGCGGTATTTCGGCGGCAGGGCCGAGACGGCCGCGGCCAGGCCGCGGATCCGCTCGTGTTCCTCCAACCGGTCCTGGGAGGAGGCCGGGTCGTTTTCCGCCGGGAATCGGCGGGCGATTTTCGATTTCCCCCGGATGTGGTCGACGATCCGCCGGCAGGCGATGGTGTAGATGAACGTGCCGATTTGGGAATCCCCGCGGAATTCCCCGGCCCGAACGGCCGCGATCGTTTGCGTGAGAACCTCGTTGGTCAGGTCCTCCCAGTCCGGGTTATCCCAGCCGACGGCCCGGCGGATCTTGAAACCGACGACCGGCCGGTATTTCGCGACGACGGCTTCCAGGTCGACCTCGGCCTTGGGCGGGGGCTTCACGATCGCCTAATCACCGGCCGGATTTTTTTTCGCCGAGTTCAGCATGTAGCTTTTCACGTCGACCAGGATCTCCCGGGGTTTGCTGCCTTCCGACGGCCCGAGAATGCCCTCCTGCTCCATCTGGTCGATCAGGCGGGAGGCCCGGGCATAGCCGAGCTTGAGCCTCCGCTGGAGATAAGAAGCCGAGGCCTGTCCGGTGTGGAGAATCAGCTTGACCGCCTCCTCGAACATTTCGTCCTTTTCGTCCGATTCGCCCCAAGGCATCTCCCCGGTGCGCTGGAGGACGTCGACGATGCGCTCGTCGTAGTCCGGCGTCCCCTGCTTTTTCACGAAGTTGACCAGCCGGCGGACTTCCGGAATCGAGACATAGGAGCAGTGGAGGCGGACGAGCCGGGGATAATTCGGGGGGATGAAAAGCATGTCGCCCATCCCCAGGAGCTTTTCCGCCCCGTTTTCGTCCAGGATGACCCGGGAGTCGATCTTGCTGGGGACGCGGAAAGCGATCCGGCTGGGGAAGTTGTTCTTGATCGTCCCGGTGATGATGTCGGTCGAGGGACGCTGGGTGGCCAGGACCAGGTGGATGCCGACCGCCCGGGCCAACTGGGCCAGCCGGCCGATGGCGAAGTCGACGTCCTGACCGCTGACCATGATGAGATCGGCCAGCTCGTCGATGATGATGACGATGTAGGGCATGGGCCGGAGCTTCCGCCGCTCCTCCTCGGTCAACTTGCCTCTTTTTTCCCGGAGCTGGTCGGCGATGTGATGGTTGTACTGGTCGATGTTGCGGACCTTGGCCTGCTGCATCAGGTAATAGCGCTCCTCCATCTTTTTGACCGTGTCCATCAGGATGGCCGCGGCTTTCTTGGCGTCGTTGATGACCGGGCTGAGAAGATGGGGGATTCCGTCATAAAGGGAAAACTCCAGCCGCTTGGGATCGATGAGCAGGAGCTTGACCTCCTCGGGCGAGGCCTTATAGAGGATGCTGGCGATCAAGGCGTTGAGACAAACGCTTTTCCCGGTTCCGGTCGCCCCGGCGACCAGCAGGTGCGGCATGACTCCGAGGTCCGTCACGTAGACTTCATCATGGACGGTCTTGCCCAAGGCAAGGGTCAGCTTGGACGGCGATTTGATGAACGCTTCCGACTCGAGGATATCGCGGAGCTTGATGATCTCCCGCTTGTTGTTGGGGATTTCCACGCCCAGGGAGGACTTGCCCGGAATCCGCTGGATGCGGACGGATTCGGCCCCGAGGGCCAGGGCCAGGTCGTCGGAGAGATTCGTGACCTGGTTGATCTTGATTCCCGGCTTCGGAGAGTACTCGTAGGTCGTGATGACCGGGCCGGGATGGTATTCCCGCACTTCGCCCTCGACCTTGAACTCGGCCAGCTTCTCCTCGATCAGGCTTCGTTTTTCCTGAAGCTCCTTTCTGTCGATCTGCTCGGTCGGAGCGCCGGGATCCAGGAGCGTCAGCGGCGGGAGGGTGTAGTCGGGCCGGTCGTCGAACTGGGGGAACGCATACTGCTCGGGCCGGGCGACGGGAGGAAGCGGCGGTTTGATCGCCGCCTTGCGCAGCTCGCGCCGCGGAGGAGGAGACGGCTCGCGGCGCTCCGCCCGGGCCGGAGCCGGGGCGGCGGCCGGCTCCGCTTTGGCCCGGGCCGAAGCCTTCTTTTCCCGGGCCGGCTTTTCCGGCTTGGGGCGGCGGGGGATGCGGATCTTTACTCCGGCGACGGTGAACCGGGTCATCCGGCCGACGCCCAGAAACAATTTCTTGAAGGAAAAACCGCCGACGGCGACGGCGAAAAGCGAAGCCGCCGCCAGGAGGAAGATCAAAGTTCCGGGACTGCCGAAAAAACCGTGGAGGAAGGAGACCAGAAGCTGGCCGAGAACGCCGCCGACCGGGATTTTCTTTCCGCCCCAAGCGATGTTTTGAAAGAAAAGATCCAAAAGGGGACAGAGGATGAGAAGCAGGAGAATAAACTGCCCGGCTTTGCCGAAGATGATTCTCCGGTTGCCGTGAAGAATGGCCCGGATGCCCAGGTATCCGGCGGCCAAGGGGAGGAGCCAGGCGGCCAGGCCGAGGGCGGCATATGCCGTTTCGGCCGTCTCCGCCCCGATCCTTCCCCCCCAGTTGTCGATGCGGGCGTTCCCGGGCGCGGCGCTGGCCCAAGACGGGTCGAGGGAATTATAGCTGATCAGGGCGGCCAGGGAAAAAAGAGCGGCGAAGACGAGCAATATGCCGACGGCCTCGGAAAGGGGAAACCGCCGCCGGGGGGCCGCTTTTGACGCGGTTTGAGTGTTCGTCTTCCGCCGCCTCGCCTTACTCATGCTCCTGCCGGAATTATATCATATTTGGGATTCCGGCCCGGGGGGGCCGGGGAGCGTCGGCAGCTCGAGGCGGTACGGACCGGTCGGGATATCGGAGTTCGGCCGGGCGGCTCCGTCTTCATGGCCGATGAACAGCCGGAAACGGGGAGGGAGGCCGGGAAGAAGAATCGAGGTCTCGGCCGGTCCCCGCCCGTCGGAGCCGAACGCGCCGAGGCGGCCGGAGAAAACCGTGATTTTCTTCGCTTCGCTTCCCTCCGCGTCGGTGAAGAGGACATAAGGATGATCGATCCGGCCGTTGCCGTATCGAAGGGCCGGACCGAAAACGCGACTCCGGACGAAAACCCCGTCCTCCCTGAAGACGGCCGCGACGGTCTGGAAATGATAGCCCCCGGGGCCGGGGACGGCCGCGAACCAGACTCGTCCGGACCAACGCCCGGCTTTCCGCCCCGCCGCGTCCATCACCCCCGGCAAGCGGTATTCCTTGCGCAGGGATTCCTCGGACGTATAGGACGTCGTCCGCGGAGCCGGAAGATATTCGTACCCGAAGTCGATGACCGCCCCCTCGGGAATGTCGGCGACGGTTTCCGACGCTTCGGCGGCCCACGGCTCGGCCGAGGGAAGCCGGCCGGGGCGGAGGATGAGGCGGGCCAATTCCCGGCCGCCGGAGTCCGAGATTTTCACGTAGGGATTCGAGACGTCCTCCTTGACGCCCAGGCCGCCTCCGGCCGAAACCGCGCTCCGGATCTCCCAGGAACCCGACGGCGCGCGGCTTAGCGAAACGTCCTGGACATAGGTCCGAAAATTGACCGGGAAGCCCTGGGCGGGAGCCCGGCTGAGCTTGTAGATTTCAAGTTTCGGCATGTGGATTTCAAACAAGGGCTCCTTGAATCCAGGCTCGATCGTCTTCACCAGGGTGCCCTCCCGGGCCAACTCCTCGTAAACCGCGGCTTCCCTGGGGAAGTCCTGGGGGAACCGGGTGAAGCGTCCGGCCATCATATCGCTGACGACGGCGTATTCAATCCCCTTGAAGGAAAGGAATTCCAGGTCCGTCCGGCTGAAAGTATGGTTATAATAGACGGTGTAGTCCTGCCGGGAAATCGGGGGGCCGTAGGATTCAAGGGCGATCCCGGTGCCCTTGGGAAGGTTGTATTCGATCCATTGCTTGGCCCGCGTCCGGGAATCGAGCCCGGCCAGGGCCGAGTCCAGCTTTCCGAGACGGACAGCCGAAGGGGCGATGATCGCCGCGACCAAGATCCACGAGACGGCGGCAAAAACGGTCCGCCGTTTCCCGTTCGCGCTCCCGGGGACGAATTTTTTCCGACTCCGGTCCAGAAGCCAAGCCAGGAAGACTCCCCCGATCAGGCAGAAAAACGGAGCCAGGGGCATCAGGTATCGCGTCGCCCGCGCCCCCCAGAGCGAGATCAGGGCGAACTGGACCAAAGGATAGGATAGCAGGATCACGTCCCTCTTTTGACGGCGGAACAAGCCGAGGAGGAATCCGCCGAGGACGAGGAATTGAGAGACGATCCCCACATTCTCGATGAATCCATGGCGCAGGTAGAAAAGAAGGGCGGAATGCGCGGTGGAATCCCCGAAATGCCCCTCCTCGGTCAGATGGCGGCTCTGCCACCGAAAATCCTTGAAAAACTTCGGGAAATCGAGAACGACATAAGGGCTGCCGAGGATGAACACAACCAGAAAAATAAGACCGGCGCCGATCAAGCGCGGGCTGAGGATGTATTCCCAGGCGGGCCGCTTGATTTCGCGGACACGGTACACGTGAGCGGCGAACAAGGGAATGAACAGGAGCACCCCCCCGTATTTGGTGGTCATCGCCAGGCCGGCCGCCGCTCCGGCCCAAAGATAATCCCGCGTCCGCCCTTTTTCAGCGATATTCCAGATGAAGAGATAGGACAAAACGAGAAAGAAGACCATGGGGACGTCGGGCAGCATGTCGTGCGACATGCGGGCGTGCTCCAGGCCGAAGGTGAGAAGAAGGGCGGCCAAGGCTCCGGCCCGCGGTCCGAACATCCTTTTCCCGAGCAGATAGAGAAGAAGAACCGTCCCGGCGCCCATCAGGGCCGAGAGGAAGCGCCCGATCAAGTAGAAAACCTGGGGGAATTGGGTGAAGGTTTCCTCGAATTCGGCGATGGTCCGGACATTTCCGGCGGCTTTTTCGATTCCGTAATAAACCTTCCACATCCCGGCCAGGGCGTACATGTGAAGCGTGGGGACATGAAAGAAATGGGGATTGAGATCCCCCTCCAAGAAGCGCATCGACTTCGCTGCGAAGCAGTTTTCGTCCGCGTGGTACGTGTGGGGAAGGCCCCAGCCGATGCCCCAAAACCGGACCGCGGCGGCCAGAATGAGGAGAACAAGGAAGACCGCCGTCCCGGACGATTTCGAGGAGAAGGACATGATGAATCGTAATATAGCGGAAGAGTTCCGGAAACGTCAATCGCCGGGCCGGCCCGGGATTCAGCGGAAAAACATGGTCCGGGCCTGATCGAGGAGATACAAAAAATCCCGGACGCTCCGGACTGCTCTCAGCTGCTTGAGAAGGTAGGCCGGCCGGAGGTAAAAGGACCGGACGGCCTTTTGCCGCAGCCGCCAGAGTTCCTCCAGAGACAGGGAGCCCGAGCTGAAGACCGGCGGACAGGTGCTGTCGAAAAGCAGGACGTCCGGATCGATCAACCCCTTGGCGATGCTTTCCTGCCGCAAGGGGGAGCCGACGTCCGGAGTCAAGACGGTGAACGAGGCGAAGTCCGGATCCAGCTCCTTGGCGAAGCGGATCGTCCGGCCGACTGAATCGGGCGTCTCGCCAGGCAGGCCGACGATGAAATAGGCGAGCGTCCGGATGCGGAATTTTTTACATACGGCAAATGCCCGGATCGCCTTTTCCCGGGTGATCTTCTTGTCCGTGGCCGCCAGGATTTCCTCCTGGCCGCTTTCCACGCCGATCATGACGGTATGGCAGCCGGCCTTCTTCATGGCCGCGGCCAGCTCTTCGTCCAGGGTGGTGATATGGGCGTTGCAGACCCAGGAAAAGCGGAGTCCGCGGTTTTCCATTCCGGCGCACAATTCCAAGATCCGCTTCTTCGAGACGGTGAAGGTCGGATCGTTGAACATGATTTCCCGGACGCCGAGGTCCCGGAGGGCCTCCAACTCGTCGAGGACTCCGTCAAGGTTCCGCGACCGGTAGGCGACGGCTCCGGCCGTGCAAAACACGCAGCCGAACGGGCAGCCGATCGAGGCGATGACGAGAGCGAACGGCCGGCGCCGGGCCAGCGGACTGCGGTTGGCCCGGAGGTTGAAAAGATCGTGGCGGGGAACGGGGAGAGTGAAAACGGGAGCCGGACGCGCCGGGGCCGGGACGGACAGACCGTCCGCCCTCCGGACGGCCAGGGCGGAGTAATCCCGCTTCCTCCCGCAAACGTAGTCGACGATTTCCGGGGTGCCCGTATCCAAGATCGCTGCGTCGACGTGGGGAGCGGCGGCCAGGAACCGTTCCGCCTCGAAGAGGAAGATGGAACCCGTGGCGACGAGGCGGGCCCCGGTTTCCTCCTTGACCCGGGCGGTGAAGGCGAAATCGTTTTTCCACGTCGCCGTCCCGCTCGTGAAGATAACCACGTCCGGAGCAAAACGCCGGATGCGTTCGAGACAAGCCTCTTCGGAGAGGCGGTCGGCCACCGCGTCAATCACCTCGAGCCGGGTTTCCCGCAGGACGCCGGAAAGGATGATGAGATCGCTAGGCGGCCAATAATAATCCGCCTTGGACGAGTAACTGCAGTACAAGTCATGGATGTAGATCTTATCGCCCGGGCAATGGAGAAGGAGGACCTTGGGAACCGCGGCGGAAGCATTCATGATCATTCTTCGGTCTCTCCAGTTCCTCTGGCTAAAAGGCGATTGCCAGCCCGGCGCCGTATTCCCATCCGCCCAGGTCGATGGTCCGGCTTCCGGCCGAGGCCTTGACCATCGTGTACTTGATCTTAGCGAAAGGGAGGATGGGGATCGTCTCTCCGAATTGGAAGTAGACACCGGCGGCGGCATGCCAGCCCTTGGCGTGATCGACGACGGTCCCGATGGGGTTGTTTTCAAAATAGAAGTAATAATCGAGGCCGAGGCCGGCGAACGGAATCAGGAAAGACACCGGATAGGAGGCCCGGAGCCCGAGAGACACCGGGATGAGGACAAACGACGTCTTTTCCTTGCTGTGGGACAGGGAACCGTTTTTTGACAATACCTTGACGTCGAGCGAAAAACCTAGGCGGGGGATCAGGTTGGCCGTCAGCCCGAGACCGGTGATCGACCCGCCCGGCCGGTAAATCGTGTTGAAGAGCGGGTCGGCGATGTTGTACCGGCCGAGGGAAAATTCGACCGTCCCCTGCCAGGCGGCACCGTCCGCGGCCTCGGCCGAGGAAAAGCCGCAAAGGAGCGCCAGGATTGAGACCGCGGCCGCAATCCGTCCGGCCGCCCGCCGCTTCCACGCGCCGCCGAAAGGCATGCCGTCCTCCTTCGCCCGAAGGGGCGTCAGAAGTTGTACTGGATCCCCAAGACGGGCTGGAAGTGGAGCAGGTTGATCCGCTGGTTAAGGTTGACGTTCTTGGGGTTCAGGTAATTCAACCGCAAATCGAAGAGGATGCTCAGCGATTCGGTCGGCCGGTACTCCAGACCGAGAAGGCCGCCGAACAGGAATTCGGTGAACTTTTCCTCGACGAACGTGAGGTCGGAGACGACGATATCGGCCGAGGTGAAGGGAGAGCGCTCGGTGAAATTGAAATCGTTCAGGCTGCTCGTTTTCCCCATGGTCAGGCCGATCATCGGGCCGGCCGAAAGGCCGATCGTATCCGTTTCCAGGAGGGAGAAGAGAGCGAAGGCCGAAAAGCTCCAGGAGGGATACTTCATGTCGTCGGCCTGGAAGCTCACCGTCCGGTTGGAGTCGGCGAGAAACGGATGGGGGAGGGAAGCCGTGAACGCTCCCGGTTCCTTGATCGACCAGGCCGTCACACCGAGGCCGAGCTTGATGCGGTTCAGGTATTTTCCGAACTGCAGCTCGAAGACGGGACGCGCGCTGAAGGAATAAGCCTCGTCCAGGGTACCGGTTTCACCGTACAGGTCGAAATTTTTGTCCACGGCCATGTCCCCGCCCAGGAACAGGGACAATCCGGTCCGGGCGGCCACGAAAAAGTTAGAACGGCCGGGGATCTCCGGTTCGGCCGGCGCGGCCGCAGGCGCCGTCGGCTTCACGCCGGGCTTCGCTTCCGCTTCCCGGACGGGCGCCTCGAGAGGCGGAACCTCTCCCTCGTACCAGAATGAGATCTTCAGCCCTTCGACATTCTGGACGATCGTATAGGCCGGAACGTTTTGACTCAGGTCGAAGACGACCCGGACCGTTTCCGGCGTGAACTGCCCGGTCCGGACATCGAGGACGCCGATGTCGTCGATCTGGGTGTAGGATGGGACCTGGATCCGGGGCATCGGCGTCAGGTCCACAACCAAACGGGGAGGGGCGGGCAGAAAGGACGCCTCGACCGTGTAGGCCCCTTCGATCTTGAGTTGGACGGAGAGCTTGTCGCCGTCCTTGGAAAGGCTCATTTCCTTGAGAGCCGCGGCCGGCGTTTGGCTCAGCAAGGCCCGCGAGGCCCACAACAGCATTCCGGCGAGAAGCAGCGAGCGGGGAGCACGACGGTGGATCATCATCACATGTTCCTCCAGTGTTGATCAATCATTGCTCACGGTTTCGGAAGGAGCGCCTTCCACGCCGTTGAACGCGACCGCGGTGATGACGTAATCGTATGTTTCCACCGCCGTGATGTCGCGGTCGAGGAAAGCGCATACGCCCGAGACTTCGCCGATCCGAACGTACCCGTCGGCGCTTTCGCCGTGCTTCTTCCGATAAACGCGATACCCCTGGAGCGAGGAGGCATCGGCCGTTTTCGGATTGGCCTGCCAGAAAAGCAGGTAACCGATTTGACGGACGACGGTTACCCTAGCATGTTCCAAGCCTTTTTGCAACCGGTTTTCGGGCGCGGGGAGCTCCTGGAAAATCATCCCTTCCTTGGAAAGAAGGCGGGGATGCAAGGGCGGAAAGGGCAGGGCCCGGATGGCCGCGTACCACGTTTCGGTCATGAGCTTGTAGCCCTCGATGTTCGGATGGACGCCGTCGGAAATCAGCGCGTCGGCCCCGCCGTTGGCGTTGAAAACAGCCTCCATGTCGACGAAGGGGACAACGATCTGGGGGGCCAGGGCCCGGATCCCCGCTTCCAGGGCGATGTGCCGATTCCGATACTTGGGGAAATTCCAGATCCAGTCGTTGCGCGGACAGACCGTGGACAGGATCGGCATGGTTCCGAAGGCGCGGCTTCGCAGGCAGATTTCCTTGAGGTTATAGAGGATGACTTCGACCGGGCCGGCGTTATTGAAGAGCTTGACGTCGTTGGTCCCTTCCATGACGAGGATGTACCGGGCCTGGCGGGCGGCCAGGACAGCCTCGATCCGGCCGAGCCCATGGGCCGTGAGCTCCCCCGGGTATCCTTCGTTGATGACGTCCGTGGACCCGAAAACCTCGTCGAGCTTGTCGTCCAGCCGGGGGATGTATCCCAGCTCGGGGGCTTCCGTCGAGTTGATGTAGCCGTAGGTGATGCTGTCGCCGAAACCGATGTATTTCGACTCGCTGACCTCCGGTCCGGCGACGCCCGAAGGCTCTTCGAGGACGCGGGCTTCTCCCACGCTGGAAAACGGGCGGGCGAGAAGGGCGGCCGTCCGGTGACATTCCGTCCGGATTCCCTCCGGACCGGGAAGGATCACGAAGAGGCCGTTGTCTGTTCCGGCCGCCTCGAACCGCGGCCCCGGGATTTTCCCGGACACGACGAACGGCCCGGCCGGGATTCCGCTTCCGTCGTAAACCGCGCCGAGAAGACGCGTTCCGGTCATCCCCGTGTCGGCCCAGAGAACGGCCGGCCGGCCGTCGTCGAGGGCGACCAAGCGGGGACTTTGTCCGGTCCCCGTTTTTTTGACCGGCAAGGGGATATTCGTCCATCCGCCGTCGGCGAGTCCGGCAGCGTGGACGCGGTAGCGCGAGCCGTCATAGGCCGACCAGGCGGCCCGGAGGACGCCGTCCCGGCCCAAGGCGGCGTCGAGCTGAAGACAGGGTTTTTCGCCGTTTACGAAAAGACGCTTTTCCCCGGACCACGAATTCCCGCTCCAACGCCTGGCGGCGACGACGTAGGTCCCTTCGATCCGCCCGGTCCATAGAATCCAAAATCCGCCGAGGCCGTCGGGCGCGATCCGGGGCGGAGACAAAGCGGCGGCTCCCTCCGGCGTGATTCTCCATCTCCGGCCGGAAGCGGCCTCCTCGGCCAGAATCTCCTCGGTTTTTCCAGACAGGTGATGCCAGACGGCCCACAATCCCCCTTCCGCGGGGAAAAAAAGATCCGCTCCGTCGTTCCAGCCTTCCGGAGCGCCGAAGGTCCGCGAACCGCCGAAGGTTTCATTTTCCAGAACCCCGGCTCTGGTGATGCTTCCGTCGGCGGTCATCTCCTCTCCCGCCAGCCAGAGACGGCCGGCGGCGTCGCGGCGCAATTGAAGATCCTCATAGGACGCGTCCAGACGGAGAAGGGCCGTTTCCGGAACGCCCGACGGTCCGACGGAAGCGATATGCCAGGATCCTTCCCCGGATCGAAAAAGATATTGAACCGGCTCGCCGGGAAGCCCAAGAGGGCGGGAGAACGCCGGATCGGCTTTATACAGAGAGTTGCTATGCGGGGAGGACGCGCCCGGCAGGGGAAGAATCGACATAAGCCCCGCCAGCCCGACCCCTAATGTCCGGAGAAACGTTTTAAACGCGTTTTCCATAACAATGACTATAACATATTTATATAACGGGTTGACAAGCATCTGTTTCCTTGGCATGATAAATCGCTATACCTGGCACAAGGAGCCGAAGACGATGAAGAGAGTCTTGATTGTAAGCGCGTGTTTTTTCTTCCTTTTCGCCACGCTTCAATACGGCCAAACCCTGCAGAATGAAAAACTGCTGTACCATGCCCCGGAAGGCGTGCGCTGGACTCAATGTGCCTTCGGCCCCGACGGCGTTCTGTGGGTGATTTGGGCTCCCGGAACCACCAACGACGACAGCGGCGGCGCGGTTTGGGTTCTCAGTTACGATGGGATCACGGTTTCCGAACCGCTGCGGTTGACGGCGGCGGCGACGCGGGCCAACCGTCCGCACATCTCAGCCTCCCCTAGGGGCTATATTATCGCTAGTTGGGGCATCGTCGACACGGATTCGACTTTTCTCCGGATTTGGGATCCCCATTCCAAAACGTGGGGAGAGACCGAAGTCGTTTGCCAGGGGTACGGGGGAAATGAACCTTGCGCCGGCATGGATAAAGACGGGAACATCCATGTCTTTTTCTCCGATGAAGCCGGAGGGAAAGTCTATGCCCGCTCCAAGATCAACGGCGTTTGGGAAAATATCGTCAAGCTGAATGAGAAATACGGCAAACAAGGCGCGCTGGCCGTCGGTCCGAACGGGACCGCTCATGCCATCTGGATCGAGAAAGGCGCCGACGGCGTCTATGAGAATTTCTATACGAACCGGACGCCCGCGCAGACCTGGTATCCGCGCGAGGGATTGCCCGGCGAGGGCGGCGCCGGCGGTCACCCCTGGATCGCGGTAGGATCGAACAACAAGGCCGTCGCGGCCTGGCAGGATGTCACCGATCCTCATTTGGAAAACGGATCCGAAATCCGCGTCCTCGAGATCGGATCCTCGGTTCAAATCGCCATTCCCTTCTCGTTCATACATTTTGCCCGCGTTGTCATCGACAAGAACAACAAAATTCACGTGGCCTGCCAGCGCGGCCCGGGCGACGGCGGCCTCGGGATGCTGTATTCGCATAACATCAACGGGAATTGGTCGCCTGCCCAGATGATCGGAGCCTCGATGCCGAAAGTCCCCGGTTTGGCCTCCGATCCCTTCGGCAACGTCGCCGCGACGATGTCGTCCTTTAACGCTCCGGGGGCGGATATTAAAGCCTGGTCTCTTTATCCCATTAATAAGGTTCCGCTGCCCGAGGCGAGCTTCACCTTCTCGCCGGTGACGGGTTATCCGCCGCTTCCGGTGGACTTCACCGCGGTCAAAGCCGTCGGCCCCGACGGCCAGGAAGTCCGTTATGATTGGAAGTTCGGCGACGGCGGCTCGGGCTCCGGCCGGAACACCAGCCATACGTTCCTGACGGCCGGCACCTACAACGTGACCTTGACCATCACCGACAACATCAACCGCACGGACACCGTGACGAAACAGATCGTCGTCCTGAAAACCAACCCCCTCGTGCCCCAGAATCTGTCGGCCACGATCACCCTGGACCGGGTCTGGACGAATCCGAAGATCACGTTCAACCTGTTCTGGGCGGTCAATCCTGACAACATCCCCGAGCACATCGAGGCGTACGCGATTTATATGAAAGAGGACGACGGCGAATACGTCCGCCTCCTCACCCTGTCGCCGTCGACGCTCTCGGCTTCTTTCGAGTTCACCGACCTGAAGAAAAAGCGTTCCTTCGCCATTAGCACGCTGGGCTATGGAGGCACGGAAAGCACCTGGGGTTATTTCCAATAAGCGGGGACAATGACGAAACGCGCGCTCCCGGTCCTTGGACTGATCGCCGCGTCCCTTGTTTTCGTTTCCCCGGCCTTTGCCGGGGAGAATATTTCCAATTCTCCGGCCTGGCCTTCCTGGGCGCCCCGGGCGACCGCGGATGCCGCGGGTAACTTCTACGTCGTTTGGACGGAGCTCTATCCGAGCGGCGGCGGGGACCTCTTTTTCACTAAGTACACGAAAAGCGCGAAGACCTGGTCCACGCCCCAGAATCTCAGCGGCTCGGGCCGGGTGACCAGCGAGGGAAATGACAACGCCGGGATCGCCTGCGACGGCTCGGGCAACGTCCACGTGGTCTGGACCGAGCGGACGATCGTCCGGCTCCGGACGCTGTCGGGCGGCGGGAACTGGAGCACGGCCGGGACGATCGGGGAAGGGGCCTTGTTGGAAGGAGCTAAAATCGCCGCTTCCGGCGCGGGCAACCTGTACATCGTCTGGTGGGGTGACGACGGGATCGTCCGTTCCCGGTCCCGGGTGAACGGGAACTGGGAAGCCGCCCGCCGGATCAGCTCGAGCCGGCGGTCGAAGTTCGCCGATATCGCCGTCGGCAGCGGCTCCGTCATGGCCGTGTTTTCCCAGAAGGGATCCTATTATTACAACGCGGCTTATGTTCTCCGGGGAACGTCGTTCGGCGCCGGCTGGTCCGCCCCGGCCGTCGTCTCGGGCGAAAACCGCGACCAGATCTATCCGGACTGCGAGTTCCTCAACGGGACGGCGCCGCAGGTCATCTTCCTCTACGAAAACATCGCGGGGGAGCCCTCCACCGTCATTCATTGCGCTTGGACGGGCAACGGGTTCGGCCCCCGGCAGGTGATCTCCTACCCCGGAGCGTTGCACTGCCCGTCCTTGATCGAGAAATCCGGTGTTTTAGTCGCCACCTGGCAGATCGGCGGCTGGAATCGGGGCCTGGCGATTTATTACAACTACTTCTATAACGGCCAGTGGAAAGGCCCGACAGCCATTCCCGACTCGCGGATGTCGACGTACAGCGACGCCGCCCTTGATCCGGCCGGAGCGGCCCTGGCCGTCTGGGACGGCAACGGCGATATCATGGCCCTCATCATGACGAGCGGCGAATCGCCGACGCCCAACAATCCGCCCGTGGCCGATTTCTCCTTCCAGCCGGCGACCGGCTCGGCGCCGCTGACGGTGAATTTCGACGCCGGCGCGTCCACCGATCCCGACGGGACGATCGCCGCGTACGATTGGATCTTCGGCGACGGGCAGACGGCATCCGGCCGGACGGTCGTCCACACGTTCCAAACGCCGGGAACTTTTACGAACTCCCTGACCGTCACGGACAATCTCGGGGCGACCAACACGAAGGTGAAGAATCTCGAGGTCATCAACAAGGCGCCGGTGCCAGCCTTCACGATGTCGTCCCCGTCCCTGATCGTCACGGTCAAGATCGACTTCGACGCCGGATCCTCCTATGACCCGGACGGGACGATCGCCCATTATGACTGGATCTTCGGCGATGGCTGGAGCGCCCAGGGACAGAGGTTTTCCCGGGTTTTCACCCGTCCCGGAACCTACGTCCTCAAGCTGACGGTCACCGATAATTTCGGGAAAAAGGCCTCATTGACGAAAACGTTCACCCTCCTGGCTCTCCAACCCCCGCTGAACGTCCGTTGGGAGTCCTTCGTCGACGAAAGCCTGTTTCAAACCCGGGTTGTCACCGACGTTCAATGGCAAGCCAACCCGGCCAACGAGGCGATCGCTCCCATCGTCAAGTACCGCGTCTTCCGGAAGAAGCCTGAGGCGGACGCCGCCGCCTATCAATTGGCCGCCGAGACCGACGGGACGACCTTTTTCTGGCGGGATACCGGGGTGACGGAAGCCGGCCGGTACGTCTACCTTGTCAAATCGGTGGACGCGGCCGGGCACGAAAGCCTGATGCCGGATGAAGCGGCCTCGAATGCTCTTGGCAAGACGCCGAGCCGGCGGTCCCAGGGCGTCTTTGTCCCGACGATCCGGCGTTGAACGCCGGACACGCGCGGGGGGATCATGACGCGCATGAATCATAATCGATGCCTTGCTTTTCTTGCGGCCGGAATGATCGTCCTGGCTTTTCTCGGCTGCCGCGGCGACGGCTCCGCCGTTGTCTCCGGCGGGACGGCCGACGGACAAGCCGCCGGGCTTTCCGCCCGCCGCCCGCTTGCGGATTTCGACGGCCGGATCGTCTTTCAATCCGACTTGGGCGGAAACAACGACATCTATCTCTTGACGCGGGCGGGCCTGCGGCGGCTGACGGACGATCCGGCCAGCGACGAGTTCCCCCGCTGGTCCCCCGACGGGCGTTTCATCGCTTTCACCTCCAACCGCGGCGGATCTTACCAGATCTATGTGATGAACGACGACGGGACGAATGTCCGCCGGGTGACGAACGGCCCCGGCGAGGCGATCGAGCAGGGCTGGCATCCCGACGGGAAAAAAATCGCCTATACAATCCAACGAAAACGGGCCGTCGGCCGGTCCTACCGGTTATGGACGGCCGATCTCGTTTCCGGGTCCGTCACGCCCCTTCTTCCGGATTTTGACGGTTCGGCCGCCCTGCCCGACTTTTCTCCGGCCGAGCCGCTGCTAGCCTTTACCGGGAAGCGGACGATCGGCTGGGACGCCTTCGTGGCCGACCTGCGCTCAGGTGAAGTCCGGGCCCTGAGCGAGGGAGGCAAGTCCTGCCGGCCGCGCTTCTCTCCGGACGGCTCGCGGATCGCCTATGTCTCCTCGACGGCCGACGGCAAGGGGGATATCTGGCTGGTGAATCCCGACAGCGGAGGCCGGGAGCGCTTGACCGAGCGGCCGGAGACCTACGATTATTTCCCGGCCTGGTCGCCCGACGGCCGGTGGATCGTCTTCGCCTCGGGGACGGAGCACTACCCGACGGAGGGCGTCTGGGAGCTGGCTTTGATCGATCCCGCGTCCAAGCGCGTCGTTCCGCTGTTCAAAAGCGGCGGACGGGACGTCTTCCCGGATTGGCGCTGAGCCCGCGCCTTCAGTTCATCTTGCCGGCGAGCAGCCGGCCCAGGTACTCGCGGGGGATCCCCAAGAGCGTCGGCCGCCAGAGCCGGTCGCACTTCGAGCAGGTGGGCAGGTCGTCGATCGTTCGGGCGATGAGCTTCTCCCGGAGGGCCACCATCCGGTCGTTGTTCCAAATCTCCCGGAGCGACGAATCCCGGACGTTGCCGAGGGGGTAGGATCCGAAGAAATCCTGGGTGCAGGGCAGGACCGAACCGTCCCAGAAGATGATCAGGGCGTGCCACAGGAAGGTGCACGGCCGGTAGGGCTTCGACCGGTCCGGCCCGCCGGACGTCTCCCCGGCCCAATTGTGCAGCTCCTTGACATGGACTTTGTCCAGCGGGAGGCCTTTGAACCGGGCGAGGAAGGCTTTTTTCGCCGCCCGGTCGGTTTTCCGGAAAACGTCGGGAAAGTGGATGAGCTCGATGAACGTGACGGGCTTTTTCCGCTTCATCTCCTTCTTGAGCTCGAGGAAGCGGACGATGTTGCCGACGGTCTTCTCGAACTTCGCTCCCGCCCGGATCCGCTCGTAGGCCTCGGCTGTGAATCCGTCGAAGGAAAACGCGAACTGGTCGATCCCGGAATCGAGAAGGAGGCGGGATTTCTCCTCGGTCAGCAGGGTTCCGTTGGTGTGGAATCGGGTGACGATGCCGGCGTCATGGGCGCAGCGGATCATCCGGAAGAAATCCGGATGGGCGAGCGATTCCCCGCGATGGAGGAGGTGGACGTCGAAGACAAAGCCCTTCGCCTCGTCGATGATTTTCTTGAATAGGCCGAAATCCATGAATCCCCGCTGCTCGCGCGGCAGGCTTTTGTTCGGGCACATGACGCAGGACAAGCCGCAGGTGCTGGTCGCCTCGATCCACAGGCGGATGGGCATGTGGGCGAGGCGGGTTTCCTTCCCGGCGTATGACCGGTAGATCCGCCAGAGGCGGCGGTAGTAGTCAAAACGCTTCATGAGGACGTATTGTAGCCGATTCCCCCGGGGGGCGGAAGTCCGCGACCGGAATCCCATCGCCCGCCGCCGAAGGGCAAGTCAAAGGAAAGGAAGAGAATGTTCTCCCCGGGAAGAGGGGGCGGCGGCATCGAGTAAAGCCTCATCCGGACGATGCCCGCTCCGGCCGTCATCGTCTCAAAAATTAACCCGGGCGATGGGGAAGAGAGCCGTTGATCACACTCCCGCGACGCCCGGAATGCAAGGACCGGACGGCGCGACGGAGGCCGCCTGAGGCCCGCGGACGAGCTTGATTGGACGCCGGCCGCCCGCGCCGTCTTCCCGGCGGGGCTCAGACCGGGGCACCCGCTAACGGACGAGGGAAACCAGCGATATCCAGGCGGGAATGGGGACTTGTTCGGGACGGACGGTCTTGGCCAGGCCGAGGGAGGCCAAGGCGGCCTCCCCCTTATCCGGGGGGATCCCCATGGCCAGGAAATTATTGAGCAAGGTTTTCCGGCGCTGGGCGAAAGCACCGCCGAGGAATTTCCGGAAGCCCGCCTCGTCGGCGACCGGGTGAAGGGGGGCCGCCCGGCGGATCATCGAGACAACGGCCGAATCGACCTTGGGCGGCGGACTAAACGAGCCGGGGGCGACCCGGAAGAGGATTTTCACCTCGAAAAAAATCTGGAGCATGATCGAAAGCGGGGCGAACTCCTTCGTTCCCGGCCCGGCCGCGATCCGTTCCGCGACCTCCCGCTGGAGAAGAAAGGAGGCCCGGGAAAACAGCCGCCGCTCCTCCCAGACGCGGGCTAAAAACGGACCCGAGATCGAGTACGGCAGGTTGCCGGCGATTTTCACCGGCGGAGAAACTCCGGCCGTTTCCCGGATCAGGCGCTCGAAGGAGACTTCCAGGGCGTCGCCCTCGACGACGGCGACGTTTCCCGGCTTCTCCGCGTTCAGGGATTCGGCCAGGATGCGGTCCTTCTCGACGGCCACGATCATTCGGACAAGGGGGGATAGCGCCCGGGTGAGCGCCCCCTTGCCGGGGCCGATTTCGATGACCACATCCCCGGGGCGGGGATCGATCGTCCGGGCGATTTTATCAAGCAGCCGGAGATCGCGAAGAAAATGCTGGCCGAGGACCTGGCGCCGGGTTTTCAACGCGCGGCCTTCACCGTCTCCCGGGTGTAGCGCTTCTTGAATTTGACGGCCATGACCAGGGTTTCGAGAAGGGAGAGAAAATCCAGCTTCGTCCGGCCGCGGACCCGGTCGACGAAGACGATCGGCGCCTCGGCGATCCGGAAGCCGAGGAGAGAGGTTTTGCGGAGGATTTCCAGGACGACGGATTGGCCGACGGAGATCAGGTCGTCCAGGTCCACGGCTTCGAGAACCTCGCGCCGGTACAGACGGTAGCCCGAGGAGACGTCGCGGATCGACAACCCGTAAAGCCGCCGGATGAACGTCCCGACGCAGAAGGTGATGAAGCGGCGATGAAGGCCGCGGTCGGCATCCCGGCCGCCCGGAACAAACCGGGACCCGAGGACGAGGTCGGCTTGGGCGGCCGCGGCCAGCAGGTCCGGGATGTATTTCGGGGCGTGGGAGAAATCCGCGTCCATCTCGACGACGAAATCCGCGCCGAGGGCCAGGGCGGCCTTCAGCCCGTCGATGCCGCCGGCGCCGCGGCCGCGGCGCTTCTTCCGGACGAGGGCGTGGACGCGGGGATCGGCCGCCGCCCGCTCCTCGGCCCAGCGGCCGGTGCCGTCCGGGGAATCGTCGTCGGCCACGACGACCCGGACATCGGCGTCCAGGGGTAGGGCGAGGATCGCCTCGACCATGTCGGCGATGTTCTCCTTCTCGTTGTAAGTCGGGAGCATCACCGCCAAAAGCGGCTTGCGGGCCGGCTCGCTCACGGGACGGCGACCTCCCGGACGGCCTGGAGCACCATGTCCGGCGTGAGGCGTTTCATGCAGACGGGCCGGGGACAGGCCTGCTTGTAGCAGGGGGCGCATTCCGCCCCGGCGAAGAGCTTGGGACCGCGTCCGTACATCTCGATTTCAGCCGGGCAGGTCGGCCCGAACAAGGCCACGGTTTTCTTTTTCAGGGCCAAGGCCAGGTGCATGGCCAGCGTGTCCGAGCAGACGACGACGTCCATCTTGGCCAGGAAGCCGGCGAATTCGAGGAGGGTGTTGTCCGTGCCGGTGTCGAAGACCTTGAGCTTGCTCCGGCGGGCCAGCCGCTGGTTGAGGGCTTTCTCGCGCGGGCCGCCGAGGAGGAAGATGTTGGCGTTGAGGGCCCGCTTCAGCTTCGGGATGAGTTCCAGGAAATGGTCCTCGGGCCATTGTTTGGTCGTGAACTTCGCCCCGGCGCCCGTGTTCAAGCCGATGTTGAGCCGCTTTTTCGGCACTTTGCGGTCGAGGAAAAAGCGCTCGGCTTTTTGACGCGGGGCGTCGGCCAGAACGAAGACGTAATCGTCGGCCTGGTACTCGATCTCGGCCGCCTCGAAGATGGCCTCTTGATAGGTCATTCGATTGACCCGGAACTTGAGGTCGTCGTCGACGCCGAGCCGGAGGGAATAGGCGGCCGCCGGGGTGAGGGCCGTGAGGTTGCCGTGTTCGTTCAGGCCGAAGCCGAGCTTGCGGGGCGCGTCCAGCAGAACGGCCAGGGCGGTCAGGCCCGGATCCTTGTCCAATGAATAGACCGCGTCGAACCGCTGGGCCCGGAGGGCGAGAAGGGTTTCCGCGTTCAAGGGGACGACCCGGTCGATCAGGGGGATGCCGCGGAGAAGGTCGACGGTTTCCTCGTCCACCAGCCAGGTGATGAACGCCTCGGAATACTGCCGCTTCAGGCCCGTCAGGAGGGGGGTCGTCCGGAGAACGTCCCCTTGGGCCCGGCACTTGATGACCAGGATTTTGGGCCCGAAGGGCTTGAAATGGGGGCAGTGGTCGCATGTCCGCTTATAAACGCAGGGTTTTTCGCCCTTGAAATAGATGCAATTCGTCTCGACGAGCAGGGAGGTTGCCATCAGCCGTATGTTATGCCATATCGCCGGGTTTGTCGCAAGTCAGCCGATCCGGGCCGCCGGCCGTTCCTTTCAAGGATCGCCGGCCTGGCTTGAAGTCCCCCGAATCCCTATTTTTTCCGGGCGACGTAGAGGATGTGGGAGTAGGCGTAGCCACGGTGGAGGGGGATGATCTCCACGTCGAATCCCAGGCCGGCGAGGGTGGCGGCATAATCCTCCCGGCCCCGGAAATGGAACCGCGAGCCGAGGGTGAAGCCGACGATCTTGACGGAGATTGTCTCCTGGACCGCGTTCCAAGCATATTTCCAGCGGGGCGCGAGGTCCATTTCCTTCAGGATCAGCGTTCCCCCGGAGGGCAGGGCCCCGGCGCACTTCTTTAATATCGCGTTCTGAGTCTCGACCGGCAGGAGGTAGAGGACGTCGATGATTGTGCAAGCGCCGGTTTTGGGGTAAGGGGCGGAAACGACGTTGCCGAGCCGGAAATCCACGCCGCGAAGCTTCCCCAGGAACCGCCGGGCGGCCGTGATTTTCCGGGCGTCGAGATCGATTCCGATGATCTTCCGGTCCGGGGAACCAAGCTTCAGGATGGCCGTGAACAAGCCGTTCCCGCAGCCGAGGTCTAAAATGTCGCACCCGTCCGGGACGTAGGCTTCGATCCGGAGAATCGGACACATGCGGAACTTAAGGCGCGGATAGAGCTTCATCGGGAAACCGGCGCCGCGAAAGAGGCCGTAGACGGCTCTTCGGGTGACGCGGACGGGGCGGAGCGAGGCGGACACAGGAGTCACGATTGATCCTTATCGGCCATAGCGGTCGTACCAGTTCTGGAAGATGATCAGCGGCCACAGCAGCTGGCGGTGGTTGTGCGAGCCGGCGAAATGCTCCTTCAATATCGAATCGACGAAGCCCTGGTCGAAAAAACCATGCCGGCGAAGGCGGTCGGGGGCGAGGGTCTCGAGAACGAAGCTCTTCAAGCCGTTCCGCATCCAGACGCCGAGGGGGATGTCAAAACCGATTTTTTTCTTGTTCAGGATCGACTCCGGGAGGCGGCCGGCCAAAGCTTTCTTGAGGATGTCCTTGGACCGGAAGCCCCGGAGCTTGAGGGAGCTGGGAATCGCGGCGGCGAACTCGACGAACGTGTAATCGAGGAACGGCGCCCGGATCTCGAGCGAGGCGGCCATGCTCATCCGGTCGACTTTCGGCAGAAGGTCGTCCTGGAGGTAAAGCTTCAAGTCGAGGTAGGCGATCCGGTCGAGCGGATCGGCCGCCCGGGTGTTCGCGGCGTGGAAGGCGACCGGGGCGTAAGGATCCTCGGCCAGGGCGGCGTTGATGGGGGGAGCGAACAGCCGCCGCCGGAGCTCGGGCGGATAGGCCCCCCACCAGATGAAATTCGCGATTTCCGGCGGGTATTCCGCGCCGCTCACAAACTTTTTGGCCTTGAATTCGAAGCTCAGCCGGCGGGCCGAGGCGGGAAGGGCCCGGACGACCGGCCGGATGAGGCCGCGTCTCGCGAAGCCGGGGACCTTCCGGTACCAGCGGGCCGCCTTGTAGGCCTTGTACGTGTCGTACCCGGCGAACAGCTCGTCCCCTCCGTCCCCGGCCAGGGCGACGGTGACGTACTCTCGGGCCAGCTTGGAGATCACGTAGGTCGGGATGATGGAGGCGTCGGCCAGGGGCTCGTCCAGGAAGCCGGCCAGCGTCGGAACGAGGCCGCTGACTTCGGCCGGGGTGACGACGAATTCGCGGTGATCCGTCCCGAACGTGTCGGCCACGATCCGGGCGGCGTCGAGCTCGTCGAACGATTTTTCCCGGAAGCCGATGGAGTACGTCTTGATCCCCGCCCCGGCGACCTCGCTCATCAGGGCGGTGACGGCGCTGGAATCGATGCCGCCGCTGAGAAAGACGCCGAGGGGGACGTCGGAGATGAGCCGGCGCCGGACGGATTCCCGGAGCCGGTCGATGATCTCCGCCGTGTATTCGGCCGCCGGGCGGGGGACAATCGCCGTTTCGGCGTGGCGGACGTCCCAGTAGGAAAGCTCGGTTTCCTTCCCGTCCTCGAAAACGAGCAGGCGGCCGGGCAGGATTTTCCGGATCCCGCGGAAGATCGAGCGCGGGGCCGGAATGTACTCGAAAGTGAAGAACCGGGCCAGGGACTCGAGGTCGATGTCCCGGGGAATCGGGGCCTGGAGGAGGGCCTTGATCTCGGAGGCGAAATAGAGCCTCGATCCGATCCGGCAATAATGGAGCGGTTTGACTCCCAAGCGGTCGCGGGCCAGGACGAGGCGGCGGCTTTTCGCGTCCCAGAGGACGACGGCGAACATCCCGTTGAGGGCGTGGACGAAATCCGTTCCCCGTTCCTCGTAAAGATGAACGACGACTTCGGTATCGGACTGCGTGGCCAGGACATGGCCCCGGGCGAGGAGATCCTTGCGGATCTCGGGGAAATTATAGATTTCCCCGTTCATCACGACCCAGACCGTCCGGTCCTCGTTGGCCATCGGCTGGTGACCGGTGACGAGGTCGATGATGCTCAGGCGGCGCATCCCCAGGGCGGCTTGTCCATCGATATGGAAGCCCTCGTCGTCGGGCCCGCGGTGGATCAGGGTGCGGGTCATCCGCTTGAGAAGGTCCGGGGCGCCGGGGTCGAGTCCCCGGCCGTCGACGAATCCGCAGATGCCGCACATGGCGTTCATTTTAAACGGATTCGTTCCAAAAGACCACAATTTCTTGCGCCGGAAGCGGCAAAAGTGTACCCTGAGGGGCGGAATCCGGGATGAAGAAAATCATCATCAACGCCGACGATTTCGGCCTGTGCGCGCCGGTCAACGAAGGAATCATTCTGGCCCATCGCCGGGGGATCCTGACGAGTGCCACCCTGATGACCAACACGCCGGGATTCGAGCAGGCGGTCGCCCTGGCCCGGGAGAATCCCGCCCTGGGCGTCGGCGTGCACCTGAACATCGTCCGCGGCCGGCCGCTTTCCCCGCCGGAGGAAATCCCGACGCTCGTCGGGCCCGACGGCCGCTTCCCGGCCGGCGCGGGGCGGATTCTCCTGAAGCTGGCGGCCGGCCGGATCCGTCCCGCCGAGATCGAGCGGGAGCTCCGGGCCCAGATCGAGAAAGCCCGGGCGACGGGCCTTCCCCTGACCCATCTCGACAGCGAAAAGCACATGCACGCCGCCCCGGCTGTTTTCAAGATCGTTCTCCGGCTGGGGCGGGAATACGGCTTCCGCAGAGTCCGGTTCATCCGGGAATACGGCTTCTCCCGCCATCCCGCTCAATCCCTGAAGGCGGCGTTTCTTTCCCTCTGCTGCGCCCGGATGAGGCGCCGGGTCCGGGCCGCCGGATTCGTGATCACCGATTCGTTTTATGGTATATGTAATAGCGGCCGGATGAGCGCGGCCCGGCTCCGCCGGATTTTCCGCCGGGTCGGGGAAGGAACGGCGGAAATCGGGGTCCACCCCGGATTTCAGAATCCGGAGCTGTTCGCCGTTGAGGCCGAGGTCGGGCGTTATTACATCAACGCCTTCCGGGAGGGCGAGCTCCAGGCTTTGCTCGACCCGGGCCTGCCCGCGGCCGCCCGGGCCTCAAACGTCGCCTTGGTGAACTTCAATGGAATATGACATCCGAAAGAACGATCCGGAACATCCCCAGGTTTCCATCGTCGTCCCTTTCTATAACGAGGAAGGAAACGTCGAGGAAATGCACCGGCGGCTGAAAGCCGTTCTGGAACAGACCGGCCGGACCTGCGAGATCATCTATGTCGACGACGGAAGCCGGGACCGGACCTACGAGATGCTCCGGGCGATCTACCAGCGCGACCCGGCTGTCCGGGTCATCAAGCTCCGCCGCAACTTCGGCCAGACGGCCGGCCTCCAGGCGGGATTTGACCATGTCCGGGGCGATATCATCATTTCCATGGACGGCGACCTCCAGCATGCTCCGGAGGAAATCCCCCAGTTCCTGGCTAAAATCGACGAGGGCTATGACATCGTCAGCGGCTGGCGGGTGGACCGCAAGGACAACGCCCTTTTCCGCAAGTTCCCCTCCAAGGTGGCCAACCGGATCATGGGACGGCTGGTCAAGGTCAAGATCCATGACTTCGGCACAACGTACAAGGCCTACCGGCGGGAGGTCATCAGCAGCATCCGCCTGTTCGGAGAGCTCCACCGCTTCATCCCGGCCCTCATCAGCCGGGAGGGCTTCAAGATCACCGAGATCCCGATTTCGAACATCAACCGGCTCAAGGGGAAATCCAATTACGGGATTTCACGGGTGAAGCGCGTCTTTTTCGACCTCATCACCGTGAAGTTCATGGTCAGCTTCATCGACCGGCCGCTGCAGATCTTCGGCCTTCTAGGGATGGTCTTCGGCTCGGCCGGCTTCTTGATCGCCGCGGTGATCACGGTTGGATTCTATTTCCTAAGCTGGAACATCAAGGAAAACATGGGGAATCTTATCTTCAGCGTCTTCCTCATGATCCTGGGCATCTTTTTCATCATGATCGGGCTGCTGGCCGAAGTCGTTTCCCGGATTTATTTCCAGACCCACCGGATCCGGATTTATTCGGTCGACCGGATCGACGACCGGACGGGAGACGACGGGGGCCGCGCCGCCTAGGGACGGTTCCGCATGGCTGAAGCCTGGCCGATTCCCGCCCGTCGGGATCGACGGGACCTGATCCTCCATCTTATCCTCGGTGTCCTTCTGGCCGCCTGGGTGGCCGTGATGCTCCGGAACCTCGGGATTCTGTCTCTTTGGATGGACGAGGGCTTTCACTATCTGGCCGCTCGGGGCATTCTCGATCACGGCTATCCGCTCTTTCCCTCCGGCCACATCTACTGGAAGGCGATTCTTTATGCCTATGTCCTGGCCGCGGGCGCTTTTGTCTTCGGCCTCAACGCCGTGACGATGCGGGTCTTCAGCGTTTTGTGCGCGGCCGGCCTGCTGATCCTGGTCTATCACGCCGGCCGGCGGTTATTCTCCCGGACGGTGGGCGTCTCGGCCGCCGTTCTCCTGGCCTTCTCCGCCTGGGAATGGGAATATACCCGGCTGGCCCTCTATTTCGTCCCCCTCCAGCTCTGTTATCTTGCCGGACTCTATTTGTTTTATCGGGGATACATCGCCGACGAAAAAAAATTCAGGCTGCCGGCCGTCGTGGTGTTCCTCCTCGCACCTCTTATCCACCAGCTCGGGATGGGGGTGATCTTCGCTTATCCCGCCCTCCTGCTCATGCGCGGTCCCCGGCGCTTCTTCCGCCGGGACGTCCTGACGGGACTGGCCGCCGTCGTCTTATTCTATTTAGCGATCCAGCTCCAGGAGTTTTTCTTCTGGAAGGTCGGCTTCGTCTATGAGAAGACGGACATGAGCCTCGGCGGAATGATCGCGTATTTCTTCGGAAGCTTTAACCTGGATTATTTCCGGCAGTTTTTCCGGAGCTTTCCGCGGATGAGCCTGGCCGTCTTGGCCGGGTTGTTCCTCTGCCTCGGTCCGGCCCTCCGGAAAAGAAAAGGGGCGCGGCCGGCCGGGGAGCCGGGGCTGGACCGGTCGCCCTGGCTTTACTTCAATATCTGCCTGATCCTCCCCCTGTTTTTCTTCGGCTTTTTTCGGACGCATGTCCAGCCCCGCTACTTGGCCCAGCTCTATCCTCTTTTCATCATGATGTTCCTGGCGGCTCTCCGGGCCGCCGGCCGCCTGGCGGTCGACGGCCTGGCCGCCCCGGCGTTCGGGATCGAAAAAGCCCGGACCCGGACGGTTTTCAGCTTCATGCTCTTCATCGGGCTTCTGTTCGTCCTGATCGAGGGCGTCCATCCGGAGCGGCTCCCGTCCGTGATCAACCGCCGCTACGGGGATCCGATTACGACCGACACCATCACCTCCTCGGGCAGGTTCGAGCATTACGACCACGAGAGCGTCGGCCGGTATGTCGCGGCCAAGCTCCGGAAAGACGATGTCGTCATCGCCATCCATGTCGTTTTTCAGAAGATCTACGCCGGCCGGGTGGATTACTGGCTGTGGTCGGGCGGATCGGGCACCTGGGACGCCTGGGAGAAGACGAAGGACGGTTGGAAGGATTTTTACGTCGGGGCCCGCTGGATCAACAACGCAGATGATCTTCGCCGGACCATCCAGGCCCATCCGGGGCAACGGATCTGGCTGGTGACGTCGCCGTCGATGTTCCGGACCGACCACATCAACACGGCCCTCTACGACTTCATCTCCGTCGAAAACGCCGACAAGCTCGCATACCGCGGCCAGGACGGCATGAGCGAGGTCTACGTCTGGAACGACCCCGAATTGACGGCCGGCGGCCGGCGGGCCTGCGAGGGGGAATGGCTGGCCGTCCGCCGCGGGGCGGTCGTCACCGGTCCCGGAATGTCGGGATTCGCGGCTGTTTCCTGGGACGGGAGCGCGGCCAAAACCGACGATTCGACGACGAAGATCGTCCGCCGCCTGGCCCCCGGCTCCTACCGGGCTTCGGTCCGCTACAAGGCCGCCCCGGGCCAGGCGGATGAAACGGCCGGACGGATCTTGCTGGTTCCGGGAAAGGGCCGGCCCTTGCGGACCATCCTCCTTTCCGGGGACGCCCGCCGTCCCGACGCGGACGGGTGGCGGATAGCCGACGTCGAATTCCTCGTCTCCCGTGAGACGGCCGTCTCCGTTCGGGTCCAGGTCCCGGCCGGATGCGTTCTGATGATCGATTACCTCGATCTTCGGCTGAAGGAAGGGCGGTCATGAAGGACGAGCGGGCTCCGGGGAGCACGCAGAAAGAGCTCCTCGATCCCAAGCGGAAGCTTGCCGGCAAGTACGCCGGCCTGTGCGTCGGGAAAAAGGGTTTGGCGGCCTTGCTGAAATACGAGTTCGTCAATCTCTTCATCGCCCCGATCCCCGGCGCGCTGGGGCTGGTTCTCCGCCGGGCCTTTTTCCCCTGGATCCTGGGGAAGGTCGGCCGGGGCGTCGTCTTCGGCCGGAACGTCGTCCTCCGCCATCCGCACAAGATTGAAATCGGGGACAACACGTTCATCGACGACGGGGCCGTCCTGGACGCCAAGGGCGAGGCCAACGAGGGGATCCGGATCGGGGCCAACGCCATGATCGGCCGCAACACGATCCTGACCTGCAAGGAAGGATCCATTTATCTGGGGGACCACTGCAACGTCTCGGCCAACTGCAGCCTGTTATCGGAGACGGAGATCCGGCTCGGCGATTATTGTTTTCTGGCCGGGGAGTGTTATCTCGTGGCCGGCGGCAATCATCCCGTCGCCGATACGTCCCGCCCGATCATGTTCCAAGCCTCGTCGGCCAAGGGCGGCATCCGGGTCGGAGAAGACACCTGGATGGGCGCCGGAGTCATCGTCCTGGACGGAGTGACGATCGGGAAGGGCAGCGTCATCGGGGCCGGGGCTCTCATCGCCGCCTCGCTCCCCGAATACACGTTCGCCGTGGCCGACCGGCGTCTGCGCCTGGCCGACCGGCGGACGCTCGCGGACCGGAATCCCGCCTAGCGGCCTTCCCCCGGCCGCCGTCCCCGGATCCTCCCGCTCAGCGGGTGACGCGGATGTCCGTGTACACTTCCTCCGAGACGGCCCGGATGCGCTTGAGGAAGAGGAATCCGGCGTTGATCCGGACCCAGGTCCGGAGGGGAATGATGTGGACGCCCTCGAAGACCTGGAAATCCGCCTCGACCTCGATCTCCTTGACGAAGGGCGGCGTCTCCGACGGCGTGAGCCGGGCGTGAAACGGCGTGAACGTTGCGGCGTCGATCGTATAGGTTCCTTCCCAGTTCTCGACATCTTTGACCTTGGCCCGGACGTCGAGGAAATACAACGGACGTCCGTCCGGAGCCGCCCCTTCCCGGGCGGCGAAGGAGAATTCCGTCCGGCGCTCGGGCGAAAAAGGCAGAAGCCCGGCGAAATCCTCCACCCGCATCCCCAGCCGGGAGCGGCGGCGGGCGGGCTCCTTTCCCCTCTCCCGGGCCGTTTCTTGGGCCCGGTATTTCTCCCAGCGGGCCCGGCGCTCGGCGAGATACTTCTCCGTGATGTCCCGGGTGACGCCGTCTTCCGTCCGGACGACGCTTAGAATGTCCTCTTCGCGCCGCCCCTCGATCACGGCGACGGCCTTGGTCTGGACGGTCGTCCGCTCGGGCCGGCCTTTGCGGTCAAGTTCAATCTGGGTACTGCGGATGGAGGCCTGCCAGTTTGATTTCGGATTGAAGCTTTCGAGGCGGGCGGCGACCCGATCGAGAAGCGTTTCGACCGGGAGGGAGGCTTGGGCGGAGAGGGCGGCCGGGATGAGTAGAAAAGCCGCCCCCGCGGCCGGAAGAATGAAGCGGCGCATGCGGATCTCCTGTCGGGGATTCCCAATCATACCAGAAATCGGTTTGCGGAGGCGTGTCTTTCTCCCGGAGCCGCGGAAGGGGGCCCAGCCGATCCCGGGGCGGCCGGAGAGTAAAAAACAGTTGACAAGCCCGGCCGCTGCCCTCTAGAATACGACTGTTCCGAGAGAATCGACTAAAATAATAGTATATAAAGGAGAGGCGCATGTCGACGTTCCTGATCGTGGTCCTGGGCGTTCTGGGCTTTCTGGCCCTGGTCATCGGTTTCTTGGGCTGGCTGTTCTTCCATCAAGGCGGATGCTGCGTTAAAAAGACGGCGGCCAAGATCTCCCGCAAGTGCGCCGTCTAAAAAGCCGGGGACGGGCCATTCCCCGCCCCCGGGCGGAGGAATCCCCGGCCGGGAGGAAAGACGGACGGTTTGATCCGCTCCGCCGGAGTCTCCTCCCTGATCGGTTGGAATATGGGGCGATGAGACGTTCCCTCATTCCCAAATCACTTCCGCCCGTGTATGATAAAGATCGTGAGATGACAGGAGTGTGCCATGGGTCCGATTAAAAATGAAGTCGCGGTGATGTTCTCCGGGGGGATCGACTCCCTCCTGGCGGCCGTCCTCCTTCAGAAGGAATTCGAAAAGGTTCACTTGATCACATTCGACAAGGGCTATCTCGAATTCGGCGTCCGGAACAATCTCCCCAATGTCGAGCGCCTCAAGGCCGCCTTCGGCGAGGACAAGATCACCCACCAGATCATCGACCACAAGCCGATCATCAAGAAGATCGCCATGAGCTCTTTTTTCAAGAACCGGGACAAGTACAACGCCGAGACGCGCATGTGCGTCGGCTGCCGCTTGAGTATGAACACCGGGGGCCTGCTCTTCGCCCTGGAAAACGACCTCGTCGGCTTCGCCGACGGCTCAAACCGCGAGCAGATCCCGTCGCCGGCCAACCTGACCGGGACGGCCGAGAATTATCCCAGCATCGTCAACGGCGGGAAGCGGTTCGCCCAGGAATACGGCGTCCATTTCATGACCCCGACGTACGAATATGGAAACCGGGACGAGCGCCGGGCCAAGTTGAAGGAGTTGGGCTACGATATCGACTACTTGAGCATGGATGAGAGCAAAAAGCTCTCCGGCCTGGTGAGCAAAGGCCTGGGAAAGCGGTCCCAGCCGATGTGCTTCTCGGGCTGGCTCATCCACTGGAAGCGCAACTTATTCGGAAAACCGGTCGAGCAGAACGAGGCCATGACCGTCGATTACGTCACCGAGAAGCAAAACGGCGTCGTCCGGGACGTCATCCAGGACTATTTCGCCGACAAGGGGATCGACATCGACGCCCTGGTCAAGGCCCGCAAGGCCGATCCGCGCGGTCAATTCACTCCGGACTTCGTTTGATCGCCGGGGGATCAGCCCGGGACCTTCCTTTCGGCGTTTCCGGGATTTCCTCCGCGCGATCTTCCCGGAGCCGGAGCTCCGGCGGAATCCCCCGAATGCGTCCGACCTGATTTTTTCGGCCGATCCGGCGGCCGGCGCGCCGCTGGAAAAAATCCTTTTCGATCAAGCGTTTTTTCGCTTTCGGAGCAGGGGCTGGCCGCTTCCGAAACCCGAGGGGGGGCCGGTCGAAAACCTCCCGCGGGCGGCTTTTCTTCCGCCGGCGGAAACGATTTGCGAGGAACATGCGTATTCATGATCATGGGGACTTGTGCGTTGAAGGAGGACGCTCCTTCCGCTTCCGGAAATCCGTCATTCAACCGTCAAGGAGGAATCCATGAAGAATGTCAGCCGGCGCGATTTCCTCAAGACCGGGGCCGCGGCCGCCGCCGCGACCGTCGCCTTGCCTCTTCTTTCCCGGGCCTGGTATGCCCTGCCGGGAGCCGAAGAGGGAGGCTATTTTGAGAGGGAGTTCGGCATCACGGACGAGCTCTGCCGCAAAATCCTGGCCGACGCCCTGGCCCGAGGCGGCGACTTCGCCGACCTCTACTTCGAACACACCATAAGCAATTACCTGATTCTCGAGGACGGCAAGGTCAGCCGGGCCTACAGCGACGTCGCCCTGGGCGCGGGAATCCGGACCGTCAAGGGCGATCAGGTCGGCTACGGCTTCACCCAAGAGCTGGGCGAAAAGCCGATGCTGGCCGCGGCCGCGACCGCGGCGACGATCGCCTCCGGCTCGGGTCCGGCCGTCAACGGGCCGTTCACCCCCTTGAAGCTCGCGGACTATTATCCGCTCCGAACCCTGTTCTCGGACGTTCCCCTGGAATCCAAGCTCCCCCTCGTCCAGAAGGTCAACAGCCGATGTTTCGGCCTGTCCCCGCTCGTGACCAAGGTCACCGTTCAGCTCCACGACCAGCAGAAGCGCTTCCTCGTCGTGACCAGCGACGGCGTCAAGGCCGAAGACCTCCAACCGCGGTCCTACCTGGCCGCGACCGTCGTCGCCGAGAAGGACGGGAAGCGCGAGCGGGCCTTCTGGAATTTCGGCGGACGGCGGGATTACTCCTTCTACACGCCGGCAATTGTCGAGGAGATCGCCAGGAAGGCCGTGGACCGGACTCTGATCCTCTTCGAGGCGATTCAGCCGCCGGCCGGCGAGATGCCGGTCGTCCTCGGCCCCGGCGTCACCGGCGTCCTTCTCCATGAGGCGATCGGCCACGGCATGGAAGCCGATTTCAACCGGAAGAAGATCTCGACCTACTGCACGATGATCGGCCAGAAGGTCGCCGAGCCCTTTGTGACCATCGTCGACGACGGCACCGTGCCGAACCTGCTCGGCTCGATCAACGTCGACGACGAGGGCACCCCCGGCCAGAGGACGATCCTCGTCGACAAGGGAATCCTGACAAGCTACCTCCACGACAGGATCTCGGCCAAGGCCTACGGGATCAAGCCGACGGGGAACGGCCGCCGCCAGAGCTACCAGCACTATCCCATCCCCCGGATGCGCAACACTTACCTGGAGGCCGGTCCGGCGACGCCCGAGGACGTCGTCAAAGCCGCCGGCAAGGGCATTTATGTCCAGGACGTCAGCAACGGCCAAGTCAAGATCGGCGAGGGCGACTTCGCCTTCTTCGTCTCCCAAGGCCGGATGATCGAGGGCGGGAAGCTGGGCGCCCCCATCAAGGACGTCAATATCATGGGCAACGGCCCCAAGATGCTGGCCAACACGATCATGGTCGCTGACGACTTCGAGTTCAACATGGGGGGGACCGGGGCCTGCGGCAAGGACGGCCAGGCCGCGCCCTGCGGAATGGGCCAGCCGACCTGCCTGATCAAGTCCCTGACCGTCGGCGGGACCCGGGGTTGAGCAAAGGAGAACCAAGATGAAACAGGAACTGTACGACCTCGCGGAGTCCGGGATCGGGATGGCCAAGGCGGCCGGCGCCGGCGCCTGCCGGATCGGGATCGACGGCGAGCGGACGGTCGAGATCAGCTACCGGGACCGCAAGCCTGAGAATATCAAGGAGGCCTCGACCAGGAATTTAGGGCTTGAGATCTTCGTCGACGGCCGGTACTCCAGCATGAGCACGTCCGACCTGCGGAAGGACGCTCTCAAGGAGTTCATCGGCCGGGCCGTCGCCCAGACTCGGCTCCTGGACGAGGATCCCTTCCGAAGCCTGCCCGACCCGAAATATTACCAAGGCCGGGCGAGCCTCGACCTGGGGCAGGTTGATCCTTCCTATGCCTCCCTGACTCCCGACGGGCGGCACGCTTTCGTCCGGGCGATCGAGGAGGCCTGCCTGGATGCGGGCGGCGACAAGGTCATCTCGGTCACGGCCGCGTCGACCGACGGCTACGGCGAATCCCTCCTGATGGCCAGCAACGGCTTCGACGGCTATTCGGAAGTCACGTATTTCGTCGCCGTCGCCGAGATGACCGGCAAGGACGAGGGCGACCGGCGGCCCAACGAGTACGCCGCCGCCGTGACCCTGCGGCGCAAAGACCTCCCCAAGCCCGAGGAGATCGGGGCCGAGGCCGCCCGCCGGACCCTGGCGTTGTTCGGAGCGAAAAAACTCAAGACGGAAACCCTCCCGGTCATCATCGAGAACCGGATCGTGTCCCGCTTCGGCGACGGTCTCATGCAGGCCATGTTCGGCCGGGCCATCCAGCAGAAGCAGAGCTTCCTGGCCGACAAAAGAGGACAGAAGATCGGAAGCGGCATCTTCACGTTGATCGACGATCCCTTCATCAAGGGGGCGCAGGGAGCCCGGCTCTTCGACGGCGAGGGCCTGGCGGCCCGCAAGCGGGTCATGATCGAGGGGGGAGTCCTTAAGGACTTCTACGTGGATTGGTATTATAGCCGGAAGCTGGGTTGCGAACCGACGACGGGGTACCCGGCGACGCTCCTCGTTCCGCCCGGGAAGCGCCCGGTGACGGAGATCATGAAGGATCTCGGCCGGGGCATTCTCATCACGGGATTCATCGGCGGGAACTCGAACTCCACGACGGGCGACACCTCGATCGGGATCGTCGGACAACTGTTCGAAAACGGCGTTCCGGTCCAAGCCGTGACGGAGATGAACATCGCCGACAACCACCTCAAGCTCTGGCCGCGGCTCGTCGAAGTCGGAGACGATCCCTATCTCTACTCCGCGCGGAGGATCCCGAGCCTGGTCTTCGAAAAAGTCGTTGTTTCCGGCGTTTGAGCGGGGCTGAAGCGGCGCCCCCCCGGTTTTCGAGCGGCGGACGACCCGGCGGCGGGGAGCGCCGTCCCTCGTCGCCGCCGAGACGGGAGGCAACGCCGCCGATGAAGCCGCCCCTGCGGGAACCCGACAAAAGGGAAGCCGCGGAGCAGGGCGGCGGCGCTTGATTGACAAGCCCCGGCGATTCTTCAAGAATAGCGGCATGGGAAAAAGACGTTGGGGTCGAGCGTCCGTTAATTTGTCGCTTTTGGTCTTGTTCTTTCTTGTCGCCTCGGCTTTTACGCTGGGACGGATCGGGACTCATCTCCGGGAATTCCCCCTGTTGGGCAGCGACGCGGCCAATATCGCGTCTTTCGCCGCGGCCCGCGATCATCCCGCGCTGTTCGCTGACGACGCCCTTTTGAAGGATCCGAAAAATATCGCCTTTTACCGGACGCTTCACATTCCCTTGATCCGGCTCTTGTCCCGCGTGTTCGGAGATTACGGCTCCGCCTTCGCGCTGTTGCTGCTTCCGACGACGCTTCTGCATCTTGTCGGATACTATGTTTTAGGGAAGGCGGCGTTCCAAAACAAGGCGATCGCCTTGTTTTTCACCTTGGCCGCCGCGGTCCCGATCAAGATCAGCCTGGTCGAGTGGGGATTCATGCGCGATGTCGTTCCCCGCTTTCTCTTCCAAGCGCTTCTGCCTTTTGTTTTGGCCGCCTTCATCAAGCGGGGCCGGAATCCGAAATCCTGGCCCTGGATCATGGGCGGAGTGGGCGCGCTCGTCTATGTCCATCCGGTCAGCTTTCCGGCCTGGGGATCGGCGCTCGCCTTGAGCCTCTGGGTCTACACTCCGGAAATCCCGGCGCGATCGAAGATCCGGCCCTGGCTCGGGGCCGTGTTCATGATGATCTTGATCGCCGCCCCGTTCGCCGTTCATTATCTGGCCGCCACGGATTTCGGCTCTTCGAGCGGAGGGAACCAGGAAGCGGTCCGCATGATCATGGAAAAGCGCTTCGCCGCCGGTTACATGGACATCGGATCCGGATTGAGGAAAATCGCCGGGGACGCGGTTTTTTCCCACGGGCTGAATCTGGGATTGTGGATCCTGGCCGCCGCCGGAGGAATCGCCCTGGCCCTTCGCCGGAACCGGATCCGGAGCCCCCTTCCCCGGGTGATGGCCGCTTGGTGGGCGGCGATCATCGCCGTCGGCGTCTTGATTCCGGCGGCGGACCATGTCCTCTCGACCAGCCTCAACAGAACGCCTTTAGAGATCGATCTGATCCGGAGCCTGAGATATCTCTTTCCGTTGTTGCTGCTCACGGCGTTTTTCCTGTTCGCCGCGATGAGAACGGCCGCGGCGGACATCAAGCGCGCGCGTCTCCGGCCTTGGCTCAGGGCGGGAGCCGTTTTGCTGGCCGCCGGAGTGATGCTGGCCTGGATGGCCCGCTGCCGGCTCATCGAAAACCCCGAGTTCCGGCAGACCGCGCGCTGCCTGGAGTCCGGCCGGATCATCGGCCCTTTCCCCGATGAGGACCGCCTGGACCGCCGGATCGGCCTGCTCCAGGCTCTCCGCTCCCTCACTCCCCCTGGCTCGCGCATCCTGTGCTCACGAGTTGAGGATCTCGCCGTTCGATATTTTTCGCTTCGCCCGCTGGCGTTCGCCCATAAGGACGGCGGGGCCTTGAGCTACGCCAATCATGAGGAGCTTTTGACCTGGTGGCGCCGATGGCAAGGATTCGCCCGCGTGAGAAGGATCAAGGATCGCGGTTTGTACCTCGAGGCCTTGGCGGCATATGCCCGGGAAATCCGGGCGGATTATTTGATCGTGCCGGAGGCGTTCGATTCGGCGACCCGCTATCCGGACGGATGGCTCAACATCTATTCCAATCCGGATTCTTCGATATTCAAAACCGCCGGCGGGGAGGATCGTTAAATGCCGTCGCTGTCCTTCATTATTCCCGCCTATAACGAGGCCGAGTCCATCGCCGCCGTGGTCCGCGATATCCAGGCCCATTTCGCCGCGGAGGAAATCGAGATCATCGCCGTCGATGACGGCTCGACGGATCAGACTGCGGCCGAGGCCGAAAACGCCGGGTCCGCGGTCGTCCGGCACCCTCGAAACTTGGGTTACGGGGCCTCCTTGAAATCCGGCATCAGCCGCGCCCGCGGGGACTGGGTGCTGTTCATGGACGCCGACGGGCAGCACCGGGCCGCGGAAGCGCGCAAGCTCTGGGAGGCGGCCGGTCCGAACGACATGGTCGTCGGGAAACGCCTTCGGCTGATCCACAGCCCGTTATGGCGCATGCCGGGGAAATGGCTGTTGTCCTGGATGGCGGGCTATCTGGTTCGCCGGCGCATCCCCGATCTGAATTCGGGCCTGCGGCTCATCAAGCGTCCGCTCGCCGCCCGTTACATGAGCCTGTGCCCGAAGGGCTTTTCCTTTTCCACGACCATCACCCTGATTCTCATCCAACAAGGCTGCGAAGTCGCTTACGTGCCGATCGAGGTCGGGAAGCGGCGGGGAAAAAGCCGGGTGTCCCCGGCCACCGGATTCGAAACTCTTTTGCTCGTTTTGAGGCTCGCCACTTTGATCAACCCCCTGCGCCTCTTCCTGCCGCTCAGCGCGGGCCTCGGGCTTATCGGCGTTTTATGGGGCATTCCTTATTTCTTGGCCGGCCATGGGATCAGCATCGGTTCCCTGCTGGCGATCGTAACGGCCCTGCTCCTCTTCGCCATCGGCTTGATCAGCGATCAGATTTCACAGATGCGGCTGGAGAAGTTGTAAGAGATGAGCGGAATCGCCGGCCTCCTCCATCTGGACGGGGCGGAGCCGTCGCCGTCGATTCTCGAACGGATGATCCGGACGCTGGTCCACCGCGGGCCGGACGGGGAAGGAATCCGGATCGCCGGCCCCGTCGGCCTGGGCCACCGGCGGCGGACGGCCGCCGCCGGCGAAGAAGCCGGGGGGCAGCCCTTGAGCAATGAAGACCGGTCCGTGTGGATCACCGCCGACGCCGCGATCTACAACGACCGGGAAATCCGCGGCGAATTGCGGGAGCGGGGGCATGTCTTTCGTTCCCAAGCGGACGCCGAAATCATCATCCATGCCTATGAGGAATGGGGCCCGGAGTGCTTGCGGAAATTCAACGGCGTTTTTGCTTTCGGCTTGTGGGACGATCGTCTCCGGCGGCTCTGGCTGGTCCGGGACCGGCTCGGCGTCAAGCCCCTCTTCTACGCCCGCTTGCCGAACGCGTTCCTGTTCGGGTCGGAAATCAAAGCCCTCCTGGCCCATCCGGCCGTCAAGCGGAACGTCGATGTCCCGGCGCTGGCCTATTTTCTCGGTCTGAATTACACCCCCGCGCCGCGGACGCTTTTCCGGGAGATCCGCCAGGTTCTGCCCGGCCATTACCTGCTGGCCGGCGCCTCGGGCGTTCCGGAGGAGTGCGAATACTGGGACCTTCGCTTTCAGGAAGGGGGCGATTCCCGAAGGGAAGACGATTATCTGGAGGAATTCGAGGCCCTGCTCGCGGACGCCGTCCGCCTGCGCCTGAGGGGGGACATCCAGCCGGGCGCGTTTTTAAGCGGCGGGATCGATTCGAGCGCGCTGGTCTACTGGATGCGGCGCCTCGGCCGCGGACCTCTTCGGACGTTCACCGTCGGGTTCCCCGAGCGGAGCTTCGACGAATTGTCTTATGCCCGGTCGACGGCCGGCCGGCTCGGGACCGAACACATCGAACGGATCATCGGGGCCGAGGCGGCGGCGATTCTTCCCGAAATCGTCCGGCACGCGGAAGAGCCGACGGCCGATTCCTCCATGGTGGCCGTGTACTTTCTGGCCCAGACGGCCGGCCGCCTTGTCCCCGCCGTCCTGAGCGGCGAAGGGGCGGATGAAATCCTGGCCGGTTATGAAACCTACCAAGCTTATTATGCGCGCCGGGCATACCGGATCCTTCCCGCTTTTCTGCGCCGGGGGATTCTGCGGCTCGCCTGCGCCGCCTGGCCGGTGTCGGAAAGGAAAGAAAGCGTCGAATCCCGGCTGAGGCGCTTTGCCGCCGGCGCCGAGACGGAGGGCGAGGCCGCCCACGGCGCGTGGCGGATGATTTTCACCCCGGACGAAAGACGGGATCTGCTCCGGCCGACGGCCGATCCCGCCGCCGGGGCCGATTATTTGGAGCTTTATCGCCGCTATTTTCAACAGGCCGGCGCCCGGCATCCCTTGAATCGCATGCTCTATGTCGACACCCGTTTTTACCTGCCCAACGATATGCTGGTCAAGGCGGACCGCATGTGCATGGCCCATGGCTTGGAAGCGCGCACCCCCTACCTCGACGTCCGCCTGGTCGAATTCGCGGCCGCGCTTCCGCCGAGGTTGAAGCTGAGACGATTGTTCCAAAGGAAGTATCTCTTGAGGAGGTCGATGGCCGGCCGGCTGCCGCCGCGGATCGTCCGGCGCCGGAAAGCCGGCTTCAATATTCCCAATGCCCGGTGGATCAAGGGGGAAATGAAGGCCTTTGTCGAGGATTGTCTTTCCCCGGCGGAGATGAAGGAGACGGGAATCCTGCATCCGCCGGCCGTGGAAAAGGTCTTGCGCGATCATTTTTCCGGCCGGGCCGAGAACAGTCACCGGATTTGGGGTCTGCTCACGTTCGCGTTGTGGTGGAAGGAATTCCGGGCGGTCAGATGACGGACCGAAGCGGCCGGACGATCAGGGATTTCGGAAGGCAATGGGCGCGCTATCCCGACAACGAAGGTTATTATGCCTCCGTCGAATACTTGAGGGATCTTTGCGGCCCGCTCCTGGACGCGGCCGAGATCCGCGGGAAGCGCGTGCTCGATATCGGGAGCGGAAGCGGGCGGATCGCCGGAATGCTCCTGGCTGCGGGAGCGGAACAAGTCATCGCCATCGAGCCGTCGGAGGCTTTCGAACAATTGCTCCGGAACACGCGTCCCTGGAAAGACAGGATCACCTGCCTGAAGATGAAGGGGGAGGAGATTTCCGGCCTCAGCGTCGATTATTGCTTCTCGATCGGCGTGCTGCATCATATCCCCGATCCCGAGCCGGTCATCGCCCGGGCGTTCGATTGCCTGAAGCCGGGAGGGAAATTTCTGGTTTGGGTCTACGGGAACGAAGGCCGCCGCCTTTTTTTATCGCTCCTTCGGCTGTCGCGGAAGCTGACGAGCCGGATGCCCGACGGCGCCCTGGCCGTCCTTTCCCGCTTTTTAAATTTTTTCCTCGGCGGATATGCTTTTTTGTGCCGGCGTCTGCCCTTGCCTTTCCGCGAATACATGGTCAAGGTCATCACCCCCTTGAACCGGCGGAACCGTTTCTTGGTGATCTTCGACCAGCTCAATCCCTCGTATGCCCGGTACGACAGCCGCGGCGGAATCGAGCAATCAATGAAAAAAGCAGGGTTTTCCGGAATCGAGCACTATCATCGTCATCAGTACAGTTGGACCATCGCGGGCGAGAAGAAGATCCGATGAGGCCCAAAACGTTTATCCGCGCCGTTTGGGATTTCCTGGGGATTCCTTTCCGGTTCGTTCTTTTCGACCAGGATTGGCTGCCGCGCTTCCGCTGGACGACCTTGGAAGAGGAGAGGCTCCGGGCCGTGCTCCCCCATCTCCAGGGAAATGTGCTGGACATCGGGGCCGGAAGGAATGCCTTGGTCCGGGCCTACGGGCAAGGCGTCGGAGTGGATGTTTTCGACTGGGGCGGCGGCGCGCATGTCGTCCCGGATTCGGCCTGCCTCCCCTTTCCCGACGCGTCCTTCGAGACGATTACGCTGGTCGCCTCCTTGAACCACATTCCGAATCGCCGGGAAACCCTCCGCGAGGCGCGCCGCTTGGTCCGGCCGTCCGGGAAAATGATCCTCACCATGATCGGTCCCGTTTTGGGAGGAATCGGCCATCGAATTTGGTGGTACAGCGAAGACAAGAAGCGGGGCGGCATGAAGACGGGAGAAACGGGCGGGCTTTCGAAGAAAGCGGTGATCAGGATGTGCGAAGAAGCGGGATTCGCGCTCGAGGCGCATTCCAGGTTTTTATTCCGGTTGAATCACCTATATATTTTCCGGCCCGGATATCCGGCTGATATTCATCCCTTTAAATGATAACCGGGGAGGACCCCCTCAGAGCCAGCCGGCCCGGCGATACCAATCCACCGCCCGGGCCATCCCCTCGGCGAACCCGACGGCCGGTTCGAAGCCGAGCTCCCTCCGGGCCTTGTCGATGTTCAAGCCCTTGGGGTGGACGAAAAAAGCCAGGCGCGAGGGATTGAGCGGAGCTTCTTTCCCGGCGAAGCCGAACAGGATCCCCAGCACCGCCCCGGCCGCCCGGGTCAGTCCCATGGGGGGATGGAAGCGCGGCAGGCTCTTTCCGAGGGCGGCGGCGATCGTCTCGACCATCTTCCGGACGGGCATCGCCTGGTTTCCGGCGATATTATAAATTTCCCCCGCCCGTCCGCGGCCGGCGCAGAGAAGCGTTCCGGCCACCAGGTCGTCGATATACGCCGGAGATTGGAGGGTTTCGCCCCGGCCGGGCAGCAGAAACCTGCCCCCGGCGATCGATCGGATGAGCTTGAAAGTCCGGCGGTCGCCGGGCCCGTAGATCCAGCCCGGACGGATGACGACCACGTCCTGGCCGGCCGAGGCCGCTTCCAGGGCGGCGCGCTCGCCGGCGAGCTTGGTCCTGTCGTAGACGTTCCGGGGATCGAGGGGATATTTTTCGTCGGCGGTTTCGCCGGGCCGGACATGGCCCAGGACTCCGGCCGAGCTGAAGTGAACCACCCGGCGGACGCCGTTTTCCCGGGCGGCCGCCAACACCGCCCGCGTCCCGCCGGCGTTTACGGCCATGAATTCCGCGGCCCCGATCCGGGCGGCCCCGAGGGCGGAGGCCAAGTGGAAGACAACGTCGGCCCCGGCCGAAGCCCGATCCAGGAGGGCGGCGTCGCGGATGTCGCCGGAGACGAACTCCACGCCCGGGGGAGGGTTGTTCCGAAGCCTGCGGCCGAGCGCTTTAACCGTCCAGCCGGAGGCCGCGAGGGCCGCACAGAGATGATTTCCGACGAAACCCGTTCCCCCGGTGACGAAGGCGTTCATCGACGGACGGCCCTCGTGACCGCCTCGGTGATCTTTTCCTTGTAGCGCGGGTACGTGTACTCCCGGGCGGCCAGGTCCGCCCCGGCCCGGGCCCGGCGCTCCGCCTCCGCGGATGTCAGGGCGAAGTCCAGGGCGGCGGCGAATTTTTCGGGATCGGGCGGCGCCAGGACGGCGATCTCCTCTGTCAAAACCTGGCTGTTTGTCCACAGGTCGGTGGCCACGACGGGCTTGCCCGCTTTGAGATAGGCGTAAATTTTCAGCGGCGTGTTGGTCCCCGAGACGCGGGGAGAGACGAGGACGTCGCTCAGACTGATATAGACGGGCACGCGCTGGGGCGGCACTTTTTCCACGAGGACGAACCGGTCGGCGAAGCCCAGCTCGGCCGCCCGCTTCCGGGCCGGTTCGTGGTCGGCCTTCGACCCGCCGACGATTAAAAGAACGGCTCGCTCCTTCATCCGGCCGAAGGCTTCAACGAGCAGAGACACGCCCTGATAGGGCTCGAAATTGCCCGCGTAGAGAACGATTTTTTCACCGTCGCCGGCGATATCCCGCCGGACGGCGGCGATTTCCGCCGGACCGGGCGGCGCCGGATCGAAATCGTTGAAGTCCAGGATGTTTTCGAGAAAAACGGCCTTGCCGCCGAATCCCAGCCGGGCGGCATAGTCGAGCAGGTCTCGGCAGATGACGATCACGGAGCGCGATCCCTTGAGGATGAAGCGCTCCATCCGGAGGAAGGCTGTCTTCAGGAGGGCGCTCCGGGAAAAATCGAAGTTTTCGAGCTGCTGGGGGAGGCTGGAGTGCATGTCGTAGAGATGCGGAGTGCGGAAGATCTTCCCGAGCAGGACGCCGAGGAGGGCGGCTTCCTCGTGGGAGAAGATGAGATCGTAGCGCTTTCGGAGGAGCGACCCGAAGGCCGTCGCGAACATCAGGGCGTCCAGGGGAAGCTTGACCAGCGAGGGGCCGATCTTGATATCGCGGACGCCGATCAGGTTGGGGACGCGCTTGATGGCCAGGCCGGGAAAGGCCACGTCTCCGCCGCGCGGGTAGGTGACCAGATCGACGGAATGGCCCAGATCGGACAGGGCTTTCAGACGGAAATAGACGCTGATGGGCGTTCCCCGGGGCTGGAAGAACGGCTCTGGGGCGAGCATCAGGATCTTCATCGCCACGGGCTCACTCGGCCTTGGTCGGTGGGGTTTCGATGACCTCGCGGATGACGTAGATATGTTTTTCGACCGCCTCGTGGTAGGTTCGGACCATGATTTCGCCCAGGAGGCCCATGGTCACGAACTGGAACCCGACGACCAGGAGCAGGACGGCCAGCAGGAGAAGCGGCCGGTTGCCGATGGCTGTTTTCAGGACGAGCCGCTGGTAGGAGAGAATCAGTCCGATGACCGTCCCGGCCGCGCCGGAGATGAGACCCATCAGGCCGAATATCTGCAGCGGCCGGGTCGAATAGCTGAGGAGGAATTTCACCGTCAGGAGGTCGAGCATCACCCGGATCGAGCGGGAGATGCCGTATTTCGACTTGCCGTGGATGCGGGGGCGGAAGTTCACCGGGACCTCGGCGATGGCGACGCCGACGGAGGCGGCGATGGCCGCGATGAACCGGTGCATCTCCCCGTAGAGGTGGATGTTTTCGATGACTTCGCGGCGGAAGGCCTTCAAGGTGCAGCCGAAATCCCGGAGACGGACCTTGGTGATGGCCGAGATCAACCGGTTGGCCAAGAGCGAGGGGATGCGCCGGGTGAAGAAATGTTTTTTCCAACGGTCCTTGCGCCAGCCGCTGACCAGGTCGTATCCCTCCTCGATCTTGTCGATGAGCATCCCGATGTCGGCCGGGTCGTTTTCCAAGTCGGCGTCCAAGGTGACGATGATCCGGCCCCGGGCATTGTCGAACCCGGCCGAAAGAGCGGCCGTCTGGCCGAAATTCTTCCGGAGCCGGATCGCCCGAACCCGGACGTCGGAGGCCTGGATGGACCGAAGGACGTCCCAGGAACCGTCCCGGCTGCCGTCGTCGACCAGGATGATTTCATAGGTCCGGCCGAGCTTATCGCCGGCGGCCTTGATTTCGGCGTGAAGAGGGCGAAGGTTCTTTTCCTCGTTGAAAACGGGGACGATGATGGAGAGATCGATGCCTTTGGCCATGGAAACGGGGCAACTATAGCACAATTCGGCCGGGAATTGAATTTCCGCCGCCGTTCGGTCATAATAAGATTCTCCCGGCGCGGAGGGCCTTATTTCCGATGGCCGATAAGAAAATCCTCCTGGTCGATTACGACACGAAGAACCGGGACGCCGTGGCCGCCCTGTTCGAGCCGTACCGTTTTCAGATTTTCCAGGCCTCCGACGGGGCGGCGGCTTATGATTCCTTCAAAATCGAGAATCCCGACCTGGTGATCCTTGAAGCCATCCTCCCCAAGCTCCATGGCTTCGACCTGACCAAGCGGATCACCCAGGAATCCAAGGGCCGGACATCGGTGATCATCGTCACCGGTCTCTACCGGGGGCCGCAGTACAAGCAGGAGGCCTTAACCTCGTTCGGGGCGGCCGCGTACTTCGAAAAGCCCTTCGACGGCGAGCACCTTCTCCAGACCGCTCTCGACCTGCTCAGGGAAAAGTCGGACTTCGGAGTGGACCTCCCGACGGCGGCCGAGGTCATCCGTTTGCTTTCCGATCGTCTCAAGGCCGCCCCCCCGGCCCGAGGTTGACACCTGTTCGGGCTTGCTGTTAGACTCTTGAACCGTCATGACCAACTTGTGGACACGATGCAACAATTGCCAGCGTATCCTTTACAAGGAGGATATCCTGGATAACCTGTCCGTCTGTCCGGCCTGCGCGTTCCATTTCCGGCTTTCCGCCTCGGAATGGCTGGCCTTGCTGTACGACGACGCCCGGTTCGACATCACCGACCATGACATCCAACCCCGGGATCCCCTGCATTTCGTCGACAGCCAGCCCTATCACAAGCGCCTGGCGGACAACCAGCGGAAGACTTCCCTGCCCGAGGCCGTGGTCAACGGGCTGGGGATGATCGGGGGCATTCGGACGGCGATCTCCGCCCTGGACTTCGCCTTCATGGGGGGAAGCATGGGCTCGGTCGTCGGGGAAAAGATCACCCGGGCCGCCGAGAGGGCGATGGCTGAAAAAATTCCTTTCATCATCATCTCGTGCTCGGGCGGAGCGCGGATGCAGGAAGGCGCCCTCAGCCTCATGCAGATGGCCAAGACGTGCGCGGCCCTCGGCCGCCTGGAACAAGCCGGCCTGCCGTTCATCTCCGTCCTGGCCGATCCCACGACGGGCGGGGTCACGGCCAGCTTCGCCATGCTGGGCGATCTGAACATCGCCGAGCCCAACGCCCTTATCGGTTTCGCCGGCCCCCGCGTCATCGAGCAGACCATCAAGGAGAAGCTGCCGAAGGGATTCCAGCGATCCGAGTTTCTCCTCAGCCACGGCATGATCGACGACGTCGTTCCGCGGAAAAACCTTAAAGCGTACCTGGTCCGCGCTCTCCGTCTTTTCCTCAACAAATCCGCGTGAACACGCCGCGGTCCGCCGCGCCTTCCGGGAAGGGCCTCTCTCCGGCCGCCTGCCGGGCGTATTTAGCCGACTTGGAGCGGTTCGGCATCAAGCTCGGCCTGGACAACATGCGGGCCCTGCTGAGGGGGCTGGGCGATCCTCACGAGGCTTATCCCCTGATTCACGTTGCCGGAACCAACGGAAAAGGATCGGTCGCGGCCATGCTGGCTGCGATCCTGACCCGGTCCGGCCGCCGGATCGGTCTGTACACATCCCCCCACCTTGTCCGGGTCGAGGAGCGGATCCGAATCAACGGCCGGCCGGTTTCCGAAGGGGACTTCCGTCTCCGGATCGCGGTCATCCGGGCAAAAATCCAGGAGCTCCGGGCGGCCCGAATCCTCGACGTCTCGCCGACTTATTTTGAGGTCCTGACGGCCGCGGCCTTGCTCCATTTCCGGGAGAAGCGCGTCGACGGCGCGGTTTTAGAGGTCGGGATGGGCGGGCGGTTCGACGCGACCAACGTCGTCCGGCCTCTCGTCTCGATCATCACTACCGTGTCCCGGGACCACATGGAATACCTGGGAAACACCCTGGCGAAAATCGCCTTCGAAAAGGCCGGGATCATCAAGCCCGGCGTTCCCGTGGTCAGCGGCGTCGCTCCCGGCCCGGCCCTGGCCGTGATCCGGCGCCGGGCGGAGGAGGAGAAAGCCCCCTTGATCGAGGTCTTCGGCCGCGGCGCCTCGTTCGAGTCGCGGTTCCGCGGCGGAGGAAGGTTCCTCTACCGGGCGGGCGGGAACGTCTTCCGCCTCGCGCCTTCCCTGACCGGGGAACACCAGGGCCGCAACGCGGCCGTGGCCGCGGCCGCCGCCCGCGTCCTGGACAAGGTCTGGTCTCCGGTTGGAATCCGGGAAATCGAGGAGGGAATCCGGGACACCCGCTGGGAAGGCCGGCTCGAGCGGGCCGGAACGAGGCCGCGCGTCTTCCTGGACGGGGCCCACAACGAAGCCGGGGCCGAGGCCGTGGCCGCGTTCATCAAGTCGGCGGCGTCCCGCCGGCCCGTTTTGGTTTTCGCGGTCATGAAAGACAAGGCGGTCGGCCGGATCGCCCGGATCCTCTTCCCCGCCGTCCGCCGGATCATCCTGACGACGATCCCCTACAAGCGGGCGGCCTCGCCGGAGGAAATCCTGGCCAAGGCGCCGGCGTTTGCTTCGAAAACCGTTCTTGAACCCGACCTGGGAAAGGCCCTGGCCCAGGCCCGCCGCCTGGCCGGCCCGGGCGGGACGGTCTTCGTTGCGGGGAGTCTTTTTTTGGTCGGAGAAGTCAAAAAAATCCTCCGTTCGCGCTGAGCCTCCGTTCCCGCCCGGAATTGGATTTTTAACGAATCGATATGATAAACTCGGATTTCCGATAACCGAACGGAACGGCCTTTCATGCTTGAGATCGACGCGAGTGTCATTGTCACCTTCGTCCTGGTCTGGATTCTTGTTGTCGTCCTGAACCGGGTTTTTTTCAAGCCGCTCCGGGGGGTGATGGACGCGCGGGAAAAACGCCTCCAAGACGACATGGCCGCCGCCCAGTCGAACCTGGACGAGACGGCCCGCCGGTTGAAGGCGGTCGATGCCGGCCTCAAGGCGGCCCGCTTGGAGGCCGAGGAAACGCGAGATCGGGTCGAGCTCGAGGCGCTGCGGGAAAAGAACCGGTTGATCACGGAAGCGGGACAAGCGGCCAAGACCGAGATCGAAAACGCCCGGGCCGCGTTCGAGGCCGAGGTCGCCCGGCTGAAAGAGGAGCTGCGGGCCGAGGCCGTCCCCGTTTCGGAAAAAATCGAGGAAAAGCTGCTGCATCGGTCATGAATGTCTCTCGTGCCCTCGCCGTTCTCCTGCTGGTCTCCTTTCCGGCGGCCGGTTTCGCCGCCGGGGAGGCGGAGCACGCGGCCGGCGGCGGCGGATTGGATTTTCTCTGGAAAGTCATCAACTTCGCCGTCCTGTTCGGGGCGTTGTTCTATTTTCTGCGGAAGCCCCTCCAGGCGATGCTGGACAAGAAGGCCGAAACGGTCCGCGACCTGCTGGCCGACGCCCGGCGCGAGCGGGAGGAGGCGGAAGCCAAGCTGACCGAGGCCGCAACCAGGGTCGCCGAGCTCCAAGACGAGGCCGCCCGGCTGAAGGAACGGGCCGCGGCCGAGGCCCGGGCCGAGACGGAGCGGATCCGGGATATCGCCTCGCGGGAAGCGGAGCGGATCCGGACGCTGGCCGCCCAGGAAGTGGCCGTCCGGCTTCAGGCCGGCATCCGCGAGCTCAAGGAATACACGACCGAGCTGGCCGCCGGCCTGGCCGAGGAACGGCTCAAAAAACGGCTGACCGAAGCCGATCACATCGACTTGATCGACCGGTCCATCGACCGGCTGAAGGTGATGTCCGATGAATCCGCTGCTCATTAAACGGTATACGGAGGGCTTGGCCGGAGCTCTCCCGGATGAATCCGAGTACCGGGTTGTGTCGAAGGACTTGGAGGATTTCCTCGGGCTCGTGAAGGGCCACGAGCGGCTGTTCGCCCTGCTGAGCCGTCCGTTCCTGCGTCCCACAAAGAAAGCGGCTGTCATCAAGGAAATCCTCGCCCGGGTCGATTATCACGACAAGTCGAAGCGGTTTCTTCTCCTTCTCGTCCGGCAGCGGCGGCTTGACCTCCTGCCCGAGATCATCCGTAACCTGCCGGCCAAGTGGAAGGAGCTCCGGGGAATCCGGACGTTCGACGTCCGGTCGGTCGTGCTGTTGTCCGAGAAACAAAAGAGCCGGCTGGAGGCGGAGCTCGCCCGCCTGGAGCAGGCCCCGGTCTCCTGTTCCTACGGACTCGACCCGGCTCTCATCGGCGGCTTGTTCATCCGCAAGGGAAACCGGGTTTATGACGCCTCGTTGCGGGGCGAGCTCCAGCGGCTTAAAGACATCATCGGCGGAAGGGAGCCCCATGGCCATTAAAGCGGACGAAATCAGCAAGATCATCCAGCGTCAGATCGAGGGCTTCGAGGAGTCGGTCGACATCCGCGAAGTCGGGACCGTCATCACCGTGGGCGACGGCATCGCCCGGGTCCACGGCTTGGACCGGGTCATGTACAACGAGCTTCTGGAATTCCCTCACGACGTCCTCGGCCTCGCCCTGAACCTCGAGGAGGACAGCGTCGGCGTCGTCCTCCTCAGCGAAAGCTCCATGATCGTCGAGGGCGACCTCGTCCGGCGGACCCACCGGATCATCTCCGTGCCCGCCGGCCCGCCCCTGATCGGCCGGGTCATCGACCCTCTCGGCCGGCCGCTTGACGGCAAGGGGCCGATCAAAAGCGACGTCTTCATGCCCGTCGAACGCCTTGCTCCGGGCGTGGTCGACCGGCTCCCGGTTCGGGAGCCGCTCCAGACCGGGATCAAGGCGATCGACTCCATGATCCCGATCGGCCGCGGCCAGCGCGAGCTGATCATCGGCGACCGCCAGACCGGAAAGTCGGCCATCGTCCTGGACACGATTCTCAACCAGAAGGACACCGGCGTCATCTGCGTCTATGTCGCCGTCGGCCAGAAGAATTCCACGGTCGCCCACTTCATCAAAACCCTGGAGGATCACGGAGCGATGGAATATTCCGTGGTCGTCGTGGCCGCCGCCTCCGATCCGTCGCCTCTCCAATACCTCGCTCCCTACAGCGGATGCGCCGTCGGCGAGTGGTTCCGGGACAACGGCCGCCACGCCCTCTGCGTCTATGACGACCTGTCCAAGCACGCCGCGGCTTACCGCGAGATCTCCCTTCTCCTCCGCCGGCCGCCCGGACGCGAGGCCTATCCCGGCGACGTGTTCTATCTCCATTCGCGGCTGCTCGAGCGGGCGGCCAAGTTGAATGACGATCTCGGCGGCGGGTCGCTGACCGCCCTTCCGATCATCGAAACCCAGGCGGGCGACGTCTCCGGCTACATCCCGACCAACGTGATCTCGATCACCGACGGCCAGATCTACCTCGAGGCCGAGCTTTTCAATTCCGGCATCCGGCCCGGGATCAACGTCGGCATCTCGGTCTCCCGGGTCGGGGGCCACGCCCAGACCAAGGCCATGAAACAGGTCGCCGGCAAGCTCCGCGGCGATCTCCAGCAATACCGCGAGCTCCTCTCGTTCGCCCAGTTCGGCACGGAGCTCGACCGCATTTCCCAGGCCCAGCTCGATCGGGGGATCCGGCTGACGGAAATTCTCAAGCAGAGCCAGTTCGAGCCCCTCCCGATCGAAAAGCAGGTGGTCATCCTTTATGCCGGCAACCGCGGGTACTTGGACGAGATCCCCGTCGGCAAGATCCGCGATTATGAAAAGAAGCTCTATGCCTTCATCGAGCGGGAGCACCCGGAGATTTTCGCCGGGATCGCCGATAAAAAGGCCCTCGACAAGCACTTGGACGAGGCGATCGCCGCCGCCTTGGAGGAATTCGGCCGGCGCTTCCGCGAGGAGGCCGCCTGATGGCCAACCTGATCGACCTGCGGCGGCGCATCCGGAGCGTCCGCAACTCCCAGCAGGTTACGAAGGCGATGAAGACGGTCGCCACGGCCAAGTACAAGAAAGCCTCCCGGACAATCGCTGAAGGCCGGCCGCTTTGGCACTCCTTCCCTGATTCCGTCGGGCGGCTGGCGGGCTGGGCCGGGCCGGACGCCCACCCGTTCCTGGACGTCCGGGAGGAACGGACGATCGATGTCCTCGTCATGACTTCGGACAAGGGGCTGTGCGGCGCCTTCAACTCCAATCTTTTGGCGAAAACCCTCGAATTCCTCAAAAGCAAGGAGCCGGAAGCCCGTGTCCGGCTCGAGCTGATCGGACGGAAAGCGGCCCAGTTTTTCAAGCGCCTCCCCTATCCCATCGACCGGGCTTATGCCGAGCATACGGATCGGATCGGAGCGGGGGAGCTGAGGTCTTTGGCCGCCGGGTTGATGGAAAAATTCCTCTTCCTGGAAACGGACGCCGTCTACGCGGCCTACAACGAATTCAAGTCCGTTCTCGCCCCGCGGCTCGCCATCGTCCGGATCCTGCCCGTTGATTCCGGGGGCGGAGAGGAGGGCGGGGCCGTCGTCCCGGATTGGGAGCCTCTTCCATCTCCGCTCATCGCCGCCTACTGGCCCCGATACGTCGAATCCCAAATCGTCCATGCCTACGCCGAGTCCCAGGCGGCCGAGCAGGCTGCCCGGATGATGGCCATGGACGCCGCGTCCAACAACGCCGAGGAGCTGATCGAGGTCCTGACCCTCAACCTGAATAAAGCCCGCCAGGCGGGCATCACCAAAGAGCTTCTCGAAATCATGACCGCCGTGGAGGCGCTCAAGTCCTGAATCCAACGGAGAACGCCATGAATCAACCCGCACCCGCGCCCCGCGCCGGCGTCGTCGTCCAAGTCATCGGTCCCGTCGTGGATATTTTGTTCAAGGGCCAGACCGTTCCTGAAATTTATTCCGCCATCCGGATCACGAGCGAGGGGTTCGATTCGCCCTCGCCGGTCGACATCGTCGTCGAGGTCGAACAGCACATCGGCGAGGACACCGTCCGCTGCGTGGCCATGCACCCGACCGAAGGCCTGGCCCGGGGGATGAAAGCGGTCGACACGGGCGGCCCGATCACGGTCCCTGTCGGGCCCGAAGTCCTGGGCCGGGTCATGAACGTCATCGGCGAGCCGGTCGACCGCCTCGGCCCGATCGAGACGTCCCTCCGGTACCCCATCCACCGCCAACCCCCCACCCTGGACGACCAAAACACCCACTTGGAGATGTTCGAGACGGGGATCAAGGTCATCGACCTCATCCAGCCGTTCCTTAAGGGCGGCAAGATCGGCCTGTTCGGCGGAGCGGGCGTCGGCAAGACCGTCATCATCATGGAGCTCATCCAAAACGTGGCCATGAAGCACGGCGGCTTTTCGGTTTTCGCCGGAGTCGGGGAGAGGACGCGCGAGGGCAACGATCTGTGGCTGGAAATGAAGGAAAGCAAGGTCATCGACAAGGCCGCCCTGATCTACGGGCAGATGACCGAGCCGCCGGGCGCCCGGCTCCGGGTCGGCCTGACGGCCCTCTCGGTAGCCGAGTATTTTCGCGATGAGATGAACCAGGACATCCTCCTCTTCATCGACAACATCTTCCGCTTCACCCAGGCCGGAGCGGAGGTCTCGGCCCTGCTCGGACGGATGCCCTCGGCCGTCGGCTACCAGCCGAACCTGGCCACCGAGCTGGGCGAGCTGCAGGAACGGATCACTTCGACGAAGAAAGGATCGATCACCTCGGTCCAAGCGATCTATGTCCCGGCCGACGATTTCACCGATCCGGCCCCGGCCACGACGTTCTCCCACCTCGACGCCTCGACCAGTTTGAGCCGGGCCTTGACCCAGATGGGGATCTACCCGGCGGTCGATCCCCTGGCCTCGACCAGCCGCATCCTCGATCCCCGCGTCGTCGGCGACGAGCATTACCGGGTCGCCCGGAGGGTCAAGGAGATCCTCCAGCGCTACAAGGACCTTCAGGACATTATCGCCATCCTCGGGATCGAGGAGCTGTCCGACGAGGACAAGCTGATCGTCGCCCGGGCCCGCAAGATCCAGAGGTTCCTCTCGCAGCCCTTCCATGTCGCCGAGGAATACACCGGCCGGGAAGGCAAATATGTGACGATCGACGAGACCGTCCGCGGCTTCCGCGAGATCGTCGAGGGCCTCCACGACGACAAGCCCGAGCAAGCTTTTTACATGGTCGGGGGGATCGATGACGTCGTCCGCCGGGCCGAGGAGCTGAAAAACGCGTGAGCGATAAAGCGCCGGACCGCTTTCGCCTCCGGGTCGTCACTTCGGGAGCGCTCTTGGTTGAGACGCAGGCCGACGAGGCCCAGATTCCGACCATCGACGGCCTGATCGGCGTCTTTCCCCTCCATCGGCCCCTTGTCGTCGCCCTGGGGCGGGGCACGCTGTCTTACCGTCAAGGCGCTTATGAGGAGCGGTTCGAAATCGACGGCGGGTACGCCGAAATCAGCCCGGATTCCGTCCTGGTCTTCACCGAAACGGCGGCCGCCGATTCCTCGGCCGACGGGGCGGAATAATTACCGGATTCCGCGTTTCGTTCCCTGGAATCCCCCGCCCGCGCCCGGTTTGCCAAGATTTATCCAATGATGATATATATTTGAAAAAAAAGAGATAAAGAGAGAAAACGCATGCGCATCCTCGTCGTGACCGGCGGCTATCCTCCCGCGGACCGGACTTCCGCGGATCTCGCCTGCCGCGGCCTTGTCGAGGGTCTGACCCGGAGGGGACACGAAGTCCGCGTACTGGCCGGCGGGGCGTTTCCGGGCGCGCCCCTTGGGACGGAGCCCGTCCTTCGCCGGCTTGTCCGCGACCGGGCCGACCGGAACGCCTGGTCTGACGTTTTCCGGAAGGAGCTGGCCAACCAGGCCGCCCTTCGGGAATCCATCCTCGGATTCCGGCCCGCGGCGGCGCTCTTCTTCGGTTTGCCCCGGATTTCGGCTTCGCTGCCGCTTCTGGCTGAAAGCTTAGGAGTCGCCTCCTGCCTCTATGTCGACGGCGACAGCCTGGCCGTTTGGGAACGGGACCTCTGGTACCGGGAGCAGCCCCGAGGACCGCGCGGGCGGAGGGCGATCCGCTTTCTCACCCGCCGCTTCGGCCTTTCCGCTTTCCCCCGTCCTCTCCACGAGCTCCCGGCCGTCTTCACCAGCCGGTATGTCCTGGAGGCGACGGAACGCGTCGGCAAGCCGGTCCGCCGGGCGGCCGTCTTCCCGCCGGGCGTCGATCTCCGCCGTTTTCCCTTCAAGGAAACGGCCGGGGCGCGGCCGGTCCGCATGCTTTTTCTTGGGCCGGTGACGCCCGAAGACGGCGCCGATGTCGCCGTCCGGACCCTGGGCTTGCTGAAGAGAGATCCAGGCGGGGCTGGCTTGACCCTGACGGTCGCCGGGCCGCTTTCCGGTTTCTCCGAGATCCTCGCGTCCCTGCAGGACCGGGCGGAGCAAGCCGGCGCGGCCGGCGATGTTTCCTTTGTCGAGTATGCCCCGGACATGTCGTCGCCGGACATGCTTCTCGGCCACGACCTGTTCCTCCATCCCGCGGCCCGAGTGGGATCCATCACCCCGGCCCTGCTGGAAGCGATGGCTTGCGGCCTTCCGGTCGTGGCCGCCGCCCGGGGCGGGAATTCCGAGGTCCTTGAGGACGGCCGCAACGCCCTGGTCGTTCCTCCGGAAAATCCGGAAGCCTGCGCCCGGGCCGTCCGGCGGCTGCTGGACGATCCGGCCCTCCGGGAAATGCTGCGGCGGAACGCCCGGAAAACGATCGAGGAGCGGTTCAGGCTCGACCGGACCGTGGAAGCGGTCGAAAAGATCCTGGAGGAGATCGCCGCGGATCCCCGGCCGTTTTCGGCCGTATCCCGGGACGAGGAGGACGCGGCCGGCGGCGAGGCCGTGTCCGCGTCCGGCCGCCCCGAGCGCTGGCTCCGTTGGAGCGGCGTACTCATTCGGATCCGGCGCCTGTTTCGGCCGAAGGCGGTGGCCGCCAAGCTGAAAGGCGGGGCGCGGATCGCCGCCTGCCGGCTGTCTCTCCTCGCGTTTCCTCCGGTCCTCAAGGGAATCCATCGCTGGCTCGGCCGGAGGCGCTCCCGGCCGGCCGGCGGCGAGCCGCGGGAAGTGCTCGTCGTCCAATTGGCCGACCTCGGCGATATCGTCTTGTCCGGGCCGTTTCTGCGGAACCTGCGGACGCTCCTGCCCCGGTCGAAGATCGTCCTGGCCGTCCATCCCGGCGGCCTGAATATCATCGAAAAATGTCCCGAGGTCGACGAGATCCTGACTTTTCCCTACCGGAGCTTCGCTCGTTGGAACGACGCCTTTTACGGAAGCGTCCGGTGGTGGTTGAAAGGATTGACCCTGGCCGTCCGGACGTTCCGGAAGCGCCGCTTCGACTTGGCGGTTTCCCTGCGCTGGAACAACGACGCCCCCCAGGCGGCTTCCCTGATCCTGATGGCCGCCAGCGGCGCCCCGAGGCGGGTGGCTTACCTCAATCCGCCGAACGCCCCGGCCAAACCGGGAAGAAACGGCCTCAACGGCCTGATCACCGACGGCCCGGCGCGGGGCGCCGAGAAGCATGAGGTCGAGTACCAGGCGGATCTCCTCCGTCATCTCGGAGGACGGTCCGAGGACGCGTCCTTGAAGGTTTGGACGACCGCCGACGATGAACAAAAAGCCCGGAACCTCCTGGATGGGCATCGGATCGGCTCCGGGGAGCTCGTGATCGCCTTCGCTCCCGGCGCGCGCTGGGAATTCCGCCGCTGGCCGGCGGAGCGGTTCGTCGCCCTCGGGCGGTGGCTCCAGGATGTCCACGGCGCCCGGATCGTGATCCTGGCCGCGAAATCCGAAACGGCGCTGGCCGCGGAGATCGAGCGCGGATTGAAGCCGGAGGGGACGGTGAACCTGGCCGGGAAGACGACGATCCGGGAGATGGCCGCCGTCCTGAGATCCTGCCGGTACTTCGTCGGCAACGACTCCGGCCCGATGCATATCGCGGTCGCCGCGGGGGTCGTTTCCGTCGGCCTGTTCGGGCCGGGTGAATACGCCCGCTTCCGGCCTTGGGGGCCGGCCCACGCGGTCGTCCACCTGGGTTTGACGTGCAATCCCTGCTCGCAAAACTGCCTGTTTTCCGAGGCGCGCTGCATCCAGGGCATTTCCGTCGCCCAGGTTCAGGATATCATGACGGGCCTGCTGGGCTCCCCATCTCTTTCTGGAAAGGCGGTCGAAGATGAACAAGCTTGAGCAGGAAATCCGGCGGCTGAGGGAGGAGTTGGACCGCAAGCGGGAGGAGCTGGCCGACATCCGGAAGCTCTTCGGCGGAGAAATCGACCGGGAGTTTTCCGCTCTCGTGGAAGGATACTCGGACCGGGAGCTCGAGCTCCATCTCCAGGAGGTTCTGGCCTCGATGGACGCCCTGGCCGAGGCCCGGCCGGATCTCCGGGCGGTCTCCTCCCATCGGAAAACCATCGGCCGGCCGATCGTTTTCTTGAAACGGGTCCTTCTGGAAACGACGTTCGCCCAGTTCAATGTCTTCCTGGAGCGACAGCGCCAGTTCAACCGGCGGATCTTGGACCTGTTGCGGGCCCTGCATGTGCGGGACGTCCGGGGGCAGGCGCGGTTTAAAGCCTTGGAAGCGCGAATCGCCGGCTGCGAGGAGGACCTGGTCCTTCTCCGGGCGAAGCTCGAGGACTTGCGGGCGGCGGAGCCGGGTTCGAGCGGTCCCGAACATCCGGGGCGGGGCTGAACGCCGGCTTTCGGAAGGACATGGACGGAAGGGAGATGAGCGGAAAAATGGATCAGCGGATGGGCGGGGCCGAACCGGCCGCCGAAACGGCCGAACTCGTCCGAAGCCGGGGAATCCAGGCCGCCGTCAACGCCCTTCGGAGGCGGGAACTGGCTCTCGGCCTCCGGAAACCGACCCTGGCCGTCTATGATCATGCCTTTCATTTCATCGGCGGGGCCCAGAAATACGGGCTGACCATGGCCGCCGCCCTCCGGGACATGTTCGACCTCACGATCCTGGCCAACCGCGATGTCGGGCCGGAGGAATTCCGGCGATGGTACGGCTTGGACCTCTCCGGCTGCCCGGTCAAAGTGGTCCCGATTCCCTTCTACGACGAGCGGAACTTGATCCATCTCGACCCGGCCTTGGTCGGACGGGCCGATGAAAATCCGTTCCACCGCCTCAGCCGGGAAAGCGGCGGCTACGATGTCTTCGTCAACAACAGCATGAACGAGATGGTCTTTCCCCTGGCTCCCGTCTCCGTGTTCATCTGCCATTTCCCGGAACGGCGGCCGCGGACCTATTTTTACGCCGACCGGTACACCCGAGTGGTCTGCAACAGCCGCTACACGGCCGCCTGGATCGAAAAAAAATGGGGGTTTTCGCCCCACCGGCTTCTGTATCCGCCCGTCGACATGGAGGCCGAAGGGGACGCCGGTCCCAAGAAGAAGCTGATCCTTTCCGCCTCCCGCTTCGAACCGGAGGGATTCAAGAGGCAGAGGGAGATGATCACGGTTTTCTTGAAGCTTCTCCGGGAAAGGCCGGAGGCGGCGGACGGCTGGACGTTCGTCCTGGCCGGGGGAAGCGGGCCCGGGAACGCCTATTTGGACGGCTTGAGGGAGTTGGCCGCCGGAGCGGCCGGCCGGATCGAGCTCCGGGTCAACGTCACCGCGGCCGAGTTGAAATCCCTTTACCGGGACGCGGCCCTGTTCTGGCACATGTGCGGCCTGAACGGCGAGGATCCCGGCCAAACGGAGCATTTCGGGATGACCACGGTGGAAGCCATGCAGAACGCCGTCGTCCCGCTCGTTTTTGCCGGAGGCGGGCTGCCGGAGATCGTCGATGATGGAATCAACGGATTCCTGGCCGGCTCCACGGCCCGCCTCTTGGAGCGGACGTTGTTCCTTCTCCGGGATCCGGGAAAAAGAGAAGCCTTGGGGCGGGCCGCCCGGGAGAAAGCCCGGAGGTTTTCCCGTCCGCGCTTTGAGGCGGAAACCCGGATGATTTTCGAGGACGTCCTCGCGCTGCTCGCCGGCTCCGGCGATCCGGCCGCGGAATGAGACGGAGAGAGCGGCGATGGATTTCCCCTTGCGACGCGGCGAAACGCTGGATGATTTCTACCGCGGCCGCGTCCGCCTGATCCAGCCGAGGAAAGGATACCGGTTCGCCACGGATGCTCCGCTCTTGGCGGCGTTCGCCGGCCTCCGGCCGGGGGACGAGGTCTGCGAGCTGGGGACGGGAAACGGCGTCATCGCCGTCTTGCTGGGTTTTAAGCCGTTTGCCCGCCTCACGGCGGTGGAGATCCAGCCTCGGCTGGCCGACATAGCCCGCCGGAACGTCGCCGGAAACGGCCTGTCCGGGAGGATCGAGGTCGTCGAGGCCGACCTGCGGACCTTCCGGCCCGGGAAGCGGTTCGACGTGCTGGTTTCCAATCCCCCGTATCATGGGAAAAAGACCGGCTTTCCCTGCCCGGACAGGGAGAAGGCGATTGCAAAACATGAAATAACGTGCGATATTATGGAGCTCATGCGCGCGGTTTCCGAGCTCCTGAAAGACGACGGACGGGCTTTTTTTATTTACCCGGCCGCCCGCGAGGAGGAATTCCGGGCCGCGGCCCGGAGCCGCGGCCTGCGGCCGGTTGTAATCCGGCGGATTCATCCGCGCGCCGGCGAAGAGCCGAACCTTTTTCTGTCCGAGCTCCGGTTCGCCGCGGCTTTTTCGGGGGAGGAGACCGTGCTCCCGCCGCTCGTCCTCCATCCCGGCCGGGGCGGAGAATTCGGACCGGAAGCGGCGGCGATGCTCGAGGGACCGTTGAATGAAACTCATCGCTAACCTCCAGGAGGTTTACAAGCACCGGCTTCTCATCCGGACGCTGGTCGGACGGGAGCTGAAGGCCCGCTACCGGGGGACGGTCCTGGGCTTCTTCTGGTCTTTCTTCAACCCGTTCCTCCTGATGGTCGTCTATACCGTCGTTTTCGGATTCATCCTCAAGCCGCGCGATCCTACTCTCGGCGAGGGGCCCTGGATGTATGCCCTGTACTTGTTCGCCGGGATCCTGCCCTGGACGTGGTTTTCGTCATCGTTGAACGATTCGGCCAACGTCCTGATGGTCAACGGCAACCTCATCAAGAAGATCCTCTTCCCGGCCGAGGTCCTCCCCATCGTCTCGGTCACCTCGAACTTCATCCACTTCCTCTTCGGCCTGCCGATCCTGCTCATCTTCCTGTTTGTTTTCGGCAAGCCGCCGACGGTCTACCTCCTCCTGCTGCCGGCCGTCCTCCTGGTCCAGTTCGTCTTTTCCCTGGGCTTCAGCCTCCTGTTGTCCGCCCTGACCGTTCACTTCCGGGACATCAAGGACATCCTCAGCAACTTGCTGACGTTCTGGTTCTTCTCCACGCCGATCGTCTATTCTCTCGGGATGCTGGAGCACTCGCCGGCCCTCCGGGCCGTCCTCGATCTCAACCCGATGACCCATATCATCGGGGGCTACCACGACTGCCTCTTCTTCGGGCAAATGATCCACTGGAAGCGGCTGGGAGTCACGTTGATCGTCTCCCTGGTCCTGTTCGTGATCGGCTACGCCGTCTTCGACCGCCTCCGCGACTCCTTCCCGGAGGAAGTCTGATGGCCGCCATCGAGTTGGACCGCGTCAGCCGGATCTACCAGAAATACTCCTCCCGGCACCGGTTCCAGACGTTCAAGAGCGCCATCGTCAAGGGAAGCCTGTTCGGGTCGCTCAAGCCGGACGAGCTCGTCCGGGCCGTCGACGACGTCAGCTTCAGCGTCGGGAAAGGGCAAACCTTCGGCCTGATCGGGGAGAACGGATCGGGCAAGAGCACGATCCTTAAGATGGTCGCCGGGATCGCCAAGCCCTCCTCCGGGCGGATCTCGGTGACGGGAAAGGTTTCGGCCCTGATCGAGCTGGGCGCCGGGTTCCATCCGGAAATCTCCGGGCGGGAAAACGTGTATATCAACGGCATCATGCTCGGGCTGTCCAAGAAGGAAATCGCCCGCAAGTTCGACGAGATCGTCCGGTTCGCCGAGCTCGAGGACTTCATCGAGGCCCCGGTCAAGACCTATTCCTCGGGGATGTACATGCGGCTGGGATTCTCCATTGCCATCAACGTCAATCCCGAGGTCCTGCTCATCGACGAAGTCCTGGCCGTCGGCGACGCGGCCTTCGTTCCCAAGTGTCTCGACCGGATCGACGATTTCCGCCGCCGGAAAAAGACGATCCTGTTCGTCAGCCACGACCTGTCCACCGTGGCCAAGATCTGCAACACGGTGGCCTGGATGAAGAACGGAAAGATCCGGATGATCGACGAGCCCAAGAGGGTCGTCGACGCTTATATGCAGGATGTCACCGAGGCGCAGGAGGCCGAGTTCCGCGAGCGGAAGGAGGAAGCGGCCGCGGCCGTCGTCGCCGTTCCGGCCCCCCCGCCGGCCGCGGAAGGGCCGGCCTCCGCCCGCTTGGAGCAAGGCCCGGCGGCGGAAGCCGCCGTGACCGCGGCTCCGGCCGAAGCTCCCGCCCCCGCGGCCGAACCGCCGGCCGCCGCCGAGGAAGGACGCCGCGAACAGCGCTGGGGCAAGCGGGAAGTGGAGATCCGGCGGGTCGTTCTTCGGAACGGCCAGGGGGAGGAAAAGCACGTCTTCCGTCCCGGCGAGACGATGGTGATCGATATGGACATCGCCGCCCGCGAGCCGGTCAAGGATTTCGTGTTCGGCCTCGCTGTTTTCAACTCCATGGGGGTGTTGTGCTACGGGACGAACACCCACCTGGAGGAGTTCGAGTCCGTCGCTTTTTCGGGGGAGGGCCGGGTCGTCTGCCGGATCGAGTCGCTTCCCCTGATCAACGGGACCTATTACCTCGACCTGGCCGCTCATAAGCGCGACGGATACCCATATGATTACCACCGGAACATGTATTCCTTCCTCGTTTCCTCGATGATCCGGGACGAGGGCGTGGCCCGCTTGGACCATGCCTGGGAATTCTCCCCGGAGATCAAGATCAAATCGCCGGCGAAATGAGATGAGAAAGATTCGTTCGGCGGCCGCCTTGAAGCGCCTGCGGGCCGGCTGGCGCCGCCAAGGCTTAAAGACGGTCTTCACCAACGGCTGCTTTGATCTGATCCACGGCGGGCACGTCCATCTCTTCCGCCGGGCCAAGGCCCAGGGCGACATCCTGATCGTGGCCGTCAATTCCGACGCCTCGGTCCGGAGGCTGAAGGGCCCGAGCCGGCCGGTGTTTCCGCTGGCCGAGCGGATGGAGGTCCTGGCCGCGTTCGGAGATATCGACTATGTGACTTGGTTTGAGGACGATACGCCCCAAAAGATCATCGCCGCCCTGCTGCCCGACGTCCTGGTCAAGGGCGGAGATTGGGGCGCGGGCGAAATCGTCGGAACGGCGGACGTCGAGGCGGCCGGGGGACGGGTGTACCGCGTCCCATACCGCCGCGGCCACTCCAGCACGAACCTCATCGAAAAAATCCGGAGATCGGCCCGCCGCCGCTGACGGCGGAACGGCCTGGAAAAGAAGCTCTCCCTATATCCGGGAGCCGTCCCGGACCGTCTCGAAAAACCAGGACCACAGCCTCTTGTGGAACTCGAAGCTTGGGGGATGGGCTTCGATCAGCGTCCGGAACGAAAACAGCGCCCCGTCGTCCGGCCCGATCTTGAACTCCGGCGCCGGGTCCCAGAGCTTCCGGAATTCCGGGTGGAACTGGACGCCGAGCACATGGGGATATCGCTCGTGCTCGATCGCCTCGATGATTTTCCCGTCCATCGAGCGGGCGGCGACGGCGAAGCCCTTGCCGGGCGTGTCCGCGGCCTGGTGGTGGGAGCTGGCGGCCAGGGGATAGCCGTCCAAAGCCGGGCCCATGGCCTTCCAAACGCGGCTTTCAGGAAGGAGACGGACGGGGTGGAGCATGTAAGGGGCCAGGGCCGGATCGTGCGGAGCGATCATCTCGTAGGGATTCTTATGCCACTCGTCCCGGGGGAGGGCGAGGACGTCCTCGACGGTCGTTTTCCCGTAGATTTCGCTCCAGAGATCCTGGATCATCGTTCCGCCCGTGCCGACCCAAAGGCTCTGCATGCCGAGACAGATGCCGAGGACGGGGTAATCCGGCCGGTCCTCCAAGAAGGCCTTGAAATCCGGGTTCCGGCCGCCGCCCAGGAGATGGAAGATCATCGACAGCTCGAGATAATGACGGTAAGGATTCTCGACGACGGTCCGGAAATCCGTCTCTTCGCCGTAGGCCGCCGGAGGCATGTCCGGTCCGCCGAAGAAAATGATCCCGTCGGAGAGGTCGAAGATTTTCCGGAACTCAGCCGAGGCCGCGTTCGCTTGGTAAAGCGAGGCGATTCCCAGCTCGGCCGAAACCGCATGGAAGTGGACGTTGGCCAGCTTGTTGTCCCGGACGAAACGGACGGATTCGCGGTAGTCGGTCCGCTCCTTGACATGGTAGACGCCGACGATTTCCAGGTTGTCGATGGGAAGCATCCCCTCGGCCTTGAGGGCGAGAAGATGACGGAACGTGTTGGGGGCCGGGTAGAAAATAACCAACCGGACGAGATCCTTGGGGGCTCGGGCCGTGTCGAAAAAGCGTTCCGGGGCCGATGAATTTTGGGCGGCCGCGGCCGGCGGAACGAGCATTCCCAAGGCGGCGACCATCAAAGCGAGGACGGCGAAGGCCTGGAGGCGGGCTCGGAATCGGAACATGCATTACTCCTTGCGGCCGGCGTCTCCCCGGAAATCCGGCGGAATCCGGCGGCCGGGAAGAGCTCATTATACGTGCGGCCGGACGGGGAGACAATCTCTCTCCCCCGCGCTCCGTTTTTCGGCGGCGTTTCCTCCGCGCCGACCGACCCTTCCTCTTTGTTTTAATCGAGTTCTTTTCATTGCGTTCATCCCGCGCTCGCGAAACGAACGCCGAAAACAAAACGGCCTCCCCTTTCCCCGACTTCCAGGGACATGCGGTAGAAGTCCGGGTCGAGCGTTTCTCCGATCCATCTGGACGAGAGCGACGCAACGCTTCTCCCGAGATCGGCGTCCGTTTTTGCCGTCGTTCCCTTTTGGAGGATAATCTCGAGGAGGGGGGCGGGGCAAACGCCGGTTCCGTCCGCCCGGGCTTCGCCGGGAACGCGAGGGTCAAAAAGACGGAAAATCATGAAACATGCTTGAGGCGGTCGAGCGGCGGGACGCGGGAATTGCGGCCCGGATTCGCGTATAATCTTCGTTCGTCCCATGAGCCTGGATTTTCTGAAGGAGACGCCGGAATTCAAGGACCTCGTCCGGGCGGTTTCGGCCCTTCCGAAAACCCCCGAGGGCCAGGCCCTTCTTTTCGGAGAAGAGGACCGGCCGCGTCTTTCGATTTCCGGCTTGACGGAGGCGGCCGTCCCCTACCTTTTCGTCCAGTTGGCCCTGACTGGGCCGCGCCGGGTTGTCTTCATCCGTCCGTCCGCCCGTCCGCTGTCCGGCTTCGAGGATCAGGCCCGTTTTTTCCTCCAGAACCTCGGCTCGACGAAAACCGTCCGGAGCTTTCCCGCGCTCTCGGAGAATCCCGCCCCGGACGCCGCCCCGTCCCTGGAGTCGGCGGCCACCCGGATGCGCTATTTTTATGATCTGCTGAATCGCCCGCCGGCCCTGACCGTGACCAATCTTTTCGGGCTCCTGCGGCCGTTTCCGGCTCCGGAATGCCTCCCTGAGCTTTTTCTCCGCCTGAACAAGGACGCCGAGTGCGGCCGGGACCGGGTGATCGAGCGGCTGGCCTCTTTCGGGTATGCGCGCGAGGATTTGATCGCCTTCCGCGGGGAGTACGCCTATCGGGGCGGAATCGTCGATGTCTTCTCCCCCTGGCAGAAAAATCCGGTCCGGATCGAATTCGGCGGCGACCGCGTCGTTTCCCTCCGCGAGTTTGATCCGTCCACCCAGCGGGCCGTCCGCCAGACCGAGGCGGCTCTCATCCCCTCGCTTTCGGAGGGGACCGCCGCTCCGGCCGCCGCCTCCGTTCCGTTCACCCGGTACCTCGCCGACGCGGTGTTCGTCTTCGACCATCCGGAAGAGATCGAGAAGGAGTGGGACGAGGCGAGAACCGACCTCCCCTCGCGGGCCGGGGCCGGGCCGCAGGACGGCCCCGCAGGTCCGCCCTTCGAATCGATCTATCCTCCGGCCCTGTTCGAACGGCTCCGCGCCGAGGCGGTTTATTGCGGGGAGCTCGCACCGGCCGGAGCCCGCCGGGAAATCGCCTTCGGCTTTCAGCCCGTGCCTCGTTTCGACAACAAGATCTTCTTCTTCCTTGAGACGATGAGACGGATTTACGAGGAGCGCGACCGCTGCGTCATCTTTTTATCCACGCCGCCGATGCGGAAGAAGATCGGGGCCCTTCTCGAAACCAAGGAGATCCCCTCGCTCGAAGCGGATTCGCCTCTTCCGGCGGCCGCCGGCGGCGAGATCCGTCTCTGCCTGGGCGATCTCGAGCGGGGCTTCAGCTATCCGCGGCAAAAGATCCATTTCTTCGCCGAGAAGGACATTCTCACCGAGGAGCGGATCATCCCCGCCCGGCCCGCGGCCCGGCCCTCGATCACCCATTTTCAGGACCTGAGGGCCGGAGACTATATCGTCCATGCCGATTATGGCGTGGGCGTGTTCCGGGGCCTGGTCAAAATGGACGTGGAGGACCGGGCGGCGGAATTCATGGAGCTCGGCTACCGGGACGGAGACACGTTGTTCGTCCCGGTCGAGGACTTGAGCCTCGTTCAGAAATATACGCCCGTCGGAGCCGGCCAACCGCTGCTGGACAAGCTCGGAACCGGCCATTGGCTGAAAACCAAGGAGCGGACGAAAAAAGCCGTCCAGAAGCTGGCCCGGGAGCTCCTGGATCTTTATGCCCGGCGCAAAGCCATCAAGGGATTCGCTTTCAGCCCGGAGGGCCGCTGGCAGGACGAATTTGAAAAAACCTTCGAGTTCGAGGAAACCGAGGACCAGCTCCGCTCCATAAAGGAGATCAAGACGGATATGGAGACGGCCGCGCCCATGGACCGGTTGCTCTGCGGCGACGTCGGCTACGGAAAGACGGAGGTCGCCGTCCGGGCCGCCTTCAAGGCGGTCATGGACGGCAAGCAGGTCGCCGTCCTTTGTCCCACGACCGTCCTGGCCAGCCAGCATTACAAGACGTTCTCCGGGCGGATGGTTCTGTTCCCGGTCCGGGTCGCCGCCCTGTCCCGGTTCCAACCGGCCGCCGAACGGCGCCGGATCATCGAGGACCTGAAGAACGGCCGCGTCGACATCATCATCGGAACGCACCGTCTCCTTTCGGCTGACGTGGCTTTCCGCGATCTGGGACTGCTTGTTGTCGACGAGGAGCAGCGGTTTGGAGTCGCCCACAAGGAAAAAATCAAGCATCTCAAGGCCAGCGTCGACGTCTTGACGCTGACGGCCACGCCGATCCCCCGGACCCTTAACCTGTCCCTGACCGGCCTCCGCGATATCAGCCTGATCGAAACGCCGCCCAAGGACCGGCTGGCCGTTCACACGGTCGTGACGACGTTTTCTCCGAGGCTGATCGCGGCCGCGATCCGGCAGGAGATCGCCCGCGGGGGGCAGGTCTATTACGTCCTCAACAAAATCGAGGAGATGGATTCCTTGTCGGCGAAGATCCGGGAATGGGTCCCGGACGCCCGCTTGGCCGTGGTCCACGGCCGGATGGCTCCGGCCGAGCTCGAAATGAAGATGATTGATTTCATCAACCAGAAGTACGATGTCCTGGTCTCGACGACGATCATCGAAAACGGAATCGACATCCCCCTGGTCAACACCCTGATCGTCCAGCGGGCCGATCATTTCGGCTTGGCCCAGCTCTACCAGCTGCGCGGCCGGGTCGGACGGTCTTCCCGCCAGGCCTTCGCCTATTTTCTCGTTCCGCCGTTCGCCGAGCTGACTCCGATCGCCCGCAAGCGCCTCGAAGCCATCAAGGAATTCAGCGAGCTCGGATCCGGATTCCGTCTGGCGATGAAGGATCTGGAAATCCGGGGCGCCGGCCATCTGTTCGGAGAGCAGCAACATGGGACGATGGAAGCCGTTGGATACGACTACTTCATCCATCTCCTGGAGCAGGCGATCAAGGAGCTCAAGGGCGGGGAGGTCGAGGAGGCCCGGTGCGAGATCAATCTTCGGGTCGAGGTCCGAATCCCCGAGGCCTACATCCCGGCCATCAACGTGCGGCTCAGCTTGTATAAGCGGATTTCCTCGGCCGCGGACCTGGATGAGATCCGGTCGCTGGAGGAGGAAATCCGGGACCGCTTCGGCCCGCAGCCGCCGAGCGTCGAACATCTCCTCCAATACGGCCGGATCAAGATTCTGGCCCAGCGTCTGAAGCTTTCGGCCGTCGATCGCGTCGACCGGAAGCTGATTCTCAAATTCCAACCTTCAACGGATGTTGATCCAGCCCGGATTTCAAGTCTTCTCAACAAGATGCGGGGATCAATGACTCCGGAAGGCGTTCTCAGCCTGCCGCTCCGCTCCCCCGCCTCAGCCGGCGTTCTGCGTGAAACCGCCCGGCTCTTGCTGGAGTTGTCAGGGATGGGATAAAATAACTCATTGGCATTTGGCACAGATGAAGCGCAATCCGGACTTTTTGGCGGCGGCTGTTTTGGCGGCGGCGGCTCTCTGCCTGGGGGCGGGAGCCTGCGGCGGCAAGACCGGATCTCCTCCCGCTTCCGAGGGATTCCGTCTGGACGATCCGCAAAAAGCCGCTCTTCCGGTCTTGACGGTCGAGGGAATTGCCTTCACCAATGCTGATTTCGCCCGGTTCGCCCGCTTGACGGTCGGCGAGCCCGAGGCCTCCTTGACGGCCGAGGCGGCCGGCCGGCTGTTCGATGATTTCGTCGAAAGGAAGCTGATCGTCCTCTCGGCGGCCGCCCGCGGGATCGACTTGAGCGACGAGGAAAAAGAGAAATCCCTGGCGGTTTTCAAGCTGAACCGGGCCGAGGGAGCCGTTTCGTCCTCCGAGGCCGACAACGCGGATCTCCTGGAAGGCGTCCTCGTTGAGAAGTACATGGCCTTGGAAATATCGGGAATCACGGTTCCGGAGGATGAGATCGCCGCCTATTACGAAGCCCACAAGAACGAATTCCTCCAGCCGGAGCGCCTCCAGGTGAGCCAGATTCTCCTTTCCTCGGAAGGCCGGGCCAGCGAAATCCTGGAAAAGATCCGTTCGGCCGGCGAAAACGAGTTCCGTGAGGCCGCCCGGACGTCTTCGGAAGGACCCGAGGCGAAAAACGGCGGACTGATGGGCGTTTTCAGCCTCGGCCAACTCCCCCTGGAGCTGGAAAAAGTCATCTTCGCCCTGGAGGAAGGCCGGATCAGCCGGGTGGTCCAGTCTCCCTATGGCTACCATATCTTCCGGCTCGACCGGAAATTCGAGCCCCGGCTCCGGTCTCGAGGCGAGACCGTCCCTTTGATCGAAGCCCGTCTTCTCGAACAGAAAAATCAAGCGGCCCGGGACGCCCGCGTCGCATCCCTGAAAGAAACGATGTCCTGGAAAATCCGGACGGAGAATCTGCCGTTCGTGTATCCGGGATCCTGATAAGGAAGGTGCCATGTCGAAGAAGAAAATCATCCTGGCCGTCTCTCTCCTTCTTGTCGCGGCGGTCGCCGTCCCGGCCCGGCAGGTCATCGAGGAAATCATCGCCGTCGTCAACGACGACATCATCACCCTCTCCGATTTCAAGACGGAATACGAGGAGCGTCTCATGGCCGCCCGGGCCCAGTACAGGGGGGAGGAACTGGAGCGGGCGATCGAATACACCAAGGCCCACATCCTCGACGAAATGATCACGGACCTGTTGCTCATCCAGATGGCCCGCAAGATGAACATCAACGTCACGGACCAGTTGAAAATGGTCGTCGAGAATATCAAGCGGGCCAATGATATCGAAAACGATGAGATGTTGAAGCGGGCCCTGGCCCAACAGGGATACAACTACGACGAGTGGATCGCCACGATGGAAAAGCAGATCCTGCGGGAAGCCGTCCTCCGCAATCAAATCGGGCAGAAAGTGGTGATCGACGACGCCGAGATTGTCGATTATTATAAAAAGCACCAGGACGAATTCGTTGTTCCCGAGGAATATGAGCTCCGGGCGGTCTACTTGGCGATCGAGGGCCGGGAGGCCGCCGCCCTGGAAGCTCGCAAGGCCGAGATCGAAGCGAAGATCAAGGGAGGCGCGCCGTTCGCGGAGGTGGCCGAGGCCGATTCCGACGAGCCGCTCAAAGCGGCCAAGGGAAGCCTGGGGACGTTCAAGGAAGGCGAGCTCGACCGGACGCTGCTGGCGGCCGTCAAGCCGTTGAACAAAGGCGGGATGACGCCCTGGGTTCAGTCCAAGAACGGCTGGTATTTGATCCTGGTTGAGGAAAAGAAGGACAGCCGGCTCCGGACTTTTGACGAATCCCGGGGGGCGATCACCGAAAAAATCGGCACGCAGAAGCAAAACGCCGAGGTGGATAAGTTTCTGGCCGAGATCAAATCGAAAAACTACATCAAGATTCTCAAGCCCGATCCGTTCGCCGACCTCAACTGACGGCTTCCGGTTTCCGCTTGAGGGCCACCCGGGCGATCCAGCTTTTTTCGGCCTTCATCGAAAGGAAGCCGAAGACCGACACGGCCAAGGCGGCCAGGGCGTCGACGATGAGATCCTTCATCGTGTCGACAAGGGCCGCCCGCCCGACGAGCGAGGTTTTATCCTCCAGGGCGAACTTCTGCATATTGAGCCCGAGGACGCCGTCGGCCGCGAATTCATAGATCTCCCAGATAACGCCCAGCGAAAGCGCGAACGAGAAAGCGAACAGGGCGACGAACTGGGGGCTCAGCGTCACGGCTACTTTTTCGCTTTTATTGAGAAGGCTGACGATTGAAAACCCGAGCGCTCCGAGCATGATCCCGCTGAACGCGTGGAGGATGACGTCCCAGTGCGGGATCCGGTAGTAAAAGTCGCGGACTTCCCCCAGGAAGATGGCGGCGTAGAGGAAGACAACGAAGAGGAGGTACATCCGGCTGGGAAGGATGATCCGGAAGCGCTTCTCGAGCATCGAGGGAAGAAACAGGATAAGAAGACCGAGACAGGACTCGAGGAGCATGAGAACATAGTCGCTGCGGACCTTCCCAGAAGCGGCCGTGGAGACGGCGGCCGCCCCCGGAGCGCGGACCGCCCCGATCAAGGCATAGACCGCCGAAGCGACGAGAGTGAAAAAGATGAAGACGCCGACCGCTTTTCCCAAGCGGCCGGCCGGCCAGCCGACACCGCCCCCGGCGGCGGGAAGCCGCGGCGGAACTCCTCCGCCTTCCGCCTTCTCGGTGTTCATGAGGACTCCCCCGCTGCCGGACGGCGGCGGAGAGAAAGAATCCGGCCGGCTTGTCTCCTCCGGGAGGCTAATCCTTCGCCGGCTCTTCCTGCAGGACGGCCGACGATTCGTCCTTCTGGTGGACGGCCTGGTCTTCTTGGAAATCGATCTGCCGGGACACCGGATATTCGCCCATCGAAATATGGCGCGGACCGCCCATTTGGACGAAAAGCTTGACGTAATACGACTTCCAATGGGGATTGGCCTTGAAAGAGTCGAGGGTTTTACCGGCCACGCCGAAATTGGATTTCAGGGTGATCGGCGGGCTGGTCGCGCCGGGGGCGAGCCCTTCGCCCCGGACGGCCGTATGAAAGCTGTCGCCCAGGTTCTCGACCGAGTCCACTTCCTTGAAGATGGCGTTGACATTGATGTAGCGGAGGGTTTCGGACGAGTTGTTCTTGAGCTTGAAGGTCACCGTCGGGACCAGCGTCAGCTTTGGATTCGGCCACTGCCGGTATTCCTTCATCGTCCAGCTGGTGCTCAAGTCGACGACCTCCAGGGATGAATGAACCTGCTGTTCGTTGTAGGATTTGCACCCCGTCTGTCCCAGCCAGATCAGGGCCGCGACGGCCGCCAAAGCGACACCGGAAGCAGGGAAGATGCGTCTCATCGTGTTCCTCCTGTCGGGCCTCTTGATGATAACCCGTCCGGCGGGGGAAAGCAAGGGACGGCCCCGGGCGGCTTGCGCCCCCGCGCGGTTTCGTTATAATGAAATTTCGCGAAATTTTGATGAAAGGACGACTGTCATGGGCCTGGTGAAGCGCGGCAAGGACCTCTGGTTTTACGAAGATCTCTACTCAGACGTGACCTACGGATTCAAGGTCAAGCGGATCATCGTCCCTGAAACGCCGACCGGCTTCCAGAAGCTGATGATCCTCGACACCGAGCGGTTCGGGCGGGTTCTGATCTTGGACGGGATCGTCCAGCTGACCGAGGAAGACGAGGGCATCTATCATGAATGGATCGGGCTCTGGCCGCTGTTCGCCCCCTCGAAAACTCCGGAAAACGTCTTGATCATCGGCGGCGGCGACGGCGGCGTCGCCCGGGCCGTCCTTCGCCATCCCGGGGTCAAGAGCGTGACGATGGCCGAAATCGACCGGGTCGTCATCGAGCAGTGCCGGACGCACCTCCCGGCGATTTCCGCCGGCGTCTGGGATGATCCCCGCTTCCGCCTGATCATCGGCGACGGGGCCGAGGTCATCCGGAAGATGAAAGGCCGCTGCGACGTGATCATCATCGACTCGACCGACCCCATCGGCCCGGCCAAAAGCCTCTTCG
>ERZ1026796.101-NODE-101-length-76547-cov-7.566396_pt1 | contig 76547 bp, 74 predicted proteins | sample MGYA00520874_ERZ1026796 | MGnify/ENA primary metagenome ERZ1026796 (study PRJEB33270, sample SAMEA104284474) | anaerobic digester metagenome | biome: Anaerobic digester microbiome; feature: mesophilic sludge digester; material: Anaerobic digester biomass | place...
GGGGTGCGCCCGGTGCCGACTTTTCAGCGCCCGGCGCTGCTGCGCCGCTGCCGCCTCAACAGTCGTGGCCTCAGCAACAGCCCGTTCAACAACAGCCAGTCCAACAACAGCCCGTCCAACAACAGCCCGTTCAACAACAGCCACAGCAGTGGCAGCAGCCGCCCGTCGCTCCGCAAGCGCCCCCTGCCCAGAGTTGGACGGTGCCGGGTTCACCACCCACTCAGCAGCAGCCGGTGGCCAACGTCGCCCCACCACCGGTGGTGGGGCAGCCGCTTGGTCAACCGCAGGCCTATCCACCACAGGGGTATCAGCAGCAGGGGTATCAACAGCCGGGCCAGCCCTATGGCGCGCCGTCGCAGCCGGTGGCCCCAGGGGGACCCACCAGGGGGGGTGGCCCACTGGCCCTCCTGGGCGGGTTGCTCCTGTTGCTGGGAGGCGTCTCCCTGATCGTCGGGAGCTTCCTGGATTGGGCTCAGGCGAGCGTCAACGGACAGACCATCACCCTGACCGGGTTTAAGAACGCGCAGGAGCAACTCTGGGGCGCCCCGGGCACGCTGGCTGCCGGGGGAGCCTTGATCATCGCGGCGGTGCTGTACTTCGCATCGATGAAGCGGGGTGTAGGCGCCCTGAAGCGGACGCTGGCGCTGCTGCCGTCACTCGCCGCTCTGGTCTGGGTGGTGTACCTGTTGGTCACCTTGCAGATCGACAAGGCCAACGCTCAAATCGGGCTCTGGCTCTGCCTGCTTGGCGCAGTTCTTGGCCTGGCTGGAACCTTCCTCGGGCGGGGCAGGAAGAAGGCGGCTCTTCCCAAGAGCTAAGGGCTCGTGCTGGTGCTTCGCGTCGGCTACAGTTCATCCCTCCCGAGCTTTGCTCATGGGCCGTTGGCGCAGTTGGCTAGCGCACCTGCATGACGCGCAGGGGGTCACAGGTTCGAATCCTGTACGGCCCACTCTCCGTGACCGCCCGCCTCACACGAGGCGGGCGGTCACGCGTTCAACCGCACGGGCGAACTGGCCGTGCGGTGCCACCTTCGCAACCGAGCGTGCCTCGTCCCAACGGTCGACATCGGTGAGGGTGCTCACTTGGTCAACGATCAGGCCGCGTTGCGTCAAGCGGTCCAGTTGCCGCGAACCCGTGTCGTCGACGCTCATCGGTACCCCCTCGAAATCCGCCGGTCCGCCCCGTGCGAGCGCAACGATCCAGAATCCGCCGTCGTTGGCCAGGCCGAGCACTGCTCGCCGGTGATCGGAGGCGACCGTCCGGCCGGCTGCCTCGACGATCGTCGGGTCGAGTTGGGGAGTGTCCATGCCGACCAGCACGGCGGGGCCGGCCACGTTGGCGAACGCGGCCCCCAGGCGACGGTCGAGACCCCCCTCGCATTGGGGAATCACCTCCCAATCCTCAGGCAGCCAGGCTCCGGGAGTGCCGTCGAGCACCAACAGGTGACGATCGGCGGGTACGAGACCTACCGAGTTCAAGGTATCGAGCAAGGCACCAAGTGCGATGTCTGCCGCCTCGTCCGGGCGGCAAGGCGGGCACAGGCGGGTCTTGACACGGCCTGGCACGGGTGTCTTCGCCAGCACGATCGCTGTAAATGCCGGACCAGCCTGCTCAGCCATCGCGCTCACCGAGGATCCGACCCATGTCGGCCACGGCCGTCAACGTGCCGCGAAGCGTTCCAGTGACCTTGGAGCGACCGGCTCTGGTCAGGTACTGAACGGGTACCTCCTCGATCCGCCAACCGGCGTCGGCCGCCCGGAGGACCATTTCCAGCGGCCAGCCTGACCGGCGGTCGGTGAGTTGCAGTTCCAGCAGATGCTCGCGGTGGGCGGCCCTCATGGGCCCGAGGTCGGTCAGTGTCAAACCCGCGCGTCGGCGGAGCTCCCAGGCCAGGAAGCGGTTGGCAAGTCTGGCGTGCGCCGGCCAGGCGGTCGATCGGTCAAGCGGCGAGCGGGCTCCCAGCATGAGGTCGACCTCCCCCGAGGCGACGGGGCCGGTTACGCGTGGGAGGTCGACGGGGTCGAAGCTGGCGTCGGCATCCATGAACGCCACGATCGGCGCGGTCGCTGCGGACAGCCCGGCGAAGCAGGCGGCACCAAAGCCCCGGGTGGGCTCGTGCACCACCAACGCACCGCCGGCCTCGGCGATGTCGTCGGTGCCGTCGGTGGAGCCGTTGTCCACCACGATGGCCCGGTGCCCTTCCGGCAGACGCGGCAACAGCCACCGGATGCCTGCCGCCTCGTTCAGCGCCGGGAGAATGACATCGACGGTCTCGGCCCATGGGTCATGCTGTGTGTTGTCCAAGCCGACCTACGGTATGCGACGCAACGTTCCGAGGGAGGGTGACGATGAACGTTCTCGTAACCGGAGGTGCCGGCTTCATCGGTTCACACATCGTCGATGCGCTGGTGGAACGCAATCACACGGTGACGGTGATCGACAGCCTGGACCCGGCGGCCCACGATGGTCCGCCGGAGTGGATGAATCCCAACGCCACCTGGCGACTCGGCCCCGCCTCGGGTGAGGCACGGTCGGCCGACGTGGCGGAGGAGGCGACCTGGGATGGGGCGCTCGAGGGCATCGACGCGGTGTGTCATCAGGCGGCCAAGGTGGGGCTCGGCGTTGATCTGACCGATGCCCCGGCCTACGCGATCAACAATGATCTGGGCACCGCCCGGATGCTCGCCGCCATGTCCGCCTCGGGCTGGGGTGGTCGCATCGTGCTGGCGTCCTCGATGGTGGTCTACGGCGAGGGTCGTTACGCGTGCCCCGACCACGGCATCGTGGCGCCGCTGCCGAGACGAAGCGACGACCTTGACGCCGACCGATGGGAGCCCCGGTGCCCGACGTGTCGACGCGAGCTGACCACCGGGCTGGTGCCCGAGGATGCGGCGATCGATCCCCGCAATGTGTACGCCGCCACCAAAGCCCACCAGGAACACCTGTGCGGTGCGGCCTCCGCCGAGTTGGGCACCGTCACCACGGCCCTTCGCTACCACAACGTGTACGGGCCGCGGATGCCGCGCGACACCCCCTATGCCGGCGTGGCATCCATCTTTCGCTCGCAGTTGGCCAACGGTCGGCCCCCGCAGGTGTTTGAAGACGGTGGGCAGCGGCGCGACTTCGTGCACGTCAGCGATGTGGCCGCCGCCAACATTGCTGCGCTCGAACGGCCGGTGCCCTACGCCGGAGCGCTCAACGTTGCCTCCGGGCATCCGTTCACCTTGCTGGACATGGCGCGGACGATGGCGGCGGAGGACGGGCGTGGCCTGGAACCCGCGGTGGTTGGGGGCTATCGAATCGGTGATGTTCGCCACGTCACGGCCGATGCGAACCTGGCACGAAGCGTGTTGGGCTTTGAGGCGCAGGTACAACCTTCCGATGGGCTGGCGGCATTCGTACACGAACCGCTCCGCCGCCCGCCCGCCCGATGAGGGTGACCGGTGGGACCCCACCGACGGGCGACACGCAGGTGGATGACTGCGAGCGGCGAAGGTGGAGCGCCTGGCGGGTGGGACTCGGGCTGACGTTGCCGTTGGCTGCGGTGGTGCTGATGTGGGTTCTGCTCGCATGGCGTCGCAACATCCTCGACGAGGGCGGGACGGTGTTTGTTGGAGCGGCGCCCCTGATGGGTCGCTGGCGACTCGATTTCAAACCGGAGTTCGTCGTTGCCGTGGTGTTGGGTCTGGCGTTGCTGGTGTGGTGGCCGCCGCTCGTTCGACGACTTGCTTGGAACCGGCTCCTCCCCGGTTCGTGGCTGGTGTCGTTGGGCTGGACCCTGGCGATCAACATGCATGGGGGTTGGCGGCGCCTGGGAGCGCCACTCGACAGCCGCCAGGACTATCTCTACACCGCCCGCAACACGGTGACCGATCCCTTCGATTTTCTCCGCACCTTCACCCGGGAGCTTCGCACTTACCCAATTCATGTGCAGGGCCACCCTCCGGGCCCGGTGTTGGGTCTTGAGGCGCTCGAGCGGCTGGGGATCAGCGGGGCGAGTGGCTCAGCGCTGGTGCTGGTGGGCATCGCCTGCCTTGCAAGCCCGCTGGTGCTCATAGCGGTCCGCGCGCTGGTGGACGAGTCGGAGGCCAGGAGGGTGGCGGTGTTCGTGGGGCTGACGCCGTCGGTCATCTGGGTGGCAACCTCGGTGGACGCCGTGTTCGCTGCGGTGGCGGTGGCTTCAGGCACAGCCTTGGCGCTGGCTGCCGTCCGGTCGGGCGCTTGGCACGGCGATGACCGTGCGAGATCGAACCCCTGGGCCGGCGGGGCCATGGCGATGCTGGGAGGCCTGCTGGCCGGGTTGCTTGCCCACGGCACCTACGGGGCTGCCTTGTTCCTGGTTCCCACTGCTTTGTGCCTGGTGGTGTTGGCCCGGCACCGACGGTGGGCGCCGGTCGGCCTGGCGCTGTTTGCAGCAGCGCTCCCGACCCTGCTGATGGCCGGTGCGGGTTTCTGGTTGCTCGATGGTCTGCGCGGGACTGTGGAGGCATACCACGATGGAGTGGCGTCGCAACGACCGGCGGGGTTTTTTCGATTGTCCAACCCCCTGGCCCTGGCCATCTCAATCGGGCCGGTGGTGCTGGCCGCGCTGCCCGGGAAACGTCGGGTGGGTGCGTGGATCTTGGTGGGCGGCGCACTGGCCGGGTTGGCGGTCGCCGAGATGTCGGGGTTGTCCAAGGGTGAGGTTGAGCGCATTTGGTTGCCGTTCGTCCCTTGGCTGACCGTGGCGACCGGGGCCATCCCGTTGCGTTGGCAGCGCGGCGCGCTGGGCGTTCAACTCGTCTCCGGCCTTGCCATGGCCGTGATGCTGGGCTCGCCCTGGTAAGACTGATCGGCGTGACCCGCGACGATGAGGACCGTGACTTCGACTCCGGCGACTCCCAGGGTGTTCTGCATCCGGACCGCCCTGAGTTTGTGTACGACGAGTTTGACTACTTCGCCCAGAACCGCGCCGAGTACAACCTGGGCGGGCCTCAGCCGCCGAACGTCACCCGCCACCGGGTGAGCTTCGATGACGGACGCCCCGACCTGTCGTTCCTGCGGTGGGGATCGGGGACCCCGCAGTGGGTGTTCCTCCACGGAGGTGCACAGAATGCCCACACGTGGGACACCGTGCTGTTGGCGCTGTCCGATCCGGCGCGCAATCCCATCCTGGGCACCGACCCCACGGTTGACGCGGTGGCCTTCGACCTGCCTGGACACGGACACTCGGCCTGGCGGAGCGACGCACGATACGACCCCCAGACCAATGCCGAGACGGTTGCCATGGCCATGGCGCAGCTGAACTTTGAGCCCGAAACGGTGGTGGGCATGTCGCTGGGGGGCCTGACGGCGACCGCGCTGGTGGCCGCCAACCCTGAACTGTGCCGACGCTTGGCGCTGATCGACATCACGCCCGGGGTCACCCGGGACAAGGCCGCTGATGTACATGCCTTTATCGAGGGGCCGCAGAGCTTTGCCGGGTTCGGGGAGATCTTCGACCGCACGTTGGAGTTCAATCCAACCCGGAGCACCGATTCGCTTCGGCGTGGCATCCTTCACAATGCCCACCGGACCGAGGACGGCTCGTGGCAATGGAATTACGATCGGCGTCCAATGGGCCAACGGCCCAATGGTGCCCACGGCGACTTGTGGGGGGACGTCTCGGCCATCACCCGGCCGCTTTTGCTGGTACGTGGTGCCACCTCGCCGGTGGTCGACGACGACGACGAGGCCGAGTTGAGGCGTCGTCAGCCCGATGCCAGGGTATGCACGGTTGTTGGGGCGGGCCATTCGGTGCAGGGCGACCGGCCGGTGGAACTTGCGTCGCTGCTCACGTCGTTTTCGGTGGGCGCCGAAGTGCCCTCACGCATTGAGTGAACGCAGCGACTTGGCCACCCTGCGGGCCGCCTGCGTCAGCTGTCGTTCAACCTCTTGGAGGTCGGCGCGGATGGGGTCTTCATCGTCGGCTCCGCGCCCGTCAGCCAGGCCGACCACCCGGGCGGTCAGCTCGTCCAGGGCGGTGGACAGCGCGGACAACTCGGCGGTGATGCTCATCGGCCTGTTATAGCCTCCGCGCCCGTGCTGAGCATTCTTGACCGACGAAACACCGCCGACCCCGCCGGTGACCTGCCCCGTCCCGTGCTGGACGGCGACGAACCAACCGAGGTGGTGCGCGGCATCATCGAGTCGGTGCGCGCCGACGGCGACGCCGCATTGATCGAGCTGACGACCCGTTTTGACGGCGCCCACCTGGACGACGTGCGGGTGCCCACCGACGATCTGGATCGCGCCTGGGAACAGACCGCGCCCGTCCTGCAGCGGGCATTGGAGGCGGCGGTGGCGTCTGTCGACGCCTATCACCGCCACCAGATGCGGACGTCCAGCGAGTTCGTCAACCCAACCACCGGGGTGCGGATCGTGTCGGCCTACTCGCCTGTGCGTCGTGCCGGGTGCTACGTGCCAGGCGGTCGGGCGGCCTACCCCTCCACGGTCATCCACACCGCCGTGCCCGCCAGGGTCGCCGGTGTCGAGCAGGTGGTGGTCTGTGTGCCTCCGGCGGGCGCCGATGGCGTCGCCCCGGTCACGCTGGCCGCGGCCCGGGCAGCGGGTGTTGACGAGGTCTTCGCGGTCGGGGGTGCGCAGGCGATCGCTGCGCTGGCCTACGGAACCGAGACGATTGCGCCGGTGGACGTGATCTGCGGTCCTGGTAACCGATACGTGGCGTTGGCCAAGCGCGAGGTGGCCGGTGTGGTCGGCGTTCCCAGCGCGTTCGCCGGACCCTCGGAGGTGGTGGTGATCGCCGACGGCTCGGTTCCGGCAGCAGAGGCAGCGGCCGACGTGATCCTGCAGGCCGAACATGGGCCTGACGGACTGGCGTGGTTGATCACCTGGGACGAGGCCGTGGCCGAGGCGGTAGGCGCGGAGATCACGGCCCAGGTGGCGGCGGCACCGCGGCGGAGCGATATCGAGGCCACGCTGGCGAGCGCAGGACACCTGGTGCTGGTGGATGACCTGGACTCCGCACTGGCGGTGAGCGATCGGATCGCCCCCGAGCACCTCGAGCTTCTGGTCGTCGACGCCGAGACGGTGGCAACCCGGGTACGCAACGCCGGCGCGGTGTTCTGTGGGCGCTTCAGCCCGGCCTCGGTGGGCGACTACCTGGCCGGGCCCTCCCACGTGCTGCCCACCAGCGGAACCGCACGGTTCTCCTCCGCCCTGACGGTGGACGACTTCCTGCGCCGGCACCACACGGTCACCGTCGACGAAACGGCACTGGGGCGAATCGGCCCGGATGTCATCGCGTTGGCCGAGGCCGAGGGTCTCGTGGCCCACGCCGAGTCGGTACGCATGAGGATGGGAAGGTCATGAACCGCCCCACCGTTCGGCCGAAGGTGCGCAGCGACGTCGCGCTGATTCCCGGGTACCACTCGCCTCAGCTGGACGTGGCGGTCCGCCTGAACACCAACGAGGCCCCGGAGCCGCCACCTGTCGACTTTGGTCGGCGCCTCGGTGAGTTGCTGGCCAACGCCGACTGGAACCGCTACCCGGATCGTGAAGCCACTCGGCTGCGGACCCGCATCGCCGAGGTGGAGGGCACCACCGCCGACCGGGTTTTTGCGGCCAACGGCTCCAACGAGGTGTTGCAGTGCCTGGCCCTCGCCTTCGGCGGTGCGGGCAGGCGGGCGCTCACGTTTGAACCGACGTACGCGCTGCACGGCCATATCTGCCGGATGACCGGCACCGACGTGGTCAGCGAGCCGCGTGCGGAGGATTTCACGCTCGACCCTGCCACGGTGGCCGAGGCCATCGCCCGTCACCAGCCGAGCATCACCTTCCTGTGCAATCCAAACAATCCCACAGGTCTGGCCGAGACCCGGGAGGTGGTGGTCGCCGCTCTTGAGGCATGCGGCGCAGTGGGTTCCCTGCTGGTGGTCGACGAGGCCTACGGTCAGTTCGCCCCATGGACGGCCGCCGAACTGGCCGGGCCCGAAGTGCCACTGGTGGTTACCCGGACCTTCTCCAAGACCTGGTCGATGGCCGCGGTCAGGCTGGGTTACCTCGTTGGCCCGCAGTGGGTGATCTCGGCGGTCGAAAAGGTAGCCCTGCCCTATCACCTCGACGTCATGACTCAGACCGCCGGTGTATTGGCGCTCGAACATGTCGATGAGATGGACCGCCGGGTCTCACGGATCACCGAACAGCGGGGCTGGATCGAGGCACGTTTTGGCGAACTCGACGTGGAGTCGTGGCCCTCCTCGGCCAATTTCGTGCTCTTCCGCCCGGCTGCTCGAAAGGGGGCCGACGTCTGGCAACGTTTGGTCGACCGGGGGGTGCTGGTGCGCAACTGTGCGTCCTGGCCGGGCCTGGACGGCTGCCTCAGGGTCACGGTGGGCACACCCAAGGAGAATCGGGCGTTTATCGAGGCGCTCACGTTGGTACTCGAATTGGACTGAGCGCCACTAAGGTACGCACCCACACCCGCCCGCGGAGGAATCACATGACCAAGACCCAGGACGCAGTCGACGACGTTCGTCACACGGCCGAGGAGGGTGCTGAAAGCGCCAAGCGGTTCCTCGGAGTGTTCAAGAAGAGCGCATTGGACGTGGCCGATGTGGCCCGCCATGAACTGGTCGACACCCTCGAGGACACCAAGGAATTGGCTGCGAAGGTGGCCGAGGTGGCCAGGACCGAGGGAGCCGAGGTGGTCGACGCGGCCCGGGGGCGGACCAAGAAGGTGACCCGGCAAAGCCGCAGGTCCCGCAAGCAGACCGCGAAGGCGGCCAAGCGGGCGCAGGCGGATGGCGCGAGGCTGGCGAAGAAGGCCCGCAAGCAGGGCAGGCAGACCACGGACGAGGCCCGTGCCCAGTTGACCGTGCTGGCTCATGACGCACGCGATGGTGGGCGCAAGGCCAAGCGTTCGCTGCAGCATGCCGCTCGTGCCGAGGCCGATGCGGTGAGTAAGTCCTCCCGAAAGGCTCGCAAGCAGGCCAAGACGCTGATGGCTGATGCGCTCGCCAACGCCAAGGCACAGGCACAGGAGGCCGCCGACGCGGTGGATGCGGCCAAGGTGAAGGGGCGTAAGGCTCGTAAGCGGGCGAAGGCCCAGGCCAAGGAGGCCGCAGACAAGGCGCGCGAGGACGCCATCGATCAGGCGGTGGCCCTTCGGTTGGCCGGTGAGGACCGCGCCCACGAGCTTCGCGACGCCGCAGCGGATGCCGGACGGCGGAGCCGGAAGAAGGCGGCCAAGGCGGCCGCGTCGGTGCAGCGAGATGCGGAGGCCAACGCCAAAGCGCTGCTGGCATCGGTGGAAGAGACCGGCCGCAGGTCCCGCAAGGGCCTCGACAGGGCAGTGGCCCGCGCCCGGTCGAGCCGTCCGTCCGGCGGCACATCCTCCGGTGAGCTGATCGACCGCCTGGGCTGAGTCAGGAAGTGGGTCGGTTCGACGCCACCCCGCAGATCACCTCGCGGTGGAGACACGAGGTGATCTCGCCGGCAAGCGTGTCGGGATCCCAGGCATTGAAGAAGTCGGCGTGGGCGGATCCGGTGGTTCCAGAGGCCAACAGCAGGTCATGTCCGGGCCCGGAGATCGGGTAGGTGTAGGCCAGCATCAACTGTGGCACCGGCACAGGATGAGCTTGGGGGCAGACGCCTTCCACGGATCGGGCCATATGGCTGCGGTGGTCGGCCGAGTCGGTGTCGACGCCGTTCCAGCAGTCGGGAAAGACCACCTCAAGACGCAGGTTTCGCCCCTTGGGGCACTCGGGCGCAGTCGCTCGGCGTTCCCCGCTGGTGCCGCAGCTCCAGCGGGCCACCTCGGGTGGCTGAGCGCTTCTGGTGTGATCTCCGGACACGATTTTCAGGCCGTGCGGGTAGGTCTTGATGGTGGTCGGATCCACCATCGGTCCCGGCCGGTAGTAGGCGTCGGCCTTGTCGGGCACGACCGGCTTGCGATGGTCGTACAGGGTCGGCGCCCAATAGGCGGCACGGTCCAACTGGTTTTTGCAGGTGGTGCCCGCCCGGTCCAGCGACGCCACCGTGGAGGCGGCGTCGGTGGAGTCGTTGCCAACGAACGTGTGGCTGTGGGATCGTCCCGGCTGGTTGGGCCACACGATCGGGTCATCGGGTGCGAAGTGGCTGAATTGGCACTCGACCAGAAACTGGGGAACCCGACCCTGTGGGCCGGTGCGCTTGGCCAGCGCTACCGTCCGGAGGGCTGAATCGGCGGGTGCAGCCTTCGGCTGGTCGCCGCCGCACGACGCGGCGACCAACAACAGGGCACAGAGCGCCAGGCGACCCGATCGTTTCACGAAGCGGGCTTCTCCGGAACCTTGATGGCGTCCAAGTCAACCTTCGGCGGCATGTTGGTGGCCGGTTCGGCAGGTGCCGTCGCCGCGTCGGGCATGTTCTCCTGAGCGGGTGGCTCGGGCGTGGTCTTGTAGTCTTTGGGTTTGGGCTGATCGTCCTGCTCGGCCAGCCAGCTGGCCACGTTCAACTCGTCGACGTCCCAGCCCTCGGCGGCCACCTCGCCCACCTTGTCGCCATCGCACGGTGCCAGCGCCTGGAGGTTCTTCGGGCGGGTGCTGGTGGCCTCGTTGTCGGACCAGCAGTTGCCGAGGTCGGACAGGTCGGTGCCGACCGAACCGATGCCCAGGTCGGCGAGCCTCGAATCGGAGACCACGTTGTCGCGCACGATGTTCTGCTGCGGATTCCAGAGCAGCGGGTTCTCGATGTCCTCGGGTGCGGTTGCCGGCTTGGCCTTCTGCTCGGCGCAGTCGATGTCCCAATCGGCCTCGGTTGGCAGGTTGTCGTTGGCATCCTCCTCCAGGAACGGCACCAACCCGATGCCGGTGCGCGTGTGGTCCCACACCCGGTTGCGTTCGATGGTGTTGCGAACCCCGCCGGGAACCACGATGCCATTGCCCATTGCCAGCAGGGCCACATCGATTGCCGGGGTGTCACCGTTGTTGTTGGAGTAGATGAGGTTGCCGACGACCTGGGTCTCCCGCTCGGGGTAGCACAACTCGTAGCTGCCGGAGTTGGGCACGATGCCGGCCCGGTTGTTGCGGAACGTGGAGTTGATGATCGTCAGGTTGCCGCCCGAGTTGGTGCCCGAGTAGCCGAGGCCGTTGTTCTCGGAGACGAAGTCGTCGATCACGGCGTTGCAGGGATAGCACTGGCCGATGTACAGGCCGGCGTCCGGGCTGCCCGAGCCGTAGCTGTGCTCCACCAGGCCGTTCACCGAGTCGAACGCGTACACGCCGTAGTCGCCGTTGCGGTAGGCGGTGAGGTAGCTGCCGCGGTAGCCGTCGACACCGGTCCAAAAGAAGCCGTTGGTGGTGTAGTTGCGGGCGGTCATGTTCTCGATGGCGACACCCTTGGCGGACAGCACGCGGATGCCGTTCTCCAACTTGAATCCGCCGTCGAGGATGGTGGTGTTGCGATCGGCGCCGCGGATGGTGAGGCGGTCGGTTTCGACGTCGACCGCCTCCTTGTAGGTCCCGGCGGCCACCATGATCAGATCGCCCGGCTTGGCGGCATCGACGGCCTTCTGAATCGTCGGTTGATCGTCGGGCACGCTGATCGTGTTGCCGGACGCACCTTGATCGCCTGCTGCCTCGGAACCCCCGTCCTTGGAGGCAGCGTCCTTGGAGTCGCCCGAACACGACGACCCCACCAGCACGAGTGCGAGCATCACCCCCAACAGCCTGGCGAGCGTTCGTGAATTTTTCATGGTTCCCCCTGGATGATTCGATTGATGACGAGCTTGAAGTGGGTCAGCCCTCGACCACGTCGGTGGCCGAGTCGGCGTCCAGCACCACCACGGAGCCCCGCATCGATCCTGCGGTGGCGGTGGCGTGGAGCGAACAGAAGTAGCGGTAGGTCCCCGGCGTACCGAAGGTGGCCGAGTGTTCCTTGCCGGGAGCAAAGTCGGCTGTCTCCACCCCGAAGTCGTCCTTGGACTCGTTGGGGATCACGTTGTGGTCGTTTCGGCCGTCGTTGCTCCACACCACCTCGGTGTCGGTGACCACCTTGAGCGCTTCGGGCCGGTAGATGTTGTCCAATGCGGAGACCCGCACGGTGCCGCTGTAGGCCGGGCCGGGAATTTCGGGCGCATCGGCCACCGTGTCCTTGTCGGCGCATGCGGTGGTGGCCACCACCAGGCCGGTGAGCACCACGACCCGAACGAGCCGTCGTCGAAGCGAACCTCGAATGGGTGTCATTGTGCTGTTCCCCTCGTGTCACGCCATGTCCAACGGCGGGAAACATCATGCCCCGAATCCGGATTCAAGTTCCACCTGGAGGCTCGTGACGGGCAGACTGGAACCATGAACGACCAAGCGGCTCTTCGACGTGGCACGGTGCAGCGGACCACCGCCGAGACCGACATCTCGGTGTCGATCGACCTCGACGGTTCGGGCACGGCCGATGTATCCACGGGGTTGCCGTTCTTCGACCACATGCTCGATCAGATCGGTCGACACGGCGGCTTTGACCTGACCGTCAGTGCCACGGGCGACCTGCACGTCGACGGACATCACACGGTGGAGGATGTTGGCATCGCAGTGGGAGAGGCCTTCCGTGAGGCCGTGGGCGACAAGGCGGGCGTTCGTCGGTTTGCCAGCGGGCTTTACCCACTCGACGAGGCGCTGATCGAAGTGGCGCTCGATCTTTCGGGTCGACCGTACGTCGTTGTCGATCTGCCGTTCGGCGAGGTGCTGGCATTGGGAAGTCCGCCGTTCAATCCGGAGATGGCCGAGCACTTTCTGGTCAGCTTCGCCACCTCGGCATCCATCACCCTGCACGTCACCAAGCGGGGGGGCACCAACACCCACCACATCATCGAGGCCACCTTCAAGGGCCTGGCCCGCACGCTGCGCGATGCGGTACGGGTGGAAGGTGTGGGCGTCCCCTCCACCAAGGGCACCCTGTGACCGACGCGCCCCCCCGAATCGCTGTGATCGACTACGGCATCGGCAACCTTCGGTCGGCAGAGAAGGCGCTCCTCCATCTTGGTGCCGACGCTGCGCTGGTTGGTGATCCGGAGGCGATCGAGGCCGCCGACGCCGCCGTGCTGCCTGGCGTGGGAGCGTTCGGAGCCTGCATGGATGCGCTGGATGCTTCCGGCCTGGCAGACGTCGCCCGTAGTTTCGCTGCGTCGGGTCGGCCGTTCCTCGGGATCTGCGTGGGTATGCAGTTGCTCTATGAGGCCAGTGATGAAACCCCCGGGCGCACCGGCCTGGGCATCCTCGAAGGCACCGTGGGCCTGATCGAGGGCGCGGTGAAGCGCCCGCAGATGCAGTGGAACCGTTTGAGCGTTTCGTCGCAGAACCATCCGCTGATCGCCGGTGCCGACGGGGCCTGGATGTATTTCGTGCATTCCTATGCGGCTCCGTCGGGCGACGAGGTGATCGCCACGTGCGACTACGGCGGTGCGGTCACCGCAGCGGTGGCTCGCGGCAACGTGTGGGCGGTGCAGTTCCACCCTGAAAAGTCTGGTGACGCCGGTTTGGCGCTGCTCGAAAACTTCGTCGCCTACGTTGGGAGCGGGTCGTGAAGGTTGCGCGTGTAATTCCTTGCCTCGATGTCGATGCCGGCCGGGTGGTGAAGGGCGTCAACTTTGTCGGACTGCGTGACGCCGGAGATCCGGTGGAGTTGGCGGCCCGCTATGACGCCGAGGGCGCTGACGAACTGGTGTTTCTTGACATCACGGCCAGTTCCGACGGCCGCGACACGATTGTCGACGTTGTTGAGCGCACCGCCGAGCAGGTGTTCATTCCGTTCACGATCGGTGGGGGTATCCGGTCGGTGTCCGACGCCCGGCGGCTGCTGCGTGCCGGTGCCGACAAGGTGTCGATCAACACCGCTGCGGTGCAGCGTCCGGAACTGATCGGTGAACTGGCCGCGGAGTTTGGAAGCCAGTGCGTGGTCGTGTCGATCGACTCCCGACGCGGTGACGCCCCAAGCGGCTTTCAGGTGTTCATCCACGGGGGCCGCACCCCGACTGAACTCGACACGCTGGAGTGGGCCGACCGGGTGGTGGCGCTGGGCGCCGGCGAGATCATGTTGACGTCGATGGATCGCGACGGCACCAGGGACGGCTTCGACCTGCCGCTCACCGCAGCGGTTGCCGACGCAGTAACCGTTCCGGTCATTGCATCCGGAGGGGTCGGCACGCTGGAACACCTGGCGGAGGGCATCACCGTCGGGCACGCCGAAGCCGTGCTGGCGGCGTCGATCTTCCATTTCGGTGAACACACTGTTGCAGAGGCAAAGGCGCACCTTCAAGCAGCCGGCGTCAACGTTCGCCCCGGGCCGCTCGTTCCGGGGAGCGATGCTCCCTAATCGCATGCGCGGTCGGTGGTACGTTCAATTGCAGGTCGCTACCGCTCGTTCGGCGTGGACACCTGCCGACGGGTAGACCCAAGCTCAGTACGTTCACAGGGAATGCACCTTCAAGGGGAACATATGTCGGTCGAAGTGACCACACCGCAGGTCGTCCACGACGTCACCATCCGAATGGCGGGTGACTCCGGCGACGGCATGCAGCTCACCGGGGATCGCTTCACGGCGCTGGCGGCCCTTGCCGGCAACGACTTGGCCACGCTGCCCGACTTTCCTGCGGAGATTCGTGCTCCGGCAGGCACCCTTCCGGGTGTGTCGGCGTTTCAGGTGCGCATCGCAGATCGGGAGGTGACCACCCCTGGCGACGATGCCGCTGTGCTGGTCGCCATGAACCCGGCAGCGCTGCGCAGCGAGTTGCCCCGCCTGGCGAAGGGCGGAACGCTGATCCTCAACGGTGATGGATTCGACGAGCGGAGTCTGATCAAGGCCGGCTACGACGCCGACCCGCGCGAGACCGGCGAGCTCGAGGCCTTTGCCGTGATCGATGTGCCGATGACCAGCCTGACCAAAACGGCGGTCAAGGGCACCGGTGTGTCCGGCCGACACGCCGGCCGGTCGAAGAACTTCTTTGCGCTCGGCGTCCTCTCCTGGATGTACAGCCGGGACACCGAGCCGGTGAATGCCTGGATCGATTCGAAGTTCGCGAAGGACGATGCGGTTCGCCAGGCCAACCGCAAGGCGCTGTTCGCCGGCCACGCCTTCGGTGAAACCGCCGAGTTGGCGGCTGTTCAGATGATTGTTCCGCCGGCGGTCCGGGCGCCGGGCACCTACCGCTCCGTCGATGGCAACACGGCATTGGCGTGGGGTCTGATCGCCGCCGGCGTGTGCGCGAGGCTGCCGGTGTTCCTCGGCAGCTACCCGATCACACCGGCGTCGGCGATCCTGCATGAGTTGGCTCATCACCCCGACGCCGGGGTTCGAACCTTTCAAGCCGAGGACGAGATCGCCGCCATCACAGCAGCGATCGGTGCCGCGTTTGGCGGGCATCTGGCCATGACCACCACGTCGGGTCCCGGTCTCTCGCTGAAGGCCGAGGCGCTGGGCCTCGTCGATGCCCTGGAACTCCCGCTGGTGGTGGTCAACATCCAACGCGGTGGCCCCTCCACCGGCCTCCCCACCAAAACCGAGGCGTCCGATCTGATGCAGGCGATGTACGGACGCCATGGCGAGAGTCCTCTGCCGGTGATCGCCGCATCCCGCCCAAGCGAATGCTTCGAGGTGGCCATTGAGGCTGCGCGACTGGCGTTGAAGTACCGCACGCCGGTGATCCTCCTCAGCGACGGATACCTGGCCAACTCGTCCGAGCCCTGGTTGGTCCCGGACGTTGACACGCTTCCCGACATCTCGGTGGAGCAGACGACCGAACTCAACCATGACCGCGGTGACGGGTCTGCGGAATTCTGGCCCTATGAACGTGACCCCGAAACGCTGGCCCGCCCCTGGGCGGTGCCGGGCACGCCAGGCCTGGAGCACCGCATTGGCGGCATCGAGAAGGCCGACGGCACCGGCAACATCAGCTACGACCCCGACAACCACCAGCGCATGACCGACCTGCGCGCGGCAAAAGTGGCGGGTATCGCAGCGGACATTCCTCTGGTGGAGGTGTCCGGCAAGGTGGATTCGGACGTGCTGATCGTGGGCTGGGGCTCCACCTGGGGTGCCATCACACACGCCATGGCCCGGCTGAAGAACGCAGGCCATCAGGTGGCTCACGTGCATCTGCGACATCTCAACCCGTTTCCGGCGAACCTCGGAGAGGTGCTCGGGCGGTATTCCACCATCGTCGTGCCCGAACTGAACTCCGGCCAGCTGTCCCGACTGCTGCGGGCCGAATTCCTCGTAGACGCCCACTCAATCTCCAAAGTGGCCGGACAGCCCTTCTCGGCCGCCGAACTCACCGCTCGAATCTCGGAGGTACTGCGATGAGCCCAGTTACGGTTGAACCACGTGCCGAAGAGCAGCGGGTGCCGATTCCCACAACCACCCGGACCGATTGGCAGACCGACCAGGAGGTGCGCTGGTGCCCGGGCTGCGGGGACTATTCCATCCTGGCCGCCATGCAGTTGGCGCTGCCCGACATGGGTATTCGCCGGGAGCAGACCGTGGTGATCTCCGGCATCGGTTGCGCAGCCCGCTTCCCGTATTACATGGACACCTACGGGGTTCACTCGATTCATGGGCGGGCACCCGCACTGGCGACCGGCCTGGCCTTGGCTCGTCCCGAGCTCTCGGTGTTCGTGGTCGGCGGTGATGGCGACCTGTTGTCGATCGGCGGCAACCATCTGCTGCACGCGTTGCGTCGCAACGTCAACCTGACCATCCTGTTGTTCAACAATCGGATCTACGGCCTGACCAAGGGCCAGTACTCGCCCACCTCCGAGGTTGGCAAGCACACCAAGAGCACGCCGTTTGGTTCGGTGGACGCCCCGCTTCACCCGCTCGTGGTGGCGCTTGGCGCAGGCGCCACCTTCGTTGCTCGAACCCACGACATGGATCGGTTGGGTATGCAGGAGATCTTCACGAGGGCGCACGCGCATCAGGGCGCGGCGTTTGTCGAGGTGTTGCAGAACTGCAACGTCTTCAACGATGGTGCATTCACCGACGTGACCGGCAAATCGGTGCGTGAGGAGATGCTGATCCCCCTCGTCCACGGTGAGGCCGTCACCTTCGGCGAGGATGGACACGCGGGGGTGCAGGTCGACCTCGATGGTGGCCGGGTGGTGGAGGTGGCCGATGTTGGGGCCGACACGCTGTACGTGCACGACGAGCACCGCGCCAGTCCGACCGCAGCGATGGCGTTGGCGCTGATGGCGCCGGAGCCCACCGAGCCCACGCCCATGGGCGTGTTCCGCGATGTGGCGATGCCGATGCATCACACCGCTCAGGTTGATGGCCCCGGTAGCCGCGACGATCTCGCCGCGCTGTTGTCATCCGGGACCACGTGGACCGTCGATTGATGGTTTCGGGCGAGTAGGTTGCCCGGTGCCCATGACTGATTCAGAATCCTCCCCGTCCAGCGGCCCCATCGATCACGACGGCGAGCCGCTGCCGATCAAGATGCTTGCCGACCGTCTGCTCGTCGCGCCGGACTCCGAGGGCGAACGCCGCTCCACCGGCGGCATCCTCATTCCCGCAACCGCCGAGCGAGGCAAGCGCTTGAGTTGGGCCGAGGTTCGGGCGTTGGGCCCCAACGTGCGCAGCGTGAAGGATGGCGATCAGGTGCTGTTCAACCCGGAGGACGTCTTCGAGGTGGAGGTGCGCGGTGAGACCTTCATCATCCTCAGGGAACGCGACGTGCACGCGGTCGCCGCGCAACGCCTGGCCGAGAACTCCACCGGGCTCTATCTGTGAATATCGATCAACTTCAGTTTGATGGGCAGGGCCTGATCTGCGCCGTTGTGGTGGACGACGAATGCGGCGACGTGCTGATGGTGGCCTGGATGAACCGCGACACCCTGACCGAGACCTTGGAGACCGGTCGCATGGTGTACTGGTCCCGGTCACGTCAGGAACGCTGGCGGAAGGGCGATACCTCCGGGGACGTGCAGCACGTTCGCTCTGCGGCGCTCGACTGCGACGGCGATGCATTGCTGTTTCGGGTCGAGCAGGTGGGCGTCGCCTGCCATACGGGGGAGCGCAGCTGTTTCCATCGTCCTCTCGCCTTCGAACCGGTCGACTGATGACGTCGGAGCTCACACGGGACCGCTTCGGCACACTCGCCACCGAGTTCACCGTCATCCCTGTCTGGCGGCAGCTTCTCGCCGATCTGACCACCCCGGTGGCCGCCTTCGCCCGGCTGTGTCCCGAGGACGAGGCCGGGTTCCTGCTCGAATCGGTTGATCACGGCGGTGGATGGGGTCGCTGGTCGTTCGTCGGCCGGCGGCCGTTGGCCAGGTTGACGCTGCGCGACGGCGATGTGGCGGTCTCCACCGGCGAGGGGCTCCTCGATGAACTGCTCGCCGCACTCCCGCTGGGGCAGGGCATGTTGGCTACCATCGAGGCGATCGGTCGGGTGCTCACCGCCCCCGATGCCGTGCGGGTCGGCTTCCCCGAGGGCCACGAACCGCCGCTTCATTCGGGCCTGGTTGGTTACCTGGGCTACGACGTGATGCGCGAGGTTGAACACCTTCCCAACGTCCCGACCGACGACCGCGCCTACCCCGATGCGGTCCAATCGGTCATCGGCGAGCTGGCGGCGTATGACCATTACAGCCAGCGGGTGACGTTGATCGTCAACGTGGTCATCCCGCCAGGTTCGAGTGGCGACGACCTCGACCGGCTCTACGCCGATGCGCTGAGCTCGCTCGATGTGCTGACCGCCGACGGGGCGCGGCCGCTGGACGAGCCCCTGGTGCACCCGCCTCACCCGGACGATGAGGTTCCGCCGGTTCGTCCCAGCCTGGACGAGCAGAGCTATTGCCGCGCCGTTGAGGTGGCCAAGGAGCACATTCTGGAAGGGGACATCTTCCAGGTGGTGCTGTCCACCCGCTATGAGTTCGACCTGAACGCCGACCCGTTTGACGTCTACCGGGTGCTGCGCCAGGTCAACCCCAGCCCCTACATGTACTTCGTGCGTGAGCCCGAGCTGTTGCTGGTGGGCTGCTCGCCGGAGCCGATGGTGCAATTGCTCGGCAACCGGGTGATCTCCCGGCCGATCGCGGGCACCCGGTTTCGGGGTCGCACCCCCGAGCACGATCGAAGGCTGGGCGCCGAACTGGCCGAGCACCCCAAGGAGCGGGCCGAGCACATCATGTTGGTCGACCTGGCACGCAACGACGTTGGCCGAGTGGTCGAGTTCGGTACCTGCGAGGTGGAGGAGCTCATGACGCTGGAGCGCTTCAGTCATGTGATGCACCTCACCAGCCAGGTTGCCGGAACCCTCGCTGAGGGCAGGACCCCCGCCGACGTGCTGGCCGCAACGCTGCCCGCCGGCACCGTCTCGGGTGCCCCCAAGGTGAGCGCCATGCAGATCATCGACGAGCTGGAGCCGATCAAGCGAGGCCCGTATGCGGGCATCGTCGGCTACCTGGACTTCTCGGGCAACATCGACACCGCCATCGCCATCCGCACCATGGTGATCGACCGCAACCCCGACCAGGCGGCCGCCCCGTGGCGCGGGACCGTGCAGGCCGGCGCGGGCATCGTTGCCGACTCGGATCCGGCCGATGAGTATTTGGAAACCCGCAACAAGGCGAAGGCGCTGTTGGTGGCGGTCCCGGCCGCCGAACGAATGACCGCTCAGCGTCGTCGGCGTCCCACCGAATAGCCGAACTGCTCGCAGCCCTCGGGTGAACCTGTCTGCTCATGTGACTGGTATCTATCGGAGTACGAGAGAGTGACGCTCGTGGACTTGTCCTAGTGGCAAATAGAAGTAATCTGTCGGGCCATGGAGTCACAAACCCACCTACACAAAACGAAACTGCAACGCCGGACCATGCTTGGCATGCTGGCGTCGACCCCCGTCGTCGTTGCTGCATGCACCGACAACGATCTGGGTGCCGACGGTAGTAGTGCGGCGCTTGCCGCCGAGGTCGTGCCCGAGATGGTGCCGCTGTCGGCCATTCAGGAGGCCGATCCCAAGGAGGTCCACCTTTCGTACGCCCCCGCGGTTCCACCGACGATCACGCGCAAGGAGCCCCGTCGATTCGACGTGCACCTCGAGGCGGTCGAAGGCATGGCAATGCTGGACCCCGCCAACGATGTCATGACCGAGAAGTGGGGCTTCAAGGTGGCCGGGGACAAGACCGACGTCAGCGGTGTTCCGGGCCCGGTGATCCGCGGCCGGGTCGGCGACGTGGTCAGGATCACGCTGTCCAACCCGACGACGGGCAAGCACCCGCACAACATCGACTTTCACTCCGTCACCGGTATGCATGGCGGTGCTTCGGACCTGCTGGTGGCCCCAGGAGAATCGGCGGCCATCCAGGCCCGCCTGCTGTATCCGGGTGCGTTCATGTATCACTGCACCGCCGAGGACACGCTGCACCACATTGCGATGGGCATGTATGGCATGTTCATCGTCGATCCTGCTGAGCCCTTGCCGGAGGTCGAGCACGAGTGGGCGGTCATGCAGAGCGAGTGGTACGTCGACGCGCCGGACGCCAGTGGCATGGCCAAGTTCAATCGCGACAGGGTGACCAACGAGGATCCCCGCTACGTCACCTTCAACGGTTCGGTGGGCGCGATCGCCGACGACAACTCACTGAAGATGAAGCTGGGGGAGCGGTCCAGGATCTACTTCGTGAACGAGGGCCTCAACCTGACCGCCAACTTCCACCCGATCGGCTCGCATTGGGACAAGGTGTATCCGGAGGCGGCCACTCACCCCGACAACTCGATCATTCGTGGCTCCCAGTCCACCTCGGTGGTTGCCGGTGGCGGCACCGTGGTGGAGATGCTCGGGATGTCCCCGTCCAGCATCGTGTTGGTGGACCACGCATTGACCCGGGCCTTCGACAAGGGCGCGATTGGTCACGTCGACATCGACGGCAAGGAAGACCCCGAGATCTATTCCAAGATCGAGCCGCCGAAGGGCGGCAGCGGGGGCGGCGAGGTCATCACACCGACGACGGCTGCCGCTGCGGTCGACCCGGACACGCCGGTCGAGACCACCGAGGTCACCATCCCCAAGGGATCGTTCGATCCGGCCAATGCCGCCACGGCGTACAGCCCGCCCACGATCAAGGTGGCTGTTGGCGACAAGGTGACCTGGAGTAACAAGGACACCGTCTTCCACACCGTGACCTCCGGCAAGTCCGACGGGTCCAAGGCCACCCCCGACGGGAAGTTCAACTCGGGCAACATCGAAGCGGGCGACGAGTTCTCCTTCACCTTCGATACCGCCGGTGAGTATCCGTACCACTGCGAACCGCACCCATGGATGCGGGGCACGGTCATCGTCGGCTAGCCCACGACCGATCGGTCACACCAGTCGGCCTCCTCCGACTCCATGAGGGGGACGAGTAGCCGCCGGGGCCCCTGACCCCGGCGGCTACAATGTCTCTCGGTGCGCGTGAAGGCCGGGGGAAGCCGACGCTGGTGGTTTCGGTGAGCTGAGAAGTGTTGCTCGAGGAAGCAACGTGATGCTGGAGGGCCCTGTGAGTTCGACCGTGACGGATCCAGCCGACGCCGACGACCACAGCGGCGTCGGGATCGGGCCGAGGATTCTCTCTGGGGCGCCGGTCGTTTCGCTGGAGGACCACCTGAGCCGTGGCGGCGGGGCGGCACTCGCACGAGCGCTGGAGCTTGGGCCGGAGGCCACCATCGCCGAGGTGAACGCCGCCGGGCTCAGAGGGCGCGGCGGTGCGGGCTTCCCAGCGGGACGCAAGTGGGACTCCATCCTCAACGGTGGCGGCAGACACCACTTTGCAGTCTGCAACGCCGCAGAGGGGGAGCCCGGCACCTTCAAGGATCGGGCGGTACTGCGCCACAATCCCTATGCGGTACTGGAGGGGTTGCTGGTGGCCGCTCACAGCGTCGGAGCGTTGGAGGCCTTCATTGCGCTCAAGGCGAGTTTCGGTGCGGAACTGACCCGAACCCGCACGGCGATCGCAGAGTTGGCAGATGCTGGATGGCTTGAGGGCCTGAACGTCACCGTGGTCGAAGGGCCCGAGGAATACCTGTTCGGAGAGGAAAAGGCCCTGCTGGAGGTGATCGAGGGCAATGAGCCCTTGCCCCGTTGGCTTCCGCCGTTTCTGCACGGGCTGTTCGCCACCGCACCGCAGCTGGGTTGGGAGTCGGCCGAAGCCGAACCTGGTCACGACGCCGGGCACGAGTCCAACCCGACCCTGGTGAACAACGCCGAGACGCTGGCGCAGGCGGCGTGGATCCTGGCCAACGGTGCTGAGGTATTTCGGTCGGTTGGCACCGACGAGTCACCGGGAACCGTGATCTGCACCGTCGTGGGAGACGTCGAGCTGCCGGGCGTGGTCGAAGTGCCGATGGGCACACCGCTTCGCCAGGTGATTGAGGCGTGTGGTGGCGTCGCCGATGGCCGCGCCGTCAAGGCGGTGTTGCCCGGGGTGGCCAACGCAGTGCTGGCCGCAGAGCACCTCGACGTCCCGCTCACCCACGAGCACTTCGCCGCTGTTGGCTCGGGCCTGGGCGCTGCCGGGTTCATCGTGTACGACGACAGCGCCTGCATGGTGGAGGTGGCGGCCATGCTGTCGAGGTTCCTGTACGTCGAGTCCTGTGGGCAGTGTCCGCCTTGCAAACTGGGCACCGGAGCGATCACCGATGCGCTCGATCGCATCCGTGATGGCGATGGCACCGACGGCGACCTCGATACGATCCAACGCCGTCTGGAGGTGGTGGCCGATGGCAACCGCTGCTACCTGCCGGTGCAGGAACGCGAGCTGATCTCAAGCTTTCTGCGCACCTTCCCTGAGGATGTCGTGACCCATCTCGACGGCCGCTGCGGTTCGGACCGCGTCGATCTTCCGGTCCCCAAGATCATCGACCTGGCCAACGGTGTGGTCACCTATGACGAGCGGCAGGCTCGCAAGCGGCCCGATTGGACCTACACCGACTGACGCCGTCGATCGGGCAGACTGAAGCCATGACCCGGCACGATGTCCCCAAGACCGCCCTGGAGTTACGTTCGACCCTCACGGGTGACGGTGTGGTCACCCTCGGCATCGAGCAGTTTGAGGTCGACGATCCGACGGGCAGCCAGGTGGTCATTCGGGTAGAGGCGGCCCCGATCAACCCGTCGGACCAGGGGATGTTGTTCGCAATGGGCGACGCCTCCCGAGCATCGGCGGTCGTTGGCACCGGGTTGCCGGCGGTGGCGGTGCCGGTGTCAGACGGCGCCGTTGCCGGCCAGCGAGGGCGGGTCGACCAGCCGATGCCGGTCGGCAACGAGGGGGCAGGCACCGTTGTGGCCGCCGGACCGGATCCCACAGCTCAGGCACTGCTCAACAAGGTTGTCGGGTTCCTGTCCGGCAACGCGTATGCCCAGTACCGCACCATCGACGCGTCGCAGTGCCTGGTGATGCAGGACGGCACGGACCCGGCTGATGCGGCGGCCGCGTTCGTCAACCCGCTCACCGCGCTCGGCATGATCGAGACGATGAAGACGGAGGGTCACACGGCCCTGGTTCACACCGTTGGTGCATCAAACCTCGGCCAGATACTCAACCGCGTCTGCCGGGCTGACGGCATCGGCCTGGTCAACGTCGTTCGCTCGCAGGAACATGTTGACCTCCTCCGCGAAGCAGGAGCCGACGTTGTGTGCAACTCCTCCGACGCGTCGTTCCACAACGACCTCGAAGATGCACTGCGCTCGACCGGCGCAACCATCGCATTCGACGCGATCGGTGGCGGCGAGCTTGCCGACACGCTGCTGTCGGCGATGGAGCGGGTGGCCGGCGAGCAGGCTGATGGGTTCAGCCGCTATGGCTCCGACACACACAAGCAGGTCTACATCTACGGTGGTCTTGACCGCGGCTCGACGACGCTGTCCCGCAGCTACGGCATGTCGTGGGCGCTCGGCGGCTGGCTGCTCACGCCGTTCCTTCACAAGATCGGCAAGGAGGCTGTGGATCGTCTCCGCACCCGCGTTGCCGATGAGATCACCACCACGTTCGCCGGCTCGTACGGCATGGTGCTGTCGCTCGAGGACGCTGTCGATCCCGAGATGGTCAAGCGGTACGCAAAGATGGCCACGGGCGATAAGGCGCTCGTGACCCCGCAGGCCTGACAACCTGATGTGGACCAACCGGCGGCAGCGATCACCCTTTCGACACGGGCGGGTTTCGGGTGGTGGTGCTCTCCACCCACATTGCTCCGGCCTCTGCACCGTCGGAATGAACGGGAGCAAACGTGGATTTTGAGCTGGGCGTCGAGCTGACGGCGCTGCGGCGCCGGGCGCGGGACGTGGCGCTGGCCGGGGTGGCCGAGCACGGCGCGGTCAACGACTCGTGGATCAACGGCTACTCCCGCGGGTTCTCACGGACCCTCGCCGCCGAGGGCTGGATCGGCATGACCTGGCCGACCGGGCACGGCGGCGGAGGCCGACCACCGATCGAGCGCATCGTGATGGCCGAGGAAATGATCAGCGTTGGTGCCCCGATCGCCGCCAGTTGGTTCGCCGATCGACAGATTGGGCCGTCCCTCATCGCCTACGGCACGCCCGCGCAGCAGGCGCGGTTCCTGCCCGGCATGTTGTCTGGTGAAGTCACCTGGTGCATCGGGATGTCCGAGCCGGATTCGGGTTCGGACCTGGCCTCCCTGTCCACAACGGCCCGGCGGGAGGGTGAGCACTGGGTGATCTCCGGGCAGAAGATCTGGACCAGCTTCGCCGCGGTAGCCGATTACTGCTACCTGATCTGTCGGACCACCACGGAGGGCCCGCCACACCGCGGTATCAGCGAGATCATTGTGCCGATGAACACGCCGGGCGTCGAGGTGCGGCCGGTGCTGGACATGACCACCAATGCCCATTTCTGTGAGGTGTTCTTCTCCGATGTGCGGGTGCCGGTCGATCACCTGGTCGGGGTTGAGGGCGACGCGTTCAAGCAGACGATGCGTCAGTTGGAACACGAGCGGGGTGGTATCGATCGGCTTGTGTCCAACCGGGCGTTGTACGAGCGGGCCCTTGAAGGCTGCGACCGAAGCGACCCGTTGATTCGCCAGGAGATCGCCCGGCTGGAAGCCGGATACCGACTCGGCCGACTGTTGGTTTACCGGGAGGCGCTGGGCCAGGCCCCCGGCGGCTTCAGCGCGGCGACGAAGTGCTTTTGCACCGAGCACGAGCAGCGGGTGGCCGAGTTCGCCGCACTGGTGATGGGATCGCGGGCGGTTGCCCACCTGACGCCCGCCGACCAGGCGCACGCCAAGGCCATCGCCTACGCCCCGGCCTACACGATCATGGGCGGTACCTCGTCGGTGATGCGCAATATCCTTGGTGAGCGGGTGCTGGGCCTCCCGAGGGAGCCGAAAGTCGGGTAAACCCGCGCCCCGCAGGGACGCCTCAGATGCGGGAGCCGTGGCCCTCCCAGTACTTGTCCTTGAGCAGGCGTTTCGGCAGCTTGCCCGTTGGTAGGCGGGGCAACTCATCGACGAAGTCCACGCTGCGCGGGCACTTGATGTCGGCCAACCGCTCCCGGCAGTACGCGATGAGCGCCCCGGCCGTCTCGTCGGACGTCTCGACGCCGTCCATCACCTGCACCACCGCCTTGACCTCCTCGCCGAAGTCCTCGTTTGGGATGCCGATCACGGCCACGTCGTAAATGTCGGGATGCGAGGCGAGCACGTTCTCCGCCTCCTGGGGGTACACGTTGACGCCGCCGGAAATGATCATGTTGCTCTGACGGTCGGTGAGGTACAGGAAGCCGTCCTCGTCGACTCTGCCGATGTCGCCCAGGGTGGACCAGCCCCGTTCGTTGTAGGCCTCGGCGGTCTTTTCGGGATCGTTGTGGTATTCGAACTGGGGGCCCTCACCGAAGTACACGACCCCCTCCTCGCCGACCGGCAGCTCCTCACCGTCGGGATCGACGATGTGGATCACACCGACCAGCGGCTTTCCAACCGTGCCAGGGTGGGCCAGCCAGTCCTCCGCCGAGGCCCAGCAGAAACCCGACCCCTCGGTACCGGCGTAGTACTCGTTGATGATCGGACCCATCCAGGCGATCATCGCCCGCTTCACGTCCTCTGGGCATGGGGCCGCGGCGTGGATGATCGCCTGCAGGCTGGAGACGTCGTACCGGTTGCGCACCTCTTCGGGCAGCTTCAGCATGCGCACGAACATGGTGGGTACGAACTGGCCGTGCGTCACCCCGTGAGTCTCGATGGCCGACAGCAACGCCTCGGGCTCGAAGCGCTCCATCAGCACCACCGACGCGCCCAGCGCCAGGCTCTCGAGGCTCCACTTGAGCGGGGCCGCGTGATACATCGGGGCGGGGGAGAGGTACACGCTCTCCGGGCTCATCCCCATGAGGAACTCGCCCAACAACGCCAAACCCGCAGTGGTGCCCAGCGGTTCGCCTGAAAGGGCTCGAAGCACGCCCTTGGGGCGGCCGGTGGTGCCCGAGGAATACAGCATGTCGGCGCCCTCGGTGGCGTCGGGAATCGGGTCGGGTGACCGTTCCGCCGCCAGTGCCATCAGATCGTCAGCGCCGTCGACCTCGCCGCCGATCGACACGAAGGTGACGTCGTCGTCGACCAACCCGGCGAGGGCAGGCATCAGTACCCGGCCCAGCTGGGGCGTGAGCACGACCACCTTGGAGCCGGAGTCTCCGATGATGAACGCAGCTTCGTCCGGGGTGAGCCGGGTGGAGATGAAGGTGTAGTGCAGCCCGGCGTAATGGGCGCCCCAGGCCACTTCCAGCACCTCGACCCGGTTTTCCATGCAGGTTGCCACGTGTCCACCCGCCTCCAGCCCCAAGGACCGAAAGGTGCGGGCCAGCCGGTTGGAAATTGCGTCGAGCTCGCCGAAGGTGACCTGTTCGCCGGTGCCGGCCATGGTGATGGCCACACGGCCGGGGTCAGCCTGGGCGTGAACTCCGGGAAATCGCAGCTGGGTCAACGAAGCTCTCCTCGATCTGGATGCGCTGATCGGTGCGCACCTGGGCGGGTTGGAACCTATCCGGTGTGCATCCGCAGTGGCGCTGCGACCGATACGCGACGCGGGATTGGGAATAGCGACCGACCTTGATGGTTCTCTTCAGGGGCACACGATCGAGTCGCGACCGACGGGAACCGCCATGAGCGCCACCACCACACCACCTCCCAACACCCCATCACCCGCCGGCACCACTCCGGCGAAGGCGTCAACGACAACCGACGCAGTGATTCATGAGGTGTTTCCGCTGGGCAACCAGTGGCCCACCCTGGACCCGTTCCTGTTCGTGGCGCACCACCGTGACGCCTACCCGGCCGGCACCGGGGCGATGGGCCCCGACGCTCCACTCGATGGACGGGAGATCGGGGCGGACTTTGCCGACATCGACGGCTGGAACATGTATCACGGCTCGGCCGTGCCCGGCTTCCCCCAGCATCCTCACCGGGGCTTCGAGACGATCACCTACGTCAGACATGGGCTGATCGACCATGCCGACTCGCTCGGAGCAGCCGCCCGATTTGGTCACGGCGATATGCAATGGGTGACGGCAGGCAATGGCATCGTCCACTCGGAGATGTTCCCGCTGCTGAACCGTGACGAAGCCAACCCCCTCGAGCTGTTTCAGATCTGGCTGAATCTGCCGGCGGCCGATAAGGGGGCCGCCCCGGCATTCACGATGTACTGGAGCGACGTCCTCCCGATGATCGAACACACCGATGCAAACGGGGCCGGTACCTCGGTGCGGGTGATCGTCGGTGCCCTCGGCGAGCACGCCCCTCCGGCGCCGCCGCCCGACTCCTGGGCGGCACGGAACTCCGACGTGGCCATCTGGCACGTGTGCCTCGACGGCAACGCCATCTGGCAACTGCCCGCTGCGGAGGAGGGCGACACACAACGCGTGGTGTATGCCTTCGAAGGTGACCATGTGAGTATCGACCATGAACGCCTCGATGCCGGTAACGGTGCGCGGGTCGATGCCACCCGGCAGCTCACCCTGGTGGGTGGCCCTGGCGGGGCCGAACTGCTGGTCATGCAGGGTCGTCCAATCGCCGAACCGGTGGCCCGCTACGGCCCATTCGTGATGAACACCCGGGCCGAGATCGCCCAGGCGTTCGACGATTACCGGGCCACCGGCTTTGGTGGTTGGCCGTGGACGGTCGACGATCCGGTCCATGGCACAGATCCGAAACGGTTTGCTCGTCGTCCCGACGGCCGCACCGATGGTCCACCGGTCGAACTGTAGGGCTCGATGGCGGCCCGCAGGCCGGCGGTTTCCAGTCCCGCCCACGTCGTTGTCGGGCACCACCCGTGAGACAAACCCACCCCCGATGGCCGCGCCGTTGACGGCGCAGATCATCGGCTGGGGCATGCGCTGCATGGCGGGCACCAGATCGGCCAACAACGACATGGCGCGGCTGGCAATGGGCTCATCGGGTTCATCCGATCTGGCCGATCGAGTGTGATGAGCGTGGTGTGAGGTCTGGGATTGTCGACCAGTACCCAAGGCGAGGCGGAGCCGTGCTGGGTGATGGGTGAAGCGTCCCCGTGTGCCCGGTCCATGGCGACACTGTGCTCCGGTGCTCCGCCCGCTCAACAAGTCGCTTGGCCCGCCGGGGTAGGTTGCCGCGATGGCCGACCACCCGACCGATCCCAGCTCTGAGCCGATGCCCGCTGAGCCCTGGGCTGCACGCACCACCATGGATGTGCTGGAGGTGGCTGGTGTGGATGCGGCCGCCTACCTGCAGGGCCAGCTCAGCCAGGATGTTGCCGGGCTCGCTGTTGGCGGTTGGGCCCACGCCCTGTTGCTCGAGCCACAGGGCAAGATGTGTGCGTGGATGAGGGTGCACCGGGCCGCCGCTGACGCGTTCGACCTGGTGGTGGATGCTGGATTCGGTGAGCTGGTGGAGCAGCGGCTCCGCAGGTTTTGGTTGCGTACCAAGGCCGAGCTGACCGTTCGGCCGGGCGTGCCCGCGTTGGCGGTGCGCAACTGGCCGGTGGGCCAGACCGCGCCCGACCCGACCGTGGGCTCGAACGTTGAGGCAACCCCGGCTGACCGGCTGCTGCTCGCCCCGGTTGACTGGCCCCGTCACCGGGGTTTCGATGTGATTGGCGCCGGTGCTGTGGCGCCAGATGGGGTGCGCGTGATCGAAGGCGATGTTGGCGCAGCGGCGCTGCTGCTGGCTCGGGTGGAGGCCGGTGTGCCGGCCATGGGTTCCGAGATCGGACCTGACACGATTCCTGCTGCGGCGGGCGTGGTCGAGGCCTCGGTGAGCTTCACCAAGGGTTGCTATACCGGCCAGGAGCTGGTGGCCCGGGTCGACAGCCGGGGCAACAGGACGCCCAACCGTCTGGTTCGGCTGGCGGGTGAGGGAACGGCGCCCGAACCGGGGACCCAGCTCAGCGTCGACGGCACCGAGCGGGCCGTCGTCACCAGCGCTGTAACCGATGTTTCCGCCAAAGAGGCCACCGACGCGGTTCCTCACGTTGGGGCTTGGCTGGGTCTCGGTTACCTGCATCGCAGCGTGGAGACCCCGGCGGAGCTGCGCACGTCGGCCAACACGTCGGCGACCGCGGTGGCGATCGAACGGTCGGACGTCACTTCACGCTGACCCGCAGGGCGCCCCTGAAGCGCCGGAGCCGACCATGGTCGGCGGGCCCGGGTTGGCCGCTGATGTGATCCGAGGGTGGGCCCGGCTCCGAACTATGAGCGATGAAGCACTCAACGATCGTGATCGGTGCCGGGATCGGTGGTCTCTCAGCAGCATGGGCCCTCAGAAACGACCCCGATGTCCTGGTACTCGACGCTGGGGATCATGTCGGAGGCCACAGCGATACCGCCGTGGTACGCCCGGATGGACCTGATGGCCCGGAGGTGGCGGTGGACACCGGCTTCATCGTCCACAACGATTTGACCTACCCAAACCTGCTGGCCCTCTTCGAGCATCTTGGGGTTCAGCGGGCGCCCAGCGACATGTCGTTTGCGTTTACACGCTCGGAGTCCGGCGCTGACGCCGAGTATTCGGGAACGCTGCGTGGCCTGCTGGGACACGGTGCCTGGCGGCGACGCAGCCAGCGGAGGTTGACCGCCGATATCGTGGCGTTCGGCAAGGTGGCGGCCGAGATCACTCCAGCGCAGGAAGCCGCGACGCACGCCGGCGCCGAGCTGACGGTGGCGGAGCTGGCGGCGCGATTCTCACCGGAGTTTCGGGAGCGGTACCTGTACCCGATGGCGGCGGCCATCTGGTCGTCCCCCGATCTTGATGTGGCCGCCATGCCCGCTCGGTCGCTGATTGCCTTCTTTCATCAGCACGGGCTGTTTCGGCTTCGGGGACGCCCGCAATGGTCCACCCTTGCGGGCGGAAGTCGCAGCTACGTCGGTGCGTTGGTCGATTCGTTGGCCGGCGAGGTTCGACACGGTGTGCCCGTTCGCAGTGTGACCCGGGTGGGCGGCCTCGCTGAAGGTCGGATGGTGGTTGCCGCCGCGGATGGGGAAAGCTGGCGTGCGGACCGGGTGGTGCTGGCCACGCACGCCGACACCTCCCTGGCCCTGCTGGGCGACGACGCCACCGAGGCCGAGCGTCACGTGCTGGGTCGGTTTCGTTTCAGCCCGAACGTTGCCTACCTGCACGGCGACCCCACCTGGATGCCGAAGGACCGCAGGCACTGGTCCGCCTGGAACGTTGCGGGCACCCCCGCCGATGAGGTCACCGTGACCTACTGGATGAACCGCCTGCAACCGCTGAACACCTCCACCGACCTGTTCGTCACGCTCAACCCACCGTGGCGCCCAGAGGGTGTGTTGCGTCGACGGGACTACACACACCCGGTGATGTCGGCCGAGTCGACCGCCGCGCAACGTGATCTCCCCGCGATTCAGGGCGTCGGGGGCCTCTGGCACTGCGGTGCATGGACCGGCTACGGCTTTCACGAGGACGGCGCCGAATCCGGTCTGGCGGTTGGCGCCGCCATCGGCGGCGATGTGCCGTGGAGCCTTCGTCCTCGGGCGGAGAGGCCGGCCTCGATGGTGACCTCGGGTATTCGGATGCGTGAGCTGGTATGAGAGACCGTCCAAACTCGTTCGCCTCGGCCTGGTACGTCGGTCGCATCACCCATACCCGACATGCTCCGGTGCGCCATCACTTCGATCACTCGATCATGATGGGTCTGTTCGACCTGGACGAGATGGATCGCCTCCAGGCGGCAGTTCGTGGCTTTGGCGTGGATCGCTGGTCCCCGATCGGCTTTCGCACCGCCGATCACGGTCCGGCCGACGGCTCGTCCCTGCGTGCCTGGGCAACCGGGCAGCTGAGCAACGCCGGGCTTGACCCCGGCAAGGCGAGCGGGCCGATCCGTCTTCTCTGCATGCCTCGCACCTGTGGCTTTGGCTTCGACCCGATCACCGTGTGGTTCCTGCACGATGCCGACGGCGTGCCGAGCGCGCTGATCCACGAGGTGCGCAACACCTTCGGCCACCGGCACGCCTACGTGGCCCCCATCGATCGTCCAGCCCACACGCCGTGGCGCCAGCATGCAGACAAGACCATGCACGTGTCGCCGTTCTTTGACCGCGATGGTGGCTACGACTTCACCGTGATGCCGCCGCAGCCGACCGCTGGATCCCGAATGTCGCTGCGAATCGACTACCGCAACGTCGACGGCCTGCTGCTGACCGCGTCGTTCGTTGGCGAGCGGCGCCCGTTCAGCACCAGGGGAATGCTCGGAGCTGTGCTGCACAGCCCGGCGGTCACCCACAAGGCGATCGTTGGCATCCATGTCGAGGCGCTGAAGTTGTGGCGCAAGGGGTTGGCCTACCGCAGCGTTCCCCTGCCCCCACAGCAGGGGGTCACCGCCGGCACCGCCTGCCCGATAGCCCGAAGCCAAGACCAAACCAACCCCTCAACCCAGAACCAACTCCTGAAAGGAACGTCCAGATGAATGCAGAGACTTCCCAACGCTCCACTCGATTCGCGGCGCAGCTGTCCCAGACCCTCGGGCGGACGGTTGCCGGTCGGGTCTCCAACGGGACGCTGCACCTGGTGTCGCCTGACGGGACGCGCTCCACCCACGCAGGCGTTGCGCCTGGGCCCGAGGTCACGCTGGAGGCGCACGACCCGGCCCTGGCCCGCCGGTTGCTCACCGAAGGGGCCGCAGGGCTTGGCGCGGGCTACGTCGATGGCCAGTGGGACACCGATGACCTGCCGGGGTTTCTCAAGTTGGCTGCCGCCTCGCTGGACGACGCCAATGCCGGCCCAGTTGGTGCGGCGCTCCAGCGCGGTGCGTCGGCGCTGTGGGACCGGCGGCCGCGACGCCGCAGCGGGGCCGTCGACGCCATGACCGACCATTACAACCTGGGAAACAGGTTCTACGAGCAGTGGCTGGACCCGTCGGTCACCTACTCCTCGGGCTACTACGACGGCGCCGACGACCTGGAGGAGGCCCAGCGGGCGAAGTACGACCGGGTGCTCGACCGAGCCCGCATCGGGACCAACTCGGAGGTGCTGGAGATCGGTTGCGGTTGGGGGGGCTTCGCCGAGGCCGCCACGGCGGCCGGTGCTCATCTCACCGGCGTGACCATCGCCCAGGAACAACTGGATTACGCCGAGAAGCGAGCGGCTGAGGGCGGTTGGACTCATCAGAGCGACTTCCAGCTGCGGGATTTCGCCGAGATCACCGGTGCCTACGACGCCGTCGTGTCGATCGAGATGATCGAGTCGGTGGATCATGACCGCTGGCCGGAGCTGTTCGAGACCGTGGCGCGCCATCTCAAACCGGACGGTCGGGCCACGTTCCAGATCATCACCATCGACGATCGCGTCTGGGACACCTATCGGGGCCGCAACGACTTCATCCGTGAGTACATCTTCCCGGGCGGCCGCCTGCCGGCTCCCAAGGTGATCTCCGAGCTGTCCGGGGCGGCCGGCCTGGACACGGTTGACGTGCTGGACTTTGGAAGCTCCTACGCGCGGACCCTCGCCGCATGGTCGGATCGCTTCGAGGCCGCGTGGCCAACCATCGAGGCGATGGGTTTCGATGATCGATTCCGTCGCATGTGGCGCTACTACCTGGCCTACTGCCAGGCAGGGTTCGAGCTGGGTCGCATCTCGGTGCAGCAGTGGACCTGGCAGCACGCCGCCTGAACCTGGCGAACGGCGCTTCGATGATGCCGAAGCGCGTCAACTGCACTGGGTCGACAACGTGGCGGACGCCGTGGCCGCGCAGGGCTGAGCGGACCGGCGGGTCGGCGGCTCAGAACTCGGCTTCGAGCGCGACGATCTGGTCGACCCTTCGCTGATGGCGACCGCCGTCGAACCCGGTGGCGAGAAAGGTGGCGACGATCTCCTCGGCCAAACCGATCCCCACCACCCGTGCGCCCATCGACAGCACGTTGGCGTCGTTGTGGGCCCGGGCCATACGGGCTGTGTAGAGGTCGTTGCACAGCGCCGCTCTCACCCCCCGAACCTTGTTGGCCGCCAGTTGTTCCCCCTGGCCGCTGCCGCCCAGCACGATGCCCAGGTCGGCGTCGCCGTCACGGACGACCCGGCCGACCGCGGCGCAGAACTTGGGATAGTCGACGCTTTCGGTGGAACCGGTTCCCAGGTCGACGACGTCGTGGCCCTCAGCGCCCAGAAGGTCGATGAGATGGGACTTCAGCTCGAAGCCTGCGTGGTCGGAGCCGATGGCGATGCGGGTCATCTGCTCATCGTAGGGCAGGGCCCAACAGGCACGTCAGGCGCGACGCGGCACCGCCAAGGCCGCCGCCGCCAGCGCCGGGTCGGCGGAGGTGACCAGGTGCTCGCCGACCAATACGGCGTGGTAGCCGGCGTCGGCCAGCGTCCGGGCATCCCCGGGGCCGGTGATGCCGGACTCCGCCACGGCCACCACATCGTCGGGGATCCCGGCGGCCACTCGGACCGCACGGGCGGTGTCCACCTGGAACGTCACCAGGTCCCGCTGGTTCACGCCAATCAGCGAGGCGTCGGCAACCTCGACGGCTCTGGCCACCTCGGCCTCGTCGTGGGTTTCGACCAGCGCGGTCAGGCCCACCTCGGATGCCAAAGCGGCGAAGTCGGCCAACTCGGCATCGTCGAGGGCTGCGGCGATCAGGAGGACGACGTCAGCGCCCATGAGGCGCGCGTCGCACACGTCGGCCGGCGAGACGGTGAAGTCCTTGCGCAGGATCGGTCCGGCAAAGGCGCTGCGGACGGCTCGAAGGTCGGCCTCCGAACCTTGGAAAAACACCTCGTCGGTGAGCACCGACACCATGGCCGCGCCGGCGGAGCCGTAGATGCGGGCAAGTCGCGCCGGATCGAGGTTGGCGTGAAGCAGCCCCTTCGAGGGGCTGGCCCGCTTCACCTCGGCGATCACCGCCAGATTTTCTCCGGCGCTGAGCGCCGGAGAAGCAGCAACGGCGGGGGGCATCGCCTTGGCCTGTTCGATCAACGCCTCCAGGGGGCGCCGATCCTCTGCCGCAGCAGCGCGGTGGGAGGCGAGGATGTTGTCGAGATAGGTGGCGATGGGGTGATGTCCTCTCGTGACCGATGGTGGCTAGCGGTGTGAGCTTGACCGCTCTGCCCGTGCCCCGGCCAGCATGGCCAGCAGCGGAACCAGCAGAAACGAGATCCCGGCGAGGAACCCGAACACAACCGCCAAGCCGATCATGCGGTCGTTGTGGATCACGAAGCTGGAGAGCAGGGTGAGGATCGCAGCGGCACCAAGGCCGATCGGTATGAACTGCAACGCCGGATGGACCTCGGTTCCCGGTACGCCGACATCCGATTCCTCACGCCAACCGGTGTCGTCATCGTCGGGGTGCAGCGGGCGAAACGGCCGCTCCGGCCTGGAGGTGGCGGCTCCGTGGCGCCCGGCTGAGAAGCTTCGATCGCCGCCGCGAAGCTGGGCGTCGTAGGCGGCCCGCTTGTCGTCGTCGGACAGCACGGCCCATGCGGCATTCAGCTCGCGCATGCGCGCCTCGCGGGCTGCCCGCTCGGTTGGAGGCCCCACGTCCGGGTGAGACCTTCGTACTTCGGCCAGGTAGGCGCGGCGCATCGTCGGAGCATCGTCGGAGGCCCGGGCGCCAACCACTTCGTAGTGCGTCACCCCCCGATCGTACCGACCCGGTTGGGAATCAACCCACGCACGGGCTCGCCAGAGCGGTAGGTTGCGGTGCCGAGCGTCCTTCGCACCGCGATGGATCTACGGAGTTCAAGGTGTGTCGCGTCAAGGGTTGGAGAAGCACAGTGTTCGTCAAGATCTGCGGCATCACCAACGAGGAGGACGCGCTGATGGCCGTGGCTCTGGGTGCCGACGCCCTGGGCTTCGTCTTTGCGACATCGTCCCGTCAGATCACCCCGGGTGCGGCCGCCGACATCATCAAGCGCCTTCCTCCCGACGTGTTGCCCGTTGGAGTGTTCCGCGACCAGGCTCCCGACCGGGTGATCGACGTGGCGTTGCGGGTTGGGTGTCGGGGGGTGCAGTTGCATGGCCACGAGACCCCCGGCATGGCCGATCGCATCCGGCCCCACGTGCCCGTGCTGATCGTCGGTATGTCGGCCGGTTCGTCGGCCCTCGAACACTTCGATCGATTTGGCGCCGACGCGTTGCTGCTCGACGGGCATTCGCCTGGCTCGGGCCAGGTGTTCGACTGGTCGCTCACCGAGGGCATGCCCTCGAACCGCCGGGTCATTCTGGCGGGAGGCCTGACCCCGGACAACGTGGCCGATGGCGTCTCGATCGTCCGGCCCTGGGGCGTGGATGTCTCCACCGGGGTGGAGAGCCAACCGGGGGTGAAGGACCCGCGGCTGGTTCGCTCGTTCATCCACGCCGCCCGCGACGCCGAGGACCCCGTGCGTCGGGCCGAGGGGCCCGGCCCCTTCGACTGGGACATGGACTGAGGGCGGGGTGTCCATGACCCTCAGGAGGGCGCAGCTGGCAGCGATGATCGACCACACCCTGCTGGCTCCCACGGCATCGGATGGCGACGTTCGTGCCCTGGTGGCCGAGGCCATCGACCTTGGGGTGGGTGCGGTGTGCGTGTCGCCGTCGAAGGTGGTGATCGCCGCAGCGGCTTTGGTGGAAGCCGAATCGACGGTGATGCTGGCGTCGGTGGCCGGTTTCCCCTCCGGTGCCCACCGTGTGCCCATCAAGGTGGCCGAGGCGGCGACGGCGGTGGCCGATGGTGCCGCCGAGGTGGATCTGGTGGCCGACCTGGCCCTGGTCGTTGGTGGCCACGCGGAGCTGCTGGCGGCCGAGGTGGAGGCGGTCCGGGCGGCGGTGGGCCCCGATGTGGTGCTGAAGGTGATCCTGGAGAGCGCCGCCGTGCTCGAGACCGACGCAGGTGAGCGTCGCCTGGCCGAGGCATGCCAGGCGGCGGCCGACGCGGGTGCCGACCTGGTGAAGACCTCCACCGGATTCCACCCCGCCGGCGGCGCCACCACCGAGGCGGTCGCGCTGATGGCGGCGGCGGTCGCTGGACGAGGTTCGGGGCGGGTGGGCGTGAAGGCGTCGGGTGGGATCCGTTCGGCCGCCGATGCGGTCGCACTGATCAATTCCGGCGCCACCCGCATCGGCGCCTCGGCGTCGAGGGCGATCCTGGGAGACTCGATGCTTTTCGAAGCACAAGGGAGCCAAACATGACTGAACGACTGCTGGTGATCGGCGGAGACGCCGCCGGGATGTCGGCGGCGTCACGGGCCAAGCGGCGCAGGCCATCCCTCGACGTCGTCGCGTTCGAACGGGGCGAGCACACCAGCTTCGCCGCCTGCGGTATCCCGTACGTGCTCGGTGGCGACATCGCCTCCACCGAGGAACTGGTGGCCCGCAGCCCGGCCGAGCACGCAGAGCACGGCATCGACGTGAAGATGCGCACCGAGGCAATCGAGCTCGATACCGCCGGGTCCCGGGTCAAGGTCCGGGAGCTCGACACCGGCACCGAACGCTGGGAGGCCTACGACCGGTTGATGGTGGGCACCGGCGCGTCGCCACTGCGGCCACCGATCGACGGCATCGACGCCCCGAATGTGCACGGCGTTCAGCACCTCGATGCGGTTCCGCCCCTGCTGGAGGAGGCGGAGCGGTCCAGCGGCACCAACGTGGTGCTGATCGGGGCGGGCTACATCGGAGTGGAGTTGGCGGAGGCGTTCGCCAAGCGCGGCGCCAACGTCACGATGCTTGAGGCCGGCGACCAGGCGATCCTCCGCCTCCCCGCCGATCTGGCCGAGGATCTGCGAGCCGGCATTGAGAACATCGGTGTCCAGCTGAAGACCAACGAGTCGGTGCAGGCGATCGGGTCCGACCACGTCTCCACCTCGGAGGGCGCCTATCCGGCCGATCTGGTGGTTCTCGGCCTGGGGGTCCGGCCCAACACCTCGCTGGCCGAGGATGCGGGCATGAAGCTGGGGCCTGCAGGTGGGATCGTCACCGACGACCGCCAGCAAACCAGCATCGAGGGCGTGTATGCCGCCGGTGACTGCTGCGTTGCCCGTCATCGCATCTCCGGCGAGTTGGCCTACGTGCCGCTTGGTACCACCGCCAACCGCCAGGGCCGGGTGGCCGGCACCAACCTGGGCGGGGGAGATGCCCGGTTTCCCGGCATCCTCGGGACCGCCGTGCTGAAGCTGTGTGGTGTGGAGATCGGCATGACCGGCCTGAACCTGGCCGAGGCCCTCGACGCCGGCTTCGACGCGGTGGCCAACACGATCACCTCGTCGACGACTGCCGGTTACTACCCGACGTCCGAACAGGTGCGGGTGACCATGGTGGCCGAGCGGGGTACCGGCCGGTTGCTTGGCTGCTTCATTGTCGGAGGTGCCGGGTCGGCGAAGCGCATCGACACCGCAGCGACCGCGCTGTGGAACGAGATGACCGCCGAGGCGCTGGCCGAGGTCGACCTCAGCTATGCGCCGCCGTTCTCACCGGTGTGGGACCCGATCTCGATCGCGGCTCGTCAGGTGGCCGAGGCCACCTGACTGCGGTTCCGTTCACGCTGAGCGGTGCAGTCTGCACTACGCGACGGGCGTCAGAACCGGCCCAGGGTTGCCCGCAGGGCCACCTTGTCGACCTTGCCGGTGGCGTTCTGGGGCAGGGCCTCCACCATCTCGATGCGCTTTGGCACCTTGAACGGCGCCAGCGACGATCGAACGTGAGCCTGGAGTTCGGCATGGTCGATGGTCCGGCCATCGCGGGCGACGACGACCGCGGTGACCACCTCGCCCCAGCGTGCGTCCGGCGAGCCGACGACGGCCACCGCTTTGACGGCCGGATGTGTGGCCAACACCAACTCCACCTCGCGGGCCGACACGTTCTCACCACCGGAGATCACCAGGTCCTTCAGGCGGTCGGTGACCCAGAGCCGCCCATCGTCGTCGAGACGGCCGAGGTCGCCGGTGCGCAGCCAGCCGTCGCTGCCAAACGTGTCGGCGGTGGCGTCCGGTCGACCCCAGTACCCGGCCGCCACCTGAGGACCGGCCAGCTCGATCTGGCCCACCTCGCCGGTTCGCACCTCCGCCCCTCGCACGGCCGCAGCTACGGTCCCGGCGATGGGCCCGGCGATGGGGCTGTGGTCTGGGCCATCGGCGGGGACGGGGGTGATCCGGGCCCGTGTCAGCGGCCCTGGGAACCCGGCGGAGGTCAGCGGCCGCGCGTCGCCGTGGAGAGCCAGCCGGTGGGCGGCGGCGTCGAGGAACACGGCGTTGCCCGATGCCTCGGTCATGCCGTATCCGCCGGAGAATTCGCACCCCAGCCGCTGGGAGGCCTCGGTGAGCAGTTCTGGAGTGATCGCAGAGGCGCCGTAGCCGATCGCTCGAAGGGCGCCGCGACCCGCCGAGTCGGTGGCCGGATCATCGAGCAGCATGGCAAGCATCGTGGGGGCCAGGCTGACCATGGTGACGCCCCAGCGCCGGGTCTGCTCCCACAGGAGCGCCGGCTCAAAGCGCTCGGTGAGCACCACGGGCCGACGTGCCAGGTGCAACGCCAACACGTTGTGGGCCGACACGTGACACAGGGGGAACGGGTACAGGTAGGTGTCGGCTGGACCCACCGGACGGCCGAACAGGGCGGTGGTCGCACCAGCCAGCAGGGAGGCGTGGGTCAGCACCACGCCTTTGGGGGTGCCGGTGGTGCCCGACGTGTGGATGATCCACGCCGGATCGCCCGGCGTGGGACTGGGAGCAGGTGCGGTTGCGTCCGGTTGTCGGGGGGAGGGTTGCTCGACGGGTTGGTCGCCAAGCAGTTCGTCGATCTCGAAGAGACCCCAGCGCTGTGGCACGAGGCCACGCTCGGCGAGAAGTTTCATCACCGGGTCGACCAAATCGGCAGTGCCGATGATCAGTTCGGCGCCCACGTCCTCGATCACGTCTGCGATCTCGGCGGGATGCAGGCGCCAGTTGGGCATCGACAGCACCCGTCCGGCCCGGGGCACGGCGCTGAGCGCCAGTGCCACCGTGGGGTGGTTGGTTGCAAGCACCGCCACCCGCCCGGTCGGGGCGACCGAATCGGCCACCCTGGCTGCCAGCGCCAACGAGGCGCGGTTCCACTCGGTGAAGGTCCAACTGCGGTCGCCACATGCCAGCGCCGGGGTGTCGGGCGCGTGGCGTGAGGCTGCATCCAGTTCGTCGCCCAGCAGCACGATCAGCCCGCGGTGACGGGGGATGGGCCGGCGGGGCGCGAGTGGTCCCAGTCGGCCAGCAGGGTGCGCAACGCGGTCAGCAGGCTCAGCGGCTGGTCGAGCATCATGTGATGTCCGGCTTCGGGGATCTCCACCACCGGAGCGCGGCGGCCGAGCCGCTCGTACATGTAGGCGCCGATGTCCGGTGTCACCAGGCCGTCCTCGGCCCGGAAGAGCGCCACCCGGCAGGTCACCTGGTCGAGCAGGTCTCGGGGGGCGGAACGTGGTGGCACGAAGATCTCCGGGTCGAACTTCCAGGTCCACCCCGGCTCGGAGCCGTGATCGTCCGGTTGGTAGGGCGTCAGCGAATGCCGGGCCACCCAATCGAACACCTCGGGCACGTAGCTGGACTGCTCGGGCACGGTGCGAAACCGGCTGACCGCATCCTCGAAGTCGGAGTACACCTTGCGGTTGGCGAAGAGTTTTCCCACACGGGACGCCTCCACCTCGGGGTCGGGTTTGGATACGGGCGAGTCGAGTATGACGATTCCGGTGAGCCGGCCTCCGTGCCGGGCGGCGGTGGCGATCGAGACGAACCCACCCATTGAGTGGCCGATGATCACCGGGTTCGGGGCCATCGCAGCGTCGTTGGCGACCGCGAGCACCTCGTCGCACCAGGCGTCCAGCGTGTACTCGTCGCGTCGGCCCGAGTCGCCGTGACCCGACAGGTCCAGCGCGGCCACCCGATGGTCGTCGGCGAGCAAGGGCACGAGAAAACTCCACCAGTGCGCATGGGCGGCTCCGCCGTGCACGAACACCAGCCCCGGTGCGCCCTCCGGTCCCCAGGCGAGGTAGTGGATGTCGGCACCGCCCGAGCCCACGATGTGCTCGCTGGGTGGCATCGAGGTGGCTCGCTCAAACCAGCGGTGCGGGGTTTCGATGGTCACCGTCCCGACGATAGATGTTGCAACCTCACGCCGTGGTCAATCGGCGTACCGGCGCCGACTACGGCTGGAAGGGGTCTCGACCAAGTTGGTCTCGAACGGTGACCACATCGGGGTTGGTCAGGTGGCGTCGTTGCCAGTTGGCACCGTCGACTGCGAGGGAGTGACCGGAGATGAAGCGACCGTAGGGCGATGCCAGGAAGGTTGCGGCCCAACCGAGCTCGCGGGGTTCGCCCAATCGGAGTGCGGGCTGGCTGCGGCCTCGGGCCTCGTTGCGGTCGAGGTTGGTGCGAATGTCGAGCGTCATGTCGTCGTGTGGCATGAGGCCTGGAACCAGGCCGTTGACCTGGATGCCGAAGGGCCCCCACTCGACGGCGAGGGTCTCCACCAGGTTCTTCACCCCTGCCTTGGCGGCTGACGAGTGGGCAAATCCGGGCCCGCCGGTCCAGGCGTAGGAGGCGCCGACGCAGATGATCGACCCGGGCGTCCCCGCCGCCAGGTGTCGCCGGCCGAATTCACGAGCGCACAGATAGGTGCCGTTGAGCGTGATGTCGACCACCGTGCGCCAGGCGTTGGGGGAGAGGTCCTCGGCAGGTGAGGGAAAGTTGGCGGCGGCGTTGTTGACCAGTACGTCGGGTGGTCCGAACGCCTCGGTTGCAACGTCGAAGGCGTGGGCCACCGCCTCGGCGTCGCGAATATCGCAGGGCACGGTCAGCACCTCAGCGCCCATCGCTCCGAGCGCCGTGGCCGCGGCGGCGAGGTGATCGGGTTTGCGGCTGACCACCACCAGGGCGGCGCCCAGCCTGGCGAACTCGGCTGCGATGGCGGCGCCGAGGCCGGTGCCGCCACCGGTCACCATCACCACCGAGCCGTCGAAGGTGCCGCCGGGCAGCGCTGCGGCACCGAGCGGTGGCGGTGCGGGAAGACCGGCAGGTTGAACCTGGTCCGGTGTTTCTGCCATGCTCAGCTCCCCGTGTAGCGGGGGGCTCGTCCGTCGGCGCGAGCCGCTCGAAATTCGGCGAAGTCATCGGACCGGTTGATGTAGGTCTGGCCGATCAATTCGTCTTCCATCGACGCCCGAATCTGCGGCTCGGCCAGACGCCCGATCACCCGGCGGGCCATCGACACGGTGGCGGCAGGCGCCGCTGCAATGCGCTCGGCCATCTCCATGGCGGTGTCGTCGAGGGACTCGGGTGAGACCACTCGGGACACGATCCCGTGGGCAAGCGCCTCGTCGGCATCCATGACCCGGCCGGTGAGCACCAGGTCGCTCACCACGCCCGGACCGCAGATTTGATACAGCCTGGCCACGCCGCCCGTGTCGGGGATGACCCCGTGGCCAACCTCGGGCAGCCTGAAGCGTGCTCCGGTGGCGGCGATACGAATGTCGCACAGCAACGCTCGCTGGAATGATCCTCCCAACGTCCAACCATGGCACGCCGCGATGATCGGCGCGTCCAGGTCGAAGAGCTGTTGGATGCCCCGATGACCGCGAGCCATCAGTTGGTGGTGGGTCAATGCCGTTGTGTTTGCGCCGATGGCGCTCACGTCCCGACCGGAGGAGAACGATGCACCTTCGCCGCGCCACACGACTGCCCGCACGTCGGAACGCACTCGCAGCTCTGCCAGGATGTCGAACAGCGCCACGTCCATTTCGTCGTCGAACGCATTGTGTTTGTCGGGGTGATCGTTGCTGATCACGGCGATGCCATCGCCGATCTCCAAACGAACTCGGTCGGTCATGGTGCTCCTGTCGGGCCTTCCGTCGGCGGTGCGGTGCGGTAGTGGTAGCGGTAGGCCTCGGCGAAACCAAGCTTGGTGTACACGCTGCGGCCGGTGCGGTTGGTTTCCTCAACCTGCAGGTAGGCCAGGCGGCACCCCTCACGGGTGCCCCAGGCGGCCAGCTCGGCCAGCACCGCAGCCGCCAGTCCCCGTCGGCGCCGGCCGGCTCGGGTCCACATCGAGAAGACCCCAAGCCAGGGGCCGTCGACGATGCCGGCGCCGACGGCCTCGGTGTCTGGGGTGGCGCCCGAGGGGGCTCCAGCGGCCTCTGCTTCCAACGCGGCGGCGAACAGCCGAGGCCGAGCGGTCGTTCCCAGGTCCAGCGGGGGGAGGCCCCGCCGCAGGGATCCCAGCCCGGACTCGATGATCGGATTGGTCTCGCCGGCGCCGTACATGATCGCCAAATCGGCATCGGCGGTCTCGCCGGCCAGATCGTCGAACCCAACCCTCCAGGAGGGAAACGGACGGTGATACGACATGAGGGGCACGCGAGCGCTGCGTCGCTCGGAGAGGTGACGAATCTCGCGCAGGTCGCCCACCATCACCAGGGTGACCGCCTCGGACCGCCAGCCCTTCGCCTGCAACGTCGCGTCGAGACCGTCCGGTTGACTGAGCGGCGTGATCACCACCCGGGGTGGCAGGCCGAGCGACTCATAGCGCGACCTCAGCGACCGGAGTGCGTCGTCCAGGCCGATGCCGGGATGGTCGAGCGTGGAGACCGAGTTGGCGCGTCGCCGACCGCCGCCGGCCAGCCGCATGGTCCATCCCCCCAAACCTTCGGTTGGGACATTGCTGAAGGCCCGATTGCCCAGTCGGGTCAGCTGCTCGATCTCCTCCGGCGTGGCCGGAACGGGCACGTGTACCTGTGGTTGTACCGAGGCCAGCTTCATGGTGCCGATGCCGCGCACGTCCCTGGGGAAGCGCATGGTCGACCAGCGATAGCCGGTGGTGTCGCCCGGTTGGTGAACCAGGCCTCCACGGGCGGCGTCGGCGGGCGGTTCCTCGGGCGGGGCCAAGTCTGCGGGTGCGAGCACGGTGCCGGGTTGGGCGAGCGACGAAATACGGTGGGCCAGGTTGGCGGCGGGGCCGATGATGTCGCCGTCCTGGTCGATGGCGGATCCGCAGGCGAACCCTGCCCGGAGGGTGGTGAGTGCCTCGTCCACCTCGCACAGGTCGATGAGGCGCCAGCAGATCGCGGCGGCGGATTCGACGCTGGGGGCACAGAACATGACTTCATCGCCGATCATCTTCACCACCCGTCCGCCGAGGGCGGACACGGTGTCGAAGGCCACGTCGTCAAACCGCGCCATGGCGGCGGCCAGGTCGGTCTCATCGAGTTGTTCGGTACGTTCGGTGAAGTCGACCAGATCGGCGAACCCGACCACGACGGTGCCGGTGTCGATGTCGTCAGCGCCGGCCGCCAGTACCGCCCGTCGTGCGGCCGACGCCAGGTGTCGACGCCAGACCAGGCCGATGGTTCGGTCGAGCATCGGCAGGGTCAGCCGCATCGCCTGGATGATCTGGCTCAGGTCCAGGTCGTCCAGCTCGGATGCCGTGCCCATGCCGTCCTCGGCGTCGAGCGCCTCGACGAACGCAGCGATCGCTGCCGACGCGACCCTGGACATGGACGAGCCGAGCACCCGGTTGAGCGCAAGTTGCCGATCGAGGTCGATCGCGCCGGCATCCATGGCGGTGTTGATAACTCCGACGATTGCCTCGTCGTCCTCGGAGAAGACGGGCTCTCCAGCCGGTGGATCGGCAAAACCCAGCGAGCGCCGCATGCGAAGCAGGACGGTGGCGTCCACGCCGGTTCGTGCGGCGAACTGATCCGCGGTCCAGCGGGGGGGATGGACACCAAGAACGGAGGCCACCAACTGGGCAACCGCTTCGGGATCATCGGTGGTCACGTCGGCGGCGCGCCCCGACGGAGGACGCCCCACGTCGGGCATCGGCACGGAGGGAATCTCGGGGAGCGCCCCGGGCAGCAGGGCACCGGGGGTTGGGGGCGCGGCCGGAGGGGAGGCCATCCGGTTCTTCTCACCGCCATCGGAGCCTGATCGTGTGCCGATGCACCATCTTGGACGCTGTGGCCACTCGCCGCACGCCGAATCGGTGTCGGCGGGGACGGTGGGTGGCTTCGGAGCCGTCGGCCCGTCCGCAGCCAACTACGGTTCGGCGGTGGCCAAGTTGCGGTTCTTCTTCGGCACGATGGGGTCGGGCAAGAGCACCCAGGCGCTCCAGATCCACCACAACCTCCGCGCTCGGGGCCTGACCGGGGTGCTGGCCACCAAGCTGGACCGCTCGGGGGGTCAGGTGTCATCCCGGCTGGGGGTGGCGGCCGAGGCATTGGAGGTAACGCCCGGCATGGACCTGGGTGCCGTGCTGGGTCCTGACGCGGAGGGCTCTGCGGCGAGGGCGGTGCGACGCCAGGCCGGCGGTCCGGTGACCTACGTGGTCGCCGACGAGGCTCAGTTCTACGACGAGACCCAGGTGGAGCAGTTGGCCCACCTGGTGGACGATCACGGCGTCGATGTCTACGCGTTTGGGCTGTTGACCTCGTTCCAGGGTCGATTGTTTCCCGCCACGGCGCGCTGGCTGGAATTGGCTGACGAGCGGTCGGAGCTGCAGGTGGAGGCGAGATGCTGGTGCGGGGCGAGGGCCACACACAATGCCCGACTGATCGACGGACGCCAGATCTACGAGGGCGATCTGTTGGTGGTGGGGGACACCCCTCCATCGGGCCCCGACGCGCAAACCTCCATGGAGTTGGACGAGCACCGTGTCACCTACGAGCTGCTGTGCCGCTCCCACTGGGTTCAAGGCCGGACGGGTCCGGATCCTGAAACGCACCACCTGGTGAGGAACGAGAGGATTGATTCATGAACAATGCGGGCCTTGGCGTCGACCCATGGGACGAGCATGCCGATTGGTGGCAACGCGAGTTCACCGAGGGGGCCGACCCCGAGTACGTCGAGCAGATCCTCCCGTTGATCGAGTCGCGCCTCCCGAAGGCGGGTTGTGTGCTGGACGTTGGCTGCGGCGAGGGTCAGGTCACCAGGCTGGCGGTCAAGGCGGGCCTTGACGCGGTCGGCCTCGATGCCGCCGGCGCGCAGCTGTCCGTGGCCAAACAGCGAGGTCGCCGACGTTCGACGGCCGGCCAAGACGCTGCACCCGGGCGTGGCGTGGCGTTTGCGCAGGCCAGCGTCACGGACCTTCCGGTCGCGGATGCCTCGATGGGGATGGTGGTGGCGTCGCTGGTCTTCGAGCACGTCCCGGCGTATCGCCGGGGCCTGGCCGAGGTGGCCCGGGTACTCGCCCCCGGTGGACGTTTCCTGCTGTTGTTGAACCATCCGTTGTTGCAGACCCCAGACTCGGGGTGGATCGACGACCACATTCTGGAGCCACCCGAGCAGTATTGGCGTGTCGGCGCCTATCTGACCGAGGCCGACACGGTGGAGGAGGTGGAGCCCGATGTCTTCATCAGGTTCTTCCATCGGCCGTTGTCGTCCTACCTGAACACGGCCATCGACGCGGGACTTGTCCTGGAGCGAATGGATGAGCCCGCCCCCCCGCCGGGTTTTGTCGCCCGGGCGCCGGAGTATGCCGAGGCGGCCTCCATCCCAAGGCTTTTGGTGCTGCAGTTCAAGCGAGGTCCCGGGCCGATCGGCGATGCTCTAGCGTGACGGCCGTGGCACAATTTGTCGTGGTTGCCGGCATGTCGGGCGCGGGGCGTACCCAGGTGGGGCACGTCCTGGAGGACCTGGGTTGGTTTGTGATCGACAACCTGCCGCCGTCGCTGGTGCCCAAGGTGGCCGAGTTGGCCCAGCTCCCGGGAAGCGACCTGGACCGCATCGCCTTGGTGGTCGGTCCGGCGACGAAGAACGAACGCCTGCTCGATGCCATCTCCGGACTGCGCGACGGTGGGGCTGACGTGCAGTTGATGTTCCTGGATGCCGACACCGACACGCTCGTGCGCCGCTATGAGAGCACCCGGCGGCGCCATCCGCAGCGGACTGAAGAAGGCCTGTCGGAGGCGATTGAGGCGGAGCGCAGCGATCTGGAGCCGGTCAAGGTCGCCTCCGACCTGGTGATCGACACCACGTCGATGAGCGTGCACGACCTGCGACGCCGGCTGGGCGATGATTACGCGCCCGAGCAGGGGCAGGCGAAGGTGCTGGTCAGCGTCGAGAGTTTCGCCTACCCCAAGGGGGTGCCCGGGGACGCCGACCTGGTGATCGACTGCCGGTTCCTCCCCAACCCGCATTGGAATGAGGACCTGCGGGATCACGATGGGCGGGAGGACGCGGTGCAACGGTGGTTGAGGGATCAGCCGATCACCGATCAGGCCTACGAGCAGCTGCGCTCGTTCCTGACCACCGCCATTCCCGGCTACCTGCACGAAGGGCGGGCCTACCTCAACCTGGCCATGGGATGTACCGGCGGCAAGCATCGCTCGGTGGCCATGACGGAGCGGTTTGCGGCGTGGCTTCGAACCGAGGGCTACACCGTTCGCGTTCGTCACCGCGAGCTGGATGCGTAAGGGATGCGAAGAGGGTTGCGTCCAGCTGGTCGCTCCGCTGTGGCGGGAGGGTCGTAGTGGCCCTCAACGTGGTGGCGATCGGAGGTGGCCATGGCCTGTCGGCCACCCTTCGGGCGGTGCGACGCTACGCGGACGGCATCTGTGGTGTGGTGACCGTTGGCGACGACGGTGGCTCGACCGGCCGGTTGCGGCGGGCGGGCTGGGACGTGGTGCCGGGCGACCTGCGTAAAACCCTGGTGGCGCTCGCTCCCCCCGGGTCGCTGCTGGCGGCCGGCCTGGAGCATCGCTTTGCGTCCGGTGAGCTGGCTGGTCATGCCGCAGGCAACCTGCTCGTCGGCGCCATGATGCAGGAGTGCGACGGCGATCTCATCGCCGTGCTGGACGCGCTGGGCGAAGCGCTGGGCGCTGTGGGCCGGGTGCTCCCGGCGGCGGTCAGCCCGGTGACCCTGCTGGGCGAGACAACCTCTGGATGGGTTCGTGGCCAGGTGGAGGTCGCCGGCAGGACCGATCTGGTGCGGTTGGGCTTCGATCCGGTCGACCCGGAGGTCCCCGATGCCGCCGTCGACGCCATTGTGACGGCCGACCAGGTGATCCTGGGGCCGGGAAGCCTCTACACCTCGGTGCTGGCCGCAGCGGCCGTGCCGGGCATCCGGCGGGCGGTGGCACGATCGACGGCACAGGTGGTCTACGTCGCCAACCTGGCCTCCCACGAGGCCGAGAGCGAGGGCTATGACGTTGCCGATCACGTGGCCGCTCTGACCGATCATGGTCTGTCTCCGGACGCCGTGCTCTATGACCCAGACCGGCTTGCCGGGGTGGCCGGGTTGGACACCGCCGTAGGGGGGCATCTGACCGCCACCAACCTTGCCGTGCACGACCCGGAGCGCCTCGCCGAGGCGCTGGCAGGCCTGATCGGGGCACCGTTGGGCCGTGTCCCGGAGGTGTCGCAGTCCGTCCAAACTGGCGGAGTTGGCGCCCATCTGGTGCCATAGGCGCAGCGTCGGGCCCATCACCGACGTACCGGACGTCCGCTGGGCGTCCGATTATTCGCCTCGGCATGGCGCCGGGGAGCACTCCAACAACGAGGGAATCACATGACAGTTCGAGTAGGTATCAATGGATTCGGCCGCATCGGACGGAACTTCTTTCGTGCCGCCAAGGCGTCCGGCGCGGACGTCGACTTTGTCGCCGTGAACGACCTCGGGTCGCTCGACATCATGGCCGGCCTGTTGCAGCGTGACTCGGTGCACGGTCGCTACCCGGGCACGGTCACCGTGACCGACGATGGCCTCGACGTCGATGGTGACACCTTGAAGGTGCTCTCGACCCGCAATCCGGCCGACCTGCCGTGGGGCGACCTCGGCGTCGACGTGGTGATCGAGTCGACCGGCTTTTTCGCCACCCGCGATGCGGCGGCGGCTCACTTGGACGGCGGCGCCCCCCGGGTGATTGTCTCCGCCCCCGCAAAGGGTGCCGACGCCACCTTCGTCGTCGGAGTCAACGACGACACCTTCGATCCGGCCAAGCACACGGTGGTGTCCAACGCCAGTTGCACCACCAACTGCTTTGTGCCCATGGTCAAGGTGCTCGATGACGCCTTCGGCGTGGAGCACGGCCTGATGACCACCACCCACGGCTACACCGGCGACCAGTCCATGGTCGACGGCCCACACAGCGACCCTCGTCGGGCGCGCGCCGGGGCGGTCAACATCATCCCCACGTCGACCGGTGCCGCCAGGGCGACCGGCCTGGTGCTGTCGGCCCTCGACGGCAAGCTGGACGGCACCTCGCTGCGGGTGCCGATTCCCGACGGTTCGATCACCGACTTTGTGGCGGTTGTCGGCCGCGACGTGACCGTCGACGAGGTCAACGCCGCTTTTGAGGCGGCCGCCACCGACGGTCCGATGTCCAAGGTGCTCGACTACTCAACCGAGCCGCTGGTGTCCTCCGACATCGTCGGCACCGCGGCCAGTTGCACGTTCGACTCCGGGCTGACCATGACTCAGGGCAGCCTGGTGAAGGTGCTGGGTTGGTATGACAACGAGTGGGGCTACTCCAACCGTCTGGTCGACCTGGCCGCCATCGTCGGCGCAGCGGGCTGAGTCGACGTGCCCTACGGCGTCCCGGTTCTGGAGGATCTCCCCTCGGTTGAGGGCCGATCCGTGTTGGTGCGTTGCGATTTCAACGTGCCGCTTCGCGACGGCGAAATCGCCGATGACCACCGCATTCGTGCGGCGTTGCCCACGCTGGAGTGGCTGACGTCGCGCGGGGCGGAGGTGACCGCTGTGACCCACCTGGGACGCCCCAAGGGTGCGCCGGATCCGGCCTTCGATGTGGCGCCGGTTCGTGCCCGCCTGGCCGAGTTGGCACCGGGCGTGACCCTGGGGGAGAACCTGCGGTTCTCCCCGGGGGAAACCGCCAACGACCCCGATTTCGTCGATGAACTGGTCGCCGGTCACGACTTGTACGTCAACGATGCGTTTGGTGCCTCGCATCGGGCACACGCCTCGATCGTTGGCCCACCCAGCCGGTTGCCGTCGGCGGCGGGACGCTTGTTGGCCCAGGAGGTCAGCGTGCTCCTGGACCTTCGCCGTCAGCCTCGACGCCCGTTTGTTGCGATCACCGGCGGGGCCAAGGTGTCGGACAAGCTCGGGGTGATTCGAGCGCTGCTCAACATCGCTGACGAGATCCTCATCGGCGGTGGTATGTGCTTCACGTTCTTTGCTGCGATGGGCCATTCGGTGGGTTCGTCACTGCTCGAACCCGACCGTGTCGACGACTGCCGGGCGCTCCTCGACGAGTTTGGTGACCGGTTGGTGCTGCCAACCGATGTGGTGGCGTTGGGTCCCGGCGGCAGGCTGGGCGATCCTTCGGCGGGCGGCGAGGTGCGAAACACCGGTCGTTCGTTACCCGAAGGCTGGATGGGGCTTGATATCGGCCCCGGAGCCGCTGCGGAGTTTGGTGATCGCATCGCCGAGGCGTCGACCGTGCTGTGGAACGGACCCATGGGCGTCTTCGAGGACCCGCGTTTCGAAGCCGGAACGCGCTCGGTTGCCCAGTCGGTTGCCGATTGCCGGGGCTTCACCGTGATCGGCGGGGGCGATTCGGCGGCGGCGATCGCCCAGTTTGGGTTGGACGATCGCGTGGATCACATCTCCACCGGTGGCGGCGCCAGCCTCGAACTCATCGAACAGGGCGACCTGCCGGGGTTGGAGGCGTTGCGTCGGGCACCCAACGCCGCCACCGACGATGATGATGACGAGACCGAGTGAGCCGTGAATCCGAACAGCACGCAACCGACCAGCAGATCTACGAGTAGGGAGCCATCATGAGCCGACGCACGCCGCTGATCAGCGGTAACTGGAAGATGCATCACAACCACTTCGAGGCCATTCAGGTGACTCAGAAGTTGCATTACCGCCTCGGCGATCATGACTACGACGGGGTGGGCGTGTCGATCCATCCGCCGTTCACCGACCTGCGATCGGTGCAGACGGTCATCGGCGCCGACAGGATGAAGATCGCACTCGGCGCCCAAAACTGTCACGCGGAGGAGAAGGGCGCCTTTACGGGCGAGGTTTCGGCGCCCATGCTGGCCAAGCTGGAGGTTGCCCTGGTGATTGTGGGGCACAGCGAGCGTCGCCAATTGTTCGGTGAAACGGACGACATGGTGAACGCCAAGGTGAAGGCGGTGCTTGCGTCGGCGATGACGCCCATCATGTGTTGTGGCGAGACCCTCGAGGAGCGGGAGGCGGGCGACGCGGAAGCCAAGGTCGCCTCCCAGGTTCGGGGTGGGTTGGCAGGTGTGGCGGCCGACTCCGTGGCCAACATGGTGATCGCCTACGAGCCCATCTGGGCCATCGGAACCGGCAGGACGGCGACGTCCGAGGATGCGCAGGCGATGTGTGCCGCGGTGCGTTCGGTGGTCAGCGAGGTGGCCGGTACCGCGGCAGCCGATTGCGTGCGCATTCAATACGGCGGGTCGGTCAAGCCCGGCAACATCGCCGAGTTGATGTCTCAGGCCGACATCGACGGCGCCCTGGTCGGCGGCGCCAGCCTGGATCCCGACGACTTTGCCTCCATCTGCGCCTATCGCAGCTGAGGCGCTACGCTGCCCTGCCGCATTGCCGACGCTTCCCCGGAGTTCTCATGCAGATCGTTGCCACCATCACCCAGGTGCTGTTTTCGCTGGGATTGATCATCTTGGTGCTGGTCCACTCCGGTAAGGGCGGTGGGCTGTCCGACATGTTCGGCGGCGGAATGGGATCGGCGGCGGCGGGCTCGACGGTGATGGAAAAGAACCTGGACCGCATCACGGTGGTGATTGCGCTGTTGTTCACGTTCAATACGCTCATCCTCGCGTTCTTGATGAACAGCTGACGCCCGGTGGGCGTCGTCGATTCAGCGGGTTGCCCGCCTCATGGTGCACCGGAGTCCAACCGAGGCGCGTGGTTCTCGTAGTATGGGGCCCGTGATGGCAACACGTATTGAGCGACGCCTTCGGTCCAACCAAGAGAAGCTTCGACAGTTCCATGAGGATCTGTCGGTGGTTTCCGAGCAGCTGCAAGCGGTGAACGATGTAGCCGACGATGCCGAGCTGAGGTCGATCGTGTCCGAAACCCCACTCGCCGCCCACGAGGCCGGTGACGCCGTTCGTCAACGGGATGCGCTCTCTCGGGAACGTGACCACATCGTTGGGCGGATCGCCAAGCTGGAGATGGAACAGGACAAGCTGTTGGAAGACCTCACCGAACGCCAGGACCGTCGTTGATGTCCCGGTCGCCCGGCCGGTCGCCCGACCAACCACCGCGCCGATGAGCGCACGCATCCTGATCGCCGAAGACGAGGTGATCATTCGGATGGACCTGGTCGAGATGCTCGTCGCCGAGGGTTACGACGTGATCGAGCAGGTGGGGCGTGGTGATGAGGCCGTGGCCCGGGCCCGTGAGCTGGAACCCGATCTGTGCATTCTCGATGTGAAAATGCCCGGACTCGATGGTCTTGCCGCAGCACGAATCGTGATCGAGGAGGATCTCGCCGCGGTTGTGATCCTCACTTCGTTCTCGCAGCGCGAGCTGATCGGCGAGGCGGTGAGTGTGGGCGTTGGCGCCTATGTGGTGAAGCCATTTCAAGCGAGCGACCTTGTCCCGGCAATCGAGGTGGCCCTGGCCGGACGTGCGCAGTTGCAGGCCATGTCTGGACGGGCCGATGAGGCCGAACGGCGCCTGGAGCAGCGTAAATCGCTGGACAAGGCCAAGGGGGTGCTGATGGACGATTTCGCCATGGGCGAGCACGAGGCGTTCAGGTTCCTGCAAACCACGGCGATGTCCCGACGTTCCACCATGGCCCAGGTGGCCGCCGAGGTGGTTGGGGGCACCCTTCGCCCGGGCAACGGCGAGGGGCTCACGCCGAGCCAATAGGGTGGCGGGAATGCCCACCGTGATGCTCGTCGACGGGAACTCGCTCACCTATCGGGCGTACTTCGCCCTTCCAACCGACCTGGCGACCGCCTCCGGCCAGGTGACCAACGCCGTGTTTGGATTCACGTCGATGTTGGTCAACCTGGTGCGAGACCATCGGCCCGACCGGATCGTGGTCACCTTCGATCTGCCGGAGCCCACTTTTCGGCATAAGGCGGTCACAACCTACAAGGCCAATCGGGATGCCACCCCCGACCTGTTGGTGCAGCAGATGGAGTTGGTCCGACGCGTGGTGGACACCCTGGCGCTCCCCGTGGTGGAGGCGCCGGGCTTCGAGGCCGACGACGTGATCGCCACCCTGGCCGAACGGGCCAAGGTCGCCGGTGAGGACGTCATCATCGTCACCGGAGACCGCGACAGCTACCAACTGGTGGAGAACCCGCACGTACGGGTGCTGTACAACCGGCGGGGCGTGTCTGACTACGCGCTGTACGACGAGGAGGGAATCCTCGAGCGCACCGGCGTCAAGCCGTCTGACTACGTGTTCTACGCGGCGCTGCGCGGCGACCCATCGGACAACCTGCCCGGCGTTCCGGGAGTGGGGGAAAAGACGGCGGCCAAGCTGGTGAACAAGTACGGCACGATCGATGAACTGTTCGCCCATGCCGCCGAGCAGACCCCCAAGCTGGCCCAATCACTCGAAGCCAACGAGGATCAGGTGCGCATGAACGCCCAGATGATGGCGTTGATTCGCGATGTGGATCTGGCCGAGGAGGTCACGTCGCTGCGGGTGGGGAGTATCGATGCCGACGAAGTGGCCGAACTGTTCGGCTTTCTCGAGTTTTCCAGTCTGCAAGCCCGGTTTTCCGAGGCGTTCGGCGCGTACCTGAGTGCTCCGCTGGCCGCCGGCGATGCACGCGTGTTGGAGGCCGAGGTGACCGTGCCGGGCACCGCCGTCGAGGCCGCAAAGGCGCTGGAGGCGGCGATCGCCTCCGGGGTCGATGGCCCGGTGGGTGTCGCCGCCGACTGGCTGGGCGATCCCGGGCGTTCACCGCTGGCGGGTCTGGCGGTGGTGACCGATGCGGCTGCCGGGGAGGTGGCGTGGTTTCCTGATCCCGCCACCGGCGTATTGACCGGCTGCGACGACCAGGTGGTGGCGCTGCTCGGAGGCGACGTGCCGTTGGTCGCCCACGACGCAAAGCCGTTGTTGCGGTCGCTGCTGGGCCTGGAGGTGGAGGTGTCCGGCCTGGCGTTGGACACCAAGTTGGCCGCCTACCTGTTGGACCCCGCCGACGCACGGTACGACCTGGCCGAACTGCTGGCGCGCTACGCCGGTGCTGAGATGGCGGGTGCCGAGCCCACCCCGTCCGACCAGTTGGACCTTGGCGATGGACCCAGCGACCAACCCCACCAGGTGATCGCCCGGCGGGCATTGGCGGTGGAGGCGCTGGCCGGGCCGATGCGCGAGGCGCTTGAGGTCCGCGGGCTCGCAGCGCTGAACGACGACGTGGAGGTGCCGTTGGTGCGGGTGTTGGCGCGTATGGAGGACCTCGGCGTTGGCGTCGATCGGGACGCATTGCAGGGCCTGGCCGACCGTCTGGTGGCCGAGGTGGCCGAGGAGCGGGCGGCCATTGTTGCTACCGCAGGCCACGAGTTCAACGTCAACTCCACCCCGCAGCTCCGGCAGGTGCTCTTCGACGAGTTGGGCCTGACCCCGCACAAGAAGACCAAGACCGGCTACTCAACCGATGCCGCCACGTTGGAGAAGCTGCGGGGCGAACATCCCATCGTCGAACACCTGCTTCGCTACCGTGAGGTGGAGAAGCTGCGAAGCACCTACGGGGAGGGACTGCTGTCGGAGATCGCCCCCGACGGTCGCATTCACGCGACCTTCAACCAGACGGTGGCCCGCACCGGTCGGTTGAGTTCGGATCAGCCCAACCTGCACAACATCCCGGTCCGGTCCGAGGAGGGGCGTCTGTTTCGTCGAGCGTTCGTACCGGCGCCCGGCTATCGCCTCTGCGTCGCCGACTACAACCAGATCGAGTTGCGCTGCATCGCCCACCTTTCCCAGGACCCCGGCCTGGTCGGCGCCTTCACGGCAGGCGACGACATTCATGCTCAGACCGCGGCCCGCATCTTCGAGGTGGATGCCGATGAGGTCACGGTTGCCCAACGATCCACGGCCAAGATGGTCAGCTACGGGCTGGCCTACGGCATGGAGGCCTACGGCCTGGGCCAGCGACTGTCGATTCCCACCGGCGAGGCCCAGGTCATCCTGGACGCCTACTTCGAGGGCTTCCCCAACGTTCGGGCCTATATGGAGGGGGCGGTCGCCGACGCCCGGGAGAAGGGCTACACCGAGACGCTGTTCGGCCGGCGCCGTCAGATTCCCGAGCTTGCCTCGCGTGTGCGCGCAGTGCGACAGGCGGGTGAACGTCAGGCGATGAACGCCGGCATCCAGGGCTTGGCGGCCGACATCTTCAAGCTGGCCCTCGTGCGTCTTGATCGCGGGCTCGAGGATCGCGGTGGCACGTCGCGTTTGATCCTCCAGGTCCACGACGAGGTGGTGCTCGAGGTGCCGCCCGCCGATGAGGCTGAAATCACCGCCGTGGTGCTGGACGCGATGTCGGGGGCGTTTGACCTGGCCGTTCCGCTGGAGGTCAACCTGGCATTCGGTGACACCTGGGCCGACGCCAAGGCCTGACCGCTTCGAGCGGAGGTTGATGCGGAGCGCATAACCGGCACCAGATCATCCAAGATGCGGGCTGGGCGGGGCGTGCGGGGCTTGTGATGATGAGGTGGCCCGGTGACCGCCGGTGGTACGCTTGACGGTCCCTCTATTTCCCAACCCCAAGGCAGTATTCGTGTCCGATCCGACCCCGACCCCCTCCGAAACCTCCGCATCCAGCGAGGCTTTGGAGTCCAGCACCGACGGCGATGCCGTGGTGGCCACCGCAACCAACGACTCCGGCGAAGAATTTGTCGCTGCGGTCGAAGAGTTTGTTCGCAGCGACGACGACATCGTGTTCGATGACGTCGGTGACGCCCTCGATGACCTGTACAACTCCTCCATGGTGGACGTGGAGGACGGGCAAATGGTCACCGGCTCGGTCGTTCGGATCGATCGTGACGAGGTGTTGTTGGACATCGGCTACAAGTCCGAGGGCGTCATTCCCGTCCGCGAACTGTCGATTCGCAACGATGTCGACCCCTCCGAGATTGTGTCGCCTGGAGAGGAGATCGAGGCCCTCGTCGTCCAGAAGGAAGACAAGGACGGTCGCCTGATCCTGTCCAAGAAGCGCGCCCAGTACGAGCGCGCATGGGGCACGATCGAAGAGATCAAAGAGTCCACCGGCATCGTCACCGGCCCGGTCATCGAGGTGGTCAAGGGCGGCCTCATCATCGACATCGGTCTCCGTGGCTTCCTGCCGGCATCGCTGGTCGAACTGCGTCGTGTGCGCGACCTCGCCCCATACCTGGGCCGCGAACTCGAAGCCAAGATCATCGAGCTCGACCGCAACCGCAACAACGTGGTGCTGTCACGCCGTGCCTACCTGGAGGAGACCCAGAAGGAGCAGCGCGACGAGTTTCTGGCCAACCTGGCCCCGGGCGAGCGCCGCAAGGGCGTCGTGTCGTCGGTGGTCAACTTCGGTGCCTTCGTCGACCTGGGTGGCATGGACGGACTGATTCACGTCTCCGAGCTGTCCTGGAAGCACGTCGATCACCCCAGCTCCGTCGTGACCGTCGGCGACGAGGTGGACGTCGAGGTGCTCGAGGTCGATCTCGACCGCGAGCGCATCTCCCTCTCGCTCAAGGCCACCCAACAGGATCCGTGGCAGGAGTTCGCTTCCGCCCACCAGGTTGGGGAGCTGGTCTACGGCCGGGTCACCAAGCTGGTGCCCTTCGGTTCGTTCGTCCAGGTGGGCGAGGGCATCGAGGGCCTGGTGCACATCTCCGAGATGTCCCAGCATCACGTCGACCTGCCCGAGCAAGTTGTCACCCCTGGCGAGGAGCTGTGGGTGAAGATCATCGATCTCGACCTGCAGCGTCGCCGGATCAGCCTGTCGATCAAGCAGGCCGCCGAGGGTGGCATCGTGGCCGCCGAGTACCAGGAGCACTTCGGCGAGCACGCCTACGACGATGAGGGCAACTACATCGGTTCGGGTATCGAGGGTGAGGGCCCCAGCGAAGCCGAGGAGGCCTGGGCGGCGTACTACGCCGAGCAGGGCGACGGCGAGGCCCCCGGGTCGCCCGAGCCATCCGCCGAATCCCCGGCTGAGGCAGAGACCCCGGCTGAAGCCGAGTCTCCGGCTGAGGAGGAAGCGGTCGTTGAGGCGGAGCCTGCCGGCGAGGCGTCGGACGATTCCCCCGACGCCTAACACGGCCCGACGGGGCTGAAGCCCTGGGCAGAGAATGAGATATCCGGGTGCGGGGAGGCCAATGCGGTCTCCCCGCTCCCGCGTTCTGTCCGATGCCGGTGGGCGGGCCGTCTGCTGCCTGTGGCCGGTGGGCCCTTTTGACCCAAAAGACTCAACGGACGGTCCGGGCAGCCGAATGGTGGGAGACGGCAGCGGCGCCATCGGAGTGGCCGGTGGCCTGACGTTCGCAGACGACGAAGGTCAGGGTGGTTGCGATGTCTCATGGCCGAGGCACTACCGGGATGGACCGACGTGGCTGATCCACCAACAACCAAACCCGCCATCAAGGTGTCGGTGGCGATCGTGGAGGCCCATCAGTCGACTCGGGACCACCTGATCAAGTTGCTGCGCAGCGGAGGCACCCCTTTTGGGTCGATGGCCGATCTGGCCGCCCGAGTCACCGGCAACGTGCCGGTGGTGATGGTGCTCGGCCCGTCCTGCAACAACCACAACGATCTGGGCGCTGCCCAGCGGGTGATTCAAACGAATCCCACGCTGGGGGCGATCCTGATCGCCGAGCAGCGTGACCGCAACTCGCTACAGACGGCGATGCGGTATGACATTCCCGATGTCATCGAGTTGGGCAACGAGGCTGCAGAGCTCTCCGACACCGTGCGTCGGGTTGCCCTCACCCTCGATGCCGACGCCAGGTTGGAGGTCCTCGACCCTCAAAAGGTTCCTCTCGGCACGTCGAGCATCCAACCAGCGCCTCCGCCCCGACGTGGCGCCGAACCTGGAGAACCAGCTCAGACGGTGTCGAGACAGCCCCGTTTCGATGCAGGTCACCTCATCGCCGGCCTGGAAGGCGGTCGCCCCGGGGATGGCCTGGGCAAGGTCATCACCGTGTTCTCCACGAAGGGCGGAGCCGGCACGTCGATGCTGGCAACCTCTCTGGCGGTTTCGTTGACCCAACGGTCGTCCGGTCCGGTCTGCTTGATCGACGCTGATCTGCAATTCGGTGACGCTGCGGTCATGTTGAAGCTGACGCCTCGTCACACCATCGTGGACGCGGTGGCGGCATTGGATCGGATCGACCCCAACTTTCTGGGCCAGTTGCTGATGACCCATGAACCATCGGGGCTGCGCGTGCTTGCCGCCCCTTTGGAGCCTGCGTTTGCGGATCGGATTGGGGCGTCCGACATGGTGCAGATCGTCGAGATGCTCCGAACCTTCTGCTCGGTGGTGGTGATCGACACCCCCGCCTACTTCAACGACGTGGTGCTGAGTCTGGTGGAGATCTCCGATGAGATCCTGCTGCTGGCCGGAATGGACATTCCCAACATCAAAAACGTCAAGACCGGGCTGCAGACGCTGCGTCTCCTCGGCACCCCGATGGAGCGGGTCCGGTTGGTGCTCAACCGTGCCAACGCCAAGGTGAAGCTGGACGTTGGCGAGGTGGAACGCACCCTGCAGCTCACGGCCGACTCACTGATCCCATCGGACATCTGCGTGCCGCAGGCCGTCAACAAGGGGGTGCCGGTGGTGTTACACGCTCCACGTTCGGGCGTCGCAAAGGCCATCAACGCGCTGGCCGATCTGGTTGCGCCGCAGCCGCGTACTCGGCGCCGCTGAGCGGCCCGACCAAAAACGCAATCACGATGGGGAGCGAGCCTGGCTACCGTCGGCGGGACCCGCGGTGTGCGTGGCGCTCCAGCGCCAGGCGCACCAGCTCGTCGATCAGCTCGGTATAGGGCAGGCCGCTGGCCTGCCACAACCGTGGATACATCGATGCCGGAGTGAAACCCGGCATCGTGTTCATCTCGTTGAGCAACAGGCCCCGACCGGGCGACTCGTAGAAGAAGTCCACCCGGCCCAGGTCGGCGCCGCGCAACGCCCGGTAGGCGACGAGCGCCAAGCGCTGGGCCTCCTCGATCGCCTCGGGGGGCAGCTCCGCCGGAATGACCAGCTCGGCCGAGCCGGTCACGTACTTGTCCTCGTAGTCGTAGAACTCGGCGCCGGTGACGATCTCGCCGGGCAGCGACACCCGGGGGGCCTCGTTGCCGAGCACGCCAAGCTCGATCTCCCGGCCGGTCACGGCCTCCTCGAGCACGATGTACTCGTCGTGGTCGAGTGCGGTGGCGACCGCCGAAGCCAGCTCGTCGGCGGTCGCCACCTTGGAGATACCCACCGAGCTGCCCAAGTTGGCCGGCTTGACAAAGATCGGCAGGCCCAGCCGCTCGATCGCCGAGGCGAGCGCCTCGACGTCGACCTCACGCTCGTGCAGCGCCACCCAGCCGGCCTGAGGGATACCGGCATGACCGCACAGCTCCTTGGCCACCGCCTTGTCCATCGACACGGCCGACCCCAACACGCCGCTGCCGACGTAGGGGAGGCCGCTCATCTCGAGCAGCCCCTGCAGGGTGCCGTCCTCGCCGTTGGGCCCGTGCAGCAGCGGCAGCACCACCGTCGCCAGGTCGTCGCCGTTCAGATCGTCATCATGACGACGGGTGCTGGTGTGGCGCAGGTGGCCGATCGGGTCGACGTGGTTGCCCGAGACGGTCAGGGCCGTGGCCTCGGCGCCGTCGAGTGCCGGGAGGCCCTGCAGCTGCAGCCAGCGCCCGTTGCGGGCGATGCCGATCAGATGAACGTCGTAACGATCGGGGTCGAGGGCAGCCAGCACGTTGCGGGCGGTCACCCGCGACACGTCGTGCTCGGCGGACTGGCCGCCGAAGAGCACCACCAGGCGCACCCGTTCTGGGAGGTCGACGCGACCGGTGCGGGGCGTCTGCCGGTTGGCACCGCCCACCGGGTTCGGCTCGCCGGCGGAGGCCGAACTCTCAAGTGCCACTGGTTCGGCCATGTCACGCTCCGCGCTGGTCGGTCAATCGGTCGAGGGGAGGTTTGCGATGCTGCCTGCGCACCGCTCACCGATGCACGACTTTACGCGTTCCCCTCACGGGCCGGAGTGAGGCTGGGTGGGTCGGTCGTGGGAGACTTGCCGCATGCAGGTACCCCTCGCTGCGCTCACCGAGCCGCTCCGCGCCACCCTCGTCGGCTCCGATGCGACCATCGAGCGGGTCATCACCGATTCCCGCCTGGCCCGGCCCGGGGACCTGTTCGTTCCGCTGGTCGCCGAGCGCGACGGTCATGACTTCATCGGCGCAGCGCTGGCCGCCGGGGCGACGGCGGCGCTGTCGGAGCGCAGCGCCGACAACCTGGGGCTCGGCCTCGCTGCCCGCCTGCTGCTCGTGGCCCACACCGGGGCGGCGCTGAACGATCTGGCAGGTTTCGCCCGGGCCCGCATGTCAGGGAGCGTCATCGGTGTCACCGGCTCGGTCGGAAAGACCACCGTGAAGGACCTGATGGCGGGGGTGCTGGCCACCAAGCTGGTCACCTCGGCGAGCGAACGGTCCTTCAACAACGAGATCGGCGTGCCGCTCACCCTGTGCAATGCGCCGGACGACGTCGAGGCGCTGGTCGTCGAGATGGGCGCCAGGGGCCCGGGCCACATCGCTGCGCTGTGCGAGCTGGCCCACCCGCGGGTGGGCGTGGTCACCGTGGTCGCCGGTGCGCACCTGGAACTCTTTGGCGACCTGGCCGGTGTTGCAGTGGCCAAGGGCGAGCTGATCGAGGCGCTGCCGGCCGACGGCACGGCGGTTCTCAACGCCGACGATCCGTTCGTCGCCGCCATGGCCGCTCGCAGCGCGGCGCCGGTGCTCACCTTCGGGCGCGCGGCAGGCGACGTGCGGGCCGGCGACATCGCCCTGGGCGACGACCTGCGGGCCTCCTTCCTCTTGACCAGCCCGTGGGGGTCGGCCTCGGTGCACCTGGCGATCGCCGGCGAGCATCACGTCACCAACGCGTTGGCGGCGGCTGCGGTCGCCCTCGACGCCGGCATCTCGGTCGAGTCGGTTGCCGAGGCGCTGGGCGCAGCGACGATCAGCCCGTGGCGCATGGAGGTGGTCACCACCCCCGGTGGGGCCACGCTGATCAACGACGCCTACAACGCCAACCCCACGTCGATGAGCGCAGCGCTGACCGCGCTGGGGGCGCTGCCCGCCCGCCGCCGGGTGGCGGTGCTCGGCGAGATGGCCGAGCTGGGAGCGGACGCCGAGGCGCTGCATCACGAGATGGTGTCCCAGGCCCGCAGCCTCGGCATCGAGGTGGTTGCCGTCGGCACCGACGCCTACGGGATCGCCGAGGTCCCACCGGCCGATGCGGCGGCGGTGTTGAGCTCGCTCGGGGAAGGGGAGGCGGCGCTGGTCAAGGGCAGCCGGGTGGCGGGACTCGAGCAGCTCGTCAGTTGGGTAGTGGGCGGGTAAGCGGTCGGCGCTCGGGAAGCTGGTTGCGGTCGAGGTTGCCCACCTTCGTGAGTGCGAGGGCGACCACCGCCCCAAACAGCAGCACCGGCGTGCCACCCACCTTGTCGATCACCGGGCCGGCCAGCAGGCTGCCCACCGGCACCAGCCCGGCCCAGGCGATCATCCACAGGCCCATCACCCGGCCGCGGTGCTCGTCGTCGACCTCCTCCTGAAGCGTGGTCGACAGCGCCGTCACCAGGGTGAAGTAGAAGAAGCCGAGCGCAAAGATAATGAAGTGGGCGGCCACCGGGTCGTGGGTGAATGCAAACGCTGCGAGCGTGACCGCGAAGGCGGGCAGGGCGAAGAGCGGCACCCGGTGCAGCGGCCGTCCGCCCAGCACAGTGCCCAGCAGGATGGCGCCGCCGGCCGCTCCCAACCCGAAGGCGGCAAACAGCCGGTAGAAGGCGCTGCCGGTGATGCCCAGCTGGTTCTCGGCCAGGCCGGGCAGCTGGTAGATGAACACCAGCGAGCACAGCGAGAACAGGCTGACGATGCCCAGCACCCGCCGGAGCACCGGATCCTCTCGGGCGGTGTCCAGCCCCTCGCGGAAGCGGGCCCACGGCCCGACCGCCCCATCGGTCGGAGGCGCAAACGCCACCTTGGCGGCCCCGACTGCGGCGATGACGAACACGTAAGTGCCGGCGTTGATCATGAAGATCCAGCCGGTGCCCAGCGAGGAGACAAGGGCGGCCAGCAGCGGGCCGAGCACCCGCGATCCGTTCATCGCAGCCGAGTTGACCGCGACCGCACCGGACAGGTCCCGGCGGTCCACCAGGTGGGGGAGGAGCGCGCCGTTGGACGGGGCGATCAGGGCGTTGGCCATGCCGATGCCCAGCACGATCAGCACCAGCGCCCAGGGCGGCGGATTGCCGTTCCAGGCGACGATGGCCAGCACCACCGACAGGCTGCCCTGCACGGCGGACCCGGCCATGATGATGTGGCGGCGGTCGAAGCGATCGGCCAGCACCCCGCCGACCGGGGAGGCGAGCAGCATCGGCCCCAGCTGGGCGAAGGACACCAACCCGACGAAGGCGCCGGAGTGCGTCAGCTGGTTGGCCAGCGCAATCAGCGTGACGTTCTGCATCCAGGTGCCGATGTTGGATGCGAAGGCCCCGGCGGCAACGCGCCGGAACGCCTGGTGGCTCAGCGCCGCGCCGACGGTCCCGTGGCGCCGCCCAATGCGGTCACCGGAGCTTCGACGTCGGCGTCGCAGGCGTAGTGTCGGCTCGGCAAGCGCCGTCGGGTCCTTCACCTCGGTGGGCAGGTCGTCTCCGCTCAGCTCGTGACGGGCGGTCGGAGTGGCGGTGATGGGAGAAGGAGGGTTCATGGGCGTCAACGGAGCACCGCTCAACCCAAGAAGCACATCTCAGAACCTTACGGTGTCATACAGATGATACGGCACCTCCGTCCAGCCGTGACCGGGGGAGCCCCGATCCAATTCGGTCATCTGTCACAACTGCCAGTTTGTGAAGGCAACGGCGTTCTCGCTGTGCGGCATCACGCCCGCAGCAAAAGACCGAACCAAACCGACCTCTTCCCTCGGCGTATCCTGGGGCAATGGCGACCAATCACAGCGTGGGGGAGCGCGATTGGTACCGGGTCCTTGGGGTCGATCGTCAAGCGGGCGGCGACACCATTCGCGTTGCGTATCGGGAGCTGGCGTGGCGCCTCCATCCCGACAGGCAGCAGTCGCCCGCGGCGGCCGGAAGCCTGTCCCACGCCGAACGACGGGTGGCCGAGCGGCGGATGCGTGAGGTCAACGAGGCCTTCCGGGTGTTGGGTGAGCCCGCTCGTCGGCGAGCCTACGACCATGGTCGCTTCGGGGCTGAGACGCCGAAGCGACCAAGCCGATCGGCCACCGGTCGTGCCGAACGTCCGCGCCGCACGGTGGTCGAGGTGCCGGACGATCACGGCGACGACCTGGTGGACGTGGCCGGCGACGGCGTGCACGGACTGTTGTTCTCGCGCCTGGTTCCGGCGATGGTGGCGGTGCTTCTCCTGGGGATCGTCGTGTTCAGTGCGTTTGCCGGCGGTGGCGTCAAGGACCCGTCGTCGGCCACCCCCGGCTGCGTGCTGGGGAACACGCTGGTCGATTGCGCCAAGCCCAACGAAGGGCGCATCGTCGGCCTCGCCGACAGTGCCCATCGGTGCCCCGACGGGTCGGGGCTGGTCAGGCTGGCTGTCGAGTACTGCGTCGAGTCGTAATCGCCCTGTGGCCACGGTGGTTCCGACCTTGGCGTGGTGACCCGAGCCCGGGTATGGTTTGCCGCTTCGGGGCCCATAGCTCAGCTGGTTAGAGCGCTGCCTTCACACGGCAGAGGTCAGAGGTTCGAGTCCTCTTGGGCCCACTACACGTTGTGGATTTCGCCAGGCGAGGTCGGAGTGCTGGACGGGCGAGTCGCCAACGCAGCGCTCTTCCTGTGTTCCCCGGCTGCGGCCTGGATCAGTGGGCAGATCATCACCGTGCCCGGCGGCGGACACCAGGAACTGGACCGAACCAGGAGGGCCAAGCCGCGCTGGACAGGGTGGCCGAATGGCCGGATTCAGGCACGCCGACGACCGAGGATCCCGACAAAGAACTGGTTGAGCGGCGAGTCATCACGTCCGGCTTCCCATACGCCATCCGTTTTCGAACCATCGATGAGGTGGTCGTTGTAGTCGCCGTCTACCACCAGCCCCGACGCCCAGACTCCGGTAGCGGCCAGACCCAATGACATGTCGATTACGCCTGGTTGTTTTGGTTCAAACTGGCCGGAGTCGGATTCCACCAGAGATCCCGAAAGCTCGAGATTCGTCGGGATTCCGGGCTCTTCCGATGGTAGCGGGGACCGGTTTTCAAACGTGCGACCTTCGGGTTATGAGCCCGACGATCCCCTATGGCAGCGCCAATCCACAGCGTCTGCCAGGCTCCGTTCGAGGTTTTGCGAACGCTGCGGCCTTCGGCTGGGGCCTGCGCGCCCAGATCTGGTCGGTGCCGACAATCGCGCTCGGCTCCTCGTCGTCGAACCAGTCGGGTTCGACCGTTGGCGATGCGTCGCCGTGCCAGACCGAGATGTAGCTGTGGGCGTCGATGGCCGGCAGCGTGGTCAGACCGGCGCCGGACGGGAGGTTGTCCCTGTCGCCGTCGGCTGCGGTGCGTACCAGGTGTTGGCGACGAGTGACTCCATGGCGATCTTCTCTCGACCGGCTGGGGTGCGGTTGGTCACTGGTCGCGCGTTCGGTAGGCCACGAAGGCGGAGAGCACAGAGGCCACGGCGGCGGCGCACCGGCTGCGAGTGCAACCAGCAATCCGGCGAAGGCCAGCAGGGTCCCGCAGGCGCCGGCAGCAGCGTTGCTGACCACGGGCGTGTCCGCCGGACGGCTGGGTGCCTGGTCGACCGGGGCGCTCATCGTGTGGTCCTGACGGGGGTGCGATCTCGCAAGAGGGTGATGCCGACACCGAGGAACCAGATGATCGATCCGAGGCTGAAGACCATCTCGACCGCTTCGAAATCCGGGACGACCGTGACCAGCCCGACGACCGCAGTGATGAGGCAGACGACGTTCAGCCAACGCGGCAGTCTCGTGGTGATCAGACCGGCGATCGATACGAGGAGGATCCAGATGCCGCCGACGAGTTCGTTGCCGCCGCCCAGGCCGTTGGTGACGATGTCGAGGGTCGACCAGACGGCGACGGCCCGGTCTGGTTCTGAGGCGGCGAGGTCCGCCACAGCTTCGATCCCGACGTTGGAGATCATCCCGGAGGCGTACATGAGCGCCGCCCAGATTCCGGCGAAGACCATCGAGGAGTTCGCGAGCACCGGCGCGCCGTGAGCCAGTCGGTTGCGCAGGGCGAGTCCGAGCGGGACGAGTGCTGCGCCGATGAAGATGAAGATGAAGATGCCGATGTACCAGGCGAGCAGCGATCCCTAATGTCCGATGAGGAAGTCGACGGACTCGGACGGAGTGGCGTCGGGGTCGGTGTAGTCGACGAACGTCGTTGCGAACATGACGATGCCGTAGAAGAAGGTTCCGGCGGCGAGCAGCGCTGCTGCGCCACCGATGCGGGTGAGTCGGCCAGGTTCGGTGCTGCTCGGAGCGGCTGACCCCTGGCGTGTTGAGCCCAATCGGATCTAAGTTACAGTTATCAAGTAACCGATACTTAGAGGTGTCATGGCTTCACACTTGCGGAAGCGCTGGGACGCGAACTTCCAGGGGATGAGTCGGCGAGATCGACGCGGTTGTGACTACGACGCGTACCTCGCCGACCCACTTGCCGACTGGGACCTGTCGATCCCCGCCGACGTCGCCGCCGACGTCGCCGACGCCGAAGCTGCGGTTCGCGCGCTCAACGACGCGGGCACGACGCATGTGAGCCTCGAGGGCCTGGCCCGCTTCTTGCTGCGCGCCGAGTCGGTCGGATCGTCAAAGATCGAAGGCCTTGAGGCTGCGGCTCGTCGCCTCGCCCGAGCCGAGGCTGCGATCGTGCTCGGAGGCGAAGCGAATGATCGAGTCGCGGCCGAGGTGATCGGCAACATCGCCGCAATGGAATCTGCAGTCGAGCTCGCCACGAGCGCCGACCCGTTCGAGCTCGACGACCTGCTCTCCGTGCACCGCACCCTGATGGACAACTCACCGTCGCCCGAGCTCGGCGGGGTCGTTCGGGAGGAGCAGAACTGGATCGGAGGGAACTCGTTCAACCCGTGCAGCGCGGCGTTCGTCCCACCGCCCCACGAGTACCTCCCGGATCTGTTGGCCGACCTGCTCGGCTACGTCAACGGCGACGAGCACTCCCCCCTCGTCCAGGCCGCCATCGCCCACGCCCAGTTCGAGACGCTCCACCCCTTCGTCGACGGGAACGGTCGTACCGGCCGGGCGTTGATCCACGTCGTGCTACGACGCCGGGGCCTCGCCCCAACCTTCGTGCCACCGATCAGCCTCGTGTTGGCTACTTGGTCCGACGACTACGTCAACGGACTGATGACGTACCGCCACCTCAGCGAACCCGAGAGCACTCAGCGATCCGCTACCGCTGTCGAATGGCTGCGCATGTTCGCCACCGCCACGAGCCGGGCATGCCAAGACGCCGGAACATACAGCGATGACATCGGTGAGCTCACCGCGATCTGGCGTTCAAAGCTCGGCCGCGTCCGCGCCAACTCGAGCGCCGACTTGTTGCTGCGCGTCCTACCGGGCGCACCGATCGTCACCGTGGGTTCAGCCAGCAAGCTGATCGGCCGATCCAAAGCGCGCACGACCGACGCAGTCAACGCGCTCGCCAGAGCAGGCATCTTGCAACAGCGCAACGTTGGCCGACATCGCTACCGCGTCTTCGAGGCAACTGAAGTGCTCGATTTGTTCACCGGTCTCGAGCGGGTGCTCGCGAGCCAAACCGGCGACACCACGAGTGGCCCACCCATCCGTCGAGTGCCGCAGCACCCGGGAAGCGCTGAGCCCACCGGCCAGACGAGAAGCCATCCGCCCATTCCATCTTCGGCTTCGGCTTCGGCTTCGGCATCCTCAAGACCCGACGACAGCCCCCCCGCCAACGCCACCATCCGGAGCCTTCGCCGATGAATCATGACGACAAGGTCGGCCACGCCGGCTGGCTGGACGACCTTGACGAACTGGACCGCCACGAGCTGATCGAGCAGATCACGGTCGATGCCTATGGCGACGAGGCCTACTGGTCGTTCCACCAGGTGATCGGGGAACACGTCCAGTTCCCCGTAAGGGCTTCGATCGCCGGTGCCGACGTCACCGTGACCGAGATCGACTTCGACGGCGACGAACGCCGCGGCCTCACCGCGACGGCCCACCGCGACGACCACACCTGGAGCGTTTCGCTCCTCGACGTCGAATTCGATGCCGGTCAGCCGCGGATCGCCCGCCTCGCCGACGCCTACCGCCGCTGGCTCGGCATCGACAAGTAGTGCAGCGGCGGGCCGATCCCGTGACATGGTCCAGCATCGACCGTTGTCGCGCCGGACCACAACCCACACAAAGGCCCGGAACCCACGAGGATTCCGCGCCTTGCCGATTTCCTTGGGGGAAGGGGCAGGATTTGAACCCGTGACCTTCGGGTGATGAGCCCGACGAGCCTCCAGAGTCGCCCGGTCGAGCCACTGCTACCCGACCGCTGAATCAGCCGACAGTACTTCGACTTCGACATCGTCGATGGCAGGCCACTTTGCATCACAGGTGACCACGGGCAGGTTGCGTTCTGCACCGAAAGCCACCACGACCGCATCGACCATAGGGAAGTTCTTGTTGCCGTGGTCGGCGCGGAGTTGGCGTGCCCGATCGGCTACGGCATTGTCGAGTGGCTCGGTGGTGAACCCGAGGCGGCGTAGCTCAGCATCGGCGTCGTCGAGCTGCCCCGACCGCGTGGGGTGGATCAGAGCCTCCGCTCGTGTGATTCCCTGGATCAGTGGCTGGCCATCGCGCAAGCACCTCTCAAGCGCCGCTTCATGAAAGAGATGATTGGGATTGAGCACGGCGATCACCACGTTCGCGTCGACGACGATGGTCATCGTTCGCTGGCCTGCGCCCGCTCCTCTTGGAGGGATTGGGGAGGCCAGTCGATCTCAAGTCGCCTGATCCGATCACTGGCCGCCTTCACCCGCACCGCAAGGGCTTCGTCCTCGCGTTCGGCTGCGACCCGCTCGATTGCCTGCTGGGTCAGCTGAGACAGGTTGAGCTCAAAGTGACGACTGAGTTCATCCAGCTCCTCAGGCAAATACACGGTCCGATTCGGCATACGCATAGTGTAGCCGTACCTCTACGTATGTCAACGCCAAGCTCACGTACTGATCGATCTCACGCCGACAGTCGAGAACGTTAGTGGCGGGGGCCGGATTTGGACCTGCGACCTTCGGGTTATGAGCCCGACGGGCTTCCAAGAGATGGCCCCGGGACAGGACTGGCGCCACTTGCTCTCTGGGTAAACCTGGCCGAACGGGCTCGACATTGGCAGTGTCCAGCGGCGCCGTCCACGTGGTGCGAATCAAGCGAACCCGTTACTCGGCTGCGCAGGGTTCCTCTTCTTCTCCGGCGCGCTCGATCCGGATGAGCATGGAAGCAGATGGCGTCACCGAACCTGTTGCGTAGGTGCTGAGCCGGGAAGCGCTTGTGCCCACCTCGTTGGCGAACTGGGCGCTGGTGAGCCCGGAACGGGCAATGGCATCGCGAACCCGCTCTGCAACCTCGCCCTTCTCGGCGGCTTCGGCGACCTCCCGGGCTCGATCGATCGCAAGTTGAAAGAGCACCGTTGAACCGTCGCGGTCGCTGACCTCCAGGTAACGCTCAATGCTGCGAGCGACCTGCCCCCAAGGCGCACGACGGATCTCCGCAAAAATTGGCTGCCAATCTGGGACCAGGCCACGGTCGATAGCCGTCACCAGTGCCTCGAAGGGCCACGTTGTGACCTGATCGGTTGGCTCTGCTTCGACGTTTCGAAATTGCAACACCTCAGGTTGCTCCGCTGATCTCGAGGGCAAGGTCGCGGCAGACGCGCACGACCCCGTTCCAGTCGTGCCAACGCTCGTCGAGGTTCTTGTAGCGGACGAGTTCTGCGATGACCGTGGTGTCGCGTGGAGCGGGATCCGCCAACGCGAGCGCGAGGGAGGTCAATACCGAACCAGAGGCATCGGATCGGTCGTCGTAGTACTCATCGATCGCCGCCAGGATGGCAGCGGCAGCGTCGCTGCGCGCCCCCACGGTGAGGCCGCCGCCCAGGTCCACGACCGTCGTCTCCAACGGGCGCGTCCGCCGCATCTGACGCAGGCCGGCCTCAATGCCATCAAGCGACCCCATGATCGTGAAGGGAGGCTTGGTCGCCCGGTCCACCCGGTCCACCCGGTCCACCCCGCCCACCCGGTCCACCCTGTTAGACCGGGCGAGCGCTCAACGGGGCTTGCGCTCAAGAAACAGGGCCACGCACTTATTGATGCGACGCTGTCGCGTCTCGGGTGCCTTCGCCGCATTGATGTGATCGACGTGCATTCGCTGGAGACTGTTGGACAGGTTGGCGAAGAACGCCTTGGCGGTGGGCTCCCGTTCAAGGGCTTCGGCCAGATCGCTCGGAACATCAGCCGTGCGGGGTCCCGCTGCCAGCGTCAGGGTGACCTGGACGTGGCTTCCAGCAGCGACGCCGGTCGCTTTGCGGATCGCGGCGCTGACGGGGACGAGGTGCTGCCCGCCCATCACCCCGACCGAGGTTTGGTAGGTGTACCCGTCGAGTGTCACGACGACCGCCGGCCGCTGTCCGGCATCGAGTTGATCAAGAACCCCGTTGGGAACGGGGATGCCGGTCTTTGTCGGTGATCCGGTGATGAGGGCGTCAAACGCCACGCTGGTCGGGTCAGTGCTCATGGAGGCGTCTCCACTCGGATGAAGGCGGCGCTGGCGTGCCGGCGAGCTTCATCGAATCACTCCTTTGAGCATCTGACCGATCCGAATGGCGTGACCGAACGGATCCCGGATTCCGAAGTCAATGCCGTACGGCTTTGGCGACGGTTCGTCCGTGACGTCGACCCGCGGGCTTCGAGCGTCTCGAACACACCCTGTGCGTCGTCGGTGGTCAAACACAGCCATCCGCCCATCGCTCTTGGTCACCAGCTCGCGTACCTGCAGAGCGGTCGCCTCGTCCATCGCTGGCGGACCGGGTTGCTCCAGGAGGATCTCGCGACTGTCGTCGCCCGGGACGCGAACGGTGAGCCACCGCATGAACCCAAGGACATCCACGTAGAAGTGACGGGCCTCGTCCTGGTCGAGAACGAAGATCGGTGATCGGTTGACGGTGTTGTACATGTTGGTCACGATACGGATCGACGTTTCACGACGCTTCTCCGAAACTGCTCGGCCGCACCCACGCCTTCACAAAGCAGTTCGGCACCGCTTCGACATCGCCCCGTTGGCGGTATCGGGTCGGTGATTCGCCCACGATCTCGGTGAACGAGCGGCTGAAATGCGCCTGCGAGCAGCAGGCGATCCTGGCGAGAGCAGGCACATCCAGCGGATCACGGAAGCTGCGGGCCATGTGATCACGGGCCCGCAACAGCAATCGGTTGGAGGCCTCCCGATGGCTCATCACCCAGAACATTGTGCGCAATGACGGCTTCCACCGGTCAGCCGAACGGGCTACCCGTCCTTGACGCGCTCCATCTGCTCACCACAGCAGATCTCGGAGTGCACCTTCTCCGGCGGGCACGGGCAGGGCTTCTCGTAGACGAGTTGGGCGCCGCACTTCTCGCAGGCATACCGCTCACCGGTTTCACGGGACATGGAGGCTCCTTCATCGTCGGGCGGCTTGCCGTGCCCACGGGCTCGGTGCCGTGGTCCAAGTATGCCCCCCCGCCGCTTGGCGGAGTCCATGGTTCACATCTGACCGACAAGTGATGAAATAACGATATTCCTCAAGGTGTAGCATTTCGAACGTGGAGCATCTCAACGTCATCGTCGTCGGGGCCGGCCTGTCGGGTATCGCCGCCGGGCACTACCTGAACACCGAGTGCCCGTGGGCGGACTACGCCATTCTGGAGGGCCGCGAGGCGCTGGGGGGCACGTGGGACCTGTTCCGCTACCCGGGCCTGCGCTCGGACTCGGACATGTTTACGTTGGGCTACTCCTTCCGCCCATGGGCCGGCGCCAAGGCGATCGCCGACGGCGATTCGATCCTCAACTACGTCCGGGAGACCGCGGCAGAGGAGGGCATCGACGGAAAGATTCGCTACGGCCACCGCATCGTCGCGGCCAACTGGTCGACCGAGGATGCGCGTTGGACCGTGCAGGTCGAGCGATCGGGCAGCGACGGGCCGACCACCCTCACGTGTGACTTTCTGTTCTCCTGCACCGGCTACTACCGTTACGACCACGGCTACACCCCGGACTTTCCAGGCATGGACAGCTTTGGCGGCACGGTGGTGCACCCCCAGCACTGGCCCGACGACCTGGACGTCGCCGGTAAGCGGGTCGTGGTGATCGGCAGCGGTGCCACCGCGATCACCCTGATCCCGTCGCTCGCACGCGACGCCGAGCACGTCACCATGTTGCAGCGCACGCCCAGCTACGTCGCCTCACTGCCGGCGATCAACCCGCTGGCCGACCGGGCACGGCGCTGGCTGCCCGCCAGGGTGTCGGGCCCGGTGGTCCGCTGGGCGTTCGCCCTGGGCACGCTCGGCTCCTACAAGCTGTCCCGATGGCGCCCGGCCGTCGTGAAGAAGGCGCTGCGCCGCGAGGCCGCCCGCCGGCTGCCCGACGGTTACGACCTCGACACGCACTTCAACCCGCCGTACGACCCGTGGGACCAGCGGCTGTGCGTCGTGCCAGACGGCGACCTGTTTGCTGCGATCAGCGACGGCTCGGCCTCGGTGGTGACCGACCACGTGGAGACGTTCACCGAGACCGGAATCCGGCTGAAGTCCGGCGACGAGCTGGAGGCCGACATCGTCGTGACCGCCACCGGCCTGGAGCTGCTCTTCGCCGGCGGGATGGAGCTGAGCGTCGACGGCGAACCCCTCGATCTGCCCAGCAAGCTGACCTACAAGGGCATGATGCTCGAGGACGTGCCCAACCTGGCCCTGGCCATCGGGTACACCAACGCCTCGTGGACGCTGAAGGCCGAGCTGACGTGCCAGTACGTCACCCGCATCCTCAACCACCTGCGCGACACCGGGCTGCGCCAGGCGACGCCGCGCAACCGGGATGCCTCGATCACGGCGGCGCCGCTGCTGGGCCTCACCTCGGGCTACATCACCCGGGCATCCGACCGGTTTCCCCAGCAGGGCAGCCGCTTCCCGTGGCAGGTGCACCAGAGCTACCTGCGCGACTACCGGGCCATGCGTATGCACGGGCTGGCCGACGAAGCGATGGAGTTCTCCAACCGGCCACCGGCACCCCCAATTGGGGTGGCCGGCGCCAAGGCCCACCTGCCTGGCAAAGTGGTTGCCTGATGAAGAACCTGAACGGACGCATCGCCGCCATCACCGGGGCCGGATCGGGCATCGGTCGTGCCCTGGCCGAAGAGCTGAGCCGTCGGGGCGCCCACCTGGCGCTCTCCGACGTGAACGAGGTGGGCCTGGCCGAGACGGTGGCCCGTTGCGAGGGTCGTGGGGTCAAGGTGACCTCGCAGATCGTCGATGTGGCCGATCGCGCGGCGGTCGAGGCCTGGGCCGATTTGGTGGTCGACGAGCACGGCGCAGTCAACCTGATCTTCAACAATGCCGGGGTTGCCGTGGCCGCCACGGTCGAATCGATCTCCTATGAGGACTTCGAGTGGTTGATGAACATCAACTTCTGGGGTGTGGTCCACGGCACCAAGGCGTTCCTCCCGCATCTGAAGGCGGCGGGAGAGGGTCACGTCGTCAACGTCTCCAGCGTGTTCGGGTTGGTGTCGATTCCGTCGCAGTCGGCTTACAACGCCGCGAAATTCGCGGTACGAGGCTTCACCGACGCGCTCCGTATCGAGTTGGAAATCGACCCGTGCGGCGTCTCCGCCACGACGATCCATCCGGGCGGCATCGCCACCAACATCGCCAGGGACGCCCGCGTGGACGACAGCGTCGCTGACGTCGCGGGGTCGACCGAAGAGGCGATGGTCGAGTTCGACAAGTTCCTACGAACCCCTCCTGAGAAGGCGGCGCGCCAGATTTTGAAGGCGGTGGAGCGCAACCGTCGAAGGGCTTTGATCGGCCCCGACGCCGTGGTTTTTGACGCCGTCTCGCGTCTACCTGCGGGCCTGTACCAACGGGTGCTGGCAGGCGGGGCCCGCCTCCAACGCCGAGAGCGTGCGCCTGACGCCCCGTAGCCGACCGCGTTGGTGCCCAGCCAAGGCGCGTTGCGAGGGTGCTCGCTCAGTCGGTGTGGATGAGGGCACGCTGAACGATGGCAGCGCAGTCTGCGGCGGGCGCCAGCGTGCCGAAGGCACGACCTCCTTCTGTTCCCAGTCGGCTCTCCACGAACGCATCGGCCACCTCCGGTGGCGCATGGCGGATCAACAATGATGCCTGCAACGCCAGCGCCAGCCGCTCGACCACGAGGCGGGCGCGACGCTGCAACTCTGCGGGCCGGTCCAGCAGCGCCTGGAGTTGGGTGAGCGCAATCTGAAGCGTCGGGGACACTTCGGCCGCCGGTCGGAGTTCGGCCAGCAGCGCCGCTGTGGATTCGGGCGATCGCTCCATGCTCCTCAGCACGTCCAGGCAGATCACATTGCCTGAGCCCTCCCACACTCCGTTGAGCGGGCTCTGGCGGAAGAGGCGGGGCATGGGCGACTCCTCAACGAATCCATTTCCGCCGAAGCACTCCAGCGCCTCTGCGGCATGCACCGGAGCGCGTTTGCAGATCCAGTACTTCAAGACCGGCGTGGCCAAGCGGGCGATCAAACGGGCGTGGTCATCCCCGCGTGCCGCAGCGTCGAACAGGCCGGCCAGCCACATGGCCGAGGTGGTGGCGGCCTCGGACTCGAGGGCCAGGTCGGCCAGGACGCAACTCATCAGCGGGTGATCGACCAGGGTGGTGCCGAACGTGGCTCGATGCCGGGCGTGCCAGATGGCCTGGGCAGTGCCTTGGCGCATGATCGACGTGGCGCCCAGCACACAGTCCAGCCGGGTGTGGTTGACCATCTCGATGATGGTGGACACCCCACGGCCCTCATCGCCCACCCGCCGAACCCAGGCCCCGTCGAACTCCATCTCGCTCGATGCATTGGAACGGTCGCCGAGCTTGTCCTTCAACCGTTGAATGGCGATGGCATTGCGCGTGCCGTCCGGGCGCCATCTGGGCAGCAGGAAGCAGGTGAGTCCGGCGTCGGTCTGAGCCAGGGTGAGAAATGCATCGCTCATCGGCGCCGAGCAGAACCACTTGTGGCCGGTGATGAGGTACTCGTCACCGGCCAGGTGGCGTGCGGTCGTGGTGTTGGCCCGCACATCGCTGCCGCCCTGCTTCTCGGTCATGGCCATGCCGCAGGTCAGGCCCGACTTCTGGTCAGCGGGGACGAACCGGGCGTCGTAGGTGCCCGAGGTGAGGCCGGGCCGCCACTCGTCGAACAGGTCTGGGGCGTGCCGCAGCGCAGGCACGACGGAATAGGTCATCGAGGTCGGGCAGATGTGGCCGCCATCGGTTTGATACCAAACCATCACCTTGGCGCAGCGTGCCACGTGGGCGCCCGGCGTGGTTTGGCCCCAGGGGACGGCACCCAGCCCCTCACCGATGGCCACCTTCATCAGCGCGTGGTAGGCGGGGTGAAAGCGCACCTCGTCAATGCGGTGGCCGTATCGGTCGTGGGTGAGCAACTGGGGAGGGTTGGCGTTTGCGGCGCGGCCCCACTCCTGGGCCTCGGCCCCACCCGCCAGCGCACCAAGACGTTCCAGCGCGTCGGTTGCCCACGCAGCGCCCTCGCGGTTCAACGCCTCGACCAGAGCCGGATCGGCGCCGAACACGTTGTAGCCGACAAGCGGCGTGGCCTGGTTGGTGACCGTGTGGGTGACCATGAGATCAAGTTAGCCGGCCAGCCACCCGAGCGGAGCGCGAACATGGTTGCACGACTGGCCGGCTCGCCTGCCGAGGGCCATATGGCCACCTTCATTGGTTCGGCGGCGGGCCGAAAGGAAAGCTGTGAGCCGACGTTGACCGGGGAGAGCCATGAACGAGATCTCAGACCAACACGAAATCGCCGGTCGCGAAACCGACCCCGTTGTCCTTCGACCGTTGGAGACGTCCACCGGCCCGGCTGACTCGTTGGGCGCGAGCTTTCGAGCCACCGAGGTGCCCGCATGGTCGTCGCCCCGACGGCTTCGTGCCGTCAACGCGGCGGCGCGGCGCCTTGCCTCACCCCGCCTTGCCACCGACCCACTGGAGATCCGCGCGGTCATCGACCGGCTGGCCCGACTTCAGCCGCCGCCTCACGGTGTGGTCACCCGACGTGGCACCGTGGCCGGTGTACCCGGCGAATGGGTACTGCCCAAGAAGATGAGTGGCACCAACACGTTGCTGTACCTGCACGGCGGGGGATACATCGCGGGCGGACCCCACACTCACCGATCGTTGGTGGGTGCGTTGGCCCGACGTCTAGGCCACCGGGCATTCGTCCCGGACTATCGGCTGGCCCCGGAGCACCGATATCCCGCAGCACTCGACGATGCCCGCTCGGTGTACGACCATCTCGTCGTCGACGTTGGGGAGCGTTCGCTGGTCGTGGCGGGCGACAGCGCCGGAGGTGGCCTGGCGACGGCGTTGTTGCTGGATCGACGCGACGCCGGGGTGGCCATGCCGGCGCGCCTGGCCCTGATCTCGCCATGGGTCGACCTGACCGGGCCACACGCCGAGGCCATCGAGAGCCGAGCCGCCACGGATGTGGTCATGCGGGCCGACCAGATTCGAGCGGCTGCCCGCTCCTATGCCGGCGATGACGTGGCGGCACCCGGCGCGTCGCCGCTCTGGGCCGATCTGAGTGGTCTGCCAAGCACGCTGGTCCAGGTGGGGTCCGCGGAACTGCTCGGGGTTGAGGGGGAGATATTGGCCGGGCGCATGGCCGCGGTTGGTGTGCCGGTGCGCCTGGAGGTGTGGCAACACATGGCGCACGTTTTTCAGACGGTGCCGGTGCTGAAGGAGCAGCGGCCGGCGCTGGACCGGCTGGCGGCTCACCTGCTGGGCTCGGATGGCGATTCAGGGGATCGGGCCCAACTACCATGATCCGCCATGGGAATCGGCTCAACTGGTTACAACATCCTCAACGTCCTGCACATCCTGTGCGCAGTGGTGGCCTTCGGGCCGCTGTTTCTGTATCCGTCCCTGCAGCGGGCCGGCGCAACCGCTCAGATCGCCAAACTGCACCTCTACATGGTCATTCCGGCCATGGTGCTCCTGTGGGTCTTCGGCATGGGTTTGGTGGGCATGTCCGACGAGGCGATTCAAATGTCCGACGTCTGGATCTCAGGTGGCCTCGGTGCGTGGCTGGTGGCGCTGGGTGTCAGCGTGTTTCTGGTTCGCCCGGCGCTGACCGAGGTCGGTGATTCGGCCAAGTCCAAGCTGGCGGCCGGTACCGGCGTCATTCACCTGATGTTGGTGATCGGCCTCTACTTCATGGTGTTCAAGCCATGATCACGTTCACCGACGAGCACGAACTGTTCCGCTCGACGGTCCGCGGGTTTGTCGAGACCGACATCAACCCCCATGTCGACGAGTGGGAGACAGCGGGGACCTTCCCGGCCCGGGAACTGTTCACCAAGATGGGTGCCCTCGGGCTGCTCGGTCTGGAATACGACGAGGTGGTGGGCGGCGGCGGCGCCGACCACCTCTACACCCTGATCCTGTTCGAGGAGCTGGGCCGGTCCGAGTCGATGGGCATTCCGATGGCCATCGGCGTGCAGACCGACATGGCCACCCCTGCGCTGGCGGCGTTCGGCTCCGCCGAGCTGAAACAGCAGTACCTGGTGCCTGCCATCACCGGTGAAGCGGTGGCGGCGATTGCAGTCACCGAACCCGACGCAGGCTCCGACGTGGCCGCGCTGACCACCCGTGCGGTGCGCGACGGCGACGACTGGATCATCTCCGGCGCCAAGCTGTACATCACCAACGGCACCCAGGCCGACTGGCTGTGTGCGTTGGTGCGAACCT